>Ga0164243_10014635_pt1 | contig 10910 bp, 11 predicted proteins | sample OricompcompostOP_FD_108781 | JGI IMG/M metagenome (GOLD analysis project Ga0164243, IMG submission 108781) | Organic Plus compost microbial communities from Emeryville, California, USA - Original compost - Organic plus compost (OP) | ecosystem: Engineered > Solid waste > Mixed feedstock >...
GATGACGTGGCTCTTGATCCAGTTCCAGATGTTCGACAGGCCGGTCTTCTCACGGTCCCAGGCGGCCACCACCAGGTTCTTCAGCGTGTTCGCCCACCCGGGGATCCTGCGGGTGAAGAAGTCCCGGATCGGATACAGGATGTTCGACTTGATCCAGTTCCAGATGTTCGACAGGCCGGTCTTCTCACGGTCCCAGGCGGCCACCACCAGGTTCTTCAAGGTGTTCGCCCACCCGGGGATCGTGCGGGTGAAGAAGTCCCGGATCGGATACAGGACGTTGGTCTTGATCCAGCCCCAGGCGGCGGAGATGCCCGCCTTGATGCCGTCCCAGTGCTTGATGATCGCGACGACGGCGAGCCCGATCGGGCCGGTCAAGAGACCGAGGATCCACGGCCAGTGCGTCTTCACCCAGTTCAGCACCGTGTTGAAGACGCTCGGGATGGTCTGGGTGAAGAACCGCGCGAACGGCCCGGCGAACCAGTCGACGACCGCGCCGGCCGCCGTCTTGATCGCGCCCCACACGGCCTGCACCGCGGCCCGGAACCAGTCGCACTTCTTGTACAGCAGGACCACGGCCAGGACCACGGCGCCGATCGCCAGCGCGATCCAGCCCCACGGGCCTGCCTTGCTGATCACGTTGAACGCGGTCATCGCGATGTTCGCGGCACGCTGCGCGAGCGCCCAGCCGGCCACGGCCAGCTTCCACACGTTCATCGCCACAACCGCGCCGTAGATGCCCTGCACCAGCCACGGCATGTTCTTTGCCACCCAGCCGACGCCCTGCGCGAGACCACCGATGAACTGCAGCACCGGGCCCGAGATCGGGGCGAGCGCGGTTCCGATGCTGATCAGCGCGCCCGCGATCTGCGCGATCGTGTCGCCGACCAGCGGCGCCTTCTGCGCGGCGAAGTCGAGGAACCGCTCGAACACCGGGGAGCCCTTCAGGCCGGCGGCCCAGTCGGCGAACTTGCCGGTGATGCGCTGCATCGTCTCCGAGATGCGGCCCATCTTCGGCAGGAACGCGTCGATGACCAGGACGATGCCCTTGAAGATCCGGCCGAACGACACCCCGAACCCGGTGATCGCCGGGCCGACGCTGGTCTGCAAGTCCTTCTTGAACGTCTGCCACCACGGCGACTTGAAGCCGCGTGACGCCTTGTCCTGCAGGTCCCCGATCGCCTTCGCCGCGGCCAGCACGAACGGCGTGAGACCCGGCAGGGCGTTCTTCATCCCGTTCAGCGCCCGCGTGAAGATCGGCATCACCGCAGGCTGGAGACTCTTCGACCAGGCAGAGAACGCGCCCCGCAGGCCGACGTAGGCGTTCATCGTCTGCCGCGCGGCCGGCGTCAGCTTCGCCAGTTCCTGCTGGTATTTGGTCTGTGCGATGGCAGCCTGATCGACGCCCCCGGCCGCGGACAGCGACGCGGAGGCTATCTGCCGCTGGGCACTCGCGATCGAGTCCGCGGCCGACTGCTGGGCCTGAACCACCCTCTCTTGCGCGCGGGCGACCGCCTCGGCGCCCTGCCGCTGGGTCTCGGCGACGTTCTTCTGCGCCTCGGCGACCTTCTGCTGGGCGTCCGCGATCGCCCGCGCGTTCTGGATCTGCACCTTCGCCGCGTTGGCCTGCGCATCCTTCAGCGCCTGCGTCCGGTCGGCGACATCCTGCTGTGCCTGGGCGAGCTTCTCCTGTGCGGTCTTGACCGTGGCGGAGCCCTCGACGCCGGCCCGGTTTGCTGCCGCGGTCTCGGCCTTCAGCCGCTGCGTCTCAGTGGTCTGCTCTTTGAGCCGCTGGACTGCCTGGTCGTAGGCCAGCAGCGCCTTCTGCTTGTCCAGCTCCGTAGAGTTGGCGTTCTTCAGGACGGCGTCGCGCTGTCGGGTCGCCTCGATCAGCGCGATCTCGGCGTCCCGCTGCGACAGCTGGGAGTCGACCAGCCGGTTGTTCAGGTCCTCCAGCTGCTGTTCGGCGTCCTTGCGCGCCTGGATCAGGTCCGCCTGGGCCTGCCGGGCGGCCTTCTGCGCGGCGGCCAGGTCCCGTTCCGCGGAGGCGACCTGCCGGTTCGCCTGCTCCATACGGTCCGCGGCCTGCTGGTAGGCGTCCGTCAGCGACTGCCGCGCGGCCTTGACCTGCTGGGCTGCCTGGACGTTCGCCTGCGCGGCCTGCCGCTGCGCATCCGACACACCGCGCTCGGCGTCGGCGATCTGCCGGGCCGCGTTCCGCTGCGCCGTCGCCAGGGCCTGCTGCGCCGACGCCTGCTGGAGCGCGCGCTGAGCCGCCTGCGAGGCGGCCTGACCGCCCCGGAGGCTCGCCGTGGTGGCCGCGTCCTGGGCCTGCTTCTCCGCCTGCAAGACCCCGGTGATCTGCTTGAACGCGGGCACCGCCACCAGGGCGATGCCGCCGATCCCCACGCCGGCTGCAACGGCGGCGGAGGCGACCGCGCCGAGGCCGGCCGCCACCACCGCCAGCACCGGGATGATCGCCGGGCCGAACGCCGCGGCCGCCGTCGTCAGAGTGGAGAACGCCGCCACCGACGGCGACGTGTCGACGTCGACGTTCTTGCCGTCCACGGCGTCGATCTCGGCGCGGACCGCGGCCAGCTGCGCCAGAGCCGCCGCCGTGTCAGCGCGGACCTGAACGTTCGGGTGCTCGGCGCCCAGGCGCCGCAGCCGCTCCTCAATGTCGGTGATCTCGGTGAGAGCTGCCGCCACATCGACGTCGATGCCGATCCGCTTGTTCGACAGCGTCTCCAGCCGGGCCCGCAGACGGGCCATGTCCGCGTCGAAACCCGTGTCGGACAGGCGCACCTCTGCGCGCGGCAGAGACCGGAACGCGGCCTCCAGCCGGGCCCTCAGCGCGCGAGAGAACGCACCGCCGGTCTCGTCACCCTGCCGGGTCGCCGCCGGCCGCGCGGTACGGCCGCCCTGGGTGACGCCGTCCCGCAGCCCGTCCCGCACCGACGAGGCGATGCGGGAGGCGATCTGCTCCCCGATCTGCTGGCCGATCCGCGCGCCGATCGCGTCGCCGACGGAGCCCTGCATCGCCGGGCCAAACGCCCGGCCGGCAGCGTCGCCGGCGTCCTGGCCCGCACGGGTCGCGGCCGGGACCAAGCCCTCTTTCAGCCGCGTGTAGATCCCCCGCGTGTTGGGGACGACGTCGACCTCGACGGAGCCGACACTGATCGCCATGGAAGGGCACCCCCTTCCGCAGGTCAGCGCGTCAAGCCGCGCCGTTGATCAGCTGGTACAGGAACTCGGCTGCGCCCTCGGACATCTGCGGCTTCGGCCGCGGGGCCTTCGCGCCGGGCCGACGGACCGGCTCCGGTCGGGCCGGCAGCTTCGCCTTGCTCTCGATGTGCGCCGACACGTAGGCGTACTGCAGCAGGGCGATGCGGTCGGCGATGGTCGCCAGCAGCTGTTCCGCCTGCGACCAGCGGCCCTTCTCCGGCTCCGCCTTCTCCGCCTGCTCGGCCAGCTCCTCCTCCGACATGGAGTTGCGAAGCGCGGTCCAGGTAGCGGACTCGGGCGGCAGGTGCTGGATGAGGACCCGCAGCCGCCGCCACGACATCCGCCCCCGGTGCACGTCGAGCAGGTCGACGCCCTGGTAGTAGCGCAGGAGGTCGGCCTCTACCGCCTCCGCGTGCGCCTCGACGACCGCGCGGGTCCACGCGATTTCCCCAGGCTCTCACCGGCCCGCTCCGCGGCGTCGGAGACGAACTGCTCGAACTCGTCGTTCGTCGGATCGATCTCGAAGTACGTGTCCAGGTCGTCCGGGTGGACGACCTTCTCCGCGAACGCGTCGAACATGCCGCGGGCCAGCTGCCGCTGCCACGACTGCCGCCAGGCCCCCGGCGGGATCACCCGGATCGGTTCCCCGGCGAGCGCGGCCGTCACGTAGTGGCCGGTGGCCTCGATCTCCTGCGCGACCGCAGCAGACGCCGGCTCCTCCTCGTCGTAGAAGTCGTCCTGGGGCTCCTCGTGGCGCGGTGCGGGCGCCAGGTCGCGCGGCGTGGGCTGCGGCCGGCGGGGACGGTTCTGTGTGCTCATGGGCGCGGGCCTCTCTCTTCTGGCGCGGGCGGGGACAGGGGGAGGTGGACGGGCCGGGCCCGCGCCGACAGGTTGTCGGCCCGTCCACCAGCTCAGGAGCCCGTGTAGGCGGGCGTCGCCGGCACCTTGTCGGTGTGGTAGACGGTGTTGCCGGCCTCGTCCGGGTAGGCGGTGACGGTGATCTCGTAGCCGGACATCTCGTCCTGCTTGAACGTCACGTCGGAGCGGTCACTGATCTCGCCGGTGGGCACGTAGAAGCCGCGCGCGGTCTCGCCGTCGATGACGACGAACCACCAGGCGCGCCGGTCCGGGGACGGGCTCGCGGTCTCCGCGAACGACGTCAGGCCGGTGTCGGTGTCCGGGGCAAGGTCGCTCTCCGGAATCCGGTACATGATCGACTGGACCGTGGTCCGGGCCGTCTCCCACAGCGTGATCTTGAACGTGCGCACCGACTTGGTGACGACGGTCCTGAACGGGCTGGTCAGGCCCCACGGCGTGAACTCCTGCGAGTCCTCGTCGAAGCCGTACACCAGGCCGTCGTCCGAGATGGCGCCGAGCGGCCGCCACGGGGCCACGGGCTGCTCCAGCGGGGATGCCGGCGAGGTCGTGCCAGTGTCCGACACCCAGCCGCCGCCGTTCGCGCCGATGACGGTCAGGTCCGCCGCGCGCGTGATGTTGACCATGAGGGGTCTCCCAACATGCGAAAACCCCGCACGGCGGCGGGGTCGAGGACAGGGTCCGGCGCGGGCCCAAACCGGTCAGGAGACCGGGTGACAGTAGATCTCGTAGGTCGCCCCGACACGGCGGAGCGACGTGTTCTCGTAGGGGCGCACGGCAGGCCGGGACACGGTCGCGACCCGGCCGAACACTGCGCGCTCCGTTACCGAGCCGCGTAGCTCGGTCAGCAGCAGCCCTTGCACGGTCGTGGACAGGGCGATCGCCTCGCCCCGAGTGGAGTGGTAGATGTCGACGTCGACCAGCGGCCGGTCCAGACGCAGCCCGTCGTCGTCGCCGCCCACGACCTGCACCTGCACCGTGGGCAGCTCCTCGAGGAGGTTGTTGTCCAGCTCGTCGCGCACCACGACGTCGTCGCCGAGCCGGGCCTGCAGCCAGCCGATCAGCTCCAGCTCGACATCGACCGAGCCGACCGCGGCCATCAGCGGCCACCCGCCTGCGCCGCGCGCAGCAGCACATGATGCGCGGGCACCCGCTCCGTGCCGTACTCCACCCAGCGGGCGTAATAGGCGGTGTTCCGCACGGTCGCGGTAGCGCGGTTCCTCCGCTCGCCGCCCCGCTTTCTGCTGGTCACCGTCCAGCTCTCCCGGTACTGGCCCGGGTGCGGGTCCCCGGCGCCGCCCACCGGCGACAGCGCCACCGCAACGGACTTGATCGCCTCGGCGCGGCGGACCATCTCCGCCCGGACCATGTCCGACCGCAGCAACTGCCCGACGCCCTTACGGCTCATCTTGAACTTCGCGGCCACAGCACCTCCTCAGCCGGTCACCCGGTCCGCCGCGAACTGCACCGGCCCGCGGCTCCCGGTGAACGGGCTGCGCCCCCAGTCGCCGGGCTCGCCGGTGATCTCGCACGTCACGCCGCGGATGACTGCCTTGTCCGTGGTGCGCAGGGCCGTGCCGGGAGGGGCGTACACCGTCCAGCCGACGATGACCGTGTCCCGGCCCTGCTGCTCCGCGCCGCCGACCTGCGGCGTCTCCTGGCGGGGTGTCACCACGCAGCCCGGCACGTCGAACGACTCGTCGGGGCCGGGCAGCGGCTGCCCGCGCGGGTCACGGCCGGGAGACGGGCCGAACCGGATGATCCGCACCGTCTCCCCGAACGGGTACGGGGCCGGCATCTACACCCACCCCCAGCCGGGTTCGTACTCCAGGCCCGGGCCGTAGGTGTCGTCGATCGGCCACGTCGGCGACGGGTCCGCGGTGTCCGGCGTCGGATCCACCGTGAACGCCCCGCCCCGGCCCGCCAAGGACTTCAGCGCGGTCTTGTCGGCCTTGGTCAGGTACAGGCCACCCGAGCCCTGCGGCCGCTGCACCGACATCGGGCCGATCGTCTCGTAGGAGACCTGCTGGGGGTTGACGTAGGCGCGGCCGGCGACCGACAGCACCACAGCCTGCGCGCCATCCGGCAGCGGAGACACCACCGTCTGGCACAGCTGGATCGCCGTCTGGATCAGCAGATCCGCCCGGTCGCCTTCGATCTCAGGCAGCCCGAGATACAGCCCGAGCTGCTCGGCGGTGGGAGCCTCGAACACCACTGCCTCCCAGCTTCTCGATCGCCTCGTACCACGCGGTCAGCTCGGCTGTCGGATCCAGCTGCGCCGACCGGGCCAAAGCCCGCTTCGACGCCATGCGCCACTCCGCCGGCGTCAGCAGCCGCTCCAGCGTCACCAGCCACGCATCCAGGTCATCCCGGTCCGCGAAGATCCCGGCCTCGCCGAGGGACTCGCACAGGCCCGGCGTCGGGTGCGCAACAACCGGGATCCCCGAGGCCATCGCCTCCACGCCCACCCGGCCCCACGACTCGTACCGGGATGGCATCAGCAGCACCCGGGTGCGCGAGTAGACCCGCTCGGCCATCTCGTTGCCCGGCACGTGCTCCATGTAGGTGAGGTTCGGCAGGGGCTCCGGCGGCTCGACCTGCACCCCGTAGGCGCCTCGGACTGCCAGGAACTTCTGCTCCGGCATGCGGGCGGCGATCCGCCAGAACAGGTCGCCGCCCTTGTCCTCGTTGCAGTTGATCAGCGTGATGCAGTCGCCCGGCGTGGTCCGGTAGTCGTCCGCCACCACCGGCGGCCGCACGATCATCGACGCCTCCGGGCGCACCGAGTGCGGGTACTCGGCGAAGTACAGCTCCGCCTCCCGCTCCATCCACCGGCTGTTGTAGACCGCCAGAGCTGTACCACCAGACGCCATGTGCCGGAAGCTCTGCGGGTGCGTGTTGTGCACCAGCACCACGAGCGGCGTGCTGAAGCCGCGAGCGAGCGCCGCCGTCGCCGGCACATTCTCCAGATGGCTAATCAGCACATCGGCCGTGCGGCAGGCCTCACCGAAGTCAAGCCGTGCCCCGAGCGGCACCACACGGATGCCGCCGTAGGTGTACACGTCGCGATCCGGCGTGTACCGGGACAGCCACACGCTCACGTCGTGCCCGCGCTCGACCAGCGGCCGCAGCATGCTGACGAGCATGTGCTCCGCCCCCGCGTTGTGCCGCGGAGGCATCGCGTGCACACGGACGACGATCCTCAGCGTGGCCGCCCCGCCCGGCGCGGAGGCCAGGGCGGCCCCCATCACGAGCCCGCCGCAGCGCCGACGTACTTCACGAACGCCTCCGGGTCCCCGAGGACGAAGCCGAAGTACGCCTCCACCAGCAGAAGCACCAGGTTCTCCTGGAACGCACTGTGGACGGTGCCGTCCTCGTCCACGTAGGTAGCCTCAGTGCTCGTCTTGATGGTGATGTCCATGCCGACGCCGTAGGCGCACTGCGACCAGTCACCGCCGATCGCCCGCAGCCCGGAGTCCGTGCTCGTCGACTGACGGCGGTACTTGCCAGAGATCCCCGACCCGTAGGCGAGCGGCTCGCCCAGCAGCGTGCCCCCGCCAGCCGCGTCCGTGCCCGGCGTCGTCGAGTCCACGAAGATCGGCCGGCCCACGGTGTCCGTGGCGAGCAGCAGCTGCGGCTTCAGCCGCTTGTCGGCGACGAAACCGTTGAAGTCCCAGTCGTCGTCCGTGACCGCGGCCATGCCGTTGACCAGGTCGGCGTAGATGCCACCCTTGTTCTGCGCCGCCGTCCCCAGCGTGACGCTCTTCGAGGTCATCGCCAGGTAGTCGGAGAACGGGCCGGTGCCGCCCTTCATGGTGCGGCCGTGGATCGCGGCCACATCGAACGCGCGGGCGATCGCGGTCGGCAGGTCCTGCGACAGCTGCTGGTAGAGGCCGGCCGCGTTGGTGCGGGCCACCTCCTCGGACACGGCCACCAGCGTGGCGACCTTCTTGCCCTGCATCGTCTTCACGCCGATGCCGCCCGAGGAGATCGGCTTCTTGCCGCCCTCGTTGACCCAGTCCGCGGTCGGCACGTCCAGCGGAACCGGGATCTCCGTGTTCGCGGTCAGCGACAGCGGCACACGCCGCGCCAGCCGCATCACCGTCGACTGCTCGGTGGCCTTCGCGAAGATCGGCCCGGAGATGGTCCGCGGCAGAATAGTGCTGGGGATGCCGGACGTTGTGACCGGCGGGGTTGCAGCCATGAGATACCTCGTCTCAGCGCCTGTCGAGCAGGCCAGTCAGGAACCCCGCGAACTCGCTCGCGGGGTCGGTGGGGGTTCGGTTGCCGTTGCCCGAGGAGCCCTGCGTGCGGTCCGGCCGGGGCGCCCGCGGCCCGGCATCCCGGGCGAGATGCGGCTTGCGCTTCAGCAGGTCCGCCAGGCCCTTACGGATCCCCTCGGTGTCGATCTCGCCGTCGTCGCCGACGAAGGCGTCCAGGTCGAGGAACGCGGCCGCGTCGTCCGGGTCGGCGAACTCTGCCGCCGCCTGGGCCCGCACCTCCGCGCGCACCGCCCGCTGCCGGAACGCCTGCACGTGCTGCTGCGCCTCCGACAGCTGCTCGGCGAGCCGCTCCTGCTCGGACTTCTGCGCGTCCTCCAGCTCCTTCGCCTTCCTGGCGAGGGGCTCAAGGTCGCGGACCTTCGTCCGGTAGCCGGCCGCCTCCCGGCGCAGCCGCTCGATCTCCCTGCGCGCGGCCTCCGGGTCGGCCCACGGATCCTGCCTGGCCGGCTCCGCCTCCGGGGCGGTCACGGTCTCCTGCGGCTCCGCCTCCGGCTGACCGCCCTGCGGGATCTCCTCGTTCTCGGGCATGGTGAAGTCGCCCTCCAGGGGCTGAGATAGGGCCGCCGCCAGGACGGCCAAGGGAATGGGTCAGTTGGAGCCCGGCAGCGGATTGCTGTCGTGCTCGGCCAGCGCCAGGCGGAAGCGCCTGAGCTGGTCGCCGGAGTGCGGTGCGGCGTACTCGCGGTACAGCCGCTCCCACTCGCGCGCGTGCGCGGACAGCTCGAACCGCTGCCCGCGGAAGACCGGGACGACGCCGCAGTGGCAGCCGTCGTGTGCCCGGAAATCCACCGTGTCCTGCTTGTAGACGGCGCCCCGGGTCGCCAGCAGCTTGCAGAACGCGCACGCGCCCAGAGCCGCGGCACGCGCCCACGCGACCGCCTGCCGATCCTGCCGCACAGCCTCCTGGACTGTGCTCCGGCCCGTGTCCGCCACCAGCTTCTGCGCGACAGCCTCCGCCTTCTTCTCCGCCTGCTCCAGGCGGACCTCCATCGGCTGCAGCTGTGCCGGCGTCGCCTCATCCGCATCACGCGGCCACAGGTCCTTCGTCGCCCAGCGCAGCGACTCGTCCGTCTGCTCGCGCGGCGGAGGGTCGGCCAGCGGCACCGTGAACACGTCCGGCACCCGGGCCGCCTCCCGCTGGGCTTCGTAGAACTCGGCCGCCAGGGCCGCCGAGGTGCGCGCGTACTGCTCGACGACCGCGTTCACCGCAGTCAGCCAGTCCGGGACCGACTGCCGCAACCGGGACGGGATGATCAGCCGTCGCAGACCGCGCACATCACGCACCAGCAGCCGTGTGAGGCCGACCTGCGCGGCCCGGTACCGGCCGGCCGCCTCGCCGCCATCAGAGACCGTCGTCGCCACCGGTGACCTCCGCGGTCGACGGCAGCGGCGCCGACTGGTCGCCGAGCTGCGCCAGCCGCTGCATCAGCTGGCCGCTCGCCGCCGCGCCCGCGCTGCGCCGCCGCTCCGCCGCCACCCGGCGCCGCTGCTCCTCGGACAGGCCGGCCATCTCCAGCACCACGTCGCCGTCCGCGGGCAGCACCCCGGCCTGGACCAATTTCACCGCGGCGTCCGTCTGCGCGGCGATCGTCGGAGTCGCCGGGTTCCGCCACACCGTCTCGATCCGGCGGGACTTGTCCGGCGGCTCCCCGTCCCGAAACCAGATCGCCAGCCGCATCGCGTCCCGGTGCGTCGCGCTGAAGCGCCGGATCCTGCGCTCGGCCTTCTTCACCAGGGCGCCCTCAGCCGAGCGGATCGCATCCGCCGAGGCCGGGTTGTCGCTGGTGTAGCCGAGCATGTGCGGCGGCACCGAGATCTGCGACGACATGATCCGCGCATACAGGTCGATGATCTTCGTCTGGCCGGACGGGTCGTGCGCCGGGAACTGGCCCACCGTCGGCACGTTGCCGTCCTCGTCCCGCTCCAGCGCCAGCACCCGGCCGATGTACGTCTCCCACGCCGTCTTGGCGTTCCCCTCGACGTCCTGGAAGGCCCCCTCCGAGACGCCCAGCAGATACCGCTGCGGTGCCTGGAAGAACTCGGCGCCGACCTCGATGCCCATCAGCCGCCGGCACGCCGCATCCGTGATCGACATGACCTCGGGCGTGATCTCGCTGCGACCGACCCGGTCCGCGGTGCGCTGCCGGTTCGCCATCCGCAGCACCGGCACCATACCCAGACCGTGCACGTCCCGGTCGAAGACCTCCCAGCCGTTCGCGGTCTGCGCCGCGTACACCGTCTGGTCCGGCAGATACAGGGTGGCGATCTCCACCCCGTCGTCCACCGACAGCCGCAGCGCCGCCTTCGCCACCCGCAGCCGCGCATCCCAGAACATCGTCATGTCCAGGGGCGACTCGAACGTCACCAGCGGCGGCAGGCCCGGCTCCGACGAGCCGGCCGTCACATACTCCCGGCCGTAGGTCAGAGCGTCCAGGTGCGCGAGCGACGCCTCGTCGAACATGTCGTTCGACTCGGCGATCTCCTCCAGCTCCGACGAATCCGAGCCGTCCGCCCAGCGGAACGCCTCCA
>Ga0164243_10014637_pt1 | contig 10909 bp, 12 predicted proteins | sample OricompcompostOP_FD_108781 | JGI IMG/M metagenome (GOLD analysis project Ga0164243, IMG submission 108781) | Organic Plus compost microbial communities from Emeryville, California, USA - Original compost - Organic plus compost (OP) | ecosystem: Engineered > Solid waste > Mixed feedstock >...
CGGCGATTTTGAGGAGGGTAATCCTAGGTATTATGATGGGCAATCCGAAAGAAGTCTCACTCTGGAACCATCAGAAGGAGGTACCGCTTCTGATGATGAGCAGTCCCAAACCAGCCTCGAACTGGATTCGGCAGAGGGAGATACTAGTTCTGATGATTATCTCCCACGCGACCATTTTGAGCAGTACGAGGTAGGTTTGGTGCTGGAATGCTTCATAAGAAACGGCGCAGATCTGTACCTGACGCTCAAAATTGAAGATGGAAGGGAGATTCTGACCGGTGCAGATGATGCGTGGTTGGCATATACCATGGAGATGAACCCTGATAGTGGGAAACCGCTAGAGCTGGACGTGGCGGTAAACATGGGAACTCGACTGAGAGTCGACCGTTATCCGTATGGATCAGTAAAGCAGCGGTGGGAGGAAACATGCGGTGGCAAGAGGTTGCGTCAGCCATTGCCGAGTTCAACACTCTCTGTGAGAGATTGGGTCGATCGTTCTCGGCTACCGAATAAGCACGCCCTTTTGAGGTTGATAGATGAGAAGTCGGGAGTCGCAGAAGCGGACGCTGTACTGGTATCTGACGAAAGCTAGGGCGAATAGGGAGACGCGCAGCCAGAAAGAGAAGCAGTCTCGCAACGAGTGCTCTAGCTTTCAACTAGGAATATGGAAACTGTCATTACATCATGTCGACCGATTCCAATATCCATTTCACTGTCAACTCAAATTTCCCAATGCCGATCCCGAAGCCGGGTCTAATGTCCATCCTGTATCGAACCCAGCGCATCAGTCAGCTCGAGTGAACTTCGATGGAAACTGAGCTGCCTGCAATCAAACTTTCGAACAACTTCTTAGGAACTAAGCTCACTTGGCCATCTAGCTAGCCTCATCCGACTCCTACTTCGTATCCGTCATGGAGTGTTTCTTGAAGCCAGCCTCCATGCTCTCTTTGATAGCGTGCTTGTCGTAGAACTCGTCCAGAGCCCAGTTTAGATCTGCTTCTTGCTCAACATTCCCGTCTTGTCATGCCATATTGCGAGTGCTTTCGTATCCTCAAGAGTCATACCGCGAGACGGCTGCAAAGTGAAGTCGAGCAGCACGTCTTGGAGAAGAATCAGATGGCTCGGGATTGGCGTTCCTGAATGCATTCAGAGTGTCTAGTTTATGTGTAGCAAATATGCGGGGATATCGTAGAAACAGGTAAGCTAGATTTGACGCCGATTATGGGCTAGAGAATTTCACCGTGGCAGGGCTTATCGCATGATAGGGACCACAGAATTCTCATCGAGGCCATGCGAAGAGGCCGATAACATTCTGGTCATCAGGCTAGTCGAGAGTGGTAAGCAAATTTCTCTTGCGCCTAGCCTGTTGCAGCTCTGGCGTCTAGCAATGACTCACTGTTGTATTCGCGAGCATGCATGGCGGCATAATATCGGGCGATTAACGAATAGACTGGGTTGAAAGTGGCAGCTAAAACTGTATCATCCTCTTCTTGGGCCCCTACCGGGGCAGTCCGAGTCTCAACTACGACTCCGTTGGTCTGCCTCATCCCCTTCCTCTGGAGGCGTAGGTTCCCAAGCCACAGACGCCGACACCATGATGATCTATTCCCCGTGCCCACACCATTAGTTTAACCATGGCCACGTAGAAAATTACCATTTGCTCCGGAAGTGCCGGTAAAATGGCTATGTTCTAGATTCAGCTGTCATGGGCTGCCATCAATCTTCGTCGGAGTTCCATTTAGTCTATTTAACCAGTTATTTTCGTATCCTTACGATACGGCATGGCTCCATAAACAATTATAATGCCTCTCTATTTTCCCTATGAATATTCAGTATACCGATACCAGAAGCCTTGAGATTTATCGTACTTGTTAGCTATATAGATTTTTTTTTCAACCCCGGTCTCTGTAATACCAGCGCGATCCTATGATGTGTGCCCGAAACTAGGTCCGCAAAAATATCCCTGGCCAGCTTTTCTTCATGCTAACGAAATTGGTAAGAATCGCTAGGGTGGTCAAAAATGAGGCACTGTGCCTTGGCTTTGTTTTGGGCTCCCGTGTTCCCAAATGTAGTCCGGCCGGTTTACTTTGCTCACCCCTCTCAGCCTTGCTCAGCTCTCGCTCAGCGGTGCTTAGTCATGCTCAGCCCTGACGATACCAGAGCTCAGCTTTGAATCCGAAAATGGCCATCGGTGTGCGCACTTTTCATCTGCGTTTCTGTTGGGGATTTTATGAAAAATGAACGACCGAACGGCCAAGATGGGTGCGTGGACGGCAAATAAATATTAATTACTTTGCGGTTTTATGATCTCAGTAAAATAATGCTAGCTGTAAGATCCGTAGATTCTACGAATCGATCTCAGGCTGTGTTATTGTGATCCCTCAAAATCCCTACGGGGGGGTCAACCATTCCAGCACTGCTGCATCTTGCATTTCTTGTCCTGAAAGAAGAATTATGTCCAACCGATTGGCCAATCAATGTCTTCTGATGCATCTATCCATTCACATAAGCTTACAAGAAAGGTCGTATTAGGGATATTTCGAGAGTGGAGCCTCTATCCAGATTGTTTAGTTCCTGGGAGAGACCCCCGACAGCTAGACCATAGGTCATGAGACCCTGGGTCTCAATGCTCTCTTGGTGGTGGTGCTTGCCGAAAACGGTCTGGGCAAAAGCCTAGCAGGCGTCCAGTGAGAGCTGGCCAAATTTGCCCTGGGCCGACATTTGGAACCACGGCCAAGCAAAAGTACGCCAAACGAAATTATCCAGGAGATAGCTAAACTCCATGACATCCTTAAAAGCAATGAGACTTAGCGACTGTGGCACCGAACCTTCTCCGGCATTGGCTGGGGTCTCGAAGCTAGCATTAGGGCTGAGCACAAGGGGTATGGTGAGCGCCTCCTTGGAAGGGACTTCGGCCGGCTTCCACGTCATTTTTTTTTACCGCCTTTGCTTTATCGCCGGGGAAAGTATGATTCAATATTTGGAATTTTCGCTCGTACCCCAGGCACTCGTAACCTGCTTTCGCGCAGCGTCCACAAGAAGGGCGCTGCTCGTCTGGAGAGCGGCAGTTTGTGAGCAAGCGAGACACAGCCCCGGGTCTAGAAACAACATGACCTACCACATTTCACTCGGCGTTTGAGGCACGTCCGACAGCCTTTGGAATTTTGGATCCTCCTGCGACTCCAACCATAGCTCACGAGCTTTACGTCTAATTTATGTGCTGCACCTCGGATTGTACTACCGCTTGAGATTTTTTTGGAGGAAGTTTCGTGGATATTCTTCCTCACCTCCTCTTTCCCCTCGCAATTAATCCATCTAACATGCCGGTGTCTTTGTTGGCGAAGATCTCACCAACCTGGGAGCCAATGAATCCTGCGGCCCACACACCTTGTCACCTCAGCCCTAGCTACATGTACCTCGCATTCTCTTCTCGAAAGAGGTTAGCGTCCTCTTACCTTTTTTTCCCCGATGGGCACCAGCGGCCTGCAGCAAGTAAGCCAAAGCTTGCGGAGAAGTTTTTATTGGTAGCACACGAAATTTGAATACAATGCGCGATGGGGCTTCACCCCCGTGAGCCGAAGAGCGCCAAGAATGTTGTGTTTTACGGGGTATGCTGTCAAATCCGGCGCGGCCTCATCGTCAACCTCTCCTGGGCTGTGGGGCAGTCAGTTCGCAAAATACCACGCTGAAAGCGCGAGAAACAACATGGAGGCTGTACGAGATGGCGATTTCTAACATCTCTTTCAATGACGCTGACCCTGAGAGTGACGGCTCATCTTACTCTGGAGTGATGACTAGACGACTATATAAGTCAGACTTGGACTCGTCGACAAAGAAAAGAAAGCCATGTCAGAGTCCTCAACTCACTTTCACCAGCCAGACTTGAGTCTCCAGGTCACTGTGAAGACATTCGCCCGTTTATCTTTGTTTTTCCCGTTTCTCTTCTTCTTTTCTAGTTTCTCTGAACAAACAGCATGGGAATCCTCAACCACTTCGCTACTCTCAGCCTCTGGGTATTGACAGCACCTCTCCCTCTCACACTCGCATGTAAAGGCGGGCATGGTGGGCACGACGACCACCCGGCCAAGGTCTAATATTAACCCCCCCACTGCTGACAGCGTGGAGTTCACAATCCCCGTGTCAGTCTCTCCGAGCGTGATCGAGTTCGCCCTGCCTAGGTGGGAGACCGATTATGACCTCGTCGACTTCCTTGCCACTGCCACCATTCGCCAGACCCCCGACACCCCATCGATCATTGGCGACTCCACCGTCGTGCCAGCCACTTACAAGATTGCTGCATCGTTTTGCTCCCCAAAGAACTTGACTAGAAAGTCTAAGACCGTCATCCTGGCAACCCACGGGATTGGGCAAGCCCGCTCTCACTGGATCTTTGTTCTATTCATCTCGTGAATCATGAACACTGTTTCTAGAGATCGTCGCCGTCGAACTTCCCGAGGACTGGTCTGTTGCTGTTAGCAGTGGGAGTGCGTGTTCGGGGCGTCCGCGATTGTTTTCCACGCTTGAAGAAACGCCGAGCGGGACTTCGCCCTTGAAATATATCTTCCTTACCTAAGGCACTGTAACTGTTGGTTTGGGAGTGTTCTCGTCAGCTTCGCGATGCCGGACGCTCCGGAAACCGCTTGGTTCTATAACGCCACGAACAAAGAGCTCGCCGTTATCCGAACAATCACTAACCAGACCGACCATAAGACCCAAAATGCAAGTTGAGAAAATCCTGGGCCATGATGGTAAAAATTACTCGTATCTTTTCAACGTAACCCCGGCGCTTTAGCAAATAGTAGTGTTTCCTTCGAGACACGAAGTATTATTGGGCCACTTTCAGGAAGATTCCCAGTATTCGGCTCTCTCACACCAGTTCAGCTCTATCTAACATCTAATTCGACACTACTTTTCAGCCCTTAACCTCTTGACCGATGCCCTTTCCATGAGACTCAATGTGATCGGGCTTGTCCTGGATGTCCAGTTCTATATTCTTGGCCGTCGTATCGGCGCACATCCGAGTCTCAAAATTGGCAGCCGCGTTCTTGTGCGCATCCTTGATGTCATAATCAAAGATGAGGGCAACCTCTTCAATCGAGAGCTTCTTGGTTTCGGGAAAGAAAAAGTAGATGAGGAAAACGTAGACTAGATCGACGCCAATGTACACCGCGTAGTACCTCCAAGCAATAGCGTCAAGAGCGATCGGGTTGACGAATTGATTAAAGGAGTTTCCAATAAGCTGGACGAAGTTGTAGATTGCGAGTCCCTTGGTTCGAAGATGGAATGGCATAATCTCGACGACGTACGAGTAGTTAAGGGGTGTCCAGGCAATGTCATAGAAGCCGAAGAAGAAGAATAGGAAGGGAATAGCGGCAATGCCGAGACTTTTGCGGTTGGACTCGGCGAATCCGGCCGAGAAGCCCATGACGAAAGAGTATGAGATAATCATGCCGATAGTGGATGTGAGGAGAAGTGGACGGCGACCGAATCTATCGATATTTATACCGGCCCATTCGGCGAGGATCAAATTCCAAACGGCTAGGCCGAGGTTTATGGAGAGGATTTTGGCTGGCTCGCTGACGCCAACGGATCTCAGAACAGGAACAAGATAGCTATGGCTCAACCGATTAGGACTGAATATGCGGGTTAAAGGAGCTCTGTGCACACTAACTAGGATACGATGCCGTTGCCAACCCAATTGCAACCAAGGGCGACGGCAATGGAGACAGCAAGACGCTTGCGGTTGCCTTTGGTTTTGAGGAAGTCCAACTAGACGACGTGGTCAAAAAATCAGGCTCAAGGTTTGGCACCGCCAATCCGACTTACATATGAAGACTTGTTATTATGCTCTTCCTCCTCGAGTGCAAACTCAATCTCACGTAGCTCCCACCTGACAAGGGCATCATTAGAGTCCCCGTTAGCATGATAACGCGCCAGCATATCCAAGGCTTCGCCATTTCTCCTCTTGCTGACCAGAAATCGGGGAGATTCTGGGGCCGGATAAATAATCGCGATGATGACGGCGGGGGGAACCACCATTACCAAACATGGGAGGCGCCAACTCCAGTTGCCTTTGATGTAGAGACTACCAACTTGAGCGGATTGTTAGATTGGAGAAAGTATGGTAGAAGACTTCAACACATTGCCAGAGGGTGTAAGACTTACTGGACATGGCTGCACTAAGTATAGAGCCAACGTAGTAGAAACCAAAGTACATATTGCCTATGGGAGCACGAAGCCTTGGATGCATGCTCTCCTGGAGAAGGGCGGGTGCCGCAATTTTGGAGACAGCACCTCCGGTACCGACAATAACACGAGCTACAAAGGTAGATGGGTGAGCTTGGCAAGTCGTCGTAGAAGCGCCAACTTACCAACGATGAAATGAGTCATGTTCGGGGCCAAGGCGATCCATATGGCGCCAATTATGGTGAGGATGCAGCCGATCATGACGCACCATCGGTGACCCCAGTGCATACAGATCCACGCGGCCGGAAAGCCGGCGACAATGCCGGGGAACATGATGGCGGCGGTGACCAGACCCAGTAAAGTGCCTCTGGGATGGTCGAAATACTCATTCCATGCAGGTAGTGCTTGGAGGCCGATAAGCAAAGACTGGTCATCTAGCCAGAACGGTCAGCTGCGGCTTCAAGCTAGGGGGCTCGTCACACTTGCATCCGAGATATAAAGGGCAAAACATGCACCCTAGGCCGTAAAAGACGTTCTTGCGGAGGCCCGGGTCTTTCCACCATTTTTTGTTGGTGTTGTCTGAGCAGATGAGGACAACGTGATCAGCTCAGCTAACTTGCGGCCATTTGTCTGGAGAACCACCGTAACTCACTAGGAAACTCGGCGAAAGACGCTTGCGTTCTGCCTCCAGCCATTGTGCAAGCTGCAACTAGGAGAAAACAAGATGCAAAGAGGAAACATGATCAAACAAAATGTGGGTAAGGGGCATCCGGCTGCTTTATAGCTCGAGAGCATTGAGAGGCTGGCATTGGATCACTGACAGCAACTTGAACGTAACTTAGCTTGCAAAACGATCCATGTACTCGGTTCGGTATGGGGACGGGGACTGCGACGCTATGTGTTGGTCAGGGTCCAGGGTGCTAATGTGGCTAATGTAGGGTCGGTGAACAAACCAGGCTGTCGAAGGTGAGCCTGGCTGAGGTGCGTCCGTCTACCACCGATATTGTTGTGAAAGAAAGAGCATTCAAACAACGCTAACGGCCCACAACATCACCACAATGCAGACAATATAGGATGTCGTTCGGCGTTTCTTCCCTGTACCCCGCCTGTACCCCGCCTGTGCCCCACGTTGTCCCCGGATCTTCCCCATACCCCAGAAGTCTACTAACCAGAATAAGTATTGGCTAGTAATTAATGCGGTCTTCGCCGTCTTGATAAACTGCAAAATTGAACCCGGAAACCTCCTGCGCCAGTTTTCGCCGTTAGCAGTGAGCAGAGCTAAGGTAACTAACCGGGTTTACCAAGTCGTTAGCGTGCTCCCGGCTAAATTTTGCTAAACTGCAAAGCCCATTGAGGTAGACAGACCGGACACCTGGTGATGGTTTGCAACCTGGAAAAGCTGCTGGGTGACAAGTCCTGCGAACACTGACTCGCCTCCATGTACTTACTTCGCAGATTGTTCTAGCCTCTGGATTAGCCGCTTATTCATCCGGCGGCATCTTTTAGTTTCTTCCCGGCCCCTTCGCTTCTCGTTTAACTCGAGACGGACGGGACAACCATTACCCTTCTTTGACCACGCAGTCTACAGCCTGCTTCGGCACCGCGCAGTTTCGAGTTGGGAAAGTGTGTTCAAGCCAGACCATCATGAAAGTTACCAAGATCGAGATCTTCGATTGCGAAGTGAACCGTCGTGATCCTTCCATGCCGGCGTTCAACCCTGTCATGGTCAGAGTTCACACGGATGAGGGCATATCTGGCCTGGGAGAGATTGGGCTCGCCTACGGTGCCGGTGCTAAAGCGGCTGTGGGTATGCTGCGTGACCTCGCTCGGTTCGTCCTAGGCAAAGACCCCATGAACGTGGAAGCCATCTGGGAGGACATGTACCGCCGGACCTACTGGGGCATGGGTGGCGGGCCTGTGGTCTACGGCGGCATTAGCGCATACGACATCGCTCTGTGGGATATCCGGGGCAAGGTGCTGAAGGCCCCAATCTACCAGCTGCTCGGGGGGAAGACCAACGACAGCCTGCGCACCTACGCCAGCCAAATCCAGTTTGGCTGGGGCGACAAGCGCCTGCTGGCCACTGAAGCCTCGCATTATGCTGAAGCCGCCCGGCTGGCGCTGGCCGAGGGCTACGATGCCATCAAAGTCGACCCTCTGCAGGTTGGACGCGACGGGTATCTGATGCCTGATACGGGGCTCAAGCGGGACTATTTTGGTCTGCTGAGCCACGGCGAGACACAAAAGGGCGTTGAGCGAATCGCCGCCATCCGCGAGGCCGTCGGACCGGATGTGGACATCATCTGCGAAATCCACTCCAACCTGGGTACTAACGCCGCTATCCAGTTCGGCCGGGCTCTCGAGCCATACAACATCTACTTCTACGAAGAACCTGTCAACCCTATGAATCCGAACAGCCTCGCAAAAATTGCTGACAAGACTACATTGCCTGTGGCTACGGGGGAGCGGTCCTATACGAGGTGGGGATATCGAGAGCTGTTGGAGAAGCAGGCTTTGGCCGTTGTCCAGCCCGACCTCTGCCTTGCAGGTGGAATTACCGAGGGCAAGAAGATATGCGACCTTGCCAACATGTACGATGCAACCGTGCAAGTTCACGTCTGCGGCGGCCCCGTTTCGACCGCGGCGTCTCTGCACCTAGAGGCCGTAATCCCCAACTTCATTATCCACGAACACCATACTTTTGCCTTGAAGCCGTGCATTCGGGAGCTGTGCGTCAATGATTATCAACCAAAGAATGGCCGGTTCCAGATCCCTGACGCTCCGGGCCCGGGCCAAGAACTCAACGAGACAATAGCGATGACGTATCTCGCCCACACTATCGAGTGATACGAACTCATCCATATGGAATGAAAAGGAACGCGTAAAGTGGTTTGAGTCATTGGGCATGCCGGGTTAACAGAAGCTTCTTCGAACCTGTGGAGATGGTGGCGGCTGCTCTGGTCCTGCTCCTCTATTTGGCAGCGTTTCTTTCAGCTCCTACAACTTGTTCCACTTCGTACATTAGTCTAGGTGAAGAGAGAGTTTAAGTCTAAAGCGACTGGTTATCCTCTGTGTACATGAAAATTATTGCAAGCTCTACCAGCTCGGTGTAAACAGGAATGTCTCTTAAAATGACGAGGAGGATGTGAGGGGACCAAGGGAGTGTGTCATTATAGCTCAGCAAACAAGAAGAAAATGCTCATGGAATGCTGATGGGCCAAAAAGGTCTAGGGAGAGTGTGACATGGAATGAAGCAACTGACAGTGCAATCATACAATGGCTTGAGTGGTTGGTATTGACAGCGTCAGTTCACATCTACTAGTTAGGAAATGGCATACAAGCTGCCTTGAATCACCCGGGCCGGGATCATCTCTTTACACCGTGGAGTCACGAAGAAATGTAACTACTAAGCCGAGTACTGGTCTTGTCTTCAAGAGAGCTGTGTAGCCGAGTCAAGCTACATCAAGCTACACTCTGGGGCCTATGTCGGGAATAGTTCCAGAACGACGATGGGAGTCGTTTTTTTTTTTCGTACCAGATGGCCAGAGTTGGGGCACCACATAATTCTAGGATCTACTGGTCCACATAGCTGCCAGGAATCAGAAGAAGCGATCTGGTGGCGTTGGCATATAAACCTTGGATGGATGGCTGTGGTTCGTGTTTAACGAATGATGCAAAGGCTGAGTGGGATAGAGCAAAGAAAATAGAGACTGCGAACAAGTGCTGACACTGAGCAGTCTCGCAGACGGACAGGGTATGAGATTAGTCGAAGCCAAGGAAATTAAATACAGGTCCCTGGCCAAAATCAAAAGGCCAATCCATAACTAAGTCATGAGGGAGTTGAAAATGAAAAGAATCCTCCGGCGACAGGATAAAAGCTGACTGACCATCTACGGTAGAAATCGACCTATCTGAGGACTGTGGCGGCATGGCAGGGTCTAGGGGAGGCTTGGAGCTGGCGGGCAAGTTAGAACCCTTCTCGCACTGGGTATCGTTAGTGGTTTTCAACTCGAGACTAGTTTGGTGATGCTGGACGTACCGCTGTGTCTTGACCATGACCTTGGATATGGTTTAATGACGTATTGGATGATGAATCCGGCGGCAGCGCACTATGCAGAATGTGCTCGCCCTTCCCTGTCCTAGCAGCATCGGCCATGTAGCAGTCGATGCGCTTCACATGGTCGCGCAGCCTGGGGGCTATGCCGACGGTGGATCGAATCGCCGTCTCCAAGCTGCTCACAAGGTCGGCCATGGCGAGAAGAGTAGATCGGATCTGGATGTGCCTCCACTGCGAAAGTGGTGCATTGACTACACGACCGAGGACATGCCCTACTCCAGCTAGGTGGTGTATCTGTAAACAGTGTGAGTTTTCTCGCCCGCTTGTCCGGTAGCTTGGCCCTGATAGAACCCGGGCCGGGGGGGTTGGGGGGGTGGGGGGGGGGGGGGGCGAGGGTTCACCCGGTTTCATTCTCGCCTAGTACATGACACATGACTGCATGACTTACCATGGCGGAGGAAGTGGACTGTATGTATGCAGTCGGGATGGTGGACAGCTGATCAAGAAGCTCGCCAGCCATGGCGCACAGTTTCGAAACATTCTGCTCCTCACATCCCGCCAGAACAATCTCGACCGTTGTCATTGTGATAACGATATTGGCGGCTATCGCTGAAAGTCAGCTTTCAAAGTCCATCCGCGGCGCCAGAGAGACAGCAAAGCAAACCC
>Ga0164243_10014638_pt1 | contig 10908 bp, 11 predicted proteins | sample OricompcompostOP_FD_108781 | JGI IMG/M metagenome (GOLD analysis project Ga0164243, IMG submission 108781) | Organic Plus compost microbial communities from Emeryville, California, USA - Original compost - Organic plus compost (OP) | ecosystem: Engineered > Solid waste > Mixed feedstock >...
CAAATATGCGGATGCGGTCAAAGCGGCCGACCAGATTCAGACGTTCAAACTGGTCGTCAAAACGATCGCGCGTCAGCACGGCCTGCATGCCACGTTTATGCCGAAGCCGCTGTTCGGCGTTAACGGTTCCGGTATGCACTGCCACCAGTCGCTGTTCAAAGGCAACGAGAACGCCTTCTACGACGAGTCCGACGAGCTGGGCCTGAGCGCCACCGCCCGCTATTACATGGCAGGCGTGCTGAAGCATGCCCGCGCTATGGCAGCCATCACGAACCCGACGGTCAACTCTTACAAGCGCCTCGTTCCAGGTTATGAAGCTCCGTGCTACGTGGCTTGGTCCGGCAGCAACCGCAGCCCGATGATCCGGATTCCGGCTTCCCGCGGTTTGAGCACACGCGTTGAAGTTCGTAACCCGGATCCTGCAGCGAACCCGTACCTGGCGCTTGCCGTTATGCTGAGAGCCGGCCTTGACGGCATCAGCAACGAGCTGAAGCTGCCGGCGCCGATCGACCGCAACATCTACGTGATGTCCGAAGAAGAGCGCATTGAAGAAGGCATCCCAAGCCTGCCGGCCGACCTGAAGGAAGCCCTCGGTGAACTCATCCGCGACGAAGTCATCATCGACGCGCTCGGCGAGCATGCCCTGGCTCACTTCTACGAGCTGAAGGAAATCGAATGGGATATGTACCGCACACAAGTTCATCAATGGGAACGTGATCAATACATCACGCTGTACTAAGAATGGACAATCCCCTGCACCTGACCGGTGCGGGGGATTTTTTTAAGGCTGCCCGGCAGCTGCCCAATCTCACGGTTCTTACCATTTAGCCTATACCTCTATATGCTTTTCGCCATATGAATATGGTGTACCTTATAAATCAAGGAGGTTATCACATGAGCGATGGCGTTGGAGGCGTTGGAGTAGGATACGGTTATGGTGGTTTGTGGGGCGGAGGCGTAGGAGCAATCCTGGTCCTCTTCATCCTGCTGGTCATCATCACGAGAGCCTTTATTTACTAAAATAAAGGGTTCTGAAAGCCCGTTGGCATCTGCCGGCGGGCTTTTCTTCTCGGAACTGGCATCATCCTTTCAGCGATGCACACAGATCACTTTTTCAGCACATTTAAAGCCGCTCTTAATTTTCTGGCAAACGTAACGGGGTTCTCGACGGTTTCCAAATGAAGGTACATCAACCTCGGCTTTTCAAAGAGCCAGTGATTGTGGATAGCGGTCACTTTAAAACCTTGCTTGCGGGCGGCACTGGTAAAGCGCTGGACTTCCGACTGAAGCAGCGTGATTTCCGCTGTGTTGAGCGTTGTGCCGTTTTTCAAAGATTGGATCGTGATTTCGTGCTCGGTTTCATAGTTTCTGCCGAGGATTTTGGCATTCAGCTTTCTTTCGATCATGATGGAGCAGCTTTTTCCGTCCGACGTGCCTTTGCCCCCGATAATGGCGGCCAATCGGTCGCACAGCGATTTGGAGATGTTCATAACCTGACTTCTCCTTTCATCTCTTGATGATCTAACTTATGTGAAACCGTGCTAGAAAGGGAAAGCAGGAGTCTATAACTCTATAAAATTGTTTTGTTGTCCAGCGAAATTGGATACAATGGCATAGTAACCAATCCTGTACATGGAGTGAGCGTCGTGGTGAAATCCGTTGATTTACCCTCCTAAAATCGCGAAATACACATTTTAGGAGGGTTCATACATGAAATTTATTCCGATCCAAACCGGGCAGTGGGACAGACAGCCTTATTTTGACCACTATTTCAAACAGAACCGGTGCACCTTCAGCATGACAGCCAACATCGAGATCACCTTGCTGCTGGGCGAGCTGAAGAAGAGGGGGATGAAGCTGTACCCCGCCTTTTTGTACATGCTGTCCAGAATCGTAAATGCGCATGTGGAGTTTCGGATGGATATTCGGGAGGAGCAGGTTGGTTACTGGGAGCAGATAAGTCCGTGTTATACGATTTTTCACCCGGAAAACCATACCTTCTCCGCGATCTGGACGGAGTACAGCAGCAGCTGCCGGAGCTTTATGGAACTTTACCGGGAGGATCAGCTCCGTTATGGGGAGTGCATGGGGCTGTTTACGAAAAAAGACATGCCGCCTCATACCTTCTCCGTATCCATGATTCCATGGGTCAGTTTTACCGGCTTTAACCTGAATCTGGATCATGGCGGAAGCTATCTGCTGCCGATCATCACGGGGGGCAAGTATTTTCGGGAAGGGAAGCACGTGCTGCTCCCGGTTTCGCTGCAGGTGCATCATGCCGTCTGTGACGGGTACCATGCCGGGATGTTTCTGCAAGAGCTGCAGCAGCTCGCCGACACCTGCACCGATTGGATGGATTGAGGGATGTACACGCTATAAATGAGGATGAAAGGATTCTCAGGGGACCCTTACAGGGTTCCTTTTTTTGTCGATTGTTCAGCAATGCTTCGTTTTGTAATATTACATTGTCTGGGGCAATCATTTAAGGGACCTTTAGAAATCAAACCTATTTCCTGAATTTCTCACCTCCCTTTTCGAGTCGAATCACGGCATAATGAACCCATACCAAACAAAAAGGGGATAACAAGATGGCAAAGATGTCGAAATTATTAAGCATCGTGCTTACAGGCACCTTGGCGCTTAGTCTTACGGCTTGTGGAAGCGGTAACAAGGAGGATTCTGGCAGCAGCGCATCGGGCGCGGCCGGATCCAACAGCAGCACATCCGACACATCGAAGGACAAGAACATTACTATTACTTTCCAAAACATCTATCCGGACCCGACGGATCCGAAGAACAAGATCATGAACAAGATTGTGGATCAGTACGAGAAGGATCATCCGAATATCAAAATCGAACTGGATTCGCTCAACACCGACCAGCAGAAGCTGAAGCTGAAAACACAGGCGGCCTCCAAGGAAATCCCGGACATTACGGTCGTGAACCCGGCAGCGCAAATGCAGCCTTTTGTCGACGCCAAACTGCTGGCTCCGCTCGACGACATGCTGGCCGAGAACGGTCTGAAGGACACGTTCCAGGACGGGCTGCTGGACTGGTACAGCTTTAACGGCAGCACGTATGCGGTACCGGACGGCAACAACATCGGCGTGGTGTACTACAATAAAGAACTGTTTGAAAAAGGCGGCGTGAAGGTTCCAAGCACGTTTGAGGAAATGGTCGACGTCGTCAAAACGCTCAAATCCAAAGGCATTCAGCCGATGGCAATCGGCGAGAAAGACACCTGGACCGGTTCGTTCCTGTTCATGAACATGCTGCTTCGCACGAACAACGGCCCTGGATTCCTGAAGGATGTCCTCGACAAGAAAAAGACGTTTGAAGATCCGGCCTTTGTTGAGGCGGTGGACGCATTCCAAAACCTCGTGCAAGCCGGAGCTTTCCAGGAAGGCGCAACCTCCTTCGATTACAACGCCGGCGAGAACCTGTTCAAAACCGGTAAAGCAGCCATGTACTACATGGGAACCTGGGCCACCGGCGGCATTGAATCGTCTTCCGTAAACGGCAAAGTCGGCGTCTTCAAATTCCCTACGATCGGCGGCAAGGGCAACCCGGACGAATTCATGCTGGCACCGGGCAGCGCGTTCGCGATTGCAGCAGACAGCAAGCATCTTGCAGAAACGAAGGAGTTCCTCAATTACTTCATGCTGAACTTCCCGAAAGAAGCCTTTGAAGCTAAAGGCGCGGTCGGAATTGGCCAGAAAGTGGACGGAGACTTCAAGGCTGCAGGATATTCCGACATGGCGATGGACGTGCTGAACATGTTCAAGGAAGTCAAAGGCGGAGACCTGGCGTTTGATAACACAATGAATCCGGGCACGGCCCAGGTTCACCTCTCCAGCATCCAAAACCTGTTCGCTCAGAAGAAAAATTCGGCGGACGTGGCCAAAGAGCATCAAGCCGGGTTCGAAGATAACAATCAATAATCAACGGATACAAATCCAGCTTTTTATAGAGAGAACAGGTATTTAAACATGAAGGGGACGCATTTCGGATGCCGTTCCCTTCAATTCCCATGAGGAATATTGCAGCCATGAAGGAGAAGGAGGAGAGGTAAGTCGTGAACGTGCTGAAGGTCTCCCGCTGGACGATTGCCGCGTTTGTGCTTCCTTGCTTAATCATCTATATCGGTATTGTGTTTGTTCCCATCCTCGTATCCATGTACAGCGGTATGCTGGACTGGAACGGGATCGGCGAATCGACGTTCGTGGGTCTGGCCAATTTCAAAAAGCTGCTGTTCCACGACTCGGTATTTTGGCCGTCGGTGCGGAGAACGCTGATGTTTGCGGTGTTCTCCATGGCCGAGATTCCGATCGCACTGCTTGTAGCCATACTGCTGAAGCGTTACGTGCGAAAACCGAATTTTTTGGTTTCCAGCTACTTTTTACCGGTCATCTTGTCCGTCGTCGTCGTCGGCCAGCTGTGGAAAACGATCTATAATCCGGCTTCGATGGGCGGTATGCTGAATCAAATCCTGGATGCAGTCGGACTGCATTCATGGGGCAAAGCCTGGCTCACCGATCCTTCGGTCGCCATGTACTCGCTGTATTTCGTCGCCCTGTGGCAGTACCTGGGTTACCACACCCTCATTCAATTTACAGGCATCTCGAATGTCCCGGACGATGTGTACGAAGCGGCCCGTATCGACGGTGCCGAAGGCTTTAAAGCGGATTGGCACATTACGTTTCCGCTGATTGTCCCGATTTTCAAAATTTCCATCGTGCTGGCCTTCATCGGCTCGCTGCAGGCTTTCGACATGATCATGGTCATGACGGGCGGCGGACCGGCGCATGCCACGGACGTCATTTCCACACACATGTACAATATGTCGTTCACGTCCATGAAATACGGTTACGGCAGCTCGATCGCCGCATTCCTGGTGGTGCTCTGTCTGGCCGCCACGTTCTGCATCAACTTCATTTTCAACAAGCTGGAGAAACGATACTCGTAAAGGAGGAAACCGCCGATGAACACAAGCACTGCCGTCGCTTTGAACAAGCAGGTGGCCGCAACCAGACGCAAACGGTTTTCCGTTACGAAGGCCATCGTGTTTCTGGTGCTGGGCATTCTGTTTGTAACCCAGGTGTATCCACTGTTGTGGCTGCTCCTGTATTCCTTGAAATCCAATGAAGAAATTTTGTCGGGCAGCTTCTTTGCCCTTCCGCATTCGCCGCAGTGGGCCAATTACAGCGCTGCGCTGGAGGGCAACTATTTCCGCTATTTGTTGAACAGCATCTTTGTCACATCCGTGACGATGATTGCGGTCATTATTCTCAGCTCCCTGTGCGCCTATGCGATCAGCCGTTTCCGGTGGCGCTTTGGCGGGGCGGTCATGGTCGTATTCTTGATCGGAATGATGATCCCGATGCAGGCGACGCTGCTGCCGCTCATGATCATTTTCAAAAACATGCATATTCTGAATACGCATTTGTCGATCATTTTGCCGTACGTAGCATTTTCCATGCCGATCGCCATCTTTATTCTGAGCGGGTTTATGAAAACCATTCCGCACGAAATCGAAGAATCCGCGGTGGTGGACGGTGCGGGGATCGGACGCATATTCTCGAGCATCATCCTGCCGATCTCGGTTCCGCCGGTGATGACGGTGTGCATCCTGACATTCATCAACATCTGGAACGAATATATTTTGGCAGCGACGTTTATCTCATCGGAAAAGCTGAAAACACTGCCGTTCGGCGTCAACAGCTTCGTCAGCCAATACTCGGTCAACTATGGGGCCATCGGCGCATTTCTCGTGCTGGGCGCGCTTCCGGTCATCATTATCTACTTCCTGCTGGCGGACAAGATCACCCAAGGTATGGTAGCTGGTGCAGTAAAAGGTTAGTAGGGCAAAGACGGCTTCTGTGATAGAATGACAAATGGATGACCGGATACGAAAGGGGAATGTATCTGTGGGGCGACATTTTCGTTCGATTCACAGCCGTCTTTTTCTGCTGTTTCTATGCTGCATGACCGGCATATTGATATTGATCAGCGTCGTGTATTATTACCGCACGATTTCCATTATTCATACTAAGGTGAATGATATCGCCGAGAAGAACATTTCGCAGACCGCCGGACTGTTCAACTCGCTGCTTCAAGGCTACAACAGTCTCTCCAAGTCGCTCAACAGCAACTACGAGCTGACCCGGCTGCTTCAGGAGACCCATGTGAAAGAGACCGTCGCCATCGAAAACGAACGAACGATTACGAATATTATCGGAGCAGCTTACTATTCAAGGAACGATATTACGGGTATCCATATTCTGACCGACAGGGGCAAAGTGTACAGCTATGAGCGCCAGTTCGCCGGGGTCATCGACAACAATTACGCCCAGACGTCATGGTACAACGAGCTGAACGCCTCGTCGGGCAATATGGTCTGGCTCGGGATGATGCCGGGATCGCCGATCAACACGCTGCAGCAGAAAGAGAACGTCTTTGTGTTCGGCCGGAAGCTGTACGATCTGAACACACACAAGCAGCTTGGCATCATGGTCATCGAAGCGAATCCTTCGTCCATCATGGAGGCGATGTCCAATGTGACGATCAGCCCGGGCAGCCGCGTGTACCTGATCGATCAGAACAACAACATCATCGCTTCGACCGGTAAAAAAGGGACGGAGGCGCCGGACTTTGCGAGCATTCCGAAGCCGGGTGCTGAGGACGGTATTCTTGTGGATGACAGCTCAAGCCAGCTGGTGGTTGCTGCCAATACGCCTATGGCGGGCTGGACGATCTACGGTTTTACCCCGAAGCACGATATTCAGGCGGAAGTAAACCAGACGACCCAATATCTCGTTATCGTTCTGATCGTGCTGATTATCGTCTCGACGGTTCTGGCCACGCTGGTATCGCGCAACATTGCTTCCCCGCTGAAGCTGCTGATCCGGGAAATGAAAAAGGTGGAGATGGGCAATTTCAGCGGTTCGGTTAATGTCGACTCGTTTGATGAAATCAACAGCCTGGTGTCTTCCTTTAACCGGATGGTGCACCGGATGGATGAGCTGATCGAGACGATCAAGGTCACGACCGTCAGTGAGAAAAACGCGCAGCTGCAGGCGCTGCAGTCCCAGGTGAATCCGCATTTTTTGTACAACACGCTGGACATGATCTACTGGATGCTGGATGAAAAGGGGAATGAACGCCTCAGCAGGGTCATTCTGTCGCTGTCGCAAATGTTCCGTTACAGCAGCAACTGGGAGGAGGCCTCCCGGACGACGCTGCGTCAGGAATTGGAGCAGATCCGGCATTATTTGACGATTATCGAGAACCGTCTTGAGGACAGGCTCGTACCGAAGATCGATGTGGATCCGCAGTGGATGGACGTCACACTGCCGAAAATGACGATTCAGCCGATTATTGAAAACGCTGTAAAATACGGACTGGAGCCGCTGGATCGGCAGGGCATGCTGCTCGTTACGGCGGAGCAGGTCATGGACGACCTGCATGTCGTCGTTCGGGATAACGGGAAGGGAATGGACGAAGACACGCTGATGCGGGTCAGAAGCTTGCTGGAGGGCGGGAACCGCACGTCGCCCAAAGCGGAGGACAGAGACGGCCCCGTGCTTCGCCGTGGCATCGGTTTGAGCAATGTGCATGAGCGGATCCGAATGATGTTCGGCAGTCCGTACGGTTTATACTTGGACAGTCAAGAAGGGGAAGGAACGACGGTAACCATCCGTTTACCAATCCGGCACCAAGGAGGAATGGAAGATGAACATTTTAGTCGTGGACGATGAGCATGTGATCCGTGACGGAATTAAGCGCACCATCCACCGGGCCTATCCGCAGCATTATGTTCACCTGGCGGCGAATCCGGAGGAAGCGGTTCAGCAGCTGCGCAGACACCGGATTGACCTGGTGCTGACCGATATCCTCATGCCGGGAATGACGGGCCTTGAATTGATGCAGCTGTGCCAAGGCAGTTATCCGCATATCAAATGGGTCATTATTTCGGCTTATTCCGAGTTTTCCTACGCCCAGGAAGCTGTCAAGCTTGGAGCTAAGGACTATATGCTCAAGCCGATCGGGAAAGAGCTGCTGCTCTCCATGATATCCGGACTTGCTCAGGAGATGGATCGGGAGAACGAAATCGTGCGCGAGGCGGAGCTGCTGAAGTCTAACCTGAAGTATTTACGCGAGGCTGTATTTCAGCGCTGGGCGAGCGGACTCGATACCGGGCGCCTTGACGTCGCGTCTATAATTGAGAGCTACCCCGCATTCCAACTGGTGATGGTTAAGATGGAGAGCGACGCGCCGGTGCATCTGGAGCATTTTATTATTGAAAATGTGCTTGGTGAGCTGATTGAAGCGCACGGCTGCGGATTTGTGACAAGCATGGACGAAACGAGCCTGATCGGCCTCGTCTCGCTGGAGGAAGAGGGAGGGATGAAACGCCTGACGGATGAGCTGCGCGCTAACTTGAAACGATGCGTCAAGGTGCCTTTCCAAATTCAGTCGACGGGACTCATCACAGATATTCACCGGGTGCCGGAGGAAGTGCGGCGGATGCGCCAGGAATCGGCATCACTGGAGTACGAATACAACAACCCGGGCGGTAACCGCGCGATTGAGGTCGCGGTGCAGTACATCAAAGCGCATTATCATACGGATCTGTCCCTGGAAAAGGTAGCTTCGGTCGTGTTTCTGAATCCGGTCTACTTCAGCCAGCTGTTTAAGCAGAAGACGGGAAGCGGCTTCAAGGAATACGTCACCAATCTGCGGATCGAACAAGCCTGCAAGCTGCTGCTGCAAACGCATTTGAAGCTGGCCGACATTTCGGACAAAGTCGGGTATGTGGACGTCAAGCATTTTACCCAGGTGTTTCGCAAAAAAACAGGAAAAACGCCGACGGAGTACCGTCTGGAGCAAACGGCGGATTCCCGTGAGGCGTGTCCCACCTGAATCAACCTGCCTTGATCCCAACGCCGAAAAGAGCCCTTGACCTTCCTGAGTAAGGAAGAGCAAGGGCTCTATTGCTGCTTGTCCAGCACCATCTGCTAGTGAATATCGCGGAACAGCCCGACGACTTTGCCCAGAATGGTGACATGGTTCAGACGCAAAGGTTCGTAAGCCGGGTTCTCCGGTTGAAGCCGGATATGGTCCTTCTCCTTGTAAAACGTCTTCACGGTTGCCTCATCCTCATCCGTCATGGCAACGACGATGTCCCCGTTATCGGCTGTCTGCTGCTGTCTCACGATGACGTAGTCACCGTTATGAATGCCCGCCTCGATCATACTGTCCCCAACGACGGAAAGCATAAATACTTTCTCATCTCCGACATAGTGCTGCGGCAGAGGGAAGTAATCTTCAATGTTCTCCGTTGCCGTGATCGGCACCCCCGCTGTGACCTTGCCTACTACGGGAACTCTGGCGATCGTATGCGTGAACAGATTGCTGCTCTCGGATTCTTCTTGTCCCAACAGTTCAATGGCACGAGGCTTCGTAGGGTCTCTGCGGATCAAGCCTTTCTTCTCCAGTCGGTCCAAATGGCCGTGTACGGTCGAGCTGGAAGCCAACCCTACCGCCTCACCGATCTCTCGGACGGATGGAGGATAACCCTTGGCGCGGACTTCATTTCTGATAAATTCCAATATCGCTTGCTGCCGGCTAGATATCTTTGACATTCCCCATCAACCCCATTTAGTAACGTTTGGTAAAATTATAACATAGAACTGCCGTTCGTACAAACATAAGTTCTAAATGATTTTGCTTTGATGGAGCGGGATTTTTGCGGTTTCTGAATGAAGGTAACCAGTCTCTAAAAACATAGGAACAATTGTTCGAAAAAAGTATTGAACAAAACAAATGTTCGTGTTATATTGTTCTCATAAAACAAGAACAAACGTTTGGAGGCGTAATATTTATGCTGAAACACACTACATACCAAAGTATTTATAATAACCCATCCGTTAACCCATCCATCAATGAAGCTATAGCAACTCCTTGGTTGAAGAAAGTCCAGTCCTTCGTGCCAGGCCCTGCTTTGATCAAACTGATCCTGGCGGTCCTGATTATTTTGGTCGGATGCACAGGTGTCGTTCGCGTATTCGCGGGAACCTCGGATGATGTTCGGTTAGAGAAAAATGTCATCGTTCAGCAAGGCGATACGTTGTGGGGAATCGCTTCTGCCCATAAGCCGGAAGACATGGATATCCGCGCATACATTATGGCGGTGAAGAAGTATAACGATTTAACCAGCAGCGAAATTCAAGCCGGAGAAGTATTGGCACTCCCACAATATTAATAGAAGATAAATGATCAAGAGCTTGGAAAGGTGTGAACCTTGACAAGCTCTTTTTATCATGGCAAAGTTAGGTATGACTTGAATATTGGAGGAGTAATTGTATGGATATCGACAGCGTTGTAGAGAGAATTAATGAGCTTGCGCGCAAGCAAAAGGAATCCGGTTTAACCGAAGAGGAGATCGAAGAACGGGCCAAGCTTCGTGAGAGATACCTTCAGAATGTCCGCAGAAATTTCAGACAGCAGCTGGACTCGATTGAATGGGTGGATGAAGAGAAGAAATAACACCAGCGGCTGGATTAGACTCATACATTAGATCATGGTATAGAATGGTTCAAGGTTTTGTATGGCTCACTACCGATAACAGAATGCTTCTATAGTAAGCGCACCAGGTTTCCTTCATTTGTTTTCTATTATATAGAATGTGAAACTACAGGAATAAATGCTGTAAGCAGTATGGGGCCGTTATATATTAGGAAGTAAATGCAAAACTTTCGTTCAAACTATATAGCCGAAAGCATTTTGAGGAGGTTCGTGAATGGCCCGTTCATGGGAAAGACAGGTAAGAAAAAATTCAGCGCAGCTGAACAAGCAGAGAAAGAAAGAGGGAAAGCCTTCCATCTATAGCACGGGAGGTCCTTCGGC
>Ga0164243_10014639_pt1 | contig 10908 bp, 9 predicted proteins | sample OricompcompostOP_FD_108781 | JGI IMG/M metagenome (GOLD analysis project Ga0164243, IMG submission 108781) | Organic Plus compost microbial communities from Emeryville, California, USA - Original compost - Organic plus compost (OP) | ecosystem: Engineered > Solid waste > Mixed feedstock >...
CGGCACGACGGGTGACCCGGTGCGGCGGATGGCCTCGACGTCCAGGGCTCCCTCGACGACCACGACCCGCGCACCCGCCTGGATGCGGCGGACCGCGGCCGGGTCGATCCCGTACAGGTCCCGGGACTTGTCGAACGCGAGCGTCGACGTGGTGTTGAGGTACTTCGCGGGGGCGTCGTCGACGTCGTCCGTCGCGGGGTTGCGGCGGGCGGTGAAACCGATGATCGCGCCAGTCTCGTCGCGGTAGGGCAGGACCAGGCGGTACCGGAACACGTCCCCCACTCCCCCGGCCTCGCTGCGGAAGGCGAGGCCCGCGGCCACGAGCTCGTCCGCGCTGTACCCGCGGCCCCGCATGCGCCCCACGAGCCGGGCCCATCCCTCGGGCGCGTACCCGGCCTGCAGGCCGCGCAGCCCGCGCCGGGCGAGGTAGCCCCGGGTCCAGTCCTCGGCCTGGTTCGCGTTCCAGCGCCAGTACTCCCACGCCGCGGCGTTGACCGCCACGATCCGCTCACGGGTGAGCTTGACGGTCATCTCAGGCCTCCTGGCGGGCGACTGGCAGAGTGTCGGTGTTCGAGGGTGCGCTATTCATCCCTGCCACTCCTGTCACTGCTCGTTGCCGCGCGTGCCGCGAGGTAGTCGGCCCAGCCGGTCTGGGAGTGAGCGGCCCATTTCGTCGCGGTGCTCTGGCTCAGGCCGAGGAGCTCGGCGAGAACTGGTGCTGGCAGCCGCTCAGCGAGGCGAATGAGCGCAAGGTGGCGGCTGGCTCGCACGGGGATCCCGGCCTTGTGCAGGTTGACCGCGATTTGGCGCGTGCACAGGTGAGTTCCCGGGAGCGAGGGCGAGGGCAGCAGCCATCTGTTGTCGCTCGCGCCCGGGACGAGAGCGTAAGGCTTGTACCGCGCGATCTGCGCAAGTCTGGAGATGCGTTCGGCGAGCACGGGCGGGAGCGGGACCGGGCGGTCGGCGAGGACGAGTCGGACGACACCGTCCCGGGTGTAGACGTCGCTGGTGGTGAGTCGCTGGATCCGGGTGAGGGGTAGGGCGAGCATCATGACGAGCAGACCGGCGACTTGTGTCTCGAGCGACACGTCGGGATCTGCGAGGAGGGTCTTGATGCGGGCATCGTGCTCATGGACGTCAGCGAGCACGATGGGTTCGTCGGGCTGTCGGAGGGGAACGAGAAGGCGGGCATCGACGAGTCTGCGGTGGCGCGCCCATGTGATGAAGCCGGTCAGTTGTGCTGCCCGGTTGCGATCGCCGCGCAGGTGGCGGTCGAGGTCTGCTTGGGTCAGGTCAGTGAGGGATCGCCCTCGCCGGTCTAGCCAGCGCAGCAACCGGATCGCCTCGCTGATGCGCCGGCGATCGCCATTGCCCGCGGAGAAGCTGTAATGACGGCGGGCTGCTCGCCGCCGCGCGCGTCGCAGGACGCTCCATCTGGCATAGGGGCCGATCACCGCTGCGTGTCCGGGCGGGAGGCATTCGAGCTGGTGCTCGAGCCACGCTTCGAGACGGCCGAGTGCTTCCTGGCGCGGCGGGAGGACTCCGCAGTGCACGAGCACCGCTCGCAGGTGGTCGAGCGCGAGCGTCGCTGGCCTGGCGTCGAGGTCGGCGTGGGTGACGGGCCGGGGAAGCCGTGCGATCTCGTGGAGTAGATCGGTCGACGTGCTGCGCTGCAGCCAACGCATGGTGGAGTCTGGGCGCGGGCTGTTCGTGATCATCGTGAGCAGGGGGTTCAGCCACGGGGGGACGGTGCCGTCGTCGCCCGCGAGCAGGAACGTCGCCATCTCGCGTCTGGAGCAGGACAGACAGGTGCGTGAGTAGTAGAACTCTCCCGAGGCCGCGCACCGGTGGCACCTGTAGTCGTACTCGGGTGCCCCTGTGCAGGGCCCGCACGCCTCGCCGTCCGCAATGCGGCCGACCAGTACAGCGGTCTGGTGACACCTCGCGCAAAGGCGGGGCGTGCGAATCGCTCGCCGGGAGCATGCGCGGCAGACCGGGCCGATCGGCCAGTGCACGTGCGCCGGTCGGTCCTTCCCGCAGAGTCGGCAGGTGTGTGTCGGCTCGGGGGCGCAGCGTCTGCACAGGTCGGGCCTGCCGTCCCGTGCCCTGAGCACGACGGGTTCGAGTTGCCCGCACCCGCCGCAGAGTCGCGGGTCTCGCTGGTGGCAGACCTGGCACAGTGGGCCGGCCTCCGTGACGCGCTTGACGTGCTGGAGTCGTCCGCAACTCGCGCAGACGCGCCGCGGGCGGGCGCAGTTCTCGCACCGCGGCCGGCCGTCGTCGTCGCGCGTGTACGGCGCGGAGTACTTGCCGCAGTCTGCGCAGGGAACCGCTCGCTCGGGTTCGGTGGCGTAGCAGCGCCGGCAGATCAGACCCTCGGGTCGGCGAGCGGTCGGGTGCCCGAGCGCCCCGCAGCGGGCGCAGACTTGGCGGCGGCTCTTGCTGCGACACCAGTCACAGCACCGTCCTTCGTCGACGCGGCCCGAGAGACGGCGGTTGGTCCTGCCGCACACGACACAGCGCGGCAGGTCGACGTCGTAGCTGGCGTCGTGCAGGGCGAAGGCCAGTCGCACGAGCGCGGGCGGGCAGTGCGGGTCGTAGACGGCCAGAGCATCGGGCCTGCTGGCGAGATGGCGGTCCAGAGTGCGAAGACTGCGCGCACTGCTCCACACACCTGCAGCCCGAAGAACATCAACCGCCGCCGCCCGGGCCTCGTCGACGCCGATGTGGGCAGCAACGACGCGGACGATCCGCTCACGCACCACAGCCTCAGACTCGACCGGCCAACGAACGCGGTCGCCACCCGTCACGGCGCCGAGTCGTGCCGAGGTCGGCGGATCTGTGTCCGACGCGCCTGCGGCTTCAACGGGGTCACGGGTGCCCCGGTGGTCGCGTCCTTGCGGATCTCCTCGTTGACGACCTTGGGCGTGATGAGATCGTTCGGCGTGCACGCGAGGATGTCGCAGAGCGCGACCAAAGTGTCCAGACTCAGACGCTGCGGGGCCTGGGTCACAAGGCGATAGACCTGCTCACGCGAGAGCACAATCCCGCGTTCGGCGAGCAGCGGCTGCAGCTCGCTCGTCGCGTACAGGCCGTGCTCAGCCATTCGCAGCCGCAGGTGCCACTCGTAGCCCATCTTCTTGATCATGCTTGCTCCAAGTGCTCGCCATAGATCGTGTCCAGTGCCCGTGCCAGCAGCTGGTTGCGGTAGGACGCCGACACACCGGTGTAGATCGACGTCGTCGAAGCGTGGGCATGCCCCACCTGCTCCTGCACGAACCGCACCGGGTAGTCGAACTCGATCAGGTGCGTCACGTACGAGTGCCGAAGACAGTGCAGATCCAAACCGCCGTCAAGTCCCGCAGCGTCGCGCGCCGTAGTGAAGGCCTCGTTGATCGCCCTGCGCGACAACCGCGTGCCGCGCTCGCTCACCCACAACGCCGGCGACGCGTCCTTCCCCAGCGGCCCCCGCACCTCCTGCAAGTAGTGCGCCAACACGTCCACCACCCAGTCCATCTCCGGCACGAGCAGCACAGTGCGCCGCTTCGAAGGACCGCCGCGCGACGCCTTGCCATGCCGGACCGCAAAAGTCCCGACACGCCCAAACCGCGGGGCTTTCGCGTTCCCGCGCAGATCGACCAGGTCGGCACCGAAGAGCTCGCCGCGACGCAGCCCGAACGCGTAACAGGTCTTGAGCAACGCCGAGTCCCGCAGCGCGGACAGCGAACCCTTCCGACCCCTGCGCCGGATCTCATCGACCGACCCGTCAGCAGCGTCGAACAGCGCCTGGACCTCGTCGAACGTCAGCGGCCGACGCCTCGGCTCACCCTCGTACTCATCCTTGTGCAGCACCGAGTTGTCCTCGTGAAACACCTCCCGCGGCGCGGCCCCGAACCTTCGAACACACTCGGCGCCCCACTCGTACCGGGGATCACGCACATAGGCGCAGAACATCCGGATGGAGATCTCGTAGTTGCGGAGGGTAGACAAGGCCCGCGGGGCGGGCCCCGACCGCAGCGAGCTGATCCACGCCTCACCTTCGGCCGGCCCCCACTGCCACGGGTACAGCCCGCTGAACTGGACGAAGCGCCGCACCATGCGCAGCCGCGCCGTGATCGTCGCATCCCGAAGGAAGCGAGCACGTTGCTGCCTCCCCCACCCCTCCAACATCGCCTCCAGCACTGCCTGCGCCGGATCCAGCGCCACCACGTTGCGTTCAAGCACCGAGGGAGCCGAAGCACGGAGATCGTCCATGAGATCGTTGTATCAGATGCAAGAATCTGATATCCAGTGCACGCGGGGATGGAGATCGTGGCGACGCCTGAGCAGTGATCCGGAGATCACTCTCACCTCGCCCGACACCCGAGAGGCCGACACCAGTTCAGGCGTAACTGCTTGATATCGTCGCGCACGGTAGACCGGTCGCGACCGGACATGTTGCGGAGAGGATCGACATGCGGCGTCGGGCAATGTGGTGGTGCATCGGAGCGGTCGCCATCGTTGGGCTCGCACTTGGTGTCGGCCTGGTCGCGCCGGTTGTCTCCGTCGAGATTGACGACACGTCCACGCCAACGATTAGCCAGGCGCACCTACCACCGGGTGTGGAGCCGACGAGCCAGAGCATTGAGTGCGCATCGGGAGGGTGCTGGCTTCGACTGCAGTTCGACTCGGAGCGTCTCCCTACTGCGGCCGGCGACGACCTCCTCCAGATGCACGGGAACTGCGAGACAGTCGCACTATTCGACCGCCGGCAGGTTTGCGCATCGGTCGAGATCGAAGATTCAATACTGATCGTCGATCTGTCGTTCAAGCGATCGCTACGCCTGTAGCCTCGAGGCCCACGCTGGGCGTTCGCGCCGAGCGTGGGCCTCGGAGTGAGCTACAGCGCTGCGGCTCTTGCGGGACCGTTCAGGCGGCTTTCGAGGAACGAGTAGAGCCCGAAGCTCCGCTCGCCGTAGGCGATCGCGTCCTGGTTGGTCCCGTTGTATCGGGCCAGCGTGTCCTTGATCTCTTGGTCCGTGAAGAACGTGGGCTGGGAGATGTCGATGCCTCGGTCCGCGGCGGACCAAAGCAGGACGAGCGCGCACATCCGGATGTTGAAGGCGTCGTCCTCGTTGAGCCGCATCCAGAGATCACGCTGCTGGTGCCAGTCGTCGACGTCGTAGCTGGGCTCGTCGGTCAGACCAAGAGCCCGCGCCCAGTCGATGACTTCGGCAGCGACCCAGGCGAAGATCTGACTGACCCCCGTAGAAGCGTCTCGCCTCTGCACAGGAGGCGGCACGGGAGCCGGTGTGACCGCCTGCTCCGCTGCGCTGAGCCCGTCCCACCACTCCTTCTGCTCGAGATACGCGTACGTTGCCCGGACGATCGCGTCCGTGCCCACGTCAAGGATGTTCTCTACTGAGCTTTCCCAGAGAACAGCGGTCTCGATGAGAGACTTGCGCATCCCGTAGCCCCGCGCCAGGGACGTGAGGAGGTCATCGTGCTGCCCGAGGATTGCCTCGAAGACGTCCTGGGGAGGATGCAAGACGACGGCCTGCTGGATCGGGGTCGTGGCCTGCTCGAACCACCAGAAGTAGTCCTGGATGAAGGTGCTGTAGTTGGGAATCGAGGCGAGCGGCGTCGGAACGTCAAGAACGGGGGCGTCCACGTCGACCACGCTCTGGCCGATGTCGCGGCCTGACGCGATGTTGTTGTCGATGTTGATCAGCCCGGTGCCCGTGCCGATCGTCTTGGTAGCGATCTGATCGAAGGCCCAGTTGGACGGCAGCAGGTAGCCCAGGTTGCCGCTGAAGCCTGTCGACATCCCCGACACGAAGCTGAGCTTGGCGTAGCCTCGCGCCGAGACGCGTGCGCAGACATTGCGTGAACCGTACACGCCCACTCGGTACTTACTGCCCAGTTCGGCCATCGCAGCAGCGATGGCGCGGAAGTGCGGGAGGATGTTCGCGTCGATCTCCGCGTCCTGGGCGTCGTAGTCGACTGCGAAGTAGACGACCGTGCCTCGCTTGAAGCCGTGGGCGAGCGCGGCGTTGAACGCGTCCCGTGCGTCGGCTCGACCCTGCGTAGCGTTGAAGTACGAGGCTTCTCCTCCGTAGGTCTGGTAGATGGGGAAGACCCTCAGCCCCGCGCTGAAAATCGTCGAGAGCTCGCCGGGTTGGATCTTCTTGTTGAGCTGTGAGTTCAGCGCGTTCGTCAGGTAGCGACCGACGTATCGGTATCCCGAGTTCCAGAGTGTCGCTGCTCGAGGGGCGGTCACCTCGGTGATGCCGTCGCAAGCAGTTCCCGGGCGCTCGGGGTCTCCGTTGGAGACCAAGAGCGAGCACCACGTCTGGTAGTCCGCAGCCCCGGTGGGGGCGAGCTTGCAGAAGTTCTGAAACGCCGTGACGGACATGGAGTCTGCAGAGCTGAAGACAGAGTCGAATGCGACGGCGATCTTGTTGAAGATGAGCGCCGCGTGGAACAGGCGCACCCACTGGCTGCCGCCCGAGTCCTGTGCCCCCACGCCGAAGAGTCCCGATTCGCTGATGCCACCGCGTGTACCCGGCCCGAAAGTGCCAGTGGCCTCGGCGTCGGTCAGCCCGATCTCGTACTGCAGGGCGTACACGAGAGCCTTCTGGGTGTTGCGCGAGTACAGGCCGTCGCACGGCATGACGAAGAAGTTCTTGCGTGACAGGTAGGTCGCATTGAGCCACTGCTGCACGCCGCGTGCAGCGGAGGTGCCTCCAGGCAGCAGTACGTAGGCGTCCATGGTCAGTAGGCCCTTGAACACCTTCGGGATCATCGTCCCAACCGCAGTCAGACCCATGTCCGAACGCAGTGAAGCGACGGCGCTCGTGCAGCCAGGACCGTACCCGCCGTCGAGCCCGTTCGGGTTGTACCCCTTGCAGTACAGGCCACCCTGGATGATCTTCACGACGCGGGAGAGCTTTGCGGGGTTGCTCGACGTCGTGGAGGAGTTGATCGTCGGGAACTGGGTCGTCAGTGCGGCGAGTGTCCCATCCCCGAAGTTGTTCGACAGGGTCGCGATCCCGAGCTCGTGCTGCAGCGCGCGCGTGAGCCCGTACATCGTCGACCAGCCGGTGCGTCCCGTCTCGGGCACCCGGATCCACTGCGCTCCTGCCGCCGGTCCGTACGTGGCGTTCAGCCACTCCTGCACATCCAGGACGCGCTGGTCGACGGGCGGATCGTCCGCCGCGATGGCCGTCGGTCCGATCTGAGTAGTCATGTGTTGCTCCGTTCCCTTGCTCGCATACCCGGTGCCCCCCGCAGATCGGCTGCGGCCGGGACGTGGAACCAGACCCTGCCAGCGCCCACTGACACGACTGATTCGAACGTGTGTTCGAACGTAGCATGTGGGTGGCGCCGTGCACACTCCTCCCCACGTGCAGGCCACGACCCGGTGACCTGCGGCTTCACTACATTGGAGGGGGCCCGATGAGTCAGCTCGTCAACCCGGTCGCTGGGCGCATCAGCTCGCGCTACGGACCGCGCACGCACCCGATCACCGGCAAGCGCACACCACACACCGGCACCGACATCGCCGCTCCGAGCGGCACACCCGTCAAGGCCGCGCACGCCGGTCTGGTCACCGCGTCCCGGCGCGACGGATCGCGCGGGAACTGGGTCGGGATCCGCGGCGACGCCGGTCCCACGACCTACTACCTGCACCTGTCACGCCGGCGCGTCGCCGAAGGGGCCCGCGTCGGCGCCGGCACCCACATTGGCGATGTCGGATCGACCGGGACCGCGACCGGGCCCCACCTGCACTTCGAGGTCTGGACCGGCAGCACCCACACCGACCCCCAGGCCTACTACCGCGACCGTGGCCTGACCCTCGGTACCGCGGGGGCAGCGGCCGGCGGCAGCGGCCGTCCGGTCCTGCGCGAGGGCAGCACGGGCCAGCATGTGCGCGACCTGCAACAGCACCTCAAGGCCCACTACCCCGCCTACGCGCGCGACCTCGCTGTGGACGGGAGCTTCGGCCCCAAAACTCGCGCAGTCGTCACCGAGTACCAGCGGCGCGCAGGCCTCGACCCCGACGGCATCGTCGGCCCACTCACCTGGGCAAGCCTCGGCCTCGACTGACAGGAGCAGTCCACATGCGCACCACCCACATCACCATCGCCATCGTCTGCGCCACGCTCGTGGCCATCACCGCGATCCTCGCCTGGCTCATCGCCGCCGGCCACGACATCCAAGGCATCGCCTCCGTCATCGTGAGCGCCATCGTCCCGACCATCGCTTCGCTGATCGCCGTCGACCAAGCATCGCGGGCACGCGCCGAGCTCCAAGGCTTCGCGTCTGTGAACCGTGAACCTTCCACAGATCAGCGGTATCCCAGGACCTAACAAGGCGGGAGTGGGGCACACCGGATGGTGCGCCCCACTCCCGCCTTGTCGAAGTCTGTGGCTGAGTTCGGCCTTGCGTGAACTACTTCGCGATGGGCGCGAGCGGGTTCACAGAGACCGGCGCAGGGGCACCGGGCTGCCAGATCGCCACCCTGGAGTAGGCGTTGGTCTGCTTCGCAAAGTTGAAGCAGTTCGAGGTGTTGTTCGGGAAGGGTCCACGCCACGTGGACCAATCCCTCGTGCCGTCGCCAAAGTGAGCGTAGATCCGCCCGGTCTGGGGCCCTGGGCAGACACCGAGGACGGCGGAGTGCATCGCCGAAACAGTGAGAGTCCCATAACCCGTGTAGCAGAAGCCACGCCACGCCGGACCTTCGAACGGGTACTGAGCGACGACCTTGTACCGAGTGGTTGTGCACGCCACCGAGGTCGTGAACGGCGAGATCATGCCTGGACCGGGCGCCGCAGCCGACTCTTCCTCGATCAGCTCTGCCTGCTCCTGCGTGAACGCGTCGTTGACGGCTTGGCGCTCGGCGTCGTCGTACATGCGGATGCTGCCATCGGGTTCGATCGAACCGACCCAGGTCAGCTCGTCAGGCTCGACGACCTCAGCCCCGGACGAACCGATCTCCTGCCCGATCAGCGCTTCCTGCTCCGCCCGGAACGCGTCGTTGACCGCTTGGCGCTCCACGTCGCCGTACGTCCGCGTTGTACCGTCGGCATTCTCAGTCCCGACCCAGGTCAGCTCGTTCGGGTCGATGATCTCGCTACCCGCCGGATCCTCGGTGCTCGCGCTTGCGGTCGAAACACCCGCCATCGCGAGACCTACGACGACCGCGGGAACAGCAAACCGCCGTACATAGACAGCCTTCAAGACTCCCCCTTTAAGAGTGCGACCAACGCGTCGTTGCTTGGCCCGAAGGTGGAACCGATTGGTCCTGTCGTACGCCTGCCCACCCTCGGTGGCTGAAGTACATACCACACTCAACGGCACGTCAAGCCATAGCGGGTCGTCGGTCAAGAGTTAGACCCGATTCACCACAGAGCAGGCTTCCCTCATCGCTCGTGCCGAGGGCTAGTGCCCCGGGATCGGCGATTGCACCAGGGACGAATATCGCCTGGTTCGCGAGGGCGGTGATCTGGTCGGGTCGGAACCCGGCCCAGGACTGCTCACCGGCGACGACGACCGGGGCCTGGAGGTACCCCAGCGCGCGCACACGCTCGAGCGCGTCGACGTCGGCGGAGATGCCGACCACGGTGTACTCGATCCCCTTCTTGTCGAGCGCCCGGTAGGTCGCGTCGCACTGGACGCACGCCGGCTTGCTGTACACGGTGACCTTGACCTGCTGGCTGGCCATGATGCCACCCCCACGTCGTTTTTCGGACCGTCCCTGCAAGCGGAGCGTTTGGCCGACAGCCGTCCCCGGACGCACCCGCAGGGCGCGAGCAACGCGAGCGAGTCGGGATGCCCACCTGGTCGCGAAGTTCTCGGCGTGCTCAACGAGCGCAGCGAGTGCAGCCGAGAAGTTCGCGGGCGGGCGGGCCGTAGCGCAGAGGAGCCGACTTGCGCCCGGGGACGGCCGGCCACACTCGGAGCCAGGGACGGACCGAAGACTCAGAACGCCCGTCAGCCGCGGCCCGCAGGGCTGCGCCAGATCGTGCGCGGCGCTCCGTCGCCGGGCACCGTGGTTCACGCCACGGCCGTCTCGCCGCGATCCGTAGCCCACTGCATCTGGGGCTGGTCCGCGGGCTGGTTCAGGACGACGTCGTGCTTGCGCAGGACCCGGTTCACCGTCGACCGCGACCACGGCACGCGCTGTGCGAGGTCCCGCTCGGAGCGCGCCTCGCGTGCGAGCTGAAGAATCAGGGCGTCGCGCTGGTCGGCGGACATGGTCCGCGGGTCCAGGTCGGCGCTCGACTGCGCTACGCGGTTCGTGTTGACCGGCTCTACCACGACCGCCTCGTCCTCGGCGGGCTTTGCGACCGGCTCGACCTGCGCCGTCTCGTCGGGCTCGTGCGTCGGCGAGGGGGCCTCGTCGGGCCTCGCGTCAGGCTCGACAAGCGGCGCGGCAGCTGCCGGAGCGACCACCGGGCCGGCGGTCTCGACGGCGACCAGACGGGGGCGGCGCACACCGAGTAGGTGGGAGAGCGCGGCGCCCATGCCCATGACGGCGACGGGGACGCACGCGACGCCGACGACGACCTGCCAGGGAGCGCGCTCGATGCCCGCGGCGTGGAGCAGGTGGTAGGTGATCTGGCCTGCGGCACCGATGACGAGGGAGGCCAGAACAGACCAGCCGGCGAACGAGCGCGCGGCGGGCCGGATGTTGCGGTGGGTGAGCCAGACGCCAAGGGCGAATGCGGCGTAGACCTCCATGCCCAGCGGCAGCGTGATCGCAAGGTTCAGGGTGAGGTCCATGATCCCGGGGAGCAGGTTCACCGGGCCGAAGCCGGACATCTGGCCCAGGTCGACCCAGCCGCCCCAGATCGCAACGAAGGCGCCGGCGGCGAGAAGGACGACAGGCCAGCGCGGGAACGACTCGTAGGGGGCTGCTGCACG
>Ga0164243_10014641_pt1 | contig 10908 bp, 9 predicted proteins | sample OricompcompostOP_FD_108781 | JGI IMG/M metagenome (GOLD analysis project Ga0164243, IMG submission 108781) | Organic Plus compost microbial communities from Emeryville, California, USA - Original compost - Organic plus compost (OP) | ecosystem: Engineered > Solid waste > Mixed feedstock >...
GAGACGCTGCTCGTCCAGTCCGGCAAGCCGGTGGGCATCTTCCGCACGCACCCGGACGCGCCGCGCGTGCTCATCGCCAACTCCAACCTCGTGGGCCGGTGGGCCAACTGGGAGCACTTCCACGAGCTGGAGAAGAAGGGCCTGATGATGTACGGCCAGATGACGGCCGGCTCGTGGATCTACATCGGCACGCAGGGCATCCTCCAGGGCACCTACGAGACCTTCGCCGCCGCGGGCCGCTTCCACTTCGGCAGCGAGGACCTGTCGGGCCGGCTCATCCTCTCCGGTGGCCTGGGCGGCATGGGCGGCGCGCAGCCCCTGGCCGCGACGATGAACAACGCCGTGTTCCTGGGCGTGGAGATCGACCCCTCCCGCGCGCGCCGCCGCGTGGAGACGCGCTACCTGGACGTGGTGGCCAGGGACCTGGACGAGGCGCTCGCGCTGGCGAAGGACGCGCAGCACAAGCGCGTGGGCCGCTCCATCGGCATCATCGGCAACGCGGCGTCCGTGTTCCGGGAGCTGTACCGGCGCGGCATCAAGCCGGACCTCGTCACGGACCAGACGAGCGCGCATGATCCGCTCAATGGCTACATCCCCACGGACCTGTCGCTGGAGGCCGCCGCCGAGCTGCGCCAGCGCGACCCGGAGGAGTACGTGCGGCGCGCGCGCGCGTCCATGGTGATGCACGTGGAGGCGATGAACGACTTCCAGCGCGCCGGCAGCCACGTGTTCGACTACGGCAACAACCTGCGCGGCCAGGCGCAGCTGGGGGGCATGGAGGACGCGTTCGAGTTCCCCGGCTTCGTCCCCGCGTACATCCGCCCGCTGTTCTGCGAGGGCATGGGGCCGTTCCGCTGGGTGGCGCTGTCGGGCGACCCGGAGGACATCCGCCGCACGGACCGCGCGGTGGCGGAGCTGTTCCCCCAGAAGCAGTCACTCCAGCGCTGGCTGAAGATGGCCGACGAGCGCATCGCGTTCCAGGGCCTGCCCGCGCGCATCTGCTGGCTGGGCTACGGCGAGCGCGCCAAGGCGGGCCTCGCCTTCAACGAGCTGGTGCGCAAGGGCGAGGTGAAGGCGCCCATCGTCATCGGCCGGGACCACCTGGACTGCGGCTCCGTGGCGTCGCCCAACCGCGAGACGGAGGCGATGAAGGACGGCACGGACGCGGTGGCGGACTGGCCCATCCTCAACGCGCTGGTGAACGCGGTGAACGGCGCCTCGTGGGTGTCGTTCCACCACGGCGGCGGCGTGGGCATGGGCTACTCGCTGCACGCCGGGCAGGTCATCGTCGCGGACGGGACGCCGGAGGCCGCGCGCCGCATCGAGCGCGTGCTCACCAGCGACCCCGGCATGGGCGTGCTGCGCCACGCGGACGCGGGCTACCCGGAGGCCATCGAGGTGGCGAAGCAGCGCGGCGTGAAGATTCCCGGCATCACCGTGTAGCCTCCGCCGCCATGCCCCACCGCACGCGCCTGGACGACCTGCTGCTGTTGCTGGCCATCTCGCTCGGGGCGCTCGCGGGCTGCGCGCCCACCGCCATGGGCCCCATGGTGATGCGGCTGGGGCCCGGCTCCCCGGACCAGCGGATGCTCCAGGGCGGCATCCGCACCGGCCCCCGGCTCAGCGCGCCCATCGCCGGGGCGCGCCGCTCGGGCACCGACGACGACCGGTTCCGCGGCGACGAGGCGAGCTTCTCCACGCAGCAGTGGGGCATGGCCTTCGACCTGGCGATGACCTGGCCCGTCACCGAGCGGCTGCACCTGCACACCGGGGCCCAGGGCGAGGTGTTCCTGCCCCTGCCCCTCCCGGGGTACGGGCTGTACGCGGGGGCCTCGTACTACCTGGGCTCCGAACGGCTGGGCCTGGCGCCCGCGCTCGCCGTGCGCGGCGCGTCCGACTTCGGCATGAGCTCCAGCAAGGGCGGTCCGGGCAGCATGGCGGGAGCGGAGGCCACGTGCGCCCTCACCTTCCAGCCGGAGCCCCACGTGTCGGTGGGCGTGGTGCCCTTCTTCGCCGTCCACACGCTGTCGTCCAACGGCACCAGCCAGGGCTCCACGTACTACGGCGGCGTGGTCGCCGCGCGGCTCGAGTGGGGCTTCTTCAAGACGCTCGAGATTTCCGGCGGCTTCGGCCGCGCGAAGGTGGGCTCCAGCGCGAGCTGGAACGTGCCCATCATGGGAGTGCGGGGAGGTCGCTGACACCATGGAAGCGCTGGAGCTGCTGGTCCGCAACACGTCGGAGGTCCTCACGCTGGAGGGCACCCACCGCGAGCGCGCGGAGGACGCGCTCACCCCACGCACCGGCGCGTGCGTGGGCATACGCGGCGGCGTCGTCGCCTTCGTCGGCCCGGAGGCCCGGCTCCCGGCGGGCGCCGTGGGCGCGGGCACCACCGTGCTGGACGCCCAGGGCGGCTTCGTGGGCCCGGGCTTCGTGGACCCCCACACGCACCTGGTCTTCGCCGGCGAGCGCTCCGCGGAGTTCGACCTGCGCAACCAGGGCGCCACCTACCTGGAGATCGCCAAGGCGGGCGGCGGCATCGTCGGCACCGTGCGCGCCACGCGGGCCGCCAGCGAGGACGAGCTCATCCAGCTCGCGCTGCCCCGCCTGCGGCGGCTGCTGTCGCACGGCGTGACGGTGGCCGAGGTCAAGAGCGGCTACGGGCTCGACGTGGAGAACGAGCTGAAGATGCTGCGCGTGGTGCGGCGGATGGGCGCGCTCACCCCCGTGGAGCTGGTGCCCACGCTCCTGTGCGCCCACGCGGTGCCGGAGGAATACAAGGGCCGCCGCGAGGACTACGTGCGGCTGTGCATCGACGAAATCCTCCCCGCCGTCGCGCGCGAGCGCCTGGCGCGCTTCTGCGACGTCTTCGTCGAGGACAGCGCCTTCACCGTCGACGAGGGCCGCCGCATCCTCACCGCCGCGCGCGCGCTGGGCCTGGTGCCGCGCCTGCACGCCGACCAGCTCACCGCCATGGGCGCCTCGGAGCTCGCCGCCGAGCTGGGCGCCGCCACCGCCGACCACCTGGAGCAGGTCACCGACGCCGGCCTGCGCGCCCTCGCCGCCGCCAACGTCACCGCCGTCCTCGTCCCCACCTCCACCCTCTTCCTGCGCATGCGCCCCTACGCCCCGGGCCGCCGCATCCGCGACGCGGGCCTCAACATCGCTTTGGGCTCCAACGTCAATCCAGGCTCGGCCATGAGTGAAAACGTGGCCTTGGTGCTGGGGCTGGCGTGTCTGGAGAATGGGTTGAGCGCCGCGGAGGCGTACTGGGCGGCGACCCGCGGCGCCGCCTTGTCATTGGGACTGCAACGACAGGGCAGGCTGGCGGTCGGTGACCCAGGCGACCTCGTGGCGTTCAGTTGTGCGTCCTACCGGCATCTGCCCTACCATCTCGGAATCGGGCACGCGCGCACGGTGGTGAAAGCCGGACGTATCGTGGCTCGGCAGGAGTTGGACTCCTGCGGGTGAGGCGACGTCGCCTGGCAACATGGACGTCGCACGGGAGGGTGGGAGACCTTCCCGTCGGGGCCGGCCGTTATAAGTACCCATTGCAGCCATGTGCCGACTATTTGGATTTCGTTCGTCGATTCCCTCCGCGGTCCATCCTTCGTTGGTGACGGAGAAGAACTCGCTGCTCATCCAGTCGCGCGAGCACAAGGATGGGTGGGGAATCGCGGCCTATGGGGTGGAGCCCACGCCTGTCGTGGCCCATGGTGTGGGCCCCGCGCACAGCGACCCGGACTTCGAGCGGGTCAGCAGCCGGGTGTCGTCTCACACGGTGGTGGCGCACATCCGCCTGGCCTCGGTGGGCGCGGTGGAGCTGCGCAACTCGCACCCGTTCCTGCACGGCCGCTGGTCCTTCGTGCACAACGGCACCATCCGCGACTTCGCGCAGCACCGCGCGGCCATCGAGGCGCTCATCTGCCCCACGCTGCGCGCGGGCATCCGCGGCACCACCGACAGCGAGCGCTGCTTCTACCTCTTCCTCACCCGGCTGGCGGCCGTGCACCCGCTTGACGGCCCGGTGCCCGTGGAGAGCGTCGCCCGGGCGCTCGCCGAGACGATGAGCCTGGTCTCCGCCATCACCGACGTGGGGGAGTCGAACAAGCCGCGCTCGGCGATGAACTTCCTCGTCACGGATGGCGAGGTGATGGTGGCCTCGCGGCGCAACCGCACCCTCTTCGTGTCCGCGGGGTGTCCGCGCGCCACGCCGGGCGTGCTGCCCCAGGTGGGCACGCGGCTCGAGCAGCTCATGGTCGCCAGCGAGTCGCTGTGCGGCAGCCCGTCGTGGGTCGCCGTGGAGGAGGAGGACGTCATCGGCGTGGACGCCGGCCTCGTCTTCCATCGCTGGCGCGTGCCAGAGCTCTCCAACCACCTGCCGCCGTACACGCCCGGGTCTCCGCGCCACGCGGCCTGAGCCGGGCGGCGCTCAACTCTCCGCGGGAGGCCGAAGCGCCCGCCGGTGAGACACGCGTGTGCGCTGGAGCGTCTCCACCCGCGCCAGCAGCCACAGGTCGAAGGGGCTCCGCTCCTCGGGCACGTCCCTCGGGCCAAGACCCTCGATGCGGTCGGGCTCGAGGAACAGGTCACGGAGGCGCGGGACGAAGCCAGTCCGCTCCAACGCGACGTCGAGGGCGGACCCTCGCGCGATGGCCTCGCCGGGTCCCCCCCGGCACGAGGGCATGACGGCGCCTAGGGGAGCCACGCCGCCAGCAGCGCGCCGGGACGCGCCCCGAACGCCTCCGCGACGAGCAGACGGGCCTCGCCGCCCGCGTGGCTGAGCGTCACGCGCAGGTACTCCCGGGGCGCGGCCTCCGGGACGCGGTCGAGCCACTCCACCAGCACCGCGCCCTCCCCGCCCACCAGGTCCATGAAGCCGGTGGCGTAGAGGTCGTCGTAGCCCGTCAGCCGGTACAGGTCGGCGTGGTACAGCGGAATCCGCCCCGAATAGGGATACACGATGGCGAACGTGGGGCTGGCCACCTCCGACCGCGGCACGCGCGCGCCCTCGGCCACGCCCCGCACCAGGTGCGTCTTGCCCGCGCCCAGGTCTCCGATGAGGCCCACGAAGTCACCCGACTCCAGCAACCCGCCCAGGCGCACTCCCAGCCGGTGCGTCTCGTCGGGAGACGCCAGCTGCACGGTCCGCGTCACCACCTCCACGCCGCTCATCGCCCCCACCTCACCCAGACCTCGCAGAGGCCCTGTTCGATCAAGTCTCCCGCCACCAGCCCGAGCTGTCCCCGCCGCGCGGCGGCCAGGTCTCCCGCGAGCCCGTGCGCGTACACGCCCGCCCAGGCCGCGTCCGGCAGCGGCAGCGACTGCGCGAGCAGCGCCCCCACCACGCCGGACAGCACATCCCCGGAGCCCCCCGTCGCCATGCCCGGATTGCCCGTGGTGTTGATGAACACCCGGCCATCCGGGGCGGCCGTCAGCGTCCGGTCGCCCTTGAGCACCACCGTCACGCCGAGCCCCGTCGCGAGTCGACCCGTGACCTCCAGGCGATGGGACTGGACCTCCCGGGTCGTCCTACCCACCAGCCGGGACATCTCCCCCGGGTGCGGCGTCAGGACGACGGGGCCCTTGGCCCGCCGCAGCACGGACAGGTCCTCCGCCACGGCGTTGAGCGCGTCCGCGTCCAGCACGACCGGCATCTCCAGGCGTGAGACGAGCTCACCGATGAGCGCCCCCGTCCCCGGGCCCCGTGGGATTCCCGGCCCCATCACGAGCGCGTCCTTGCCCTCGGCGGCGGCCAGCAGCGCGTCCAGGTCTCCCAGGCCGAGCGGCCCGGCCGCCTCCAGGGGGATGCCCATGATCTCCGCCGAGTGCGCCTGCACGGCGTCCAGCACGTCCGAGCGCGTGGCCACGGTGACCAGGCCCGCGCCGGAGCGCAGCGCCGCCTTCGCCACCAGCGCCGCGGCGCCCGTCTTGCCCCGGCTGCCGGCCACGACGAGCACGTGTCCGTAGGTGCCCTTGTGCGTGTCCGCCTTGCGCACGGGCAGCGCGCCGCGCGCGTCGGATTCCTCGACGCGCAGCAGCGACGGCCCCGTCACCTCGCGCGACGCCGCGCCCCCCATGCCGATGTCCACCCGCCGCACCTGCCCGCAGAGCGAGGCCCCGGGCTCCAGCACCTGCCCTGGCTTGAGGAAGCCGAACGCCACGGTGACGTCCGCTTGCGCGCACGGCGCGAAGGCCTGGCCGGTGTCGCTCTGGAGGCCGGACGGCACGTCCGCCGCCACCACCTTCGCCCCGGCGCCACGCCACCGGAGGAGGGCGGAGATGGCCTCCGCGAAGGGGCCCGCCGGCGCCCGGCTCAGCCCCGTGCCGAACAGCGCGTCCACCACCACGTCGCCTGGCCCCGGCTCGCCCACCGCCTCGAGCGCACGCGGCACCACGCCGAAGCCCCTCAGCGCCTCCAGGTTGCGCCGCGCCTCGGGCGTCAGCTTCGCGCTGTCGCCCACCAGCACCACGTGGACGCTCGCGCCCCACTCCTGGAGGAAGCGGGCCGCGACGAGCCCATCCCCGCCGTTGTTGCCGGGACCGCACAGGACGACGAAGCGTCCCGAGGGCCCCGCCAGTGCGCGCGCCACGTCCGCCATCCCCCGCCCCGCGTTCTCCATCAGCAGCGACGAGGGCATGCCGTGACGCTGCTCCGCGGCCTGCTCGGCCTGACGCATCTGGGCGGCGGTGAGGACTCGCAGCATGGGTCAGCTCTCCTTCTTCTGGAGCACCACCGTGGCGGCGGCCACGTCGGCGTCGTGGGTGAGCGCGAGGAAGGCCTCCAGCCCGCGGGCCTCCATCACCTCCCGCGCCACGCCGGACAACGCGAAGTACGGCGCGCCACCGTCGCGCCGCACCTCCATGTCCTTCCACCGGATGCCGGGAGGCGCGCCCAGCGCCTTCACCAACGCCTCCTTGGCGGCGAAGCGCGCGGCGTAGGCGCTGGCGGCGTCATGGCGCTGGCCACACAGCGCACGCTCCGCCTCCGTGTAGACGCGGTTCAGGAAGGCCTCGGCGCGCGGCCCGTCCATGATGCGCTGGATGCGCGAAATGGAGCAGATGTCCAGGCCCAGCCCGAGGATGCCCATGGCGCGCTACCCCGGGTTGCGCATCAGGTCGAGCATCTCCCGGACCGCCCGGTCGAAGCCCACCAGCACCGCGCGCGCGACGATGGAGTGGCCGATGTTCAGCTCGTCGATCTCCGAGATGCGGGCGATGGCCTGCACGTTGTCGTAGTTGAGCCCGTGGCCCGCGGCCACGCCCAGGCCCAGCTTCGTGCCGGCCTTCGCCGCGTCGACGATGCGCGCCAGCTCCCTCGCGCGCTCCTTCTCGTTGCGCGCCTCGCAGTAGCGGCCCGTGTGCAGCTCGATGCGGTCCGCGTTCACCTTGTGCGCCGCGCGCACCTGGTCCAGGTCCGGGTCGATGAACAGCGAGACGGCGATCTCCCCGTCCTTGAGGTTCTTGATGATCTTCGCGACGTGCTCGCGCTGGCCGGCGACCTCCAGGCCCCCCTCGGTGGTGAGCTCCTCGCGGCGCTCGGGCACCAGCGTGACGACGTCCGGCTTGTGCTCGTAGGCGATCTTCACCATCTCCGCGGTGGCGGCCATCTCCAGGTTGAGCAGCGTCTGCACCGTCTCCCGCAGGATTCGCAGGTCACGGTCCTGGATGTGACGCCGGTCCTCGCGCAGGTGGATGGTGATCTGCTGCGCGCCGGCCAGCTCCGCCATGGCGGCGGCCGTCACCGGATCCGGATACGTGGTCCGCCGCGCCTGCCGCAGCGTCGCCACATGGTCCACGTTGACACCCAGTCGCTGTCCCATCTCGACCGCACCTCGCTTGACGCGCGGGGTCGGGATTGTCGGGGGCCCCGGCACGCGCCGGTCCCTCTAATCGCGGCCAGCGTCTGGAAGTCAACCGCCGTGAAGGCCCCTCCGGCACGTCGCTGTCCGCTTCCGTCGGCTCGCACCGGGTAGAGTGTCCGGTCACCATGCCCCTCTCGTCCTGGAACCGAGTCTCCTGGGTGCTGTGCTGGCTTCTCGCCACGGTGGCCACCGCGAGCCCGGCTTCGCGCTCCGACACCCGGACCATCGAGGGCGTGGTCGTGGCGAGCACGGGCCCGGTGGCGAACCTCGAGGTCCGGGCGACCCACGAGGACCAAAGCCGCACCGCGCGGACGGACGCCCGAGGCCACTTCGTGTTCCGAGGGCTCGCCAGCAAGTGGTGGACGCTGACGGCCTCACGGGGAGAAGACGTGGCGGAGCGATCCGTCGCGGTGGTGACCGAGGACGAACGGGACGTGGTCGTCGAGCTCGGTCCCCCTCGCGTGTTGAAGGGACTCGTACGTGGGGCCGACGGCGCGCCTCTCGCGGGAGTCCAGGTGAAGGCCGGCGTGTATGGCGTGAACGCCTTCGGTGACACCCACGAGGCACGCACCGGGGCGGATGGCCGGTTCGAGCTGCCGATGACGGGCTTCTCCCCCGTCGCTGTCGCGCTCGAGGCCCCCGCGCATCTGCCATGGAGGAGCGTCCACGAGCCCGCCAGCGGGGTGCTGGAGGTGACGCTCCGACGCTCGGAGTCCCTGCGCGGCGCCATCGTCGACAGCGAAGGGCGGCCGGTACCGCGCGTCGGCGTCCACCTCAAACGCTACGGACAACCGGGCTATCCCATGTCCTGCGTGGGTGCCCCCGCGATGTCCACCCGCACGGATGACAGGGGTCGCTTCGCGGTGACCGACCTCGAACCCGGCCGGTACACCTTCCTCCTGGACGTCCGGGAACATCACCCCCTGAGCGGAGAGGTCGTCGTTCCTGGCGAGGAGGTCCGCTGGGTCCTCCCGGCGGGCGTGGACGTCACCGTCCGCATCACGGCGCCCAAGGAGGCGGCCGTGAAACACGAGTTCGTCCGCCTCGCAGGCCCTGTGGACCAACCCGGGGTGCGCCCGTACGGGAGGAAGCTCCGTCCGGCCGAGCAGGCCTCGGTCACGTTCACGAACGTCGTGGCGGGGCGCTACACCCTCACCCTGGAGCGCCTCGGCGACGAGGAGGAGCTGTACCTGAAGCAGCGGATCGACGTGGGCGGACAGTCGGCCACGCTCGACATCAACCCACCGAGGCCCTTCTCCCTGGAGGGGTCCCTGTCCGACGCACGAGGAAGGCCTCTCCGCGGGCATGTGCTCGTCGACCAGGCGAGCCCTGACGACAAGAACTTGTGGCCGTTCTGGCTCTCGCGACAGGTTCCCCCGGGCAAGTTCACCCTCCCCCACCTTCCGGCGGGCACGCTGCGGATCCGTGCGTCGAGCAAGGGCTACGAGGACCAGACGCGCTCCATCGAACTCCCCCTGCAAGCCCCCCTGCGTTTCACGTTGAAGCGCGCTCCGAAGGTGCCCGAGGCCACCTCGAAGGCCCGCGCCATGAAGACCCGGCTCCTGACAGGGAAGGTCGAGACACCCGACGGACGAGGTCTCTCGGGAGCGGAGCTGCTCTGCCGCGAGACGGGCGATCATTCCTACAACGGCGAAAGGCTGTGTGTCGGCTGGGTGCTCCCCGACGGGAGCATCTACCTGCGCACCGCTCCCGCGGAGGCCTTCGACCTGGAGGTCGAGCATCCGGATTGGCCGAACACGCGGCGCCATGTCCCGAAAGGGGCAACCAGCGTCCGGATCCAGGTCACGCCTGGACTCACCTTGAGGGGCACCGTGAAGGACACGCGAGGCCGGAACCTGGAGGCGGGTCAGGTCCACGTGGAGATGAACGGCGCCTGGCATGTCGGTCCCATCCACCCCGACGGCACCTATGTCCTCCAGGTCCCTCCCGGTCAGGGCACCATCAAGCTCTTCAACACGAGGAGCGAGGCCCAACCCTTCTCGGGCACCGGGGGACAGAGCGTCCAGCAGGACCTCGTGGCGCTCGAGCTCTACTAGCGACGGCGCACCGCCGCGTCCGCGCCCCACGAACACGCGCAAGACGAGAACGGGCCCGGACGTGACGTCCGGACCCGCTCGGGGTGCTCATCCTCGTGTGACGCCGCTCAGCGGTTGAGCGCCTTGGCGAGCGCGTCGGCGATCTCCTTCGCGAACGCCTCGTTGCGCGTGGCGTCCTCGCCCTCGACGAGGACACGCGCCTTGGGCTCGGTGCCGGAGAAGCGGACCAGGACGCGGCCCGAGTTGCCCAGCTTCTGCTCCACGGCCTTGATGACCTTCATCACGTCCGGCAGCTCGCCCAGCTCCTTCTTCTGCTTCACCACCACGTTGACCAGCGTCTGGGGCACCGGCTCGAAGATGGAGGCCAGCTCGCTCAGGGGCTTGCCCGCGCGGCACATGACGGCCAGCAGTTGGAGCGCGGCCAGGGTGCCGTCGCCCGTCGTGGTGTGGTCCAGGAAGATGAGGTGGCCGCTCTGCTCGCCGCCCAGGTTGTAGCCGTTGCGGCGCATCTCCTCGACGACGTAGCGGTCTCCCACTCGCGTGCGAGCCACCTTCACGCCCCAGCGCGCCACCGCGCGCTCCAGGCCGACGTTGCTCATCACCGTGGACACCAGCATCTTCTTCTTCAGCTGCTTGCGGGCCACGAGCTCGCCCGTGCAGATGGCCATGATGGCGTCGCCATCCACGACCTTGCCCTTCTCGTCCACGACGATGAGGCGGTCGGCGTCGCCGTCCAGGGCGATGCCCAGGTGGGCGCCGTGCTTGAGCACCGTGCGCGCCAGGTTCTCCGGGAACAGCGCGCCACACTTGTGGTTGATGTTCTTGCCGTCCGGCGACACGCCGAGCGTGATGACCTTCGCGCCCAGCTCCTCCAGCACCGAGGGCGCCGTCTTGTAGGCCGCGCCGTTGGCGCAGTCGACGACGATGGTCATCCCCTCCAGCGTCAGCTCGCGCGGGAAGGTCGCCTTGAGGAACACGATGTAGCGGCC
>Ga0164243_10014643_pt1 | contig 10907 bp, 10 predicted proteins | sample OricompcompostOP_FD_108781 | JGI IMG/M metagenome (GOLD analysis project Ga0164243, IMG submission 108781) | Organic Plus compost microbial communities from Emeryville, California, USA - Original compost - Organic plus compost (OP) | ecosystem: Engineered > Solid waste > Mixed feedstock >...
CGGCGGTGCGCTGATCGCGACGGTGCTACGGTGACGTCAGGACGCTCATGGACTCGGCGTCCGAGAGGTCACGACTGCCTCGGTCTCTGTCAGCCCCTGCCGTAAAGGAGCCGGCCGTGCACGCGAGTGACCTCAGCTTCCCGACCTTCCCCGCAGCCGCCCACCGCGCCAGCATCCGCTGGGCGCTGTTCACGCACCCGGAGATCCGCGACGTGCTGCCGACGCTCCACGGCGACACGCTGCGCGTGCTCCACGACGGGCCGATCGACGCCGCCGCCTGGTCGGCGACGCTGACCGCCGCCGGCTTCCCCGCCCCGAGGGTCGGCGACGCGCCGACGCTCGCCGCGATCGTCGCCCGCTAGCTCAGCGCCGGCGGGCCGACGGCGGCGGTGAAGATGACCGCGCAGAAGGCGTCGACGACGGCCGGGTCGAACTGCTGCCCGGCGCAGCGGCGCAGCTCGGCGATCGCCTGCTCGTGCGTCGCCGGCCGCTGCTGGTACGGGCGCTCGCTCGTCATCGCGCTGTAGGAGTCGCAGACGGCGACGATCCGGGCGCCGAGCGGGATCTCCTCGCCGGCCAGCCCGTCGGGGTAGCCGCGGCCGTCCCAGCGCTCGTGCGAGGCGCGCACCAGCCGCGCGACCGGCCGCATCGCCGGCGACGCCTGCAGGATGCGGTCGCCGATCACGGTGTGCTGGCGCATCAGCTCCCACTCGGAGTCGTCGAGCGGACCCTCCTTGTGCAGGATCGCCTCCGGGATCGCGACCTTGCCGATGTCGTGCAGCTCGGCCGCGCGCGCGACCTCGTCGAGCTGCTCGGCGCTGAGCCCGAGCCGTCTGCCCACGGCGAGCGCCAGCGCGGTGACGCCGTCGGAGTGGTCGCGCAGCTCCGGCTCGCGCTCGCGCAGCACCTGCATCAGCACGTCGCAGGTGCCGCGGCGGGTCGCCGGGCGGGCCGCCTTGTCGGCGTACATCCGCTCGTCGGCGAGGCTGAGCGCCTGCGCCGGCGTCAGCGCCTCCCGCGGCAGCGCGACGGCGCCCATCGAGGCGCTCAGCTCGAAGCCCTCGCCGTGGGAGCCGAGCGCCGCGCGGCAGCGCCGCAGCAGCTCGCCGTCGGCCGGGTGGCGGCCGTCGAGCAGGAGGCAGAACTCGTCGCCGCCGAGGCGGTAGGCGGTGCCCGCCTTGCCGACCGCGGCCCGCAGCGCCGAGGCGACGCGCGTCAGCACGATGTCGCCGGCGCGATGGCCGAAGCCGTCGTTGTAGCCCTTGAAGCCGTCGAGGTCGAAGAAGGCGAGCGTGACGGCGCTGCTGAGCGGCCCGTCGGCGAGCGCGGCGGCGAGGTCGTCCATCAGGCTGCGACGGTTCGGCAGACCGGTGAGCGTGTCGGTGCGGGCCTCGTGGCGCGAGCGCTCCAGCAGCGCGACGAGCTGGCGGTAGTTGACGCTCGCGCGCCCGACCGAGAGCAGCAGCGCCGCCAGCGCCAGCAGCGAGGCGACGAGCGGGATCGTGCGCAGCTGACCGTAGAAGAGGACCGCCACGGCGGCCAGCGCGAAGGCGGTCGGGACGAGGAACAGCTCGCGTCTCGACGAGCGCCGGCGGCGCGGCGGGCCCCACGGCTGCCACGCCGCCCATGCCCAGCACAGCAGCGACGCCGGCCACAGCACCGAGACGAGCGAGCTCTCGCTGTAGCCGCCGGTCGCGACCTCGACGAGGTAGACGACGTCGGCGACCGCGATCCCGACGGCGCCGACGCCGAGCAGCAGCCAGCCGCGGCTGGGCCGCCAGCCCTGCGTCGCGAAGGCGATCAGCACCAGCCCGACGAGCGCGAGGTCGGCGATCGGATAGGCGAGCTCGACGAAGGTCCGCACCGCGTCGCCGTTGCGGTCGTGCAGCAGCGCGTCGAACAGCAGCGCGGTCGCGACGGCGGCGAGCCCGAGCGCGGCGATCGCGCCGTCGATCCACAGCTTCGTCGCCTCGCCCCCGCGTCTGCCGGTCAGCAGCAGCACGATCCCGGCGGCGCAGAGCGGATACCAGGCGAGGTAGAGCGCGTCGGCGATCGCCGGGTACTGCTGGTGCTGCTCCGACAGCGTCCAGAGGAGGTCGCCGCCGAGCCAGCAGCCGGCGGCGACGGAGATCAGCGCCCAGGCGGCGCGGCGCCGGCGCACCAGCAGCGCGCGGGCGGCGCACGACAGCACACCGGCCGTCTCGAGCACGAGGTAGAGGCCGTGGTCGATCGCGAGGTGCGACGCGTCGCCGAGGACGGGCAGCAGCGAGTGCGCGAGCAGCAGCGCGACGCCGGCGAGCGAGGCGGCGAGGAGCGCGCGGCGGGCGAGCCGCGGGGCGGCGGAGGACTGTCGGACGGCGATCGCGATGGGCGAGATGATCGGCGAGGAGCGAAAGCGTTTGACCGGCCTTACGGCGTTCGCCGAACACCGGTGGCGCGTCGACATCCGTACATCGGTTGAGGCGACCGTGCGATGGCCGCCGGGATGGCGCGTCGGCCTAGCGCCGACGCGCCACGGGAGCGCCTATCCGGCAGATCGGGCGACGCGCTCGATCGCGCCGATCAGCAGCTCGATGCCGTCGTCGAAGACCTGCTCCTGCGAGGGGAAGAGGTGCGGCGCCGCGGCGGTCGCGTGCGGCAGCTCGGCGGGGTCGGCTGCGGCGTAGACGCGGCGCATCGCGGCGCGGTCGGAGACGCGCGGGTCGCCGGCGTGCTCGAGCGCGGTCGCGTACAGCCCCGAGCCGACGACGAAGTTCTCGATCACGTGGAAGAGGCGGGCGGCGGCGACCGGATCGAGGCCGGCGTCGGCGAGGATCGCCAGCAGCCGGTCGTTCATCCGCATCAGGCGCGGCTCGTCGTCGGGCTGGCGCGCCAGCAGCGTCGCCAGCTCCGGGTGGACGCGGTAGCGGGCCAGCTCGTGGCGCAGCTCCGAGCGCAGCCGCACGCGCCAGTCGTCGTCCGGGTCGAGCTGCGGCGCCTCGGCGAAGCTGCGCCCGGCCAGCTCGACGAGCAGCTCGTCCTTGCTGCGGAAGTGGCGGTAGAGCGCGGTCGGGTCGACCTCCAGCTCGCCGCCGAGACGGCGCATCGAGAGCGCGCCGAGGCCCTCGGCGGCGACGATCCGCGTCGCCGTCGCGACGATCGTCTCGCGGTCGAGCCGTCTGCGTCCGGTCGCGCTCACCACAGGGACGCTAGCGCAGCAGGCGGCCGAGTCAACGCGTTGTCAACGCGTTGACTCGCTTCCGGCGCGAGCGCTAGGCTGCGCTCATGAGCACCACCTCTCGCCCCGCCGGGCTGCGGATGCCGGCCGAGTGGGCACCCCACGAGCGGACCCTGATCGCATGGCCGGCGCGCGAGGCGGCGTGGCGCGGCGGCGCGACGATCGAGCAGGCGCGCGACGCGCACGCCGCGGTCGTCGCCGCGATCGCCGCCTTCGAGCCGGTGACGCTGGTCGCCGACCCGGCTCACGCCGAGGACGCGCGCGGACGCGTGCCGAGCGAGAACGTCGAGGTCGTCGCGCTGCCGATCGACGACTCGTGGCTGCGCGACTCCGGCCCGATCGTCGTCACCGGCCCGGCCGGCGAGCGCGCCGGGATCGACTTCAGGTTCAACGCCTGGGGCGAGGCCTTCACGCCCTACGACAAGGACGCGGCGATCGCGCAGCGGCTGCTGGAGCACCTCGAGATCGAGCGCTTCGGCTCGCCGATCGTGCTCGAGGGCGGCTCGATCGCCGTCGACGGCGAGGGGACGCTGCTGACGACCGAGCAGTGCCTGCTCAACCCCAACCGCAACCCGCTGCTGGAGCGGCCGGAGATCGAGCAGGAGCTGCGCCTCCAGCTCGGCGCCGAGCGGATCGTCTGGCTCGGCCAGGGCCTCGTCGAGGACGCCGACACCGACGGCCACGTCGACAACGTCGCCGCGTTCGTCGCGCCCGGCAGGGTGCTGCTGCAGACGGTCGAGGAGGAGAGCGACCCGAACTTCGCCGGCGCGCTCGAGAACAGACGGCGCCTGCAGGAGGCCGGCCTCGACGTCATAGACCTCCCGCTGCTGCCGCGCACCAGGCACGCCGACGACGGCGACACGGTCGCCGTCCCCTACATGAACTTCTACCTCTGCAACGGCGCCGCGATCGTGCCGCTCGCGCAGCTCGACCACGACATGGACGAGGAGGCGCTGACGCGCCTGCGCGCGCTGCTGCCCGGCCGCGAGGTCGTCGGCGTCCCCGGCCGCGTGCTCGCGCTCGGCGGCGGCGGCGTCCACTGCATCACCCAGCAGATCCCGGCAAATCCTGCGGCTGGAAGCCTTGGATTCGCTAGCGAGAACTCGCTTGAGGCTCCTTCTCGGAGCAGAGAGGAAACCCAGCGATGAGCGACTACCAGCTGATCGTCAACACCACCCCGCCGCCGTCGCTCGCCGCCGGCGAGGGCAGAGCCGGCCCGCGCGCCCCCTTCCGCATCGGCGCCGTGCAGCAGGCGTGGAACCCCGACCCCGACGCGCACGAGGCGGCGCTCAGCGAGGGGATCGGGCTGGCGGCGCGGGAGGGCGCCACGCTCGTCTGCCTGCAGGAGCTGACGCTGTCGAAGTACTTCGCGATCACGCCCGACGGCCCGGCCGCCGCCGGCGCCGCGCCCGAGCCGCTGGAGGACGGGCCGACGGCGACCTTCGCGCGCGCCGCCGCCGCCGAGCACGGCGTCCACGTCCACGCCTCGCTGTTCGAGGCCGCCGACGGGCCGAGCGGGCCGGACGGCCTCGGCTACAACACCGCGATCGTCGTCTCGCCCGACGGCGAGATCGTCAGCCGCACGCGCAAGCTGCACATCCCGATCACCGCCGGCTACTACGAGGACAGATACTTCCGCGCCGGTCCGACCGAGGCCGACGGCGGCGACCCGTACAGAGTCGTCGACCTGCCGGGCGCGAGATTCGGCTTCCCGACCTGCTGGGACCAGTGGTTCCCGGAGCTGGCGCGCGCCTACTCGCTCGGCGGCGCCGAGGTGCTCGTCTACCCGACGGCGATCGGCTCCGAGCCCGACCACCCCGAGTTCGACACCGAGCCGCTGTGGGAGAAGGTGATCGTCGCCAACGGGATCGCCAACGGCACCTTCATGGTCGCCGTCAACCGCATCGGCCACGAGGAGCCGCTCGACTTCTACGGCTCCTCGTTCATCAGCGACCCGTACGGCCGCATCCTCGCGCAGGCGCCGCGCGACGCGCCGGCGGTGCTCGTCGCCGACCTCGAGCTCTCCCAGCGCGACGACTGGCTGACGCTCTTCCCGTTCCTGACGACGCGCCGGCCCGACACCTACGCAGCGTTGACGCGCCTTTCCTGAACGGACGCTGGTCGGGGGGTTGCGAGGCGACCTACGGTGAGTCGCGACTCCCCCACCACCGGACCGACAGGAAAGGCCGCCATGCCCTTCATCACCACCCCCGACGGCGTCGACATCTTCTACAAGGACTGGGGCTCCGGCCCGGCCGTGATCCTCTCCCACGGCTGGCCGCTGAACTCCGACTCGTGGGAGGCGCAGCAGCTCCACCTCGCCACGCACGGCTTCCGCGCGATCGCCCACGACCGCCGCGGCCACGGCCGCTCCGAGCAGGTCTGGGACGGCAACGACATGGACCACTACGCCGACGACCTGCACGCGCTGATCGAGGCGCTCGGGCTGACCGAGGTCGCGCTCGTCGGCTTCTCGACCGGCGGCGGCGAGGTCGTCCGCTACATCGGCCGCCACGGCACCGCCAAGGTCACCAAGCTGGCGCTCGTCTCGGCCGTGCCGCCGTTCATGCTGAAGACCGACGACAACCCGGGCGGCGTCCCGATCGAGGTCTTCGACGAGATCCGCGACAACTCGCTCAAGGACCGCTCGCAGCTCTACCGCGACTTCGCCGACACGATCTTCTTCGGCCACAACAGAACGCACGACGTCTCGCAGGGCACGCGCGACGCCTTCTGGCGCCAGGGCCTGCAGGCCGGCCACAAGAACGCGTACGACTCGATCGCCGCCTTCTCGGCGACCGACATGCGCCCCGACCTCGCCAAGGTCGACGTGCCGACGCTCGTGATCCACAGCGACACCGACCAGGTCGTCCCCTTCGAGGTCGGCGGCAAGGCGTCGGCCGCGCTGATCGACGGCGCCGAGCTGAAGGTCTACGAGGGCGGCCCCCACGGCGTCACCGACACGCACAAGGACCGCCTCAACGCCGACCTGCTCGAGTTCCTCCAGCGCTAGGCGGCGGCAGCGGTCGCGGCCGCCGCGCGGCGCCGGTGGATCGTCATCGGGATGCCGTGCAGCGGCCGGATCGTGACCGTCGGGTCGAGCACGATCCTCGCGCCCGGCACGAGGTCGAAGCGGAAGCGCTGCGCGATCATCGCCGCCAGCAGCGTCGCGTTCAGCATCGCGAAGCCGTGGCCGACGCAGATCCGCCGGCCGCCGCCGAACGGCAGGTAGGCGAAGCGCGAGCGCTCCTTCGGCGCGTCGCCGAGCCAGCGGCGCGGGTCGAAGCCGGCCGGGTTGGGCCACACCTTCGGATCGCGGTGGGTCGACCAGATCGAGACGAAGACGAGCGTCCCCCTCGGGATCAGCTTGCCGTCGATCACGTCGTCCTCGGCGGCGACGCGCTGGACGTGCCAGACCGGCGGGTAGATCCGCATCGCCTCCTGGAAGCAGGCGGTCGTCCACGGCAGCCGCTCGGCGTCCTCGGCCGTCGGCACGCGCCCCTGCAGGACCTCGTCGACCTCCTGCTCCATCCGCTCCCGCGCCTGCGGATGCTGCGAGAGCAGGTAGTACATCCAGGCGAGGCCGTGGGCGGTCGTCTCGTGGCCGGCGGCGGTGAAGGTCATCAGCTCGTCGAGCACCTGCTCGCGGCTCATCGGCTCGCCGCTCTCCTCGTCGCGCGCCTCCATCAGCAGCTTCAGCAGGTCGTCACGCTCGCCGTGGCCGTTGGCGAGGCGGTCGTCGATGATCTCGCGGCCGATGCTCGTCAGCACCTCAGCGGCCTTCACGCCTCTGCGCCAGCGCAGCGGGTGGGTCGCTCTCGCCGCCTGCTGGATCCCCTTCACGCCCGGCAGGTACTGGCCGACGGCGACGCCGGTCGAGCGGCCGATCGCGCCGGCCTCGTGCAGCGCCTCGCCGAGCGCGGCGCCGAACTCCTCGGCGCGGCCGCGGAAGTCGTGGCCGACGAGCGCGCGGCCGACGGTGTCGAGGCCGATGTGGAGGATCTCGCTGGCGACCTCGACCCGCTCGCCCTCGGCGCGGGTGCGCTCCCAGCTGTCGAGCGCGTCGCCGGCGGCGGCCGCCATGTGGTCGGCGAACGGGGCGAGATGGCGCTTGGCGAACATCGGCTGCACCAGCTTGCGCTGGCGCTGCCACAGCGCGCCCTCGCTCGTGACGAGGCCCTTGCCGAGGACCGGCTCGAGCAGCTCGTACTGGTTGGACTTGCGGTAGGCGTCCTGGTTGGCGACGAGCACGTGGCGGACGGCCTCCGGCCCGCGCACGATCGCGAGGCGCTGGCGCGGCAGGTCGAGCATCGCGACGTCGCCGTAGCGCTCGCCGATCTCGGCGAGGACCTCGAGCGGGCCCTCCTGGCGGCGGAACCTGAGCATCCAGCGCCAGGCGTCGGCGCCGCGGGGACCGGGCGGAAGCGGGGCGTCAGTCGTCGCGGCGGCCGGTGCGGGCGCGATCTCCAAAGCTGACATGCAGCAATGTTACACGTAGTGATGTCACATCAAACTGTGAGGGCGATCACAGCTCGCGGTCCGCGGCAGACGATGCGGGCGCGGGTGGCGGCTACAGCTCGACGGTCCCGCGCACGAGCGTGCGCGTGCCGCCGCCGACCCAGATCGCGCCGTCGTCGTCCTGCGTGACGTGGACGCGTCCGGCGCGGCCGAGCGCCGTCCCCTGCGCGGCGACGTACGGCGCGCTCGCCCGCCCGCTCGCCAGCAGCCACTGCGCCAGCGAGGCGTTGAGGCTGCCGGTGACCGGGTCCTCGACCAGCGTCTCCCCGACCGGGAAGAAGGCGCGCACCTCGAAGGCCGTCTCGCTCCCGGGCGGCTGCGGGCCGACGACGCCGACGTCGAGCCCTCTGCCCGGCGGCCGCAGCGCCAGAACCGCCTCGGCGTCCTTCAGCAGCACCGCCACCCAGCCGGGGCCGTTGTCGGCCCAGCGCGCCTCGACGACGTCGTCGTGCTCGATCCCCAGCAGCGCGACGACCTCGTCGAGCAGCCGCGGCTCGAGCGGGCCCGAGCGCACCAGCGGCGGCGCCTCGAAGGCGAGCCCGGCGGCCGTCCGCCGCACCGTCACCAGCCCGGCGCCGCACTCCTGCACGATCGTCTCGCCGTCGCGCGGGCGGCCGCCGGCCTCCAGCCACGCGTGGCAGCTGCCGAGCGTCGGATGGCCGGCGAACGGCAGCTCGAGCGTCGGCGTGAAGATCCGCACCGCGTAGTCGGCGGCCGGGTTGCTCGGCGGCAGCAGGAAGGTCGTCTCCGACAGGTTGGTCCAGTGCGCGAAGCGCTGCAGCTCCTCCGTGCTCAGCCCCTCGCCGTCGAGCACGACGGCGACCGGGTTGCCGGCGAACGGGGTGGTCGAGAAGACGTCGACCTGGGCGAACGGACGGGACCTCACGCGCCCGCGACGCTAGCGCGCCGAGGCGCCGCGTTCAAGCGGTTGCGCGCTCAACCGATCACCACGACCATGGGGCTTCTCCGCGCACGGCTGCGCAGCACGCCGATCGCGATCCGCACGCTGGCGCTGATGGACGTCGCGGCCGGCACCGTCTGCCTGCTCGCCGGCGTCGACCCGGTCAGCGACGACGCCCCGATCGCGCTCGACTTCGCGCTCGCCGCGCTCGCGCACGGCTTCGCCGCGCTCTGCCTGCTGCTGCGCGCGCGCATGCCGCGGTGGGCGCTGCTCGGCAACGCGCTCGTCGCGATCGTGCTCGGCAGCATGATGATCGCGAAGGCGAGAACGCCCGGCGGCGAGCTGCTGGCCGGCTTCGTGCTGACGTGGGTGACCGTCTACGTGACGCTCCACCACAGCCGCCGCAGCGCGCGCCGCTGCGCCGTCGCGGTCACCGTCGGCGTCGCGATCGGCCTGCTCGTCTCCAGTCACCCCGGCGCGGTGACGGTCTGGTTCGTGATCTCGGCGACCGTCTGGCTGGTCGTGGTCGTCGTCGGCGGGCTCGTCAAGCGGCTCCACGCGCAGGCCGAGACCGACGCCCTCACCGGCACGCTCAACCGCGCCGGCTTCCAGCGGGCGGCGCTGCGCGAGCAGGCGATCGCGCGCCGCACCGGCACGCCGCCGTCGCTGGCGCTGATCGACCTCGACGACTTCAAGCGCGTCAACGACCGCGACGGCCACGCCGCCGGCGACCGCCTGCTGGTCGAGCTGAGCGCCGCCTGGCGCGCGCAGCTGCGGCCCGGCGACCTGCTCGGCCGCCACGGCGGCGACGAGTTCGTGCTGCTGCTGCCGGCGACCGAGCCGCGCGACGCGGAGGCGATCGTCGCCCGCCTCGCCGCCGCCCATGACGCCGCCTGGACGCACGGCCTCGAGCTGTGGCCGGTCGACGAGCCGCTCGACGCCTGCCTCGCGCGCGCCGACCGGCGCCTCTACGACGCGAAGGCGGCGGCGACCGTCTAGCGAGCGCCGCTGCCGGCGCCGGCGACCGCGGCCGCCGCGGGCGGCTCGACCCGCGCGACGGCGCCCTCCCCGTCGCCGGCGAGCAGCCGCGCCAGCTTCGCGGGCGTGTCGTGCAGCGGCAGCGGCGAGTACAGCAGCAGCTGCTGCCCCGGCGCCTCGCCGCGCTCGAACAGCGCGAACTCGAACACGAGCCGGCCGACGAGCGGGTGGTTGATCGTCTTGCGTCCTTCGACCGAGCCGCGCACCTCGTGGCGCGGCCACCACTCGCGGAACAGCGGGCTGACCTGCTCGAGCGCCGCGATCAGCTCGGCGAAGGCCGGGTCGTCGATGTTGCGGGCGTGCGCGGCGCGGAAGACCGCCAGCAGCGAGCGGGCGTTGGCCTCCCAGTTCTCCACCAGTCTCGGCCGCGCCGGGTCGGTGAACATCATCCAGAGCGCGTTGCGCCGCCCCGGCGGGTAGTCGCCCGGATCGCCCATCGCGACCTCGGCGGCGCGGTTCCAGGCGAGGTAGTCGAGCCGCCGGCCGCGGACGAAGGCCGGCACCGGGCCGAGGTTGTCGATCAGCCGTTTGAGCGCCGGCGAGACCTGCTCGCGGGTCGGCGGCGGGGTCCGCTGCGCGCGGCCGAGCTCGAACAGGTGGGCGCGCTCGGCGGCGTCGAGCCGCAGCGCCCGCGCAAGCGCCTCCAGCACCTGCGCCGACGGTCTCACGTCGCGCGCCTGCTCGAGCCACGTGTACCAGGTCGCGCCGACCCCGGAGAGCTGCGCGACCTCCTCGCGCCGCAGCCCCGGCGTGCGCCGCCGGCCGCCGCCCTCGAGCCCGACGTCGGCCGGCTGCAGGGCGGCCCGGCGGGTGCGCAGGAAGTCGGCCAGCTCGCGGCGGCGGTGGTGGTCGTCGGTGGCGGTCATCGCGTGCTTCGGCGGAACTCTGCGGCGGAGTGCATCGTATGGATGTACTCCGCCGCAGAGTTCTGTGCAGAGTGGTGTCGGTACCAGGATAAACGCCAACCTGGTACCAGGATCGATCAGCGCGCACAGTGGCTCCATGCCTCCAACCCATCGCCGCTGGCTCGCGCTCGCCGTCGTGCTCGCCGGCGCCTTCGTCGTCTACCTCGACATCTTCATCGTCAACGTCGCGATCCCCTCGCTGCGGCACGACCTCGGCGCCGACGAGGCGCAGGCGCAGTGGGTGCTCGCCGCCTACCAGCTCGCCTACGCCGTCGCGCTCGTCAGCGGCGGCCGGATCGGCGACGCGATCGGCCGCCGGCGCGCCTTC
>Ga0164243_10014644_pt1 | contig 10906 bp, 7 predicted proteins | sample OricompcompostOP_FD_108781 | JGI IMG/M metagenome (GOLD analysis project Ga0164243, IMG submission 108781) | Organic Plus compost microbial communities from Emeryville, California, USA - Original compost - Organic plus compost (OP) | ecosystem: Engineered > Solid waste > Mixed feedstock >...
AAGCAGCGGCGTCATGCTTGGTCCGTCCCAGATAGACTGCGGCGACCTCGGCGTCGGCGCGGATGGCGGCGACGTCGCCCTCCTTCAGCAGCCGCCCCTGGTGCATCACGGTCACCGGCGCGGCGAGCTGTTCGACGAAGGCCATGTCGTGGTCGATCACCATCACGGTATGGCGGCCCGCCAGCGAGGCGATCAGCTCTGCGGTGCGGGCCGTCTCGGCGGGCCCCATGCCCGCCGTCGGCTCGTCGAGCAGCAGCAGTTCGGCGTCGGTGGCGACGACCATGCCGATCTCCAGCCACTGCTTCTCGCCGTGCGCCAGCTCCCCCGCCAGCACGTCGCGGCGCTCGGCGAGCCCGATCCGCTCGAGCACGTCGGCGGCCTGCGCCTGCTCGCGCGGCGGCTGCGCCCAGCCGAAGTTGCGCCACCAGCGGCGGTCCTTGCGCGCGGCGATGGCGAGGTTCTCCGCCACCGTCAGGCTGGGCAGGACCCCCGGGGCCTGAAATTTGCGGCAGATCCCGCGGCGGACGATCTCCGGCTCGGCGAGGCGGGTGATGTCCTCGCCTTTGAAGACGATCTTGCCGGAGGCGGCGCGGACCCGGCCGATGATGGTGTCGCAGAAGGTGGACTTGCCGGCGCCGTTCGGGCCGATCAGGACGCGGATCTCGCCTGGGCGCAGGGTCAGGCTCATGCCGTCGATCGCCTTGAAGCCGCTGAAGTCGACGACGAGGTCGCTGACCTCGAGAAGGGGCGCGCTCATGCCGCCGCCGCCTTGCGCTTGAAGCCGGGCAGCCCCTTGACGTTGGCCGCGAGCTCCTTGGCGGCGCCGGCGAGGCCGCCCGGCATCAGCGTGACGACGCCGATGAAGAGCGCTCCGAGGACGTAGAGCCACAGCTCCGGCAGGGCGCTGGAGATGTGGTCGCGGGCGAGATTGACCAGCAGGGCGGCGACGACCGCGCCGATCAGGCTGGTGCGGCCGCCGATCGCCACCCAGATGATCATCTCGATGGACGGCGTGACGCCGACCAGCGCCGGCGAGACCATGCCGGCGTGCAGCGTGAACAGGGCGCCCGCCAGGCCGGCGAGCATCGCCGAGAGGGTGAAGGCGCAGACCTTGTAGGGCGTCGGATCGTAGCCGAGGAAGCGCATGCGGTTCTCGCCGTCGCGCACCGCCCGCAGCAGGGTTCCGAAACGCGAGGCGCGCAGGGCGGCCAGCAACAGGCCGGCGCCGATCACGGCCGCCAGGGTGACCCAGTAGAGCGTCCGGGTGACGCCCGCCGCATGCAGGTCGGCGCCGAACAGGGTGGTGAACTCGGTCAGGCCGTTGAAGCCGCCGGTGGCGCCCTGCTGGCTGATCAGCAGGGTGGCGAAGGCGAGCGCCAGCGCCTGGGTGATCAGGGCGAAGTAGGTGCCGCCGACCCGACGGTGGAACACCATCCAGGAGAAGACGGCGGCGACCAGGCCGGGCAGGGCGACCACGCTGACGAGCGCGAAGGCCGGGTTCTCGAACGGCCGCCACCACCAGGGCAGGGCCTTGAGGCCGCTCCAGACCATGAAATCGGGGATCTCTCCCGGCGCCAGCCCGGAGAGCTTCAGATGCATGGCCAGGGCGTAGCCGCCGAGCCCGAAGTAGACGCCGTGGCCGAGGCTGAGGATGCCGGCCTCGCCCCAGATCAGCACGATCCCGAGCGCGAGGATGCCCATCGCCAGGAACCGGGAGATCAGGTTGAGGTCGTAGGAGCCCAGAACCAGCGGCGCGGCCGCGGCGACGGCCGCGGCGGCCAGGAGCGCGAGGAGCTTGGGAGAGCGCATGCCGAGACCTTAAGAGTCCAGCGCCCGGGAGCGCGGGGCGAGCACGCCTTGCGGCCGGAACTGGATGAAGAGGATCACCAGGAGCAGGACGACCACCTGGGCGACGCTGACGTCGACGAAGACCTGGGCGTAGGCCGAGACGAGGCCGAGGATCACCGCGGCGACCGTGGAGCCGGCGATGCTGCCGAGCCCGCCCATCACCACCACCAGGAAGGCGGGAACGATGTAGCTCTGGCCGACGGTCGGGGTCACCGGGCCCAGGAGGCTCAGCGCCACCCCGGCGAGGCCGGCGACGCCGGAGCCGAGGGCGAAGACCGCCAGGTCGATCCGGCGCACGTCGACGCCGGCGGCGGCCGCCATCATCCGGTCCTGGTTCACCGCCCTGACCAGCAGGCCGATGCGGGTGCGGGTGAGCAGCAGGGCCACGCCGCCCAGCACCGCGACCGCGAGTCCGAGAATGATCAAGCGGGTGGCGGGCAAAGTCAGCGGGCCGAGGTGGACGGCGGCGTTCATCCAGGCGGGCGCGCGCACCTCCACCCCGATCGGCCCGAACAGGCTGCGGGCCGCCTGCTGCAGGACGAGGCTGACGCCCCAGGTGGCCAGCAGGGTGTCGAGCGGCCGGGCCGACAGCCGGCGGATCAGCGTCGCCTCGAGGGCCGCGCCCAGCAGGGCCGAGCCGGCGAAGGCCGCCGGCAGGGCGAGCAACAGGCCCGCCGTGCCGGGAACCGCCTTGATCACCAGGAAGGCGACGTAGCCGCCGAACATCAGAAGTTCGCCGTGGGCCATGTTGATGACCCGCATCAGCCCGAAGGAGAGCGCCAGGCCGAGCGCCGCCAGCAGGTAGAGCGAGGCGACGCTCAGCCCGTTGAACCCCTGACCGAGGGCCAGAACGACGAGGTCCATGCGCGTCCCCTGTCCGCTTGTGTTACGCCGGGGCGCAGGTCTTGCCGGGGAAGGCCAGGCGATCGTACGGCTCCGGCTCGATCGGCGCCGGCGACTTCGAGACGATCTTGAACTGGCCGGTCGCGTCGAGCTGGCCGATGTAGGCGGTCTGCACCAGGCTCTGATTGGCCGCGAACTTCACCGGGCCGAGCGGCGAGGCGCTCTCGGCGAGCGTGACCGCGGCTTTGCGCACGGCGGCCGGATCGAAGGTGCCGGCCTTCTCGACCGCCGCCTTCCACTGGTAGACGTTGGTGTAGCCGTGGACCATCGGGTCGGTGACCGCCGCGCCGGCGCCGTACTTCTTCTTGTAGTTGGCGACGAAGGTCTTGTTCTCCGGCGTGTCCAGGCTCTGGAAGTAGTTCCAGGCGGCGTAGCTGCCCTGCACCAGCTGCGGGCCCATCGCCTGGGCTTCCTGCTCGCCGATGCTGAAGGACATCACCGGCAGCTTGGCGGTGGAGACGCCGGCCGCCGCCAGCTGCTTGAAGAAGGCGACGTTGGAGTCGCCGTTCAGGGTCGAGAAGATGATGTCCGGCTTGGCCGCCTGGATCTTGGCGATCACGGTCGCGAAGTCGGCGCCGCCCAGCGGCACGTACTCCTCGCCCGCCGTCGCCAGCTTCCGGTCGGCGATGTGGGTCTTCAGGATGAGGTTGGCGGTCCGCGGAAAGACGTAGTCGGATCCGACCAGGAAGTAGTTCTTGTAGCCCTGGGCCGCGGCCCAATCGAGCGCAGGCAGGATCTGCTGGTTGGGCTGGGCGCCCGAGTACATGATGTTCGGCGAGCACTCGTTGCCCTCGAACTGCACAGGGTACCACAGCAGGTTGTTGGTACGCTGGAAGACCGGCAGCATCGACTTGCGACTGGCCGAGGTCCACCCGCCGAAGACGGTCACGACCTTGTTGGCTTCGATCAGCTTGGCGGCCTTCTGGGAGAAGGTGACGGGGTCGGAGGCGCCGTCCTCGACGATGGCCTCGATCTTCCGTCCGAGCACGCCGCCGGCCGCGTTGATCTCCTCGATCGCCATCAGCTCGGCGTTCTTCACCGTGACCTCGCTGATGGCCATGGTGCCGGTCAGGGACTGCAGCACGCCGACCTTCACCGGGCCCGTGTCCTCGCCGCAACTGACCAGCGCGGCCCCCGCCAGGAGCACCGCCATTCGCCGGCTCATCCCCTTCCGCAACTGACGCATCGATCTCTCCTGCAGAGCCCTCCGAGGCGTGCCGGCCGGGCTCATCTACTGGTTCGATCACGGTATGGAGCGCCCCTGGGCTCCGGTATGGGCCGAATGACGTAGGCATCTCCGATGTCGCGGCGGCCTACGTCATTCGCCCCATACGGCCGGGAAGGCTCGGGACCTAGGGTGCCGTCGAGAGGCTGACGCCGGCGCTTGCAGGCCAGCGCTCGAGGTCAAAGGCGCGAGTTCCCGAGCATGCGATTGCCCCCGTTTCTGCGCGAGCCGTTGGTGGTGTTCGTCGCCCTCGGCGGCGGCTTCTTCGGTCTCTATCAGCTGTCCACCGCCGACCAGCGGGTGATCGAGGTGAGCAGGAGCGCTCAGGCCAGCCTGGCCGACGACTACAAGCTGCTCACCGGCAAGACCGCCGACGCCGCCGGGCGCGCCCAGCTGGTGGACGACTATGTCGCCGACGAGATCCTGTTCCGCGAGGCCGTCGCCCGCGGCATGCACCTGACTGACAAGGAGACCAAGGAGCGGCTCACCGACAAGATGCGCTTCCTGATCACCGGCTCGCCGCCTGATCCGACCGAAGAGCAGCTGATCGACTTCTACGCCAGCCACCTCGATCTCTATCACTCGGAGCCGAAGGTCTCCTTCGACCACGTCTTCTTCCAGTCGCAGCCGGACGGCGCGCCGAAGCTCCTGAAAGTGCTGAACGACGGCGGCGCCGTCCCCGGCGACGAGTTCTGGATGGGCCGCCAGATGGTCGGCTACGGGCAGAGCATGATCCGCGGCATGTTCGGCCAGCCGTTCCTCGACGAGCTGGCCAAGGCGCCGGAAGGCGCCTGGATCGGCCCGGTGACGTCGATCCGCGGCGTGCACTTCGTGCGCGTCAACGGCCGGGAAGCTCCCGCGCTGATGGACTACGCGCAGGTGCGCGACCAGGTGCTGCAGGACTGGAACAACACCCAGGTCGAGACGGCGCTGCGCGCCGAGATGAAGACCCTCAAGCAGAAGTACGACGTCCATGTCGAGCGTTAGGCGGCTCTTCGCGGCGCTGCTGCTGCTGGCCGGCTGCTGGCTGAGCCCCGGCGCGGCGCAGGCCGACGTCTTCCGGGCGGTCCGCTTCGACTTCATCCGCGGCGCCGAGGCTGACGTCTACGAACTCGCGGTCGCCCTGCCGCAGACCGCGGCCAATCTCGCGCCGCTGAAGTATCCCGAACAGTGCCGGCAGATCGGCGCGGAACGTCAGGCCTCCGGCCGCGAGCTGCTGTTGGCCTTCGAGATCCGCTGCGACGGGCCCTTGAAGCCCTCCGACGTGATCTTCGTCCCCTGGTCGCTGGACGGCGCGCTGTTCGCCTCCGGCCTCACCGGTTCCGCCGCCGCCATGGCGGTCGAGACCACCGAAGAGGGCGCCGCCCTGCCGATCGGCCGCACGGCCATCGTCGAGCGCAGCCTGCCGCGGATCGCCGCCGACTACCTCTGGCAGGGCTTCATCCACATCCTGATGGGCTGGGACCACCTCGCCTTCGTGCTCTGTCTGTGCCTGCTGACCCGCGGAAGGACCCTGCTGGCGCTGGTCACCACCTTCACGCTCGGCCACTCGCTGTCGCTGGCCCTGGCCTTCTTCGAGGTGGTGAAGATCCCGGTTCCGCCGGTGGAGGCGACGATCGCCCTGTCGATCGCCTTCATGGCCCGCGAGGCGCTGATGCGGAGGCCGGCCGACGGCGAAACCGCGGCGCGAACCCGGCGCTACGTGGCGGTCGTCGGCGCCTTCGGCCTGCTGCACGGTCTGGGCTTCGCCAGCGTGCTCGGCGACCTCGGCCTGGTGAAGGCCGAGCGGGTTCCCGGGCTGATCTTCTTCAACCTCGGCGTGGAGGTCGGCCAGCTGACCTTCGTCGCGGTCGTCGGCGTGGTCTTGTGGCTGGCGGCCCGGATCCGCGTCGCCGAGCCGATGCGCAGCGCCGCGCTGCACGCCGCCGGCGTCGTCGGCGCCTTCTGGGTGTTCGAGCGCGTCGCCGGCTTCCTTCCCGGGCTGGTCTGAGGGTTCCCATGCGTCTGACCACCCTCCTGCTCGGGACGGCCGCAGTGTTCGCCGCCGCGTCCGCCGCCGCGGCGGCGGAGGTGGCCGAGCTTGAGGCCGTCACCGTCTATGGACGCGGTCTGGACCTGGTCGGGGTCGCTCATGCCGGCTCCGAGGGCGTGATCGGCTATCAGGACCTGCAGAACCGGCCGCTGATGAGAGTCGGCGAACTGATCGAGAACGTGCCCGGTCTGATCGCCACCCAGCATTCGGGGACCGGCAAGGCCAACCAGTACTTCCTGCGCGGCTTCAACCTCGACCACGGGACGGACCTCTCCGCCTCGATCGACGGCGCGCCGATCAACATGCGCAGCCATGCGCACGGCCAAGGCTATCTCGACCTCAACTTCATCATCCCCGAGGTCGTCGAGCGTATCGAGTACCGCAAGGGGCCCTACGCCGCCGACGTCGGCGACTTCTCCACCGCTGGGGCCGTCGTTCTGAAGACCTACGACGTCCTGCCGGAGGACTTCCTGCAGATAACGCTTGGCGAGTTCGGCTACGCACGGGCGCTGGGCGCCGGCAGTTGGGCCGCGGCCGGCGGCGACATGCTGCTCGCCGTGGACGTCAACGCCTCCGACGGTCCCTGGGTGCTCGACGAGGATCTGCGCCGCGTCAGCGCGTTGGCGAAATACAGCGCCGATCTGGGGGACGGACGGCTTCGTCTGTCCTTGAGCGGCTACAGCGCCGATTGGACCGCCACCGACCAGGTTCCCCTGCGGGCAGTGGAGTCCGGCCTGATCCCGCGCAACGGCTACATCGATCCGGACCTGGGCGGCGAAAGCCGCCGCTGGTCCCTGACCGCGACCTACGACTCTCCCGACTGGCAGGCGAGCGGCTACGTCATCGGCTCCAACTTCCGACTGACCTCGAACTTCACCTACTTCCTCGAAGATCCGGAGAGCGGCGACGAGTTTCAGCAGCGCGAGCGACGCGCCGTGGTCGGCGGCTCGCTCGTTCGCAGCTGGCGGACCCGATGGGCCGGGGTCCCTGCTCGCGTCCGGGTCGGCGGCGAGGCGCGCTACGACGACATCGGAGCCATCGGCCTCTATCGCAGCGTCGGCGGGCAGGCGACCGCGCCGGTGCGAGCCGACTCTGTCGAGGAGTACAGCCTCGGCGCCTTCGTGGACGCCGAACTCCACGTGACCGAGCGGCTGCGGGCGGTCGTCGGCCTGCGCGGCGACGCCTACGGCTACGACGTCAAGGCCGGCCTTCCGGCGAACAGCGGCGCCGGCTCTGACGGCCTGATCTCCCCAAAGGTCTCGCTCGCCTGGCGGGTGGCCGAGCCGCTCGAGCTCTACGCCAATTACGGCCAAAGCTTCCACTCGAACGACGTCCGCGGCGCGGCGATCCGGGTGGATCCGGTGAGCGGCGAGCCGGCCTCGCGAGTGGACCTGCTGGCCAAGGCGAGCGGCGCCGAACTCGGCGCGCGGTTCAGCCGTGGGCCCATGAACCTCAGCCTGGTGGGCTTCTGGCTCGACCTCGATTCCGAGCTGGTGTTCGTCGGCGACGCCGGCGGCACCGAGCCGAATTCGGCGTCGCGCCGCTTCGGCGTGGAGTTCGCCGGCTTCTGGACCCCGCTGACGCCGCTGACCCTCGACCTCTCAGCCGCCTACACCCACGCCCGGCTGCGGGGGACGGACGCGGGCGAGGACCGCATCCCGCAGTCGGTAGCGACCGTGCTCGGCGCCGGCGCGGTGTGGCGAGTGACCGACGCGCTCCAGACCGCGGTGCGGGTGCGGCGTCTCGGGCCGGCGCCGCTGGTTGAGGACGGCTCGGTGTTCTCGGATTCGACCACGCTTGTGAGCCTCGGCGCCTATTACACGGTCGGTCGTCTGCAACTTGGGCTCGACGTCTACAACCTGTTGGACGCGAAGGACGCCGACATCACCTACTTCTACGGGTCGCGTCTGCCCGGCGAGGCGAGCGGCGTCGAAGACATCCACTTTCACCCGGTGGAGCCGCGGCAGGTCAGGGCCTCGCTGCGCCTCCGCTTCTGAGGCGAGGGCGGGGCATGATCAGGTCGGACTTCGTAACGGCGCGCAGCGCGGCGGTCGCGGCGCTGAACCGCCGCGACATGCTGCAGCTGGGACGCGCGGCGCAGGAGATGATCCGCGCCCGCCCCGGCGAGGCCGACGGCCACTTCTTTTTCGGCCTCGCCGCCGAGGCGATCGGCAGGGCCAGCCTGGCTGTGGAGGCGATCGAGGAGGCGGCGCGCCTGGCGCCGAAGCCGGAGTACTTCGCCCAGCGCGCACGCTTGCTGCTGTTGCTCCGCCAGGACGCCGCGGCGCGGAGGTGCGCGGCGGCGGCCGTCGCCCTGGCCCCTCGGGACGCGGCGACCCTCGACACCCTCGGCTGCGTATTCGCCCGGCTTGGCGACCACGCCGCGGCGCTGCCGCTGTTCGAACGGGCGGCGGCCCTGCAGCCGCGCAATGTCCAGCTGCGCTTCAACCTCGCCGCCACCCTCGGATTCCTTGGCCGGACGGCCGAGGCGGAAGAGCAGCACGAGGCGATCCTCAAGCTCGATCCGGACTGCGGGAAGGCGCATCTGGCGCTGGCGACGGGCCGCCGGGCCACAGCGCAATCAAATCCCCTCGCGCGGCTCACCGCCGCGCTCGGCCGGGCGCGCGATCCCGAGGACGTCCTGGAAATCCGCTACGCCCTGGCGCAGGTCTGCGAGGACCTGGGCGAGCATCATGCGGCCTTCGCGCACCTTCAGGCGGCGAACAGCCGAAGGCGCGCGGAGCTGGCGTACGAGCCGGCGTTCGACCGGTCGATCTTTCAGCGATTGGCGCGCCGCTTCGCCGAGCCCGACTACTTCCGGGGCGGGGCCGCAGCGTCCGCCGACCCGATCTTCGTGGTGGGCCTGCCGCGCACCGGCACGACGCTGGTCGACCGCATCCTCTCGTCCCATCCGGACGTGCGCACGGCGGGCGAACTGCAGGCCATGCCCCTGGCCGTGAAGCTCGGCGGCGGATCGGCGACCCCGTTGGTCATCGACCCCGAGACGATCGACGCCGCCGCGAGGCTCGACCCGGCGCAGATCGGCGAGGGCTATCTGCAGCGCGCCGCGACGCATCACGGCGCGGGCGGGCGCTTCGTCGACAAACTGCCGCTAAACTTCCTCTACGTCGGCTACATCGCCCGCGCGCTGCCGAACGCAAGGATCGTCTGCCTGCGCCGGCATCCGATGGACAGCGTCTGGAGCAACTACAAGCACCTCTTCTCGACCGAGTTCTCCTACTACAACTACGCCTATGATCTGCTCGACACGGCCGCCTACTACGTCCAGTTCGACCGGCTGATGGCCTTCTGGGAGCGCCTGTTCCCCGGCCGCGTGCTGCAGGTCAGCTACGAGGGGCTGGTCGCGGATCAGGAGGGCTGGACCCGGCGCATTCTCGATCACTGCGGATTGAGCTGGTCCGACGCCTGCCTGCGCTTCCACGAGAACGCGGCGGCGGTCGCGACGCCGAGCGCCGCCCAGGTGCGCCGGCCGCTTTACGGCGACGCGGTGGGCCGCTGGCGCGCCTATGCGCAGGAGCTGGAGCCGGTGCGCCAAGTGTTCGAAGCGGCCGGAATCGTCTTCGACTGAAGACGCCCACATGCGACGTTCACCGGCGAGGCCGTAGGCCTGCTGCCGAAGATTCCCCGCTGCACGACAAACCCGACTCGCCGCGAAGATCGCTGCTGACCGCGGCGCCGCGGTCGGATCGAAGATCTCGCGCAAAATGCAGAAGCCATTGCGCCTGGCGGCGCAATGGCTTGCATCGGAGGCTGTCTCCACCGGCGGGGCGTCGCTTCCCCGCCTGAACGGAGGTGTCTCCTTCCTGGGGGCTCCTCGATTCCTAGTAGTGGTAGCGCAGGTCCACGCCGACCGTGCGCGGGCGCAGCACGCCATAGGCGTAGTAGCGCTTCGTGACGCCGTCGATCTGGCCCACGGCTCCGAAATCGTTGCTGACCGCGACGACGGCGTACTTGTCGAAGATGTTGTCGGCGAACAACGTCACTTCCCATTTGTCGCGGGCGACGCCGATCGAGGCCTTGCTCACCCAGTAGTCCGGGATGACCTCGCCGTTTCCGCGCAGACCGATCTTCGAATAGATCTCGCCGGTGTAGATCGTCGAGACGTTCGCCTTCAGATCCATGCCGTTGGACAGCGGCTTCTGGTAGGCGACGGTGAAGGCGCCGCTGTGCTTCGGCGTGCCGGGCAGGCGGTCGCCAGAGAAGACGTCGTAGATCCCGTCGACCACGTCCGGGGCGTCGGACGTGAGCTTGGCGTCGTTGTAGCTGTAGTTGCCGCTGACCGTGATGTCCTCGGTCACCCGCGCGTTGAACGAGAACTCGACGCCTTGCGACTTCGCCTTGGCGGCGTTGCCGGTGATGCCGACGGCCCCGTTCACCGTGCGGCTGTTGACCTGCACGTCCTTCCAGTCGATGTGGTAGATCGAGCCGCTCAGGGCCAGGCGGCGGTCGAAGAGCCGCAGGCGCATCCCGAGCTCCTTGTTCAGCGTCTTGTCCGGTCCGAAGAACAGCTCGTTCGGCAGGGCGCAGACGTTCTGTCCAGGCGGCAGCGGCTCGGGGCAGGGCGCCACGCGGTTCACGCCGCCGATGCGATAGCCGTTGCTGACCGTCGCATAGATCATCAGGTCGTCGCTGAACTTGTACGACGTGTTGAACTTGAAGACGAAGCCGTCGTCGGCGGTGTCGCCGCTGCGGACCTTGTAGTTGATCGCCGGATAGACCGTGCGGATCAGCGGGGTCGCCGTGCCGCCGGTGATGTCGGCGGAGTACTCGAAATAGCGGCCGCCGGCGGTCACCTGCCAGGCGTCAGTGATCTCATAGGTCGCCTCGCCGAAAACCGCCTTCTCCACGGTCTCGGAGTCGGTGAACGAGGCGTACTC
>Ga0164243_10014645_pt1 | contig 10905 bp, 4 predicted proteins | sample OricompcompostOP_FD_108781 | JGI IMG/M metagenome (GOLD analysis project Ga0164243, IMG submission 108781) | Organic Plus compost microbial communities from Emeryville, California, USA - Original compost - Organic plus compost (OP) | ecosystem: Engineered > Solid waste > Mixed feedstock >...
AGATCTTTACTTCGAGTCGCCCGAATGTGATGATCACTCAGATCTTTCCGCATCTGCCCGAAAGGTGATGAGTGAACGCACGCCGATCGGTGTCCGGCTTAGCCGGTCTATACGCCCGGATCCGCCGCCGCGCCGCCCTGATCGCGACGCTGACCCTGCCGCTCTCGCTCCTGGCCGCGCCCGCGACCGCCCAGGGTTCGGCACCACCCCCCACTCCTCCCCCCACGTCACCACCGAGCGCCCGCGCCACGCTGACCGGCAAGGCGCTGGAGCATGCCAGGAGGGACAACCAGCGCGTCGAAATCAAGTCATTACGCTCGGAAAACGCCACCTTCTACGCCAACCCAGATGGCAAGACGGTCCGGATGGAGCTCAGTACCCAGCCGATCCGGATCAAGAACGCTGACGGCAAGAGCTTCACGCCGGTCGACACCACTCTCATCGAGACGGACGGCGTCATCAAACCCAAAGCCGGGCAGGGCGATCTCGTCCTCTCCGCCGGCCGGAACAAGACCCTGCTCAAGAGCCGGGCGGCCGACGCCACGACGACGTCCGCCGCCACGGCGACGATCACCACGCCGTCGGCACTGCCCAAGCCACGGCTGAAGGGCAACACCGCCACCTACCCCGGCGCCTACGGCAAGGGCCGCGACCTGGTGGTGACCGCGAACGCGACCGGCTTCCGGCAGGAGATCACCATTGCCGAACGACCCACCGGGCCGGTCTCCTTCCCGGTTCGGATGAATCTGCCCAAAGGGCTGTCGTTCAAGAAGAACGCCGCCGGCCGACCCATCATCGTGAGCGAGGACGGCAAAACGGTCATCGAGGTGCGGCCCACCCTGCTGAAGGACGCCAAAGCCGCCGACCCCGGCGCGCCGCTCGACGCGGGCAAGATCGGCAAGGCCTCCGTCAGTCTCGCCGATGACGGCGAGACCCTGGTCTTCACACCGGATGCCGCTTTCCTGGCCGACCCGGCAACGACGTACCCGGTGACGATGGCCGCTGCCGCGGACGACTGGTACGAAGGCCACACCGGCCAGTGGTCGCTCGGCGGCATGGACACCTGGATCAACGACGTCGACTACCAGGACAGCTGGGATACCTTTACGCAAACCCAGATCGTGGTCGGCAAGTCCTACGCCAACGACATCGCCAAGCGCTGGCGCGGTTACCTCAAGTTCCCCGACATCCCCGCCGAGTTCGCGGGCAGCACGGTGGAGAATGCCGACCTGCACCTGTGGAATTACCAGTCCAACGACTGCGGGGCATCGGTCGGCTCCGGCATCACGGCGCGACGGATCACCTCCGACTGGGATGAGACGACGTTGCTCTGGAGCAGACAGCCGTCTGTCACCAATGCGGGAGCGGACACCGAGTACGGCGCCTACAGCGAAGACTGCAACTACGCCTGGAACCTGACTCACTCTCTCGAGGGCATCGTTCAGGCATGGGTCGACGGCGCCACCAACTACGGCATCCAGCTCACCGCGGGCAACGAATCCGACCTGCGCAACTGGCGGCGCTACACCTCCGAGGACGCCGGCGGCTGCAGGACCAGCCCGCTGGAGGACTGCAAGCTCCAACTCCACCCGCCCATCCTCACCGTGGACTTCGAAATGCCGACGCCGCCACGCCTGGAGACGGTGGTCACCACCACACGGGAGCCGCTCACCTCGATTCCCGAATACGAGGAGGCTCTCGCCAAATCCGTCTACACGCCGGAACTCGACGAGCCGATCGAGCAGCTGAGCGATCAGCTGATCGCCGCGAACGAAGACCAGCGGGACGGCGAAGGTTCCTTGATCGGAACCGACAAGCTCTCCCCCAGGCCGCCGGATCCCGGCGATAGCGACGACACCACCAATCCAGACGGTGAGGACACAACACCGCCGCGGGTACTGGCGACGGAGCCTGCCGACGGCGCCACCGATGTATCCCTGAACTCCCAGATCCGGGTGACGTTCTCTGAGGAGATCTTCGATCCGGAGTTCGTGGTGAAGAACACGCAGGGTGCCCGGATCCAGGGCACCACCACGCTGGACGACACCAAGAAGGTCGCGACCTTCGCTCCCGCGCAATCGCTCCGCCCCGGCACGACGTACACCGTTGAACTCTCGGGAGCGATCGATACGTGGGAGAACGAGATGGCTCCCTACACCTGGTCCTTCCGGACGATCGATCAGGCGGCCGGCCGCTGGACGTTCGATGAGGGGGAGGGCCGTACGGCCGTCGACTCGTCGGACAACGATCACGATGCGAGCCTGAACGACACGGCGTCGTGGATCGTCGGCAAGAGCGGGAACGCGATCTCCAACGTGCCGTCGCAGGCGCGGATCGCCGCCTCCCGGGCCGCGGCCCGGCAGGGCAAGGCGGTCGAGGTCACGGACGAGACCACCGCGACCAGCGTCACGTACGCCCAGCCGGACGGGAAGACGTTCAAGACCGAGATCACGGCCGGTCCGGTGCGGGCCAGGCGGGGCAACGGCTGGGTGCCGATCGACACCACCCTGACCGAGCAGGACGGCAGGCTGCGGCCCAAGTCTCTCGCCGAGGGCGCGCTGGTGGAGTTCTCCGCCGGTGGTACGGATCCGTTCGTGAAGATGACGGCAGGTGGCAAATCCTACGCGCTGCGCTGGCCGACGCCGTTGCCGAAGCCGACGGTCAAGGGCAGCGTGGCCACCTACACCGACGCCGCGGGCGTGGGCGCCGACCTCGTGGTGACGGCGCTGCCGAGCGGGTTCCGGCATGAGGTGCTGCTGCGCCGGCGGCCCGCCAAGCCGGTGGAGCTGCGGATCGGCGTCGAGGACAACGGCCTGACCGTGACCGAGGGCAAAGGCGGCCGGCTGCTGCTGAAGGGCAGGGACAAGAAGCTGGTCGCTGCGGGGACGCGGCCGATCGTGTCCGACGGCGCCAAGGGCGGGCCGGCGCGGCGCGGCAAGGCCGGCTCGGACGTGGTCACCAAGGACGGCCGTACGGAGCTGGTGGTCAGGCCGGACCAGAAGTTCCTGGCCGACGCCGACACCACCTACCCGGTGCGGGTGGCCGCGGCGGTCACGCTGCCGCTCAGCGCCGACGTCGATGTCAGCAACTGGGACTCGGACGACTCGCCCGCGTACCCGGACAACCAGTACATGCTGGTCGGCACCATGACGGACGGCATCAGAGCCCGGGTGCACCTGCGGTTCGACACCACGGGCCTGCCGGGCAGCACGGTGACCGACGCCACGCTGTCGATGAACACCATCGACAGCCACGACTGCGGCGCCGCGCTCTCCCGGGGTATCCAGGTCGCCCGCCTGACCGGCGCGTGGGACCCGGACAACCTGTACTGGGCCAACATGCCCTCCTTCACCACCGAGGACGCCACCACCAACTTCAAGGGCGTCAACCAGCAATGTGATATCTGGCCGGACAGCATGGACTGGAACGTCACCGGTATCGCCCAGGACTGGGCCGCCGGGGTCGCCAACCACGGCCTGGTACTCAAGTCCCCCAGCGAGACGAACGTCGACAACTACCGGGTGTTCACCTCCTCCGAGGACACCGACTTCACCCTGCCGCCGAAGCTGACGGTCACCACCAGCGGACCGGCCTCGCAACCCGCCGTCTCCGCACCGGTCATCACTCCGGCGCAAACGGTGGACGGCACCACAGTGACGACCTCGCTCACCCCGCAACTGGCCGTCACGGTCACCGACACCGCCGGCGGCGACCTGACCGGAGAGTTCGAGGTCGAGCACGACCCGGCCGCTCCCGAGGGGCAGGGAACCGGCCAGATCTGGGCCGGCGTATCGCAGGCCATCGCCTCCGGCGGCCAGGCCACCGTCAGCGTCCCGGCCGTGAGGCTGGTTGACGGCTGGAAGATCCGCTGGCGGGCCCGCGCGGTCTCATCGACGGCCGCTTCGGCGTGGACGGGCTGGCAGACCGCCACCGTCGACGTACCCAACCCGACCGTCGACGCCCTCCAGATCACCCCCTCCCAGGTGATCGACGGCGCCACCGTGGCCACCAGCCTGACCCCGGCCCTGCGGTCCACGGTCACCGACCCGGCCGCGCAACCGCTCCGGGCCGAGTTCGAGGTCGAGCACGACCCGGCCGCACCCGACGGCCAGGGCACCGGCCGGATCTGGACCGGCGCCCTCGACAACGTCGCCTCCGGTACCCAGGCCACGGCCACCATTCCCGACGGGAAACTGGCCGACGGGTGGAAGGTGCGCTGGCGCGTTCGTGCGGTGAACACCGCCACCACGGTCGGCTCGCCGTGGTCGGACTGGCAGGCCGTGACCGTTGACGTGCCGGACCCGGTCTCCGAGCCAGCCGTCGGCACGCTGCAGGTCACCCCGTCCGAGCAGGTGGACGGCACCACCGTCACCCCCACCCGCACCCCGGCGCTGCTGGCCCAGGTGATCGACCCGGCGGGCAAGCCGCTGCGCGCCGAGTTCGAGGTCGAGCACGACCCGGCCGCACCCGACGGCCAGGGCAGCGGCCGGATCTGGACCGGGGCGGTGGACAACGTGCCGGCCGGCACCCAGGCGAGCATCGCCGTCCCGGCGGACACGCTGGCCGACGGGTGGAAGGTGCGCTGGCGGGCCCGGGCGGTCTCGGCCACCGCCGCCTCGGCCTGGTCGGACTGGCAGTCCTTCACTGTCAGCCTGCCCAAGCCCACCGTCACCGGTCTGACCATCACCCCGTCGAAGACGGTGGACGGCGTGACGGTGACCACCACGCTCACCCCCACGTTGCGGGCCATCCTCACCCACCCGGCCGGCCAGGCGCTGCGGGCCGAGGCCGAGATCGAGCACGACCCGGCCGCACCCGACGGCCAGGGCAGCGGCCGGATCTGGACCGGGGCGGTGGACAACGTGCCGGCTGGCACCCAGGCGAGCATCGCCGTCCCGGCGGACACGCTCGCCGACGGGTGGAAGGTGCGCTGGCGCCTCCGCGCGGTCGCCGGCGACACCTCCTCAGCCTGGTCGGAGTGGCAGCAGGTGACTGTCGACGTCATCCAGCCGGGCGAGGAACCCCTGGCCCAGACGGCCGGCGCGGTGATCCGCACCGACCAGAGCTTCACCGCCGCCGCCTGGCTGCGCTGGAGCGACAAGGACGGCGACTACACCGTCCTCGAGCAGAGGGGCACCCACCAGGCACCCTTCCGGCTCGGCAACACCCCCGACCACGGACTGGTGTTCACCTTCACCAACGCCGACGCCACGGACGCGACGGTCGAGGGTGTCCTGTCCGGGGTCGAGCCGCCGGTGGATGAGTGGTTCCACCTGGCGGGCGTGTACGACGCGGACACTCGTACGGCCACCTTGTACCTGAACGGGGCACAGGCCGGGACCGCGCAGTTGTCCTTCCCCGCCTGGAACGCCCAGGCGCCGCTATGGATCGGCGCGGCCATGGCAGGGAGCATCGACGAGGTTCACATCTACCAACGCCCTCTCAGCGCTGATGAGGTCGCCGGTGTGACGGCCCCGGATCCGATGCCTGCGGCCGCGCCGGCACCGCAGAGGACCGCGTCCACCCGGGCCGCGGCGGCGACCGGCAACTTTGATTACGAACGCATCGATCTGCAAACCTGCCAGGTCAGCGGAAGCGAAACCGGGTACAGCGAGTACGATGCGCGAATCCGCGAGCTCACGTACAACTCCTGCTGGTCCTCCTACCTCCAAGTGAACGACTATGTGGAGGACAAGTCGAGCGGCAGACTGGTGAAAGCCGGCTGTAAGAATTCGTTCAAGAATCCGGTCATGAAATGGGCCTGTAAGCAGGTGGTCGAGCCGTTCGATGATGATCTCGCTCTCCGCTTCCGGGCCACGGTGGTCATCCACAGCTATCTCGGAAACGCGACCGGGACCGATGTGGTAAATGGGGCCGGAACCGGCATCAGGCCGACGGACATGAAGATGTTCATCCAGCTCGATGACTTCGCCCTCATCGATGAGGACGGGCGCGTGCTCAAGCCCGGGAACCAGTTGAGTGACCTGCCCATCACAACGAGACTGTATATTCCGGATCCGCCTTTCACGGACGAGGGCTGCAGAACCAGCGACGGAGAGAAGAAGAAGGACATCTCTACCTGGCAATCCAGCTCGTACGATGTCTTCAACATTCGAACGACCATCAATGGTCGGGGCGTGGTCACCTGCGCGTTCCATCCCGAGGTCGTGCTCGACGACGACCTCGGATGGGAGTGGTTGCGCCTGCCCCTCTTCAGCCAGAAGGTCATTGACGTCAAGGGCAAGTGGGTCGGTGTCGCGCGCGAGGGTGAAGGTGTGCCCACGGGCTGGAAGCGGTGGATGCCACACTTCCGCTGCGACAACCTTGCGTTCGGCGCGAGCGATCCGGAGGTCGCGGATCGCGTGGGCGGCTGTACCAACACCAGGTCGAAACGCGTATTCGTCATGTCCACGAGACCTGGTACGGAATTTCCAGAGGTGGCCCAGCACATCAAGGACGCTCTCAATCCCGCGACGAACAAGAATACCTTCCCGCCTAAACGGCCAGGGGAATACGAGGTTCCTAATCCGCCGAGCAGGGAAATTCTCGGCACCGAGCAGCAAAAGCGCATCCCCGGGAACTGGGCGGCTCCCCTTGGTAGCGATGCGGGCGAACCTCTCCATAGGACCACCAGCGAGGAAAGGAACCTCCAGAACCGGCTCGTCTTCTCGAGACGTGCGTTCATCTCCGATCTCGACAAGCCGACGCAGAAGGAGTGGCCGGATAACCCGGGCAGCAACTACTGCAAGTACTATCAATGGGAGAAGTACACCGCTCCCGGGGTCAGGTGGAAGGACCTGAACTGCGACGAATATCCATTCGCAGCCACACTGGAGGGAGCCGCGAGCACTGAGTGGGATTTCTCGATTCGCGCGGTCAACGCAAAACAGAACCGAGACCAGGGAAATGCCCTGAAAAGATTCTTCGCCGACTTCCGGGTCGGCAATGAAAACTCTTTCTGGGTAGTTATCGATTAGTAGTTGGTGCGGTTCGTGGGTGCCGGATTCGGGGTCGATCTCGAACCCGGCACCTAAGCGTCACTAAAGCATGATCACGGCGATCAGGTTTCGAAGAAAACGGGACGGTATCATTCGTCGAGGCCCGCGTACCGGCCTGCCGCCGCCGTGACCGCCACAACACCCGACGGCGTCACAGCGCACTGGACGGTCTTCCGCCGATCAGCCGACCGTCACCAACGCCCTGGCCGAGTAGACCTGGCCGGTGCCCCTTCAGGCACCGCTCCTGAGTTCGTGCGCAACGAGGTCCCAGAAAGACGTGAAACGCCTGGCACCGGCCAGCCAAGGCGCGAGATACCAGGCTTCCCACTCACCTTCCGGAGTTTTGACGTGAGGGTTGAGGAGAACGACTCCGTCGTCCCAATACCCGACCAGGAGGGTGTCGGATACATACTCCCCTCTCATATTGCTGGAGACCTGCTCGCGTCCATAGACGAAGTAGAGCTCGTCGGGCACGCTCCATGAGTCCTCGGGCTTGGGTTCTGACCAGCTCTCGGCCACCGAGGGGTCGACATCGCGAAGCCAGCCGATTTCCTCAACGCCTAGCAGGCAGCAGTCATCGGCGTTACCCCACCCGTTGGAGAACAGGAGAAACTGCCGGTAACTCGGCGGCAGCTCCATGCCCAATCGCGCTTCAAGCCGACTGATTTCCGCCTCGGTGGCCGGGGGATGCAGATCGCTGTCAACATTTAACGCTGAGCGATCAGGATCCTCGGCCGCCGGATGCCTCGCAGGGAAGAGTTCAGACCACGCGTATTGGGCACTCATGGTGAGGAAGATATCCGGTTTCGAGTGGCTGCCGCACTTGCGGCATAAGCGCTAGGGCTCCCCCTCCCGACAACTTTCCGGTATGGGACCCCAAGTGTGCGCCTGCCGAAAATTACATCCGTCCAGTTCAAGCGGCATGTGAGTACTCATGGAGAACTCCGCCGAGCCGGTCTCGTCTACGGACGCTCAGCCCGGCGATTCGCGTCGGATCCGTGATCGGGCCCGGAACGGCGCGCAGCGGGGCCGCTTGATCCAGGGCTTGGTGGGCACGGTGCTGGTTGTAGAAGCGTTCGTACTCACGTAGAGCGTGCCGCAGGTGGCGTTCGTTCCACAGCAGGCAGCGGTCGAGCAGCTCACGACGACATGACTGCACCCATCGCTCCATGACCACGTTCATACGCGGTACCCGGACACCGGTGAGCACGGTCCGGATGCCAGCCTCGGCCAGGATCTCGTCCATGAGGGCGGGGAACTTCCCGTCCCGGTCCCGGATCAGGTAGCGGGCCCGGCAGCCGGCCTCTTCCAGGTCCATCATGAGGTTCTTCATCGCCTGGACGACCCAGCTCGCGGTCGGATGGACGGTGGCGCCGAGTACCCGGACGCGCCTGCTGGCGTGCTCGATGACGGCCAGGATGTACTGGCGCTGCCCCGTGAGAGTGACGGTCTCGATGAAGTCGCAGGCCAACAGCGCCTCGGCTTGCGAGCGCAGGAAGTCGGCCCAGGTGGTGGAGGCCCGGTCGGGGGCCGGATCAACGCCTTCCTGCTTGATGATTTCCCACACGGTAGAGGGCGCGACCGCGATACCCAGCATGGCCAGCTCGCCGTGGATGCGCCGGTATCCCCAGGAGGGGTTCTCCCGGACCAGACGCAGGATGAGCACGCGGATGGAGCGGACCGTGGGCGGGCGCCCCTTCCGCATCGGCCGACACGTGCTGGCATGACGGCGTCTCATCAGATCGCGGTGCCAGCGCAAGACGGTGTCCGGGCGGACGATGAGCCGCACCCGGCGCAAGACCTCGCGGGGCAGCGATGTCAGCAGGGCGGCGAGGAAGGCACGGTCCTCGGGAGCGAATCGCACCCTGGTGCCGGCGCCAAACTGCCGTTCGAGAACGGTGATCTGGTGGCGGAGGGTGAGGATCTCGACGTCCTTGTCTCGATCGCCCATCGGTAGCAGCCGCAGCGCGGCGAAGGCGTTCGTGACGGCGAGATAAGCCAGCCGAAGCAGCACAGACGATCATCGTGCCGCACTCCGAGCGACTGGGGATCATGTGCGCCAGTCGATCTCCGGCAAGGCCACGACCTGGCCGGATGGCATTATCGGCAGACACAGTGTCTAGATCAGCGCAGCTCCTGGTTTCGAAGCCATTAGGAACGCTCCGTTGCGTCGTCGATCCGGCTCTGGGGGATCAACTTTTCCCCGTTCCGCCAGGGCTTCGAGTACGGTCAGGCAAACCCGCCCATGATCGGGGTGGACAAGGACGGCGAATTCACCACAACCCCAACTTCTCGACGACCTCTGCGGGCTTGGGGAGCGCGGGGCTCGGGGTTCCGGCGGGACTGTGCGGCAGCGCCAGGCTGGACCGGGCGCGGATCAGCTCGCGCCAGGCCAGGACCTGGTCGAAGGTTTCGCGGATCCGCTGGCCCGTGGTTCCGGTCAGGCGGTCGGAGGAGATCAGGTCTTCTAGGGTGAAGCCGTCGGCGAGCAGCCGGGCGGCGGTGGCCTGTCCGATTCCTCGGACGCCGGGGATGTTGTCCGACGGATCCCCGCATAGGGCCCGGAAGCACGGCCACTGGGCGGGGGCGACGCCGTACCGTGCGACGACCTGGGCAGGGCCGATATGGCGTTTGCCGGGGTGCATGGCCGTGTTGAGCACCTGCACGTCGTCGGCGAGAAGCTGGTAGAAATCCCGGTCCGCGGACATGATCAGCCGAGACCGGCCCGGTGTGCCGCAGACGAGGGTGGCGATGACATCGTCGGCTTCGGCGTCGTCGATTTCCATCCAGTCGATGCCGTAGGCATCCAGGCCGCGTTTGACATCGGGTAGTGCGCGGATCGGCTTGAGCGCGGCGTCGTCGTCGGGCCGGTTGGCCTTGTAGACGGTGTCGGCCTGCCTGCGGGCGTCGGAGCCGCGCTCGCCGTCGAACACGACGATCACCTCGGGCGGGCACGGGATCTCGTCGCGGATCGCCACCCGCAGCAGGGCGAAGAAGGCGAAGACACCGGTGAGCTCGCGGGTCTTGTCCCGGGAGTAGACAGGGGCGGGAAATCCGAAGGTCGCGCGCCACAGCAGGTTGTGCCCGTCGACGAGCAGCAGGGGAACTTCCATCACCAGACCGCCTTCAGGAATGCTTCAGCGACAGTGGTGGGCCGGAAGTCCCGCGACCGGTAGTACGCAGCCCGCGATATGCGCAGGTACGTTACCAGGTCACTGATGATCATCACTGCGGCTCGCCACAGTCCCTCCGGCCCTCTGCTCCGGTCGACGGTCACGCCCCCGGTGCCGAAAAGTTCGGGGATGTTGCCGACGTACGCAGGCGAGCACCAGCGTTCCTACGCTCATCACCACCAGCGCGGCCAGTCCGAAGGTCTCGGTCAGTGAGGGCACGACGACGACAGCGGCACCGGCCAGCCAAACGGGCACGTGCCGCCAGTCGAGCCGGCCTTCCTCTCTTCGGAGCCCCGCCCACATGTGAGGTCCACCAACGAAACGTGACCTCATACGGGGACAGTTGTTGCGAGTTACGACGCCTCTTCGGTCATGCTCACGGTGTTCACTTCTTCGTCATGCGGAACCACACGACACGCCCCGCTGCGTGCTCGCGACTCCCCCAGGACTGGGACATCTGGTCGACCAGCCACAGTCCGCGGCCGCCCAGGCTCTGACCGTCGAGTTCGGTACGAACCTGCGGCGTGTTCGTGGCCGAGCCTTCGTCGATCACCTCGACCTGGATCGCCTCGCCGCAATCGGTGATGACCAGGGTGACCTGACCATCTGGGCGAGCCGAGTCGGAATGGCGGATGGCGTTCGTCAGGACCTCGCTGGTCAAGAGGACGATCTCGTCTACGGTTTCCTCATGAACGTCCCTCAGCGTTCTCTGGATGAAGGTCCTTCCCTCTGAG
>Ga0164243_10014648_pt1 | contig 10905 bp, 11 predicted proteins | sample OricompcompostOP_FD_108781 | JGI IMG/M metagenome (GOLD analysis project Ga0164243, IMG submission 108781) | Organic Plus compost microbial communities from Emeryville, California, USA - Original compost - Organic plus compost (OP) | ecosystem: Engineered > Solid waste > Mixed feedstock >...
ACGCGCTCTACCTCGCCTCCCGCGAAGGCGTGCCGGTCAAGCTCCTCGTGCGCGGGATCTGCGCCCTGCGGCCCGGCATCCCGGGACTCTCCGAGACCATCCAGGTGCGCTCGGTGCTCGGCCGCTTCCTCGAGCACAGCCGGGTGTTCTGGTTCGCCGGCGGTGGCACACCCGTGGCGTGGATCGGCTCGGCCGACCTGATGCACCGCAACCTCGATCGCCGCGTCGAGGCCCTGGTGCGGCTGCCCGACCCGGCCCTCGTCGACGAGGTCGGGCACATCTTCGAGCTCGCCTTCGACCCCGACACCGACGCCTGGGAGCTCGACGGCGTCGACACCTGGACCAGGCGCCGCGGCAGTCGGCACCTGCAGGACCTGCTCATCGCCGCCCACAAGCGACGCTGACTCGGGCGGTCGGCCACGCACCTGCCAAGGGCCGAGCCCGCTCAGCAGGTAGCCAGCAGCACCGGCCCGGTCGCCAGCGAGGACATCGGGAACGAGCCTGGGCGCACCACGCCGGTCAGCGTCACCACCGAACCTTCGGCCTCGGCGTCGTCGAGCTCGAAGACCTCCGGGTAGGCGAGGTACTGCGCCGGGTCCTCCGCCTTCGCCAGCGCACCCCGCGAGCGGGCGTTGCGCTCCGCGCGCTCCTCGTCCTCGAAGCCGAAGACCACCCGCAGCTCCTCATCGGGGCCCAGCGCGACGACGTACCCCGTCAGGGGTGAGACGCCGCCGGCCTGCTCCACCAGGTCGCGTGCGGTCGCCTGGGCGTCGGCGTCGGCCTGCGACATCGCCAGCTCCACGCAGGCCCGATCGTCCAGCAGGACGGTCGCCGCGAGCGGCTCGCCCGCGGCGTCCAGCAGCTCCTCGGCCTCGATCCCGCCGTCGCCGTCGCGGATCACCTCGACCGCCCGCTCCAGCTGGCGGGGCGAGTCCGAGCCGACGATCAGCCCTTCCTCCTCGAAGAGGGCCATGGCCTGCAGCTGGTAGGTGGTCAGGCCGGGCACCCGGGCGACCGCGTCGGGTCCGCCCGACCACGTGCCGCCCTCGAGCTCGTCGGAGCCGGGCGCCGTGTAGCCGAGATCGCGGATGCGATCGCGCACCCGGCCGAGGTCCTGCTCGGTGCGGACCACCACCACCTGACCCTCCTCGGACTGCCCGAGCAGCTCCCACTCGGCCGCCAGCGGACTGAACCCGAGGCCGTCGACCAGCAGAAGGGCCGACGAGGCGAGGGAGGAGGTGGCCAGCTCACGGTCGGTGACCTCGGCCAGGAACTCCTCGGCGACCGCGTCGGTGCCGGACACGTCGCCGGCACCGAGCTCCTCGCGGACACCCGCCCAGTCGGTCCAGGTCACTCGCTGGGTGTCTGCCGGCAGCAGCGCCAGGGCTCGCTCGAAGTCCGTGGGACGCGGCCACAGCCACCAGGCGGCCACGGCGCCGCCCGCCACGAGCAGCAGGACGACGCCGACGGTCGTGAGTACGCGCGGTGATGGTCGGGTGAACACGTGGCTCTGCCCTTCGGTTGCCGGGGATCCGGATGTGAGACTAGTCCGCATGCCGTCCGGTCCAGTCCTCGCCGCGGGCGCAGTCGCGATCCGCAAGGGCGAGGTGCTGCTGGTCCACCGACCCCGCTACGACGACTGGTCCTTCCCCAAGGGCAAGCGCGAGCGGGGCGAGCACGCCACCGCCTGCGCCGTGCGGGAGGTGCGCGAGGAGACCGGGCTTGACGTCCGCCTGGGCCAGCCGCTGCCCCGCCAGGAGTATCCCGTCGGCCGGCGCGAGAAGCTCGTGCACTACTGGCTGGGCCACGTCGTCGGTGACATCGAGGTGGCCGGTCACACCGTCGCCGACGAGATCGACCGGGTCGCCTGGGTGCCCCTGCGCCAGGCAGCCGACCTCCTCACCCACGCCCGTGACCGCGCCACGCTCGCTGACGCCCTCGCCGCGCGGGCTGACGCCGGCGGGCGCACCCGAAGCCTCGTCGTACTCCGGCACGCCCAGGCGCGGGCCCGGGGAGGGTGGCGCACCGACGACCGCTTCCGGCCGCTCGTGCTGGGCGGGGAGAAGCAGGCGGCGCGGATCGCGCCGGTGCTGGCGGCGTACGACGTCCAGCGGCTGGTCTCCTCCACCAGCACCCGATGCATCGGCACCCTGTTGCCCTACGCGGACCTCACCGAGCGGCGGATCGTCACCGACGACAGGCTCACCGAGGAGGGCGCGACGCCGGAGCTCGTCGGCCGGGCCGTCGACCGACTCCTCGCGGCCAAGGCGGCGACCGTCGTGTGCAGCCATCGGCCGGTGTTCCCGCTGCTGTTCGCGCATCTCGGTCTGCCCGACCCGTCGTTGAACCCCGGCGAGCTGGTCGTGGTGCACCACCGTGACGGCCGGATCGTGGCCACCGAGTCCCACCTCCCCTGACCGCCCGCCGGGCTCGCCCGGAGCGCGGTTGTCAAGCGATCCCGGCCGCGTTCACGTGATGGCCGTCTCACCCTTGCCCGGCGGTGACCAAGTGGCCGGGAATCGTTCACCGCTCGTTCACCGAGGCCGATCCGTCGTGTCACCTGCCCTCCCTACGTTCGGTCACGACAAGAGACAGAACAGTTGAGGAGACACGAAGTGAACGGCACTTCCCTTCGCCGGGCCCTGGTCCCGACCGTCGCGGCGATCGCCGCGATCTCGCTCACCGCGTGTGGCGCGGCCAACGAGGAAGACAGCAACGGCGGCGACAGCGCCCTTTCCGGCACCTTGAACGGTGGTGGCGCCAGCTCGCAGGAGGCCGCGCAGACCGCCTGGCGCGCCGGCTTCCAGTCCAAGCACGGTTCCGACGTGACCGTCAACTACGACCCGACCGGCTCGACCGGCGGCCGCGAGGGCTTCCTCGACGGCGGCTTCGCCTTCGCCGGCACCGACTCCTACCTCTCCGACGAGGAGGTCGCCCAGGCCAAGGAGACCTGCGGCACCGACGCGATCGAGGTGCCGGCCTACGTCAGCCCCATCGCGATCATCTACAACCTCGAGGGCGTCGACAACCTGCGCCTGAGCCCCCAGGTCATCGGCGACATCTTCAACGCCAAGATCACCAAGTGGAACGACCCGGCCATCGCCGAGCTCAACGACGGTGTGGAGCTGCCGAACGCCGACATCAACGCGGTGCACCGCTCCGACGGGTCCGGCACCACCGGCAACTTCACCAACTACCTCAGCAACGTGGCGCCCGAGAACTGGCCGCACGGCGAGGTCGAGGACTGGCCGGTCCAGAGCGGTGAGGGTGCGAACGGCACCTCCGGCGTGGTCGCCGCCGTGACGGAGAACCCCAACAGCATCGGCTACGCCGACGCCAGCCAGGCGGGCGACCTCGGCCAGGCCGAGGTGCAGGTGGGCGAGGGCTTCGTCGGCCCCAGCGCCGAGGCCGCCTCGAAGATCATCGAGGTCTCCACCCGCGTCGAGGGCCGCGCGGAGACCGACATGGCGGTCGACCTCGACTACCAGACCACCGACGACTCGGCGTACCCGATCGTCCTGGTCTCCTACATGGTCGCATGCCAGCAGTACGCCGACCAGGAGACCGCGGACCTCGTCAAGGGCTACCTGAGCTACGTGATCAGCCCCGAGGGCCAGGAGACCGCCGCCGAGAACGCCGGCTCCGCGCCGCTCTCCTCGACGCTGGCCGACGAGGCGCTCAAGCACGTCGAGGCGATCTCCGCCAAGTAAGACCCACCGTCCCGTGCGGGGTCCTCACCGGGCCTCGCACGGGACCGTCCCGCATCAGGAGCATCCAGCGTGGCCACAGCCCACAGCACCCGGGCCAAGCCCTCGAAGGCCGCCCGCCGACCAGGCGACGTCGTCTTCGCCGGCCTCTCCACCGGCGCCGCCTTCACCATCTTGGCGGCCCTTGCCGGCGTCGCCGTCTTCCTCACGATCGAGGGCTGGCCCGCCGTCACCGCCAGCCCGGAGGAGCTCGGCCACGACAACATCATCCTGCACGTGTGGCCGCTGCTCTTCGGCACGCTGCTGGCCGCCGCCATCGCCATGCTGATCGCGGCCCCGTTGGCCGTCGGGCTGGCGCTGGTCATCTCGCACTACGCGCCACGCCGACTCGCCGGGCCGATGGGTGCGCTCATCGACCTGCTGGCCGCGGTGCCCAGCGTCGTCTACGGCCTATGGGGCATCCAGTTCCTGGCCCCCAAGATGCTCCCCCTCTATCAATGGCTGCAGGACAATCTGGGCTTCCTGCCGCTGTTCGAAGGCCCCGCCACCACCGGTCGCACGATCCTGACCGCGTCGGTGGTGTTGGCCGTGATGGCGCTGCCGATCATCACGTCGATCAGCCGCGAGGTCTTCGCCCAGACGCCGGTGCTGCACCAGGAGGCAGCACTCGCGCTGGGCGCCACCCGTTGGGAGATGATCCGGCTGACCGTCTTCCCCTACGGTCGCTCCGGCGTGATCTCCGCGGTGATGCTGGGCCTGGGCCGGGCGCTCGGCGAGACCATGGCCATCGCCATGGTGCTCTCCGCGACCGGCGTGATCTCGTTCAACCTGATCTCCAACCAGAACCCCTCCACGATCGCGGCCAACATCGCCTTGAAGTTCCCCGAGTCCACGGGCGTGCACGTCAACGTGCTGATCTTCAGCGGCCTGACCCTCTTCGTGGTCACCTTCCTCGTCAACTTCGCCGGGCGCTGGGTCGCGTCCCGCGGCCAGGTGAAGGGCTGAGCACATGACCATCGTCGACACCCCACCCGCCCGCCAGCGTGAGTCGCTGCCGCTGGTCGCCCCGCAGCTTCCCCGATGGGCGCCGCTGCTGGCGCTGCTGATCTCCCTGTGCGCCGCCGGCATCCTCGCCGTCACCCTCTCCTGGGGATGGGCGGGCACGCTCGTCGCCACGGTGGCGCTGCTCGCCGTCGTACTCCCGCTGTGGTCCCGCGCCGTCGAAGGCGCGCGCCGAGCGAAGGACCGGCTCGCGACGATCCTGATCTGGTCGACCTTCGGGATCGCGATGTTCCCGCTCGCCACCTTGATCTGGAAGGTGGTCGAGGAGGGCGCGCCGGTCCTCTCTGCCGAGTTCTTCACCTACTCCATGCGCAACGTCGTCGGCGAGGGCGGCGGCATCTACCACGCCATCGTGGGCACCCTGATCATCACGCTGTGGGCGACGCTGATCTCGGTGCCCGTCGGCGTGCTGGCGGCCGTCTACCTCGTCGAGTACGGCGAGAACCGCCTGCCGGCGCGGATCGTCACCTTCCTGGTCGACGTGATGACGGGCATCCCCTCCATCGTGGCGGGGCTCTTCGCCTACGCGCTCTTCGTGATCTTCTTCGGCCCCGGCGTGCGGATGGGCTTCGGTGGCTCGGTGGCCCTCGCCGTGCTCATGATCCCGATCGTGGTGCGCTCCACCGAGGAGATGCTGAAGCTGGTGCCCAACGAGCTGCGCGAGGCGTCGTACGCCCTGGGCGTGCCGAAGTGGCGCACCATCACCAAGGTGGTCATCCCCACCTCGCTGGGCGGGATCATCACCGGCGTGACCCTGGCGATCGCGCGCGTCGCCGGGGAGACCGCGCCGCTGCTGATCATCGCCGGCAAGACCGACTCGGTGAACTTCAACGCCTTCGCCGAGCGCATGCAGTCGCTGCCGGTCTTCATCTACTACTCGTTCACCCAGCCCGGCGTGCCGAAGGAGTTCGGCCAGGAACGGGCCTGGGGCGCGGCCCTGGTGCTGATCGCGCTGGTGATGGTGCTCAACCTCATCGCGCGAGTCATCGGCCGACTCTTCGCCCCGTCCAAGCGCTGAATCACGTATTCGAGATTAGGAACCATCCATGGCCAAGAGCATCGACGTCTCCGACCTGAACATCTACTACGGCGACTTCCTCGCCGTCGAGGGCGTCAACATGACGATCCGGGCGCGGGCGGTCACCGCCTTCATCGGGCCGTCCGGCTGCGGCAAGTCGACCTTCCTGCGCTCGCTCAACCGCATGCACGAGGTGATCCCCGGCGCACGCGTCGAGGGCAAGGTGGTCGTCGACGGGCAGTCCCTCTACGGCCCCGACGTCGACCCGGTCGCGGTACGCCGCCAGATCGGCATGGTCTTCCAGCGGCCCAACCCCTTCCCCACGATGTCGATCTACGAGAACGTGCTCGCCGGCAGCCGGCTCAACTCCAAGCGCCTGAAGAAGTCCGAGGCCGACGACATCGTCGAGCGCTCCCTGCGGGGCGCCAACCTATGGAACGAGGTGAAGGACCGCCTGGGCAAGCCCGGCATGGGCCTCTCCGGTGGGCAGCAGCAGCGCCTGTGCATCGCCCGCGCCATCGCCGTCGAGCCCCAGGTGCTCCTGATGGACGAGCCCTGCTCCGCGCTCGACCCGATCTCGACCTCCGCGATCGAGGACCTCATCCACGAGCTGAAGTCGGACTACACGATCGTCATCGTCACCCACAACATGCAGCAGGCCGCCCGGGTCTCCGACGACACCGGCTTCTTCAACCTCAAGGCGGTCGGCGAGCCCGGCCACCTCGTGGAGTTCAACCCCACGAAGAAGATGTTCTCCAACCCCGACAACGAATCCACCGAGGCCTACATCTCCGGCCGCTTCGGCTGACCCCCCTCCGCCCTGATCTCGGGGTAGTCCCTGACGTTTTGGCCCCAAATCTCGCGGATTTGGGGCCACAACGTCAGGGACTACTTGATTTGTCCGGTTTGGGACGCTGGGGGGCTCAGGCGGTACGGCGCAGCCGCAGCCAGGTCTCCCGGGCGCTTCTGCGCAGCTCACGGCGTTGCTCGACGGTGAACGTCGGCACCCACCACGCGGGCAGCTCGGTGGTCCAGCCGCGGGCCGAGGGTGCGGCGAATCGGGCGCGTGCCCGCGCGCGACGAAGGCGGCCGTGCAGGCTGTCGAGGTCGCGCGCATCGTCGGCGACCACGGTGACGTATTCGATTCCGGCATGGCGCAACCGCTCCTCCCGGCCGCGATCGGCGCGCCGCCGGTGCAGATCGAGGTGGTGCGCACCGTCGTACTCGAGCGCCAGGCCCGCCTCCTCGTCGAGCAGGTCGGGGGTGGCGAGATGATTGCCCGCGCGGTCGAAGACCGGCCGGTTCACCAGTAGCGGCGGCAACTCAGCCTGCCTCCAGATCTGATGCAGCCGCACCTCCTGGGGCGACCAGTAGTTCTCATCGAGCTCCGGTAGCACCGCCCGCGCCTGGGGTATGCCGGTCCAGCCGTCGAGCTCGACGAGTTGGGCGGCGAGCTCCTCGCGGGAGAGCAGGTCGTTGTAAGCCGCCATCTCGAAGACCACGGCCGCCTCGCCGGGTGTCGGGGCGTAGCGCATCTCGAAGCCGGCGGCGAACGCCGGTGACGCGACCGGCACTCCGTCGATCACCCGCATGTCGAGGAAGGAGATCCGCTCCTCGCTGATCACGAACCCCTCCTGCGGGCGGATGTTGTGATCACCGGTGTGCAACTGCACCGGCCGGAGCGACTGGTCGGCCCGGGTGCCGGTGAACCAGAAGCCACCCGCCCACCGCAAGGCAGACCACCCGCTGACACAGCCGCCCAACGGGAGCACGACGCTGGCCTCGAGGATGCGCTGCTCCGGGCTGTCGGAAGGCGCGTCGGCCGGCACGAACCAGCCCCGCGACGTACGCCGCCACTCGCGCCCGCGGGCCTTCTTGCGGGTCGGCCCACGCAACCCGAGCGGGTCGACTCGGGTCGGCAGCGTCAACCCCGATCTGCCACCTCCCGGCCAGGAGCAGATCAGGGATCCGTCGCCGTACCAACGCCTTGTCGTCGCCATGCGACCATGCTCGAAAGCGGCTCCGACACTGCGACCCGCATCGGCGACCACCCTGTGGATAACCCCCGAAAAGAGATACTCCCTGACGTTTTGGCCCTCAAATCGTCGATTTGAGGGCCAAAACGTCAGGGAGTACCCCGCGGAGGCGGGTCGGGTCAGGGGAGGACTTCCAGCCCGAGGTGACAGAGCCAGTAGGCGCAGGCGGCGACGAGGCCGGCGGCGGGGAAGGTCAGGACCCAGGCGGTGACGATCGACTTCGCGACACCCCAGCGAACGGCGGAGAAGCGCTTGGTGGCCCCGGCGCCCATGACCGCGGAGGTGATGGTGTGCGTCGTGGAGATGGGGGCGTGGAAGGCGAACGCCGTGGTGTAGAGGACACCGGCGGCGACGGCTTCGGAGGCGAAGCCGCGGGCCGGGTCGAGGTGGATGATCCGGCGGCCGAGAGTGCGCATGATCCGCCACCCACCGGAGTAGGTGCCGAGGGAGATCGCGGCGGCGGCCGAGAAGATCACCCAGAACGGCAGGTCGTCGTTGGCGCCGGCGAAGCCGCCCGCGACCAAGGCGAGGAAGATGACGCCCATCGTCTTCTGGGCGTCCTGGAGGCCATGGCCGAGAGCCATGGCCGCCGCGGAGGCGGTCTGCATGATCCGGAAGCCACGCTGCGCTTTGTGCGGGTTGGCACGACGGAAGATCCACATGATCGCCAGCATCAGCAAGAACGCGGCGGCGAAGCCGAAGAGCGGGCTGAAGATCATCGGGATGACGACCTTCTCCAAGATGACATCCCACTTGACGGTGACCCCAGCGGCGACGGCCGAGCCCACCAAGCCGCCGATGAGCGCGTGGGAGGACGACGAAGGCAGCCCGTAGTACCAGGTGATCAGGTTCCAGGCGATCGCTCCCAGCAGGCCGGCCATCACGATCACGAGACCGTGGGTGCCGTCTCCCGGCGAGATCACCGAGCCGACGGTGTTGGCCACCTCTTGGCCGAGGAAGGCGCCGATGAAGTTCATGACCGCCGCCATGGCCAGCGCGACGCGCGGCGTCAGGGCCCGGGTGGAGACGGACGTCGCGATCGCGTTGGCCGCGTCGTGGAAGCCGTTGGTGTAGTCGAAGACGAGGGCGACGACGACTACCGCGATGACAATCGCGAGTTCCACGGAATCAGGACTCCTTGACCGCGATCTGCTCGACGGTGTTGGCCACCGTCTCGAACGCGTCGATCGCGCCCTCGAGCGCCTCGACGACGTCCTTGAGCTTCATCACCTCGAGCGCCTCGTACTTGCCGCTGAAGAGACTGGCCAGGATCCGCCGATACGACTTGTCACCGGTGTTCTCCAGGCGGTTGATCTCGATCCAGTACTCGTCGAGATCCTTCATCGCCTGCAGTCGCGGCATCGCCGCGGCGGTGAGCTCGGCGCATCGCTGCAGCACCTCCACCTGCGCGGAGAGCTCGCTGGGCAGCGTCTCGACCTCGTAGAGCAGGATGAGATCGACGGCCTCGTCCATCTCGTCCATGACGTCGTCGAGCCCGGATGCGAGGTTGTAGATGTCCTCGCGGTCGAACGGCGTCACGAAGGTGCTGTTCACCCGCCGAATGATCGCGTGGGTCGTCTCGTCGGCCGCGTGCTCGGCGTCACGCATCCGGGCGGCGACGGTCTCGCGGTCGGCGCCGGCGGCCAGCATCTCCGCCAGGAGGCCCGCACCATTGACGAGGTGCTGAGCCGACTCCGCGAAGAGGTCGTAGAAGGATGCGTCCACAGGACGAAAGCGGAAAGCCACGTAGAACTCCTGGTGAGGAGAATCAGAACGTCCACATGCTAGGGGCAACCCGGCAGGAGGGCGCAACCGGCGCCGCGCCAGCACCCGCACCGGCGCCGCGGGAGAGGCCCCCAACCGCCCGTCCGTCGTACGGCGTCACGCGCGGCCCGGCGCTACTCCTGCGAGGCCCGGGGCGCGACCGGTCGCTCACCGCCGGGAGCGTCGACGTCGGAGTCGCCGGCTTCCGCGGGCTTGCGCGGCACGACCCCCAAGATGGCGTCGATCTGCTCCTGGCTCAGCGGTCCGTCGGACTCGCTGGCGGCGACGATGAGGTTGGCGGTGAGCTCCACCTCGAGCAGCAGCTCCCCGTCTTCGAGCGTGACGTCGAACTGGTCCTGCAACGACGTCACCTCCCTCATCCGGACACGCAGCAGCCCCCTGGCTCCCATCTTGCCCCCACGGTGGCTGGCCAAACACCGCATGACCCCCAGATGACCGGCAAATGACACGAAGACCCCAGCCCGATGGGACTGGGGTCTTCGGTGACTTCAGGCCAGCTGGCCCTCGTCAGGATGCCGATCGACGAGGTCGATCAGAGCGGGCGAACGTTCTCCGCCTGCGGGCCCTTGGGGCCCTGCGTGACGTCGAACTCGACCTTCTGGTTCTCGTCCAGGGACTTGTAGCCCTGCGTCTGGATCGCCGAGTAGTGCACGAAGACGTCGTCGCCGCCGTCCTCCTGCGCGATGAAGCCGAAACCCTTCTCGGCGTTGAACCACTTAACGGTGCCCTGAGCCATGTGCTCGTTACTCCTTAATCGGGGCGAGAGGTCGTATACCTACAACGACCTCACAGCGAGCGCGGTGACACGTCGCTCCGACTGGTGAGACACCCCACGAGAAGAAACGCCGTTGGATCACAAACTCCCCGGCGTCAGCCTTGCTGGAACTTGCTCTCGCTGCAGGCCCGAGCCTACCAACTCTGCGCGGAAGCGGAAGGGGGGAAGCAGATGAACTCAGGATGAATCCAACTCGTCCCGGCCGTCGGGCGGCTCGCGGCGTCAACCGATCGAGCGGCTCAGGAGACCAACGCGCGATGGCCCGGCCGGCCAGCCCGGATCGGCGGCACGGGCACCGGCACCGCGGCCACGAGGTCTCGGGTGTAGTCGGCGCGCGGGTCGGCGAAGACCCGCGCGACCGGACCGCACTCGACGAGCTCACCGGCACGCAGGACCGCCACGCGATGGGCGATCCGGTGCACGACGGCCAGGTCGTGGGAGATGAAGAGGCAGGCGAAGCCCAGCTCGCCCTGCAGCCGCTCGAAGAGGTCGAGCACCTCCGCCTGCACCGACACGTCCAGG
>Ga0164243_10014649_pt1 | contig 10904 bp, 12 predicted proteins | sample OricompcompostOP_FD_108781 | JGI IMG/M metagenome (GOLD analysis project Ga0164243, IMG submission 108781) | Organic Plus compost microbial communities from Emeryville, California, USA - Original compost - Organic plus compost (OP) | ecosystem: Engineered > Solid waste > Mixed feedstock >...
CGCTGGTCACCGGCTTCGCGCATCTCTACGGCATGCCGGTCGGCATCCTCGGCAACAACGGCATCCTGTTCTCGGAAAGCGCGCTCAAGGCCGCGCACTTCATCGAGCTGTGCTGCCAGCGGCGTATTCCGCTCTTGTTCCTGCAGAACATCGTCGGCTTCATGGTCGGCCGCGAATACGAAGCGGGCGGTATCGCCAAGGACGGCGCCAAGATGGTGACGGCCGTCGCCAACGCGCAGGTGCCGAAGATCACGGTGATCGTCGGCGGCTCCTACGGCGCCGGCAATTACGGCATGTGCGGCCGGGCTTATTCGCCGCGCTTCCTGTTCATGTGGCCGAACGCGCGCATCTCGGTGATGGGCGGCGAGCAGGCCTCGTCGGTGCTCGCCACGGTCAAGCGCGACAACATCGAAGCGTCGGGCGGCAAGTGGAGCGAGATCGAGGAGGCCGAGTTCAAGGCGCCGATCCGCGACCAGTACGAGACCGAGGGTAATCCGTATTACGCGACGGCCCGGCTGTGGGACGATGGCATCATCGCGCCGAGCGAGACGCGGCGGGTGTTGGCGCTGGCGTTCAGTGCGGCGCTCAATGCGCCGGTGCCGGAGACGAAGTTCGGGGTGTTTAGGATGTGAGGGGATGTCCTCTTACTTCAATAAACTCTAATGCGACACATGCACGATTAAGAGTGTCGAATGAGAAAATATGCAATTGGCGTGGGCGTTTTACTTTTCGTTATCGTCGGCGGTGCTTTGTACCATTGGAGTGATGTTGGACTCCTCAGTGATGAGACTTGCTTGAAAATTGTCTCAAGCGATGTGCTTGGCAATCTGCTTTATGGACCGTCCTGTCCTCGATCATTGTATGCCGAGCGTGTGGAGTCCCCGCACGGCTCAAATAAAGGCGAAGCCGCTATTTTTAAGTTTCGTGCTCTCCCGGACAATGAAGACCAGTGTCCGCCAATTTCTGTAATTGTTGACAGAAGATCTGGTGAGGCTTGGATTTTAAAATGATGTGCTGGCAGTCCGTAGGGCGGATTAGCGAAGCATTGAATGCGCCGGTGCCGGAGACGAGGTTTGGGGTGTTTAGGATGTGAGGGACGTAGGGTGGGCAAAGGCGCGCAAAGCGCGCCGTGTCCGCGTGTAATTGATGCGACGACGTTGCCGCATCCGCGGCGTCATGCGCGGGCTTGACCCGCGCATCGATGATGACGGGCCGCGCATGAGAGCCGTACGTTCTGCCATCGTTGTGGACCGGCCTTATGGATTGCCGGGTCAAGCCCGGCAATGACGGTGGGAGAGGTCGGCCCGTACGGCGGCGGAGCGAAGCGTCGGTGAGGATTGCATTGCCGCATCCTTGGCGCCATGCGCGCTTGCGCGTCGGGCCCCACGCGCAATCGACGCGCTAACATCGCCGCATCCTCGGCGTCATGCGCGGGCTTGACCCGCGCATCCATGATGACGTGCCGGGCATGAGAGCCGTACGTTCTGGCGTCATCGGCGGCCGGCCTCATGGATTGCCGGGTCAAGCCCGGCAATGACGGTGGGGAGAGGTCGGCCCATACGGCGGAGGAGCGAAGCGTCGTTGAGGAATGCGTTGCCACATCCACTGCGTCATGCGCGGGCTTGACCCGCGCATCCATGATGACGGGCCGCGCATGAGAGCCGTACGTACCGCAATCGTTGTGGACACACCTCATGGATTGCCGGGTCAAGCCCGGCAATGACCGTGGGGAGAGGTCGGCGCCATTGCACTTTCCCTGCGTGCGCCGCCATAGTGCCTCATGCCTTCCAAACCTAAAAAACCAGCCGGCCACGATTGGGACGTCTACTTCGTCTATCTCGAGGACGGCGAGGACGACAGCATGCAGGTCACCGGCTGTTGGACGCCGGAAGAGGCCATTGCCCAAGCGCGCGACGCGCTCAACGCCTACGCCAAGAGCGACGACGAGAAGGACGCGTTCGAGATCGTCGCGGTCGTCCGCTCGGACGCGGAGATTTAGGCTGCCTTTCTCGACCTCATGCTGAGGAGCATCGCGTTAGCGATGCGTCTCGAAGCATGGGCCACGTCTTCTGATGCCGCCCTCGATCCTTCGAGACGCGGCCTTCGGCCGCTCCTCAGGATGAGGGCGGAGAGAGGCTCATCGCGCTACGCTTTCTTCCGTGTCGGCGCCGGTAGCTTTGCCGCCTTGCGCAGCGCCGCGTTGATGCGGCTCTGCCAGCCGCGGCCGGTGCCCCTGTAATGAGCGAGGACATCGCGGTCGAGACGCAGGCTGAGCGCTTCCTTTGGCTGTGGTGACGGCGGTCGGCCACGCTTGATCAGCTTGCCGCCCTTGTAGAGATCGGCGCGCTCGAACCATTCCTCGGTCAGCTCCGGGATTTCCTCGTAGTCCGTCGGGCCAAGCACGTGGGCGTCAACCTTCTTCATGTCGCTACCGACGGGCTTCGATTTGCGCGGCGTACTTTTTCCTTTCGCGGTCATTGGCCTTCCTCATCGTAAAGACATGTCGTGTATCGCCGCGCGGCGTCCAGCCAACGATCACCATGCGCCGCCGCAGATACCCCACGGTAATCATCCTCAGTTCGCCATAGTCGTGGCGGTCGTCCGGATGTTCCAGCTTTAGGCCGTTGAAAACCAGCGACGCGTCCAAAAAGTCCAGACCGCGTTCACGCAGCGTCCACTCGCGCTTGGCCGGATCGAAGGTGATCTTCCACGCCATTTAATGTATATACAAAAAATAGGGACATCAAGAGTCGAAGGCTACCGGCAGGGTTGCAGCCGATCAATTGCGCAAAAAAAGCGCGATAGGACTATTGACCTCTTTCTTACAAAGACTATAGTCCTTTCATCCTGCTCATCGAAGGGGCGTCTTCCGGAGACGTGCCGAAGGCGGAGCGGGATGCGGCGCCCGCGGACCGGCCTCGTAAGCCGGGACTCGGGAGGTCTCGGGACCCCGCCCTGGGAGCATTACGACTCCTGCGCAGGGAGCCTGCTAGCAAGCCGCCGTTGATGACGGCCGCAGCCCGCGGCGCGACAAGGCGATGAGCCGAACTGGCGCTGCGGGAGCCACGACACCGAAGGCCGAAAGGTCTTTGCGTGTCGGGCGGACGACGCAACGGGGCCTGAAGCGCGGACCCGGGAACAGAAATCGCCGCCAGTGGAGCGCCGGGAGGCGCCTTTCTCCGATCGCAAGGAGAAAGGACACGCCTCCAAAAAAGGCGTGTCGGGCGGCTGCGCCAGCCGCTCGGGAGGTTTCGCAAACCTCCGCGTTTCCCGGCGCTCCGCTCCCCTTTAGGAGCGTGCGTTGCCGAACGGCGTGCCCGCGCCGACGAGAACAGGGACGATCACGCATGTCCGCCGCGCGCCACGGGCCTCGCTTTGCAATGCGCTCTACTTCGCCGCGACGGCGGCGACGACGTCGATCTCGATCATCATGCCCGGGCGCGCCAGCGCGACGACGTTGAGGAAGGTGTGCGGCGGCAGCGGAATGCCCTGGGTGAAGGTCTCCTGGCGGCATTTGCGCATCTCGTCACGGTAACGGATGTCGGTGACATAGGTCGTCGCCTTGACGATGTCGGACACCGTCGCGCCGTTGGCGGCGAGCGCCTGCTTGATCTTGCTCCAAGCAAAGCGGCATTGCTCGAGGAAATCGTCCTTGTGGCGCACCGAGCCGTTGTCCGGATCTTCCGAGCCGATGCCGGCGAGGAAAATCAGTTTGGACGGACCGGTGACGGTCGCGGCCTCGGAGAAGGCGCCGGCGGCGAATTTGTTGTAGGTGAAATTCTTCTTTTCGAATTGCTGCGCCGACGCGGACGTCGTCGCCAAACCCGCCACCAACATCGCGGCAACCGATAGACGTTTAAACATTCAGAGACTCCTGGAAGGATCGTTCAAGTGGACCGCTCGTTTTGAGTGGGGCCGTTTGTGAAGCAAGGCCCATGCCAGCATGGCTGAGCGCGGCCGACGCCATCATGCCTGACGTGCGGCGCTGGCGCTTGTATTTCGGCGGGTGGATACTGACGTGAAAGTGCCCGCGCGCATGTCGCTTGCGCCAACGTCGAAGGACACCATGAACGCATACACCTCGGCTCTGATCGTCGGCGCGGGTTCGGGCCTGTCGGCCTCGCTTGCGCGTGTGTTTGCCAAGGAGGGCATGCGGGTGGCGCTGGCGGCGCGCTCGCCGGCCAAGCTCGCCGAGTTCGTCGAAGCGACCGGCGCCGCGACCTACAACTGCGACGCCGCCAAGCGCGACGAGGTCGACAAGCTGTTCGCCGATCTCGATGCGGCAGGCGCGACGCCGGATGTGGTCGTGTACAATCCGAGCTATCGCACGCGCGGGCCGTTCGTCGATCTCGATCCCGAGGAAGTTCATAAGACCTTGGAGATCACCGCCTACGGCGCGTTTCTCGTGGCGCAGGCGGCGGTCAAGCGCATGCTGCCCAAGGGGCAGGGCGCCGTTCTGTTCACCGGCGCTTCGGCCAGCGTGAAGGGCTATGCGCAGTCGGCACCTTTCGCCATGGGCAAGTTCGCGCTGCGCGGCCTCGCGCAGAGCATGGCGCGCGAGCTGCAGCCCAAGGGCATCCATGTCGGTCATATCGTGGTCGATGGCGGCATCAAGAGCGCGCGCCGGCCCGTGCCGGCCGAGGCGCCGGACTCGCTGCTCGATCCCGATGCCATCGCCGAGACCTATCTGCACATGCTGCGGCAGCCGCGCAGCGCCTGGAGCTGGGAGATCGAGGTGCGGCCCTGGGTGGAGAAGTTCTGAGCGGCGCGGGCGCATGGTCTGGGCTCGCCGCGCATGCTAGAGCGGAGGCCATGATTCATCACGACGCTGTCAAAGAACTCGCTCCCACCGGCACGCTGCGCGGCGGCATCGTTATCTCGCCGGCGCCATCGGCCTTCTTCTGCACCAAGGACGCGAACGGCGCGCCGCATGGCGTCACCGTCGATCTGCTGGGCGGCTTCGCGGCCATGCTCAAGGTGCCGCTGGCGTTGCAGGTGTATGAGAATTCCGGCCAGCTCACCGATGCGGTGGCGAGCGGCACATGCGACGTCGCCTTCATGCCGCAGGACGCCGAGCGCATGAAGAAGGTGGACTTCGGCCCGCCGTATTATCTCATCGAGAGCACCTATCTGGTGCCGGCCGGCTCGGCCATCCAAAGCATCGGTGAAGTGAACAAACCGGGCGTGCGCATCATCGCCATCGCCAACACCACGACCATGCGCAGCGCACGCCGCACCGCGCCGAACGCGACGGTGACGGAAGTGCCGAGCGTCGACGACATGACGGCATTGGCGACGAACGGCGGCGGCGATGCCTTCGCGCTGTCGCACGACTCTTTCGTCGGCCTGTTGCCGAAGCTGCCGGGTGCGCGCGTGCTGCCCGGCCATTTCCAGCAGGTCGGCGTCGCCGTGGCGGTGCCGAAGGGCCGGCCCGATGCGCTGCATCTCGTCGGCGAATTGCTGGCCGATGCGAAGGCGTCGGGCCTGGTGCGCCGCGCGCTCGATGCCGCCGGCTTCAAGGATGCACCGGCCGCGCCGTAAGCGTGGCGAAGTCCGGAACGGCGGCGCCGTTCAAACGTTGTCCCTCCCACAACGACATCGGGACGCGTGGTCTTTGCCGGGGCGCCTTTCGCGATCGAATGCGAGGGGTTGCCCCGGCTCGTCCCGCCCGTGAACGATCAGTGTGAGGTGCACGATGACCTACCGCGTTTACAGCGGCCCGCCGGGGTCGCCGAACATTTCCCCGATTGCCAAATCGCAAGCGTTGTTCAAGCAGTTCAGTGCGCTCGATGACGCGCTGGCCTGGGCGCGCCACGTCGAGCGGAGCGGCCGCGTGCCGCTGCTGATCGAGGGCGATGACGGCACGCGCATGGACCGGCGCGATATCGGCAACGCCTTGGGCGTCGGCGCGCGCGAGCAGATCGGCCGCTAGCCGGGTGTGGCTGGCGCGAGACCTCAGGTCTCGCGCGAACCCGCCCGCAAGCGGTTCCATTCGGCGCGCGCCTTGGCCCCGAGGTGGTCCAGCTTGGTGTTGACGACGTCCCAGTTCACCAGCGGCCGTTCGAGCGTGGCGGTTGTGGCATTATGCTGGGAGTCGTAGATATAGGCGCCGCCAACCGTCAGCAGAGCGCCGAGGATGAGGCCAACCAGAAGTCGCATTGTCCACCTCCATGTGCGCAGACAAACGCCGGTCTGCCGGACCGGGTTCCGTACCGCCGGGGCCGGGGGTGGAGCCCGCCGGTCCAGACTGTGGAAACAATATGATAGGGATGATATGTATATTATAACGCATTGATATAAATGATGTTTCTGCTGAAAAAACTTCGCACTCAAACGAAATAAGCTGCTATATTGCCGCTTATGAGCAGACATTCAGCAAAGTCGGCCGGGCGGTCCACCAAAACGGCCCGGACTTCCGCGAAGAAGACCACCAAGGCAGCGACGAAGTCGGCACGCGGTTCGGTCAAGACTGCGACAAAAGCGGCGCGTCAGCCTGTCGGTAAGGCGCCGAGCAAAACCTCGGCCAAACGCGCAACAGCCAAGAGCGTCGTGAAAGCCGCCGTCAAAGCGACCGCGAAAGCCGCGCCGGCGCGTAAGCCGGACCATTCCGATGCGACGCTTGCGCCGACGGCGCCGGCCATGCCGATCGTCCACACGATCAGCCCGCCGGTGCAGCCGATCGTGGTGCCGGAGGTGCCGGTACGCGCGCACAAATACACCGTCGGCGAAACGGTCTATTACACCTCACCGAGCTTCGGCCGCGCCGCGGCGACGGGCAGCTACACCGTCGTGAAGCTGCTGCCGTCCGACGGCGACGACTACCAGTACCGGATCAAGAGTTCGGGCGAGGCGTTCGAGCGCGTGGCCAAGGAAAGCCAGCTCGACCGCGCCTGATCCGCGGTTGGTCTTCGACGCCTCGAAACTCTCGTTGCTGCACCGGCGCGACATGCGCGCCGGTGCGAGGCTCTTCGTTCGCGGCGGAGCATGCGCTAGAAACGCGCGCTGCTTCGCTGACGCGGAGGAAGGGATCGGATGCCCACCTACATCACGCAAGGCCGTTACACCCGTGACGCGATCAAAGGCATGATCGTGCGCCCGGAGGACCGCGCCGATCAGGTGGCGCGGCTGATCTCCAAGGTCGGCGGGCGGCTCGTCGCCTATTACGTTACCTTCGGCGAATACGATTTCCTCGCCATCGCGGAGGCGCCTGACGACGTGCAGATGGCGGCGGCTCTGTTCGCTGCCGGCGCGGGCGGCGGCGTCACCGATCTGCGCACCACGGTGGCGTTGACATCGATCGAAGCCAAGGGGGCTTTCGCCGCCGCGGCCGATCTGGCGCCAAGCTTCAAGTCCGCAGGAGGTGGCTGAACGGGGGAATAAACCAAACGAGGCGGCGGTTATCATTCGCCGCGGCGACACGCGACAACGATACAAACGTCAAAGATACAAACTTCGAACAAAGCTGAACGTGAAAGGGAGGATCATGCGTACATTCATTCGTCTGGCGGCTCTGCTGGTGCCGCTTGTGATCGCGAGCGCCGCGGGCGCGCAGAACTATCCGAACCGTGTCGTGAAGATGGTCGTGCCGTTCGGCGCGGGCGGACCGGCCGACGTCTATGCGCGCGTGCTGGCGCAGTATCTGACCGAAGAGACCAAACAGTCTTTCGTGATCGAGAACCGTCCCGGCGCCGGCGCGGTGATCGGCACCGACGCCGTCGCCAAGGCGACGCCGGACGGCTACACGCTGCTGGTCATGTCGAACACGCACACCACCAACGAGTCCTTGCTGGCCAACAAGCCGTACCAGTTGATGCGCGACTTCGTGCCGGTGGCGACGATCAACTACTCGGATTTGTTGATGGTGGTGAATCCCTCGGTCCCGGCCAAGACGGTGAAAGAGTTCATCGATCTGGCGAAGAAAGAGCCGGGCAAGCTCAATTACGCCTCGTCCGGTCCGGGCACGCCGTATCACATGGCCGGCGAGCTGTTCAAAGCCATGAGCCACACCGACATCGTGCACGTGCCGCACAAGGCGTCCGGCGACGCGCGCAACAGCGTCGTCTCCGGCACCGTGCAGATGATGCTCGACGCCGTCACCACCATGAAGGCGCTTTCGGAAGGCGGCCAGGTGCGCGCGCTCGCCACCACCGGCGCTACCCGCAACCCGCTGACGCCCGACCTGCCGACGGTGGCGGAAACGGTCCCCGGTTACGAGGCCACCATCTGGCTCGGCGTGATGGCGCCGAAGGGCACGCCGAAAGAGGTCATTGCGTACCTCAATGCCGCCATCAATAAGGTGATCAATCGCGACGACGTGAAAGCGGCGTGGTTGAAGCAGGGCGCGATTCCGCTGGTGAAGACTCCGGAGGAGTTCGATGCCTATCTGCGCAAGGATATCGAGAAGTGGGCCGAGGTCGTGAAGGTCTCGGGCGCGAAGGTGCAGTGAGCGGAGGACGAGGGCGAGCGTGAAGGGCGTAGCAACAGTTCTGCTGGCGGTGGTGGCGATCGCCACCGTCGCGCTCGGCGCGTTCGCAATCGTCGATCGCATGATGGCCGGCGAGCATGCGGCGGAGCGGCGCGCGCTGCTCGCGCGGCAAACCGAGTTGACCGGGCGCGCCCTTGCGCCCGGCTCGCCGCTCGCGTGCCTTGCCGGCGGCGCGGGGGAGACGGTCGGCAATGCCTGCGAGAAGGCGGTGTTTGCGGACGCCGCCTCGGCGTCGGCCGCTTTGTCCTTCACGGCGGCGCGGCTGCTGCTGTTGCAGGAGGCCGCACGGCTCGGCGATGCCGCTGTGGCCAGTGCGCTGACCGGCGATCGCCGAGCGATTGAACTCGACCGCTTCGGTCTCGCCGCGCAGGTGCTCGCCGACCGCGACGGCTGCACGCCGGATCGCTGCGCGGCCTTTGCGCTGGTCAGCGAGACCGGTGCGATCAAGGCCAACATGAAGGCGCGCGTTTACGAACAATACGTCTCGCGCTACGCCGCCGATTGGGGCCGTATGCCGGCCTCAGCGGCAGCGCCTGTGCCGCAAGCAAGCCTGCCGCCGGTCATCCCTGTGGCGCCGGACCCGGCCATGGCGGCGGAGGGGGCACAGCCACCGGCGGCCACCGGCCATCCTGTCGATCCGAAATGGGACTTCCCGTCCTCGGACTCCATTCCCGCCGTCAGCATCATGAATTCCGAGCCGCCGCGGCCGAAGCTCAAGGATGGAGCGGCGGCCCATACCGCGGCCGAAGGCTCCACGCCGCCGGTGCCGCCGAAACGTCCACAGGCCCAGGCGCCAACCGCCACGCAGCCGCGCTAGTATCCCCAATCTCCGTTCGTCCCCGCGAACGCGGGGACCCAGCGCAACATGCGTCTTTGCAGTGTGCTTCTGGATTTCCGCTGTCGCGGAACGCGCGGGGTGTGTTTCAGCGTCCACCGATCACGGTCTAATATCACCCGGACGCAACGCCGGACCCGCCTGATGTTCTCATCCGTCTTGATTGCCAATCGCGGCGAGATCGCCTGCCGCATCGCCCGCACGGCCAAACGCCTCGGGCTGCGGACCATCGCCGTCTACTCCGAAGCGGACGCCAACGCGCTGCATGTACGCGTTTGCGACGAGGCCTATTCGATCGGCCCGGCGCCGGCGGCGCAGAGCTATCTGGTGATCGAGAAGATCATTGCGGCCGCGCAGGCGTCCGGCGCGGAGTGCATTCATCCCGGCTACGGCTTCCTGTCCGAGAACGCGGCCTTCGCCGAGGCCTGTGCGGCGGCCGGCATCGTCTTCGTCGGCCCGCCGCCGAACGCGATCCGAGCCATGGGCCTCAAGGATCGGGCCAAGGCGCTGATGGAGCAGGCCGGCGTGCCGGTGGTGCCCGGCTTCCACGGCGACAAGCAGGACCCGGCCTTCTTGAAGCGCAAGGCCTACGAGATCGGTTATCCGGTGCTGATCAAGGCGGTGGCCGGTGGTGGCGGCAAAGGCATGCGGCGCGTCGAGCGTCATGCCGATTTCGACGCCGCGCTCGAGGCGGCGCAGCGCGAAGCGCAGTCGGCCTTCGGCGACGCGCGCGTGCTGATCGAGAAATACGTGACGAGCCCGCGGCACATCGAGGTGCAGGTCTTCGCCGACGCGCATGGCAACGCGATTCATCTCAACGAGCGCGACTGCTCGCTGCAGCGCCGCCATCAGAAGGTGATCGAGGAAGCGCCGGCGCCGGGCATGAGCGCGGCGCTGCGCGCCAAGATGGGGCAGGCGGCGACGGCCGCCGCGCTGGCCGTCGGCTATCGCGGCGCGGGCACGGTCGAGTTCATCGCCGACGGCACGGGTGGCCTCAAGGACGACGGCTTCTGGTTCATGGAGATGAACACGCGGCTTCAGGTCGAGCATCCGGTGACGGAAGCGATCACCGGCCTCGATCTCGTCGAGTGGCAATTCCGCATCGCCGCCGGCGAGCCGTTGCCGCTGGCGCAGGATCAGGTCGGCGTCGACGGCCATGCCGTCGAGGCGCGGCTCTATGCCGAGGATCCGGAGCGCGGCTTCCTGCCGTCGACAGGCAAACTCGTCGCGCTTCAGTTCCCGCGCGGCGAAGGTCTGCGCATCGACAGCGGCGTCGAAGCCGGCGACAGCGTGACGCCGTTCTACGATCCGATGATCGCCAAGGTGATCGCGCATGGCGCGACGCGCGACGAGGCGCTCGACACGCTGGCCGACGCGCTCGAGCACACCGTCGTCGCCGGGCCCCGCAGCAATGCCGGCTTCCTGGCGGCGCTCGCGCGTGCCGACGACTTCCGCCAGGGCGCGTTCGACACGAGTTTCATCGATACGCATATGGAGTCGCTCGGCGCTGTGCCGCACGGTCTCGACCGCGCCGCCGCGGCGCGTGGCGCGCAGGCCCTGCTGGCGAAGGAACGCGCCCGCTTC
>Ga0164243_10014651_pt1 | contig 10904 bp, 12 predicted proteins | sample OricompcompostOP_FD_108781 | JGI IMG/M metagenome (GOLD analysis project Ga0164243, IMG submission 108781) | Organic Plus compost microbial communities from Emeryville, California, USA - Original compost - Organic plus compost (OP) | ecosystem: Engineered > Solid waste > Mixed feedstock >...
CGAAAGCCGGTGCACGGCTGCCGCCGAGACATGACTGAAGAGTCGGCCCGGTCGGCCGGCCCCGGCTGCCGCGATGACGGTGAGCCGATGCTTCTCGACCGCGTCGAGGTCGGAGACCTTCGCATAGTCGGCCATGGCCCCTGGCCACAGGCGGTCCAGGTCTTTTCTGGTGACGCCCCGCTGGAGCGTCTTCTCGGTCGTGTGCGTTCCGACTGTGTCGGCGCGCCGGATCAGGCCGTGCTCATCGGCGGGAATCTCCATGAGATTCAGACGCACGAGATGCGGGTTCGGACCCACCTTTTCGCAAATCCACCACTTATGGACAGATCCACCACCAGCGCAGGGTGAGATTGTGTCCGAAAGGGGTGGGTTTGCGGGAGGTCTCAGCGACGCGCGGTCGGCAACCGCCACTTGAACTTGAGGCCGAGCAGTCGCAGACCCGTCGCGAGGATCGACCCGACGACGAGCCAGACCCACTGCGGCAGCGAGGTGTGGTGCAACCCCAGCGCGACGACGGTGGCGCCGAGAAGGGCGGGAACGGCGTAGAGGTCGGCGGGTTGCAGCAGCAGCGGGACCTCGTTGGAGATCACGTCGCGCAGGACGCCGCCACCGATCGCGGTGAGGAGCCCGACGGTCGCGGCGGCGAAGGAACTGACGCCCACCTCGACGGCCAGACTCGCACTCGACGCCGCGAACAGGCCCATGCCGAAGGCGTCGAGAACGAGGATCGAACGGCGCAGTTTGGTGAACGCCGGATGGAACTGGAAGACGAGCAGGCTCGCGATCGCCGCGGTCAGGGCGTTGCCGTAGCCCTGCACCGAGGTGGGCGGCGTGATCCCGAGCAGGACGTCGCGCAGCACACCGCCGCCGACGCCGGTCAGCACGCCGACGGTGATGATGCCCCACATGTCGAAGTCCTTGCGGACACCCACCATCGCGCCGGACGCGGCGAACACCGCGATGCCCGCGAAGTTCAGGACGTCGAGCAGCACGTCACAGCCTCCTCACGACGACCCGACCACAGCAATACGACAGACAAGCACATGCAGGGCACACGAACGGCCGCCCCCGGGTCATCCGAGGGCGGCCGTCGTAGAACGATCGCTGTGCCGTTTCCGGCAGCGAGAGAAGACTAGCGGCGATCCAGGTCGATGATGCCTGCGCGAGCAGCCTTCACGAGACGACGCGGGATCCGCACGGGGACGCCGTTGATCTTCTCTTCCTGCAGTGCGGGGTTGTCCGCCTTCCACTGCGAACGACGGCTACGGGTGTTCGCCCGCGACATCCGGCGCTTCGGTACAGCCATGGTTGAGCCCTTCTCCTACTGTGGTCTGCGTGGTCGTCGGCACGTTCGCGCGTCACCGGGTCGACCCGAGTCAGTGCGCCTGACAGCCACGCGGGCGCGGCACACAACCCGATCAGACTACCTGTTGGCGGCGCCCAACTCCAAAATGGAGGCCTGCGGGCCGCCCCGGGGTCGCCGTTGAGAGCCTACGAACTGGAGAAATCGACGTCCACGGCGCCGGTGCCGATCATCACCAGCCAGAACAGCGCCCAGACGACGACGATCGCGCCGATGATGATCGCGGCCAGCGCGAGCCCGCCGCCGGTCTCCCGACCGTTCGAGGCGTCGATCTGCCGGCGCGCGAAGATGCCCATGATCAGACCGGCCAGGCCGCCGACACCGCAGAAGAGCCCCAGCAACGACGCCACCAGCGCGAAGATGGCGAGCGAGTTGGTCTTCGGCGCCGACGCCCCGGCGTAGGGGTCGCCGAAGCCCGCCGGGTCGACGGGCGGCGCGGGCTGCACCCCCGCAGGGTAGGGCTGTCCGTACCCATGCTGGGCAGACCCGGGTCCGCCCTGACCGAACTGTCCTGGTCCTTGCGGAGAGCCCGCCTGGCCCGAGGCGTCCGGACCGGGCGCCCCCGCGTGGCCGTGGCCGGCGGCGCCGTACCCCTGCGGGCCGGCGCCCGGCGCGCCGTATCCCTGAGGTGCCCCGTACCCGGGTGCCCCCTGCGGCGGCTGCCCCTGAGACTGCGGCGCCCCACCCGGCCCCGCGGGCGGCGTGGAGATCACTCGCGTCGAGTCGTACCCGGAGGGGGCAGGCCCACCCGGGGCAGGAGGCTCTCCGGCGGCACCGAACGGCTCGGGCGAGGCCTCGCCCGACCCACCGACGGTGGGACCGGTCTTGATGATCCGGGTGGTCGCGTCGGCCGGACTGTGGGATTCGGCGACCTCGGTGCCCTCGGGCCCGGCGCCGGGCGTCGACGTCATCGGGGCCGGACGGGCCGCGTCACCGGCTTCGGCGGGAGACGACTGGCCGGAGGCGGATTCCGGCGGTGACTGAGGTGCGGAGGTCGGCTCGTGCGACTCCCCATCTCCGGGCGGGTTCGACATCCTCGGTGCCTTTCACGTGCTGGCGTCGTCGCGGCGCGACGACTGTGGGCGCGGCGTCATCGGCGGCGCTCGTCACAGACTAATGAGAACTGCCCCCGACCGGGCGGAGAATCTCCCGGTCAGGGGCAGGATCGGCGTGAAATCGTTCAGAAGGTGGAAGTGCTGCTGTCGTCGAGGATCGCCGCGCCGATACCCACCGCGTAGAGGACGATGAACACCAGTGACCAGACGATCGCGATCGTTCCCGTGATGATCCCGCCGAGCGCGAGGCCGTCCCCGGTCTCCCGACCGGACGAATCCCTCACCTCACGACGGGCCATCACACCGAGGACCACGGCGACGATCCCGGTGATCAACCCACAGCACACCAGGCCGGCGATCCCGCAGACCAACGACGCGATCGCCTTTCCGTTCGTGGAGGGCGGCGCGGCATAACCGGGGTAGGCGCCTGCCTGGTAGGGATTCGCGCCGCCGTACGCCGCCGACCCGTAAGCGGGTCCCGGCTGGTAGGGATCGCCGTAGGCCGAGCCCGGCGCCGCCCCGTACGGGCTCTGACCGTACGGATTCTGCGCGTAGGGATCCGGCGACGGCTGCCCATACGGATTCTGCTCGTAGGCGTTCTGTCCGTATGGACTCTGGCCGTACGGGTCCTGGCCCTGCGGATCGGCGGGCGGCTGGTACGCCTGGCCGAACTGGGTCGGGGCGTACTCCGGGGACGTGGGGTCCGGCGGGGTCTGGCCGCCCTTGCTCAGATTCACACCGTGATCGCCGCTCGAAGACCCCGAGCTCGGAACCGTGCCCCAATCGTCCTGGTCGTTGCCCGATCCCTGCTCCGGTGGTTGTGACACCCGTTACCCCTTCTTAGGTCCGACAATTCCGTGGTTCACCCTGATGAATAGACTCGAGCGGTGTCTGGCGTCATCTCCGGCTTCACGGTGATCTTCATAGTAGTCGGGGTGGGTTACGTCCTCGGCCGGACACGGGTCATCGGAGACCGCGCCCACGAGGTCCTCTCGCGTCTGGTGTTCTTCGTCTTCACCCCGGCGCTGTTGTTCCACTCCCTGGTGACGTCCGATCTCTCGGTCGTCTTCTCCTCGACGCTGGTCATCGCCGGCGGCGGCGCCCTGATCATCGCGACCGCCTATCTCGTCATCGCGAAACTGACGCTCCGACGCGGGATTCCCGAGCTGGTCATCGGCGCGTTGTCGTCGTCGTATGTCAACAGCGTCAACCTGGGGCTGCCGATCGCCATCTTCGTGCTCGACGACGCGTCGTTCGTGGCGCCGCTGCTGCTGTTCCAGATCCTGATCCTGTCGCCGATGGCGCTGCTGGCGCTCGACCTCACCGCCCTCGAACGGGAGTCCGGCCGCTCGGTCGTCAAGGACTCGCTGATTGCGCCGCTCACCAATCCGATCGTCGTCGGGGGCATCGCCGGACTCGTCGTATCGCTGCTCGGCCTGATGCCGCCGGCTGCCGTGATGTCACCGCTGAAGATGCTCGGCGACGCATCGGTGCCGACCGCGCTGCTCGCGTTCGGCATGTCGCTGACCGGTGTGCAGATCTTCAAGAAGGGCGAGAGCCCGCGCCGCGACATCCTCCTCGCCTCGGTGCTGAAGATGGTCGCGATGCCGCTGGCCGTGTACGCGATCGCGCGCTGGGGATTCGGCCAGACCGGCCACGATCTGTTCGCACAGGTGGTGATCGCGGCCCTGCCGACCGCCCAGAACGTGTTCGTCTACGCCACCCGCTACCGGCGGGGTCAGATCCTGGCCCGCGACACCGGGCTGATCACCACGATCGCGTCCATCCCGGTGATCGCGGCCATCGCCCTGTTGCTGGCCTGAGGCCGCCGGCTCTCGGCCCCGTCCGGCGCTCGTGGCGGCGAGGTCTCGGCCGTCGCAACCCTCAGTCGTGGTCGTCGAGGGCCTTGCGCTTGGGGATCTTCAGCTCGACGCCGCCCATGAGCGCGAGGCCCGTCACCCGGATCACCGGCGCCCCCGGCCGGGTGGAGCGCTGCGACCTGCCGCCGAAACCGCCCATGATCCCGAGGCCCCCGATCTCCACGGTCACGTCCTCGGGCGCGAGGATCTCGACGCCGCCCATGATCGCGACGGCGCGGATGGTGAGCACCGGGCTGGCGAACTCGACCTCGCGCAGGTCGAGCTTCACCCCGCCCATGATCGCGGTCGCGGTCAACTCGTCGGCGACCACCGCCGTCCCCGTCAGCTCGCTCTCGGACATGATCGCCAGCCGGTGGCGCACGGCGTCCGCCCCGACGGCACCGGTGACCCGTGGCCCGGGCGCAAGCGACGGCGCCGGGATGGCGACACCCAGTTGCGCGATGGGCAGGTCGTCGGTGAGGGCGTCGAGATCGGCGAACGTCTTTGCCACGACGGCCTTTCCGGCCCGCTCTTCGTACTCGGCCGGCGTCAGGCTGCCGTGGGCCATGGCCGCGGAGAGGATTTCGTGTACCAGTTCCCGATCCACGTCGGCCGCACGCAACCGTGCTCGACGATCGTCGGGGGCGGGGAGATCGCCGGAGGTGTCCACGTACACCGACCCTAGTGGCGTATGCGCGGCGGGACCACCCTGATCTCGGCTGCCGAATCGCCGCGCCGACCCTGAGGAATCCCCCGGTCGCACCCCGAGATGCCCGCCGCGGAGGCATAATCCGACCTGTCGGGGAACGACGACCACGCACAGAGAACCGGAGGCGATCGTGGGCCAACCGTTTGATCCCGGACAGCCGTACCAGCCCGGACCCCCGTCCCCCGGCCGGTACCCGCAGGGCGCCTACCCGCAAGGCGCCTACCCGCAAGGCGCTTACCCCCAGGGCGGATATCCCCAGGGCGGGTATCCCCAAGGCGGCTACTCACCGGGCGGCCACCCGCCTCCCCCGCCCCAGCCGAAGGACCGCTCCGGGATGCGACGCTGGGGCAAGGGCCTCACCTTCGTCGGCCCCGCGATCCTGGTTGTCTCGGTCGTCGTCGGCGGCATCCTGGCCGCGACCGGGGCCGGGAACATCGTGAACGACTCGTTCGTCGTCGAACCGACCGCCCGGCACGCCTACGACGCCGGCGACACCTTCACGCTCTTCACCGAAGACGGCCGCGCCCCGTCGTGCAACATCGACGGCCCGGCCGAGCCCGTCCGAAACGGCAGCCTGACCGCCGAATTCGACCATGACGGCAACCACGTGGAGTCGTTCGCGTCCTTCGAGGTGGTCCAGGGCGGCACGTACACGTTCGAATGCACCGACCGCGTCGTCGTCGCCTCGGTCGACGTCGGCGGGATCCTGAGTCTCGGCGGCGGAATCGCGCTCGCCTTCCTCGGCGGCGGCCTCGGTGGACTGCTCTTCCTGATCGGCGTCGTGCTGTGGATCATCGCCGGCCGCAAGCCGCGCACCGCCTGAGGGTCGGCGCGGCGCCCGGCGCCGGTCACCCGCGTCGGCGCCGACCCCGCGATCGCAGGTAGTCCCCGACCACCGCGGCGCCGAGGCCGTCGAGGTCGGGCGCGACCACCCGACCGCCGATCCGCCGCGCGATCTGGTCCATGAAGTGGGCCAGCCCCGGGTCGTCGCCGAGCCGGAAGAACGTGACCTGCGCGCCGATCCGCGAGATGTGGTCGAGTTCGCGCACGGTCAGGGCGATGGTCTGCGGGTGCGGCGGATAGAAGAAGAACGGCTCGCCGCTCGGGTCCAGATGCGCGGTCGGCTCGCCGTCGGTGACGATGAGCACGACCGGTTGCGCGTTCGGGAACCGGCGAAGATGCCGCTGCGCCAGCAGGAGTGCGTGGTGCAGGTTGGTGCCCTGCTCCATGCGCGGCTGCAGCCCGGTCAGCTCGGCGATGTCGATCGACCGGGCGTACCGGCCGAAGGCGATCAGGTGCAGCTCGTCGGTGCGAAACCTCGTCGAGATCAGGTGGTTCAGCGCGATCGCGGTGCGCTTCATCGGCGTCCAGCGACCCTCCATCTCCATGGAGAACGACGTGTCGACGAGGAGCACGACCGCCGCCTGCGTGCGGCTCTCGGTCTCGGCGACCTCGACGTCGCGCACGTCGATCCGCACGCCCGACCGCGCCATCTCCGACGTCGCGAGCGCCGGCTCGGTGGTCTCGGAGACGGTGCGCAGCACCGCGTTCGACACCGTACGCGTCACGTCCCAGGGATCGGTGTCGCCGAACTGCCATTCGCGGCTCGCGCCGGTGGGTTCGCCGAGCAGCCCGCTCTGTCGCGTCTGCCGGTCGCCGCGACGCCCCGACAGCTGCTGGGCGATGTCGCGGAAGATGGACTGCCCGAGCTGACGCATCGCCTTCGGGCTCAACCGGAGCTGCCCGTCGGCGGTGCGATCGAAGAACCCCTGTTCGGAGAGCGCCTTCTCGAGCTCGGCGAGCATCCGCGCGTCGACGGCGGCCTCCTCCCCCAGCTGCCGGGCGAGCGCGTCGAGGTCGATGTCCTCCATCTGCGCGCCGGCGTACTGCTGCGACAGCTGCTCGCTGAGCGCCTCGAGTTCGGCGATGTCGCGCAGCGCCGCAGCGCCCTCGCCGAGCCCCATCGGCTGATCCCCGGAGAAGGACTGCGCGTTGTCCCAGTCCAGGCCGGGCCGCGCCATCCGCAGCTGCGAATCCATCTGTGCCAGTTGGTTCATCAGCTCGGGGGAGCCGAACGCCTGCTGCGCGAGCTGGTCGAGTTCGGCTCGCTGTTCGGGGGTGAGCGAGTTGTAGAACTGCTGGGCGGCCGCGGCCCGCTGCGCCAGCGAGTCGACGAGTTCGTCGGTGTTGCGGGGATTCTCCGGGAAGAACTCCCCGTGCTTGTCCATGAACTCCTCGAACTTCTCCGAGGTGTCCTCGCCGCGGTTGTGGGCCTCGAGAAGCTCGTTGAGGTCTGTGAGCATGTCCGAGATCCGTTGCCGGTCGGCCTCGGTCGCGCCCTCGAGGGCCTGCTTCATCCCGGCGAACCGCTGGTCGAGCAGTTCGCGGCCGAGGAGATCCTTGATCTTCTCGTAGTCGGCGCGGGCCTGCGGGCTGCGCCAGTCGTAGTTCGCCAGCTCCTCGACGGCCTGCGCGGTCGACGGCGGGAGGTTGCCGATCTGCATCTCCGCGAACCGCGCGTCGTCGTCGAGGTCGCGGGCGAGTTGCTTGCGCTCCTCGAGCACAGCCCGGTCGAGCAGCTCGCGGATCTCGGCGAAGGTGCCGTCGAGATTGCGATTCTTCAGCAGCTCCTGCCGCCGGCGGTTGACCTGCTCGCGCAGCTTGTCGAGCCCGCGCATGGTCGGCGTGCCGCGCCGGAGCAGCTCCCGCAGGGCACGCTGCGGCGACGCACCGGCCATGACGTCGTCGCCGATTCGCTCCAGCGCCTCGCGCAGGTCCACCGGTGGCGCCAGCGGGTCCGGCCCGCCGGTGTACCGCTGATAGCGCGAGCGATGGAAGGTCTTGCGCGCCATGTGTTCTCCCCTGATCGGTGCCGGCTCAGCCGTAGATCGTCTGGCCGGACTCGTCGGCCTCCTTGCCGATCCGGCGGGCGAGGTACAGACCCTCGAGCGCCAGCTCGACGGCGCTGGCCCGCTCCCCGTCGGAGTCGGCCTCGAGTCGCTCGGCGATCTCGTCGAGGACCGCCGAGGTGGTCTCCGGCGACGGGATCGACGAGAGGAACTCCGCGGCGGTGACGCGGTCGCCGGTCACGACCGGTTCGCCGTTCTCCAGCGCGTGGACGAGCGGCGCCATGTCGATGCCGCCCAGATGGGCGCGCACGGTGTCGGCGATCGACTTGCGCATGAGGTGTTCGAGGATCTCCAGTTCGCGCCCTTCTTCTCCGGACTCGAACTCGACCTTGCCCCGCAACACCTCGACCACCGATTCGAGGTCGACGACGCGGGCCACCGGTTGCTCCTCCCCCGTCACCGCGGAACGGTGCAGCGCGGCGGCGGCGACGGTCTCGGCGGCGGCGATCGAGAACCGGGCGGACACGCCGGAGCGCTGGTCGATCGACGGGTGGTCGCGGGTGTAGCGGGTGAAGCGGGCCAGGATCTCGAGGATGAAAGACGGAACCGTCGCGGTGAGGTCGGCCTCCTGCTCGATGACGGCGACCTCGTCGTCGAGTTCGAGCGGGTAGTGCGTGCGGATCTCGGCGCCGAACCGGTCCTTGAGCGGGGTGATGATGCGGCCGCGGTTGGTGTAGTCCTCGGGGTTGGCGCTGGCCATCACCAGGACGTCGAGCGGCAGGCGCAGCGTGTAGCCGCGGACCTGGATGTCACGCTCCTCCATCACGTTGAGCATCGCGACCTGGATGCGCTCGGCGAGGTCGGGCAGCTCGTTGATCGCGACGATGCCGCGGTGCGCCCGCGGGATGAGACCGAAGTGGATGGTCTCCGGGTCGCCGAGGCTGCGGCCCTCGGCCACCTTCATCGGGTCGATGTCGCCGACGAGGTCGGCCACCGAGGTGTCGGGGGTGGCAAGTTTCTCGCTGTAGCGCTGCGAGCGGTGACGCCACTCGATGGGCAGGTCGTCGAGCAGGTTGGCGGCCTTGCGGATCGACGCCGGGGTGATCGGCTCGTACGGGTGCTCGCCGAGTTCGGACCCGGCGATGACCGGGGTCCACTCGTCGAGCAGGTTCACGAGGGTGCGCAGGATGCGGGTCTTGCCCTGGCCGCGCTCACCGAGCATCACGACGTCGTGGCCGGCGATGAGTGCGCGTTCGAGTTGGGGGATGACGGTGGACTCGAAACCGACGATCCCCGGCCAGGGGTCGCGACCCTCCCGGAGCGCGGTCAGCAGGTTGTTGCGGATCTCGTCTCGCACACTGCGGAAGACATGGCCGCTGGCACGCAGCTCACCCAGGGTGCGGGGCGAGGGATGGCGGGTTTCGGTCGTCTGAGAACCATGCGTGGTGAAGTTGTCCTCTGGCACGTGATCCACGCTACTCCGAAACGTGACCTGCGTGCGTGGCGTGGGGCTCATGCCCACCGCCCGAGACGACCCAGGAAGGACCTCGCCGCGGGGCCGGGTTCTGCCGGGGCCCATCGGCCGGCGCGGGTCCCGACGCTCAGACCCGCGGCGCCCACGCCGGATCGCGTCCGATGAATCCCATGAGCCGGGTGACGGCGTCGGCGCCGGCGGGCACCTCGACCGCGGGTCCGTACTGGCCGGACCGTCGCATCATGTCCTCGATCGGGACCATCCCGTCGAGCATCAGCTGCGCGTGGGCGGCGTCGAGTTCGGGTGTGATGCCCTGCGATCGGGCCAGGTCCCAGGTGTGCATGAACACGTCGGCGGTGTAGAACCGGTCGATCGCGTCGGCGAGCCGGTGTTCGCCGGTCATCGGGTGGGTGATCGTCTCGTCGGCCCTCGACCCGTCCAGCAGGCCCTGGATCGATGCGGCGTGAGCCGACCACGCACCCGCCGGGTCGTCGGCGACGGACGGCCCGCCGGGCAGGGAGATCCCGACGGCCTCGAGGAAGCCGGTGGACCAGTCGACGAGGTGGGCGACGACGTCACGCGCCACCCATCCGTCGACCGGCGTCGGGGCCTCCCAATCGGCGACGACTGCGACGATGCCGGAGAAGCCCGTCGCGACCTCGCGGTGCCGGGCGGCGGCGTCGAGTTCCGACAGCGACATCGCTCTACAGCTCGCCGGCCTCGAGCAGGCGGTCGAGCGCCTTGTAGCCCTCGTTGACGCCGACCTCCATACCCGACGACAGCCAGGCGTCGCGATCGGCGAAGCTGTCGCACAGCGACTGCGCGTGGAGCCGGGTGGTGCCGTCGCCGAGGTCCTCGAACCACATCGTCTCCAACGAGACCTGGTCGGGCATGCCCATCCACGTGAAGGTCTGCACGATCTTGTCCTCGCCGACGGTGTGGAAGCAGCCGCGGAACTCGTGGTCCTGCCCCTCGTGGGTCGAGATGTAGCGCCAGCTGCCGCCGTCGCGGACGTCCCATTCGACGATGCGGCTGGAGACCGTCTCGGGCCCGTTCCAGCGGACGAACAGTTCCGGGTCGGTGTGCGCCTTCATCAGCTGGGCCGGCGTGGCGCGGAAGTCGCGGGTGATCCGGATGATCGGGACCTCCTTGTCGGCCTCGATCGCGGCTTCGGGGTAGCGGGTTGCGGTGGTGCTCATGACGCCTTTCCTTCCTGGGGTGTCTCGATGTCGTCCCCGGGCTCGGATGCCGCGGGTCCGTCGTTCATCTCGGCGAGCAGTGCGTCGAGGCGCTGGTAGCGCTCTTCCGCCCGCTTGCGGTACCGCTCGATCCACTTGGTCATGAGGTCGAACACCTCTGCTTCCAGATGGACCGGACGTTTCTGGGCCTCCCGGGTTCGGCTCACCAGGCCGGCGTCCTCGAGCACCTTCAGGTGCTTGGACACCGCCTGGATGCTGACGTCGTAGGGCGCGGCGAGCTCGCTCACCGTCGCATCGGAGACCGCCAGACGGGCGACGATGTCGCGCCGGGTGGGGTCCGCCAGTGCGGCGAAGACCTTCGAGAGCTCGTCTGCCATCCGATGTCCTCCTCAACCG
>Ga0164243_10014652_pt1 | contig 10904 bp, 8 predicted proteins | sample OricompcompostOP_FD_108781 | JGI IMG/M metagenome (GOLD analysis project Ga0164243, IMG submission 108781) | Organic Plus compost microbial communities from Emeryville, California, USA - Original compost - Organic plus compost (OP) | ecosystem: Engineered > Solid waste > Mixed feedstock >...
AAGGATTCCGGTGATGTCCAGTTTGGGGTTCAAGCGCTCGCGTACCTTCTCGATCGTGTCGATCAACAAAGCCACGCCACGCAGACTGAAGAACTCGCACTCCAGCGGGATGATCACGCCGTCCGCGGCAGTGAGCGCGTTCACCGTGAGCAGCCCGAGCGATGGCTGGCAATCGACCAGAACATAGTCGTAGCCGTTCATGACCGGTTGCAGCACCCTGAGCAACGTGTGCTCGCGGCCCACCTCGGCCACCAGCTGGACCTCGGCCGCGGACAGGTCGATGTTGCTCGGCAGCAGATCCATGCCCTCGACGCTGGTCTTGCGCAGCACGTCGTCGGCGGTCACCGACCGTTCCATGATCGCGTTGTACACGGTCTGGTCGAGTTCGTGCGGCTGCACGCCGAGACCGACCGAAAGCGCACCCTGCGGGTCGAAGTCCACCAGCAGCACCCGTCGCCCGTATTCGGCGAGCGCCGCGCCGAGGTTGATGGTCGAGGTGGTCTTGCCGACGCCGCCCTTCTGGTTGCACATGGCGAGCACGGTCGCCGGACCGTGCCTGTCCAGCAGCGGTGGATCGGGTATCTCACGCAACGGTCTGCCGGTGGGGCCCACCTGGGCCTTACCGTTCACCTTGCCGGTGCCCGGCTGCACGGCAGTATCCACTGAGTCGGGCTCCCCCTCTGTCGCGATGGTCAGCTGATTGAGGTTCGCGGCGGCCGACATGAAAGACGCTGTCGCGGCTTTTTCGCCCGGAGGCTGCGGTGTCGACATGGCGCGAAAACTCCTCGTTCGACGGGTCTTCGGCAGCCTATTGCGCGGCCCGGTTGTCGCCAAAGCGGCTCGCCGGGGTCGCGCCGACTCAACCCAGCGCTCGAGGATGCGCCGTAGCATATATCACACGCAGAGTGTTCACCGTGACCAGGGTGTACACCTGGGTCGTGGTCACCGATGCGTGACCGAGCAGCTCCTGAACCACCCGGACGTCGGCACCACCTTCGAGCAAATGGGTGGCGAACGAGTGACGGAGAGTGTGCGGCGAAACGCTCGCCGAAATGCCCGCGCGCTCGGCGTTGGTCTTGAGCACCTGCCACGCGCTCTGCCGCGACAGCCGGGTGCCGCGCACGTTGAGGAACAACGCGGCGCTGCCCCGCCCATGCGCCGCCAGCGCGGGCCGCGCGCGCACCAGATACGCCTCCAGCGCGTCGACCGCGGGCTTGCCGATCGGCACGAGGCGCTGCTTGCCGCCCTTGCCGTCGAGCAGCACGGTGCGCTCGCCGCGGTCGACGTCGTCCAGATCCAGCCCGACCGCTTCGGAGATCCGCGCGCCGGTGGAGTACAGCAGCTCCAGCAGCGCCCGGTCGCGCAGCGAACGCTCCCCCTCGGCGGGCGGCATGTCCAGCAGCCGCAGCACGTCGTTCACGGGCAGCGCCTTCGGCAGCCGTTTCGCCGCGGCGGGCGGCCGCACCTCGCGTGCCGGATCGTCCTCGGTGATGCCGTCGACGTGCGCGAAGCGGTGCAGCCCCCGCACGGCGACGAGCGCCCGTGCCGCGGAGGACGCGGCGAGCGGCGGGTGCTCGTCGTCCCCCTCACGCAGTGCGGCGCCGAAACCGGTGACCTCCGATTCGGTGATCTTCCGGAAGTCCTCGATGCCGGCGGTCAGTAAATACGCTGCGTAACGACGAAGGTCGCGGGCATAGCTGTCGAGGGTGTTGCGCGCGGTGCCGCGCTCCACCGCCAGATGATCGAGATAGGACGTGACCACCTGGCTCACCGGAGTGCCGCCCGCTTTCGCCACGGCGACACCATAGGCCCACCCGTCGCCCACCACCACCCTCAACGGTGACGCTGCGCCCGATCAGCTCCGCCGCTTGGCGAACGTCGTCGGGCGATCCTGCCAGGGCGCGTCCGCGGGCCTGGTCCGCGCGGCCCCGCTGAGCACGGCGTGCGCCGCGAGGACACCCGCGACCGTCGCCCCGTTCACGAGCTCACCGGCCAGCGCCATCCGCACCGCCTCGGCCAGCGGCACCTTGTGCACGACGAGATCGGCCTCCTCGTCGTCGTGACCGAGGTCTGTCCGGTCCACTTCGGACACGCCGCGGGCCAGGAACACCCGCACGACCTCGTCGGTGAACCCCGGCGAAGCGGCGACGTCGACCAGCGTCTCCCACGTCCGCGCGGTCAACCCGGCCTCCTCGACCAGCTCACGGCGCGCCGAGTCGACCGGGGTCTCCCCGTCCTCGTCCAGCAGCCCGGCCGGCAGCTCCCAGATGCGGCGGCCGAGCGGATGCCGGTACTGGTGGATCAGCGTGATGCGCTGCTCGTCGTCCACCGCCGCGATGGCCACCGCGCCCATGTGCTCCACGACCTCACGCCGGGCGACACTGCCACCCGGCATCCGCACGTCGTCGACCCGCAGCGCCACCACACGTCCGATGTGGACGTCCTCAGTGGACACAACGGCGAAGTCGTGCGTCCCGGGAGTGCTCATCGCACGCTCGCGGTCGGCTCGGGCAGCTCGACCGGGAGCCGGTCCGCGGTCCGGTAGGCCACCGCGGCGGCGACGAACGCGTCGAACAGCGGGTGCGGACGAGTCGGGCGGCTCTTGAGCTCCGGATGGGCCTGCGTGCCCACGAAGAACGGGTGGACCTCGGCCGGCAGCTCCACGAACTCGACCAGCCGGTCGTCCGGCGAGGTACCCGAGAACACGAGCCCGGCGTCGGCGAGCTGCTTGCGGTAGAAGTTGTTCACCTCGTAGCGGTGCCGGTGCCGCTCGGAGGCCTCGGTGGTGCCGTAGGCCTTGGCGACCTGCGAGCCGGGCACCAGCTTCGCCGGGTAGGCGCCCAGCCGCATCGTGCCGCCCATGTCGCGCTCCCCCGCGATGACGTCCTTCTGCTCGGCCATCGTGGAGATCACCGGATGCGTCGTGGTCTCGTCGAACTCGGCGGAGTTGGCGCCCTCGATGCCCGCGAGGTTGCGTGCCGCCTCGATCACCATGCACTGCAGGCCGAGGCACAGCCCGAGTACCGGGATGCCGCGGGTGCGGGCGTAGTTGATCGCGCCGATCTTGCCCTCGATCCCGCGCACCCCGAATCCGCCGGGCACGAGCACACCGTCCACACCGGACAGTGCCTGCGCGGCGCCCGAGGGCGTGGTGGCGCGGTCGGAGGCCACCCAGACGATCTCGACCTTGGCGCGGTGCGCGAACCCGCCGGCCCGCAGCGCCTCGGTCACCGACAGGTACGCGTCCGGCAGGTCGATGTACTTGCCGACCAGCGCGATCCGCACCGTCTCCGACGGGTTGTGCACGCGGTCGAGCAGATCGCCCCACACGGTCCAGTCGACGTCGCGGAACGGCAGGCCCAGCCGCCGCACCACGTAGGCGTCGAGTGCCTCGCGGTGCAGCACCTTGGGGATGTCGTAGATCGACGCCGCGTCCGGGCAGGCGATGACGGCCTCGGTGTCCACGTCGCACATGAGGCCGATCTTGCGCTTGAGGTCCTCGGGCAGATCACGGTCGGCGCGGCAGACGAGCGCGTCGGGCTGGATACCGATGTTGCGCAGCGCGGCGACGGAGTGCTGGGTGGGCTTGGTCTTCAGCTCGCCGGACGGCGCGAGGTAGGGCACCAGCGACACGTGCAGGAAGAAGCAGTTGTCCCGGCCGATCTCGTGCCGCACCTGGCGGCAGGCCTCCAGGAACGGCAGCGATTCGATGTCGCCGACCGTGCCGCCGACCTCGGTGATCACCACGTCAGGCTGCTGCCCCGTCCCGTCCGATTCGGCGACGGCCATGATGCGCCGCTTGATCTCGTCGGTGATGTGCGGGATGACCTGGACGGTGTCGCCGAGGTACTCACCGCGCCGTTCCTTGGCGATCACCTCGGAGTAGACCTGGCCGGTGGTGACGTTGGCCGAACCGGACAGGTCGCGGTCGAGGAACCGCTCGTAGTGACCGATGTCGAGATCGGTCTCGGCGCCGTCCTCGGTCACGAAGACCTCGCCGTGCTGGAAGGGGTTCATGGTGCCCGGATCCACGTTGAGATACGGATCGAGCTTCTGCATCGTGACCCGGAGGCCACGCGAGGTAAGGAGCTGACCCAGGCTCGAGGCCGTGAGTCCCTTACCCAGAGAGGAGGCGACGCCCCCGGTGACAAAGACGTACTTGGCTGTCCGCGGCTGAAGTCCCACGGGCTTCCACCTTATCGCACCGGGCCCCGCTCGCCGCACAGCCTCACCGGCGTAGTTCGATAACGGGGACAGGTCCCGCGAGGAGGAGAGGGCATTCGTGGCCGGAAACACATGGACGGCACCCGTCGCTCGGGACGCGTTGGACGCGTCCGTGCGCATCCCGGGTTCGAAATCGATCACGAACCGGGCCTACGTGCTCGCCGCCCTGTCCGCCGAACCGACGCTCGTGCGCGCCCCGCTGGATTCGCGGGACGCGCGGCTGATGCTCGGCGCGCTGTCCTCGCTCGGCGGCTCGTGGGCGCAGGCAGGCGAGAACGTGCTGGTCAGGCCCCTGGTTCCGGAGGGAACCGAGCCGGCTTCGGTGGTGCTGGGCAACGCGGGCACGGTCGCGCGGTTCACGCCCGCGCTTGCCGGGCTCGGCTCGCGGCCGGTGACCTTCGACGGGGACGAGGCCATCCGGCGGCGGCCGATCGCGCCACTGCTGACCGCGCTGCGCGACGTCGGCCTCGATATCGACGACGAGGGCCGTGGCGCGCCGCCGTTCACGGTGCGCGGGCACGGCGGTATCGATGGCGGCAAGGTCGACCTGGATTCGAGCGCGTCGAGCCAGTTCCTGTCGGCGCTGCTGCTGGCCGGCCCGTCGTTCTCCTCGGGGGTGACCGTGCGGCTGGTGGGCGGCGCGCCGCCGAGCGAGCCGCATATCGCGATGACGCTGGATCTGTTGCGCCGCTTCGGTGCCGCGCCGGAACGCGCCGGCACCGAGTTCCACGTGCCGCCCGCGCGGCTGTCCTGCCCGGACTACACCGTCGAGCCCGATCTGTCCACGGCCGCCCCGTTCGTCGTCGCCGCGGCCGCGGCGGGCGGCACGGTCCGTATCGAGGGCTGGCCGGAGCGCACGACCCAGCCGGGTGACTGGCTGCGGAGCCTGCTCGTGGAGCTCGGCCAGGAGGTCTCGCTGGATCGCGGCGGGCTCACCGTCACCGGCACCGGCACGATCTCCGGGACGCGGCTGGACCTGCACGAGGTCGGCGAGCTGACCCCGGTGATCGCCGCGCTGCTGTGCTTCGCGGACGGGCCGTCGGTGATCTCGGGCGTGGCGCATCTGCGCGGGCACGAGACCGACCGGCTCGCGGCGCTGGCCACCGAGCTGTCCGGCCTCGGCGCGAGCGTGACCGAGACCGAGGACGGCCTCGCGATCACCCCCGCTCCCCTGCACGGCGGCGTGTTCCACACCTACGACGACCACCGGCTGGTCATGGCCGGCGCGGTGCTGGGCCTGCGCGTGCCCGGCGTCGAGGTGGAGAACCCGGCGACGGTGGGCAAGACCTTCCCCGGCTTCGTCGACGCCTGGCAGGCGATGCTCGGCTAGCTGCCGGAGGGGTTCACGCCGGGCGCGGGTGCCTGCGCGTTGCCCGCGATCCCGTACCGGCCGACCGCTCCGTCCAGTTGTTCCTTCAGCGCCAGGACGGTCGCGATCCGGCCGGCCGAGGTGTTGACGTTGTCCACAGTGGACAGAATCGAGGTGGCCGAGGTGTCCGCGCGGACCACGCCGATCGCACCCGTGCCGTCCGCGGAAGCGGGATCACCGGCCAGCACCGTGCCCGCACCGGACCGGTCGAGCTGTGCCGAGAACCGGGCCAGCGTCGCGGCCTTGTCGCCCGCACCGTCACCGGTCGCCTGTCCGCTGGTGAGCACGACCGCGAGCTGCCCTGGCCCGATCGTCGGGCTGGCCTTGACGAAACCGCCGTCGGTGAGGCCGCCGATCGCCGCCGCCAGCTCCGCGGTGGTGGACTGCGGCTGCGCGGTGTCCTTGTTGAGCATCAGCACCGAACCGATCAGCGCGCCGGCCAGCGTGCCCGGGTCACCGGCCGTCGGGAAGGTCGTGCCGGCGGGCTGCAGCCGCGTCACGACCTGCCGCAGCTGATCGGCCTTCGCGGGATCGAGGAACGCCGGCGTCAGCTGCAGTTCACCCGTCACGGTCGCGCCCGACTGCTGGATCAGCTGCTTGACGGCGTCCCGGTCGGCGGGCTTCGCGTCCTCGGTGGTGATCATGATGACCGATCGCTTGTCCAGCGCGCCCTGCACGACCTTCGGCCCCACCGAGCCCGCGAACGCGTCGGCGTCGTTGAGCCGCGCGTTCAGCCCGTTGTTCTGCGCCTGCAGATCGGAGACCTGGCTCGCCAGCTCGCCTTTCTCGTTGGAAAGGCCGGACAGCAGCGAACCGGACAGCGCCGTCGAGCCGAGCACCACCCCGACCGCCAAGGCGAGGAAGACCGCCGCGATCGAGACGATGTGGTACCGCAGAGAGATCACGCGAAAAGCCCCTTGAACCAGCTTGTGATGGAATCCCAGGTGTCGCGCAGCCAGTCGAGGTAGATGCTGCCGACGTCGGACATGAGCAGTGCGGCGACGACCACCACGAGCGCGGCGACCACGAGCAGCACCACCGCACCCAGCGAGACGCGGCTGCGGTGCAGTGCCGCGACCGCCTTGCCGTCGACCAGTTTCGTGCCCAGCTTCAGCCGGGTCAGGAACGTCGACGGGTTGGAACCGGACCGGCCGTGGTCGAGGAACTCGCGCAGCGTCGCCTGGAAGCCGACGGTCACGACGAGACTGGCCTCGTTCGCGTCGGCCAGCAGCAGCGCGAGGTCCTCGGCGTTGCCGGAAGCGGGGAACGTGACCGCGCCGATCCCGAGGTCCTGGATCCGCGAGACGCCGGGCGCGTGCCCGTCCGGCTGCGCCGGCACCACGACCTCCGCGCCCGACTTGAGCGTGTCGGCGTCGATCCCGAGTGGATCGCCGACGATGATGTCCGGCTGGTACTTCAGCTCGCGCAGCGTGTCCGCGCCCGCGTCCACACCGATCAGCACCGGCCGGTGTTCGGAGATGTACTTCTTGAGCGCCTTGAGATCCGCCGCGTGCCCCTTGCCCGGCGCCACCACGAGCACGTGCCGGTCACGCAGCGGTACCCGGATGTCCGGCACGCCGACACCGTCGAGGATCAGCGTTCGCTCACGGCGGAGAAACTCGATCGTGTTGGCGGAGAAGGCTTCCAGCTGGGTGGACATCCCCGCCTTGGCCTCGATCATCGAATCGGCGATGCTGTCGGCGGTCTGCTCGGTACCGGAGGCGATCCGGCGCTCACCGACGTAGACCACGCCCTCGTGCAGCCGGACCTTGCTGCCGTCCTTGAGGCTGCGGAACACCTCGCCGCCGACGCCGTCGATCAGCGGAATGCCCGCACCGACCACGACCTCCGGGCCCAGGTTGGGAAAGCGGCCCGAGATGGACGGCGACGCGTTGATCACCGCGCCGACCTCCGCCTCGACCAGCGCGTCCGCGGTCGCGCGGTCGAGATCGATCTGGTCGAGCACCACGATGTCGCCCGGTCCGATCCGGCGCAGCAGCGCACGCGTGCGCCGGTCCACCCTCGCCACGCCGGTGATTCCGGGCAGGTTCTCGGTGTTACGCGCGAGCAGGCCGGTGAGCTTCATACCACCGATAGTGACAAACGGACGCCCGTTGACGCGGCCAACACGCCGAGCGCGTTGCGCTTTATAGCGGTGATCTCTGTGCTATTTCCGCCGCTTGCGGGAGCCCTTCGCGGCGGTTTTCTTGTCGGATTCGGCCGCGGCGAGCAGTTCTTCGGCATGTGCCCGGCCGGTTTCGGTGCCGTCCATTCCGGCCAGCATCCGCGCCAGTTCCCTGACTCGCTCGGACTGTTCGAGCGTTTTCACCCCACTGCGGGTGACACCGCCCGACGTGCCCTTGTCCACCACCAGATGCCGGTCGGCGTACGCGGCGACCTGCGGCAGGTGCGTCACCACCAGAACCTGGTGGGTGCGCGCGAGCCGGGCGAGCCGCCGTCCGATCTCGACGGCCGCGCGCCCGCCGACCCCGGCGTCCACCTCATCGAACACCAGCGTCTGCACGGTGTCGGCGCCCGCCAGCACCACCTCGATCGCGAGCATCACCCGCGACAGCTCACCGCCGGAGGCCGCCTTGTGCACCGGCAGCGACGGGGCGGCGGAATGCGCCTTGAGCAGCAGCTCCACCTCGTCGATGCCGCTGCCACCCGCGTGCGCGAGTTCGCCGCCGACCCGCAGCGCCTGGGGATCACCGGGCTCGGCGGGACGCCGCCGCACGGTCACCTCGATCTCGGCCTGTCCCATGGCGAGCCCGGACAGCTCGCCGGTGACCTCGGCCGACAGTTTCGCCGCCGCCTCGGCGCGGGCCTTCGACAGCTCGGCGGCGACCGTGGCCAGTTCGGCGGCGAGTTCGTCCCGACGTGCCGCCAGCGCGGCGAGCGCCTCCTCGGAGGTGTCCATAGTGGACAAGCGCTCGCGGGCGTCCTCCGCCCAGGCGAGCACCCCGTCGACGTCGGCGGCGTACTTGCGGGTGAGTTTCTTCAGCTCCGCCTGGCGGGCCAGCACCTGCTCCAGCCGGGCGGGATCGGCGTCCAGTCCGTCGAGATAGCCGCCGAGTTCCGCACCCACGTCGCTGATCAGCACGGCGGCCTCGGCCAGCCGCGGCTCCAGATCACGCAGCGCCGGGTCCTCCGCACCGGACAGGCGCCGCCGCGCCTCGCCGATCAGGCCGAGCGCGCCGGGAGCGTCCGGATCACCGTCCGCCGCGCCGGACACCGCGGCCTGCGCGATCGCCGCCGCCTCACGCAGTTCGTCGGCGGCCGCGAGCCGTTTGATCTGCTCGGCGAGTTCCGCGTCCTCGCCGGGCCGCGGCTCCACCGCCGCGATCTCGTCGAGCCCGTGCCGGAGCATGTCCGCCTGCTGCGCCATCTCGCGCGACCGGTGCTGCCGGTCGGCGAGCTCGGTGACCACGGACTGCCATGCGTCACGGAGCTCGCGGTAGCGCGCCAGCGGGCGCGCCACCGGATCGCCGGCGAACCGGTCGAGCACGTCGCGCTGCTCCGCGGGCCGCAGCAGCCGCAGCTGATCGTTCTGCCCGTGCACCGCCAGCAGCCGGTCGGCCAGATCGCTCAGCACGCTCACCGGGACCGTCCGGCCGCCGAGGTGGGCCCGCGAGCGCCCGTCAGCGCCCACCGAGCGCAACGCGATCAGGCTGCCGTCCTCGTCGGCCTCGCCGCCCGCATTGGTGACGATGCGGGCGACGTGCTCGGCGAACACGCCTTCGAACCGTCCCTCGACGACGGCCTTACCGGACCCGTTCCGCACCTTGGACGCCTCGGAGCGGCCTCCGGAGAGCAGGTGCAGCCCGGTGACCACCATGGTCTTACCGGCACCGGTCTCGCCGGTGACCACGGTGAATCCCTGGTGCAGTTCGAGCACGGCGTCTTCGATGACGCCGAGCCCCTGGATGCGCATCTCGGCCAGCACGGCCCCCACCGTAGCGGCCGCCACCGACATTTTGGCTAGGAACCCGTGTGTCGTTCCCGCCAGCTCTTCACCGGCAACGAGAACTTGTGCACCAGCCGGTCGGTGAACGGCCCAGGCCACAGCCGCGCGAGCCGCACCGGCACGCGACCGGACACCACCCGGATCCGCGCGCCTCGCGGCAGAGCGAAATGGCGCCAGCCGTCGCAGGTGAGGACCGCGGGCGAGCCGTCCGGGTCGACGCCGACGGTGATCACCGAATCCCGTGACACGACCAGCGGGCGGGCGAACATCGCATGCGCGTTGCTCGGCACCACCAGCAGCGCCTCGACGTCGGGCCAGATGATCGGGCCGCCCGCCGAGAACGCGTAGGCGGTCGAACCGGTCGGCGTCGCGCACAGCACGCCGTCACAGCCGAACGCGGACACCGGGCGGCCGTCCACCTCGATCAGCGCGTCGAGGATGCGCTCCCGCGAGCTCTTCTCCACGCTCGCCTCGTTGAGCGCCCATGTCGCCGCCAGCGGTGCGCCGTCGAGCGTGACCGTGACGTCGATGGTCATCCGCTCCTCGACCGTGTACTCCCGCTCGACGACGCGGCGCACGGTTTCCTCGAGCGCGTCGGAGTCGGCCTCGGTGAGGAACCCGACGCGGCCGAGGTTCACGCCGAGCACCGGCACTCCGGCGGGGCGGGCGATCTCGGCGGCGCGCAGCAGAGTGCCGTCGCCGCCGAGGACCAGCACCAGCTCGGCGCCCTCCGCCGGGTGATCGTCCGGTTCGACCAGGGTGCACAACGGCTCCCGCGCGTCCTGATCGATGAGGTCGCGGACCTCGGCCTCGATCACGCGCAGCCCGATACCGGCGGCGGCGAACTTGGTGGCGACCTCGTGCGCGGCATCCCTGATCGCGTCCCGGTCGGGATGGACGATGAGCAGCACCTCGCGGTCCTCGCTCATCGCGGCCCCTCGCCGACCGCGGTGCGGACCAGCCGCTCGACGTCGTCCACAGTGGACTCGTCGCGCCGCAGCCAGGCGAAGTACTCGACGTTGCCCGACGGTCCCGGCAACGGGCTGGCCACCACGCCGTGCGGATGCAGGCCGAGTCCGGCGGCCGAGGCCAGCACGTCCAGCACCGCCTGTACGCGCAGCTCCGGATCGCGCACGACACCGCCGCTGCCGAGGCGTTCCTTGCCGACCTCGAACTGGGGTTTGATCATCGGCACCAGGTCCGCGCCGGGCACCGTGCACGCCACGAGCGCGGGCAGGACCAGGCGGAGCGAGATGAACGACAGGTCCCCGACGGCGAGCTCGACGGGCCCGCCGAGTTGCTCGGGGGTCAGATTCCGCACGTTCGTCTTGTCCAGCACGACGA
>Ga0164243_10014653_pt1 | contig 10904 bp, 11 predicted proteins | sample OricompcompostOP_FD_108781 | JGI IMG/M metagenome (GOLD analysis project Ga0164243, IMG submission 108781) | Organic Plus compost microbial communities from Emeryville, California, USA - Original compost - Organic plus compost (OP) | ecosystem: Engineered > Solid waste > Mixed feedstock >...
ACGCGGTCGTGACCGCGAGCGTCTGGCTGACCGTGAACGACAGCGGGATGCCGGCCACCGCCCCGATCGGGAACGACAGGTCGGCCGCGATCGGGAACGCCTTCTTGTGGTTCTTCCCGTCCTTGATGCCGGCCTCGAACTCGACCTTGATGCCGAAGCCGCCGCTGATCTCCAGTTCGGCCCGGTTGACCTTGCCGGCCCCGATCTCCAGGTGGAAGGACGCGTCGGGCCGCTTGGTCGTGAGCGTGACGGTCCCGACCAGCCGTACGCCGCCGTCGTCGTAGCTGAAGTGGGCGCCGGCCCCGGTGCTGCAGCAGGTCGGGTAGACGGTGTAGCCCAGCGACTTGGTGGCGAGGTCGCCGGCCCGCTGGAAGCCCGGCTGCGTCGGCTGGTTGTCGCGCGGCAGCCGGGGCAGGGGAACGCTCCGGCCGTAGGTGCTCGGCGGCGGCGGCTGCTCGTCGGCCCAGAACGGCTCGCCGGCCGGGTAGACGACCGGGTCGCCGAGCGTGACGTCCTTCTGGTCGAAGCTGCCGTCGCGGACGACCTCGGTCAGGTCGACCGGGCCGACGGTAACCAGGAGGTCGTCGCCGTCGGGGGCCACGTCGAGGACGCGGCCGACGCCGCGCTCGGTGATGAACATGACCTTGCCGGGCGCGAGGTCGTCGGCGTTGTCGGCGTTGGCGTCGATGCGCCACGACAGCCCGTCGGCCGTCACCGAGCGGACCGACTTCCCGCCACCGCCGACGATGACCACGTCAGGCTGGAGCGTGACGTCCTTCGGCGCCGGCGGCGCGCCGTAGCGGAGGTCGTCGTCGGAGGTGGGGGCGGCGGCCGATCCCCCCGAGCCCCCGCGCTCGACGATGCCGCAGCCGGAGGCGGCGAGCACGACGGCGAGGAACGCCGCCAGCAGGGGACGGGCGTTCACATCCGGCCCGCGGCGGTGCGGGCAGACGTTGCGAGCGGCTCGCGGTTCTCGGCCGGGTCGTTGAGGAGTACGAGCCGGATCGCGACCCAGACGCCGTTCTTGGCGAAGAAGACCGAGCCGTCCTCACGGTGTGCCTCGTCGCCGATGCCGTCGAGGTCGTCGAAGGCGTGGCCCAGTTCGACGTCGATGTCGTACATCTTCTTGGCGCCGTCGCCGACGTAGATCTCGACCTGCGCGGTCGGCCCGGTGACCGGGCCGGTGTAGCTGCACGTCTCGCGGATCGCGACGGGCGGATCGAGGGGCGTGCCGGCGAGCTTCTCGGCGTCTGCCTGGGTGACGAGCGCACACGGGTCGGGCCCCGCCGCGGGCTCGGGGGCCTCGGTCGTGGCCTCCGCCTCCGGCGCCGGTGCCGGCGGGTCGGTCGCGGGAGCCTCGTCGACGGGACTGGCGGTCTGGGTCTTCTCGATGATCCCGCAGGCGCTCGCGCCGGAGGAGACCACGAGCGCTAGGCAGAGGAGGAGTATTTTACGTTTCATCAGCCACCTGTCTTCGTAGCCTGCGAAGTGTCGGTGCTCTCCGGTGTGGACACCCAGGCCGCCGGGGCGAGCCGGTCGACCCGCCAGCCCGCCGCATCCGCCGCGGCCAACACCGCTTGCTCGTCCCGCGCCTCGACGAACGCGATCACGACCTCGTCTCCCGGCAGGTACGCCGCGGCGGCGAGGCGCGCGCCGGAGCCCGCCGGGAGCGCGGCCAGTGAGGGCGTGGCCTCGCCGGGCGATTGCTCATACCGCTCCACCACGAACAAGCGTCGGGACACAGCCCGACGCTACGGTCGCGGCGCGTACCGGGAATCGGGTGTTTCCCTACGTCATGGCCGGCTGAAGTCGAAATGAAGCCACCGCTTCGTAGGGTGCCGATGACCGAACGAAGGGCGGACAGCGCGATGCGCCGGATCTTGTTGTGCCTGGTCATGGCGGCCGGGCTCGTGGCGGTCGCCGCCACACCCGCGCAGGCGGCCGGCTGTGCGCGGACGTCCAACCATGCCGGGTACGTCACGTACAACTGCTACATGTACCGCAGTTCGGTACACGTCTGGAACCACTGGTCGAGCGGCGCGAACTACAACCTGGCCGACAACGCCAGCGGCGTGCTCAACCAGGGCACCAGTTGGTTCGTCTGCCAGCGGCGGTTCCCCGTCGACGTCACCTACGGCAGCGCCGCCAACAACTGGTGGGCCTACACGCTCAGCGACAACGGCTGGTGGGGCTGGGTCAACGCGGTCTACGTCTCCGGCGGCGCCAACTGGGGCGCGCTGCCCGGCCTCGCGACCTGCTCGGGGAGCTTCGGCACGACCACCTCGTATCCGGGCGATCCCGGCGCGTGTGCCACCGTGGCGCTTCCCGTCGACGGCGCGCAGCAGATCGAGTTCACCGCGGCCAACAGCCAGGTGGGCGGCGTCTGCTGACTCACTCCGCCCGGCCGGCCGTGATCAGGGCATAGTCGCGGACGCCGACCGTCCGCATCACCGGGCGTGCCCAACGGGGGAGCAGCGGTGCGCCGTCGCGGGCGGGGAGACGGCGCACCGCCTCCACCGGGTGGCGCGTGCCCGCCTGGGTGACCGTGGCGCCGCCGGCGCGCTCGGTGTTGCGCAGCCACTGCACGTCGGCACCGTATGGAAGCGCGACCACCCAGCCGTCTTCGGCCGGGAAGCCCATCACCGGCGTCGCGTAGTGGGCGCCGCTGCGCCGGCCGACGTGGTCGACGACGGCGAGCGGCCGGATCCGGCGGGCGATCGGGACGATGGCCGGGTTGACCACACGGCCGACGGAGCGGAGCGCACGGGGCATCGTCATGATCAGCAGCCTCCAGCGTGAGAAACGCCAGAGTCCAACGTTACTCGGGACGCGCCTCAGGTGCCGAAGGTGCGCTGACGGCGCCCGTACGCCCGCACGGCCCGCACCAGGTGGCGGCGGCGCAGGCGGGGCCAGGGCGCGCGACAGAAGTAGAGTTCGCTGTGGACGGCCTGCCAGAGCAGGAACCCCGACAGCCGCTGCTCGCCGGCGGTGCGGATGATCAGGTCGGGTGTCAGCTGTCCCCGCTCTGCCCGGTCGAGGTTGGCGAGCGGCAGCAGCCAGAGCGTCACCGCCCGCACGCCCAGCTCTTCACACCACCGCAGCACGTCGACGGCCTTGCGGGCGCCGTGGTCGTAGGCCAGGTCGAGGTCGAGACCGCGGCGGCCGGCCCACCGGCGGTTGCCGTCGACGATGATGCCGACGTGTTCGGGGACGGCACCGGTCAACTCAGGCCGACCGCCGCGTGGAAGAGGTCCTTCGTGGCCCGGACGAGGCGGGGCGTGTCGTTCATCTCGTCGCGGTGCCAGATGCGGTCGAACGCGCGGTGCATCGCGCCGCAGAGCAGGACGGTCGTCAGCTCCGGGTCGGCGACGTGGAAGGTCCCGGCGGCGATGCCGCCGTCGATCACGTCGCCGAGGCTGTCGACCAGGTCGCGGTGAGCTGGTTCGTCGTCGGCCGTGTCGTGTGTGTCGACCGGGTGGTGGTAGAGCACGTCGTGTTGGGCGCGCCCGGGCGGAAAGTCGGTGAAGACGGCGACGACCCACGCGTCGAGCCGGTCGGCCCAGTCGTCGCCGGCCGCGGCGACGGCAGCGTCGATGCGGGCGACCAGGTTGACCTCGAACTCGCGCTGGAGGGCGAGGAGCAGGTGCTCCTTCGACGGGAAGTAGAGGTAGAACGTGCCTTTGGCGACGCCGGCCTCGCGGACGACGTCGTCGAGCGTGGCGGCGGCGACGCCCCGGCGGGTGAACACGGCCAGGCCCGCGTCGAGCAGGTCCCGGCGGCGCTCCTCACCCGGCTTTGTCCGTGGTTGACCGCGGCGGCGGGTCGCCGAACTAGCCACGAGGTCGCTCCTCACCGTCGTCGGGTGCCGTCAGTGAACAGCATCTCAGGTGAGCCTGTCGGCCTGCTTCCCCTTGCGCCGACTGACCGTCAGTCATATCGTACCCGGCATGGCGTTGGCATCCGGAAATCCGGTCCTGGCTCTGGCCAGTGGGGTGTGGCGGCGGATCGCGGCGGTGACGGCGGTCCGGCTGGCGGTGGCGGCCTGCTATCTCGGCCAGGGCGTGCTGCTGGCCCGGGTCTTGCACGGCCTGCTGGCCGGCGACGGCCCGGCCGCACAGACCGGTCCCCTGGTCGGGATCGTCGCGCTGCTCGTGGCCCGGTTCGCGCTGCTCTGGCTCGCCGACGTGCTCGGCGAGCTCGTCGGCCAGGTCAGCGAGGAGCGGCTGCGGGCGCGGGCGTTCGCCCGGCTCGCCGAGCTGGGTCCGGCCTACACGGCGGGGGCACGCGTAGGCGAGCTGCGGGAGGCGCTCGGCGAGGGGATCGACTCGCTGCGGACCTACTACGGCGGCTACCTCCCGTCGCTGGTCGCCGGCCTCCTGACACCGGTGGCGGTGGTCGCGGTCCTCGCCACCCAGGACGGGTGGCTCGCGGTGCTCGTCGCGGCGTTCGCGGTGGCCGCGCTGGTCCTGCCGCCGCTGTGGCAACGGCCGCTGGTGGCGCGGGGGAACGACCGGATGGCCTCCTATCTGGGTCTGGGAGCGGAGTTCCTCGACACGCTCCAGGGCCTCGTCACGCTGAAGACGTTCGGCGCCTCCGCGCGGCGCCGCGACCAGCTCGCCGTCGCCTCGGACCGGTTGGTCCGCCAGTGGGTCCGCGAGATGGCCGTCGCGCTGGTGACGGGCGGCATCTACGCGCTGGCCATCACCGGCGGGCTGGCGACGGTCGCGGTCGTCGCGGCGGTCCGGGTGGCCGACGGCGGGCTCACGGTCGGCGCCATGTTCCTGGCGCTCTTCCTGACCCGCGAGGCGCTGCGGCCGATCGGCATCCTGGCGGGCGCGTTCCACCAGAGCTACAACGCCAACAGCACCGCGCGGCGCGTCGAAGACCTGCTCACGGCCGCCGCGCCGGCGCCGGAGCGGCCGGCGGTCACCGAGCGTGCCGACCTGCCGTCGCGGGTCTCGTTCGACCGGGTCCGGTTCGGCTACGACGCGGGCCGTCGCCCGGTCCTCGACGACTTCACGCTCGACGTCGAGCCGGGGCAGACGGTGGCGGTGGTCGGCCCGTCCGGGTCGGGCAAGACCACGCTGGTGTCGCTGCTCCTGCGCTTCGTCGACCCGCAGGCGGGCGCGGTGCGGATCGGCGGCGTCGACGTGCGCGACCTGCCGCTCGCCCAGCTACGGCGGATGATCGCGCTCGTGGCGCAGGACACCTACCTGTTCGGTGGGACGGTCGCCGAAAACCTCCTCATGGCTCGCCCCGGCGCCACGACCGCCGAGGTCGAGGCGGCGGCGAAGGTCGCCAACGCACACGACTTCATCGCCGCGCTCCCGGACGGCTACGACACCCGGCTCGGCGAGCGGGGCCACGGGCTCTCCGGCGGGCAGCGGCAACGCCTCGCCATCGCCCGCGCGGTCCTCGCCGACGCCCCGATCCTGGTGCTCGACGAGGCCACGTCGAGCGTCGACGCCGCGAGCGAGGCCAGCATCCAGGCCGCCCTCGACCGGGTCACCACCGGCCGCACCACGCTGGTGGTCGCCCACCGGCTCTCCACCGTCCGCGCCGCCGACCGCATCGTGGTGCTCGACGCCGGCCGCATCGTGGAGGCCGGGCGACACGACGAGCTGATCGCCCGCGGCACCGCCTACGCCCGACTCGTCGCCGCCCAGGAGGTTCCGGCATGACAACCCGTTCCCACGAGCGCCGGCCGTTGCTCGCCGTGCTGCGCGAGATCCCCGCCGGCCACAGTGCGTTGGCGTTGGCGCTGCTCGGCGCGGTGTTGGAGCACGGCGGGGCGATCACCAGCGCGGGCGCGATCGGCTGGGCGGTGGGCGCGGCCGCCACCGGCCGGCCGGCCGGCGACCTGACCACCGCGGCCGTCGTCGTCGCGCTGGCGGTGGTCGCCTCGGCGGTCGGCAACTGGATGCTCGGCCAGTACGGGCACGCGTTCGCCTTCCGGGCCCAGGCCGAGCTCCGGCTGCGCCTGTTCGACGCGCTCGACCGCAGCGCGCCCCGTGTCGTCCAGGGCCGCCGCACCGGCGACCTCGCCACCGTCGTGATGGGTGACGTCGACGCGCTGGAGGGCTTCTTCGCCCACCTCGGCATCGGCGCGACCGTCGCCGCGCTCGCGGGCGTGGCGAGCGTCGTCGCCCTCGGCGTGCTCTACCCGCCGCTGGCCGCGATCGCCGCCGCCGGCATGCTCGTCGCGGCGCTGCTCGCGGTCTGGCTGGCCCGCCGCGAACGAGACCGGGCGGCCGCGCTCCGGGCCGAGCAGGGCGCCGTCAGCGCCGACATCGTCGACGGTGTGCAGGGCCTGCGGGAACTGCTCGTCTTCGACCACGTCCGGCCGTGGTACGCGCGGATCGCCGACCTGACCGCCGGCCTGCGTCGCCGCCGGGTCGACCACGCCCGCGTCACCGGGTTGCAGAGCGCCGCGACCGACGGCCTCGTCGCCGCCACCACGATCGGCGTGCTGCTGGCCGTGATCGCGGCCGCCGCCGCGGGCCGGCTGCCGTTCACGTCGGCCACCATGGCCGTCACGCTGACCGTCGCCTCCTTCGGGCCGTTGACCGCCGCCATCGGCATGGCCGGGCCGCTCGCCCCGCTGCGCGCCAGCGCCCGCCGGGTGCTCGAAGTGTTGGCACAGCCCGCCCAGGTCTCCGACACCGCCACCCGGGCGCCCGCCGTCGACGACACCGGCGTGCGCTTCGCGAACGTCTCGTTCGGCTATCCCGACAGCGGCCGCACCGTGCTCCACGACCTCGACCTGGAGCTTCCGGCGGGGCGGATGACCGCGCTCGTCGGCCACTCCGGCGCCGGCAAGTCGACCTGCGTCAACCTCCTGCTCCGCTTCTGGGACCCGGATCGCGGCCGCGTCACCATCGGCGGCCACGACCTGCGGGAGTTTCCCCTCGCCGACCTGCGCCGGCTGATCGGCGTCGTGCCGCAGGACGTCTACCTCTTCGCGGGCACGGTCGCCGACAACCTCCGGCTCGCGCGCGCCGACGCGACCGACGAGGAGCTGCGCCGGGCCGCCCGGGCGGCCAACGCCGACGAGTTCATCGGCGACCTGCCCGACGGCTACGACACGCCGGTCGGCGAGCGCGGCGCGTTCCTCTCCGGCGGGCAGCGGCAGCGGCTGGCGATCGCCCGGGCGCTGCTCGCCGACACCCCGATCCTCGTCCTCGACGAGGCGGCGTCCAACTTGGACGCCCACAACGAACGCCTGTTGCAGGAGGCGATGCGGACGATACGCGCCGGTCGTACCCTCGTGGTCATCGCCCATCGCCTGTCGACGATCCGCGCCGCCGACCGGGTGGTCGTCGTCGACGACGGCCGGCTCGCCGAGGCCGGCACCCACGACGAACTGCTGGCCCGCGGCGGCCGCTACGCCGACCTCATGGCCGGTCAGCTGGCTTCGCGTTAGGCGGGACGAAGAGGGCGGCGACGATCGCGGCGGCCAGCACCAGCGCGGCGGTGACGAGGAAGGCCCGGTCGTAGCCGTGGACGACGACCTGGGCCGGGTCGGTGGCGCTCGACTGCGTGGCGGCCACCGCGACCGTGGCGAGCGCGGCCAGGCCCAGGCTGCCGCCGATCTGGCGGCTGGTGTTGAGCAGGCCACTGACCAGGCCCGCCTCGTGGTGGGCGACGCCCGACGTGCCCATCGAGGTGTTGGCGACCATGCAGAGCCCGATCCCGGTCGAGGCGACGAGCGAGGGGAGCAGGAAGCCGGAAGCGAAGGTCGAGGAAGCGTCGAGGCGGCTGAACAGGAACATGCCGAGGGCACCGAAGACGAGGCCACCGGCGATGACCGCGCGGTTGCCGAGGCGTGACGCGAGCCGGCTGCTCGCGATGGCGCCGAGCATGATGCCCGCGCAGAACGGCAGGAACGCCGCCCCGGCGCGCAGCGGGCTGTAGTGGAGCACGTTCTGGAGGAACAGCGAGGCGAAGTAGAAGCCCGCGATGGTCGCCGCCCCGATGAACACGACGATCACGTTGGCGACCCAGACCGTACGTGTCGCGAAGATGCCGAGCCGGACCAGCGGCGCCGCCGCGACGCGCTGCTCCCACCACACGAACGCGGCGCCGCAGACGACGGCGACGGCCAGCGCGACGATCGTGCCCGTGCTGCCCCAGCCGTGGTCGCCGGCCGCCACCGTCGCGTAGACGAGCAGCGTCACCGCCGCGGTGCCGAGCAGCGCGCCGGCCACGTCGAGCCCGCCGCGGTGGGGCTGGCGGGTGTCGTGGACGAAGCGCGACGCCAGGGCCAGTGCGACGGCCACGATCGGCACGTTGACGAAGAGCACCCAGCGCCAGTCGAGCAGGTCGGTCAAGAGCCCGCCGAGCAGGACGCCCACGGCGCTCCCGGAAGCGGCGACCATCGCCCAGAGCCCGACGGCGCGGTTGCGGGCCGGCCCTTCCGGAAACGTCACCATGATCACGGTCAGGCTCACCGGCGCGAGCACCGCGCCGGCCAGGCCCTGGCCGGCCCTTGCCGCGATCAGTTCTCCCGGGCCCTGCGCGAGCCCGCCGAGCACGGACGCGACACCGAAGAGCACCAGGCCGGCGAGCATCGCGCGGCGGTGGCCGATCAGGTCGGCGATCCGCCCGCCGAGCAGCAGCAGGCCGCCGAAGACCAGGGTGTAGGCGTTGACCACCCACGGCAGCGCGCTCGGCGTGAACCCGAGGGCCGCGTCGATCGAGGGCAGCGCGATGTTCACCACGCTCGCGTCGAGCACCACCATGACCTGACAGAGGCACACCGTCGCGAGGATCGCGCCGGCATGGCGCGGCACGGTCCGCTGCCCGGTCGCGCTCTCCGCCATCACTTCCGCTTCGCCCACCACGACCTCCGCGAATATGTTGCGAACACTGTACGCGTAAGGTAACCCTAACAAGGGGGTGATGGGAAGATGTGGCCATGCCAGCGAGCGTGGGTCGACACGGGCGCGCCCGGCCCCGCCCGGGGCTGACCCCGGCCGCGATCGTCGCGGCCGGGCGGCGCCTGATCGAGCGCGACGGCCTCGACGCCCTCTCCATGCGGGCGGTCGCCGCCGAGCTCGACACCGCGGCCACCTCGCTCTACCGGCACGTCGCCGACCGCGACGCGCTGCTGTTGGCCATCCTCGAACAGATCGCGGAAGGCCTGCCGGTACGAGTGCCCGGCCGCACCCCGGCCACCCGGCTCCTGCGCCGCCTCGTCGGCGCCCACGACTACATGGTCGACCACGTCTGGGTGCTCCACGTGTTGATCCGGGGCGAGATGACCGCCGAGGCCGCGTTCCCCTTCGTCGACGCCTGCCTGGCCGATTTCCTCGCCGCCGGGCTGCCGCCGGTCCGGGCGATGTCGGCGTTCGGCGCGTGCTGGCACCTCACCATCGGCGAACTGCTCGACAGCCATCCGTTGCGGCCGCCGCGCGAGCCGACCCAGCGGCGCCGGGCCGTCGCGCGGATCGACCCGGCTCACCTGCCGTCGCTCGCCCGCGTCTCCGCCGCCCTGCCCCCACCCGAGCGTCGCCGCGACGACTTCGACGCTGACCTGCGTGCTCTGCTCGGCGCCCTCCTGCCTGCCTGACCCTCGCCGTATGGCGTGCGTCCCACTCCCCGAAGTGGCTCTTGTATGGATCGTCGGCAAGCCTTAGCTTAGGTAAGCCTAACCATTGTCAGACATCACGCGGAGGAGTGCGATGTCATCCGGTAAGTTCGCGGGTCCTGTGTGGTCGTTGTTCCGGGTCGTCGTCGGTCTCCTTTTCGCCTGTCACGGCGCGGCCTCCGTGCTGGGCTGGTTCGGGGGCCACCGGGGCAGCGGCGAAGCGCTTTCCGTCGGCAGTTGGCCCGACTGGTGGGCCGGCCTCATCCAGTTGGTGTGCGGCGTTCTCGTCCTCACGGGGCTGGCGACCCGGCCGGCCGCGCTTCTCTCCTCGGGCTCCATGGCCTACGCCTACTTCGTCGTCCACCAGCCCAACGACCTGCTGCCCGTCAGCAACGGCGGCGTGACGCCGGCCCTTTACGCCTGGATCTTCCTGACCATCGCCGTCCTCGGCGCCGGCCCGTGGTCGATCGACGCGCGCCTGCCGACACGACGGGTCGCACAGTGACGATGCGGAGACGACTGGCGGCGGTCGCCGTCGCACTCGCGGTCGCACTGGCGGGTTGTTCGAGCGACAAGAGCCAAGAGAGCGACACGGGTACGCGGCGGCTGGCGCTCGCCGACGGCGCGGCCAAGTCGTCGATGGCGAGCGCGGTCTTCCTGTACGCGTTGGACAAGGGCATCTTCGCGAAGCACGGCCTCGACGTCGAGGTCACCTACGTGACGCCGGCGGCCGCGCAGGCGGCTCTGCTCGCCGGTGACGTCGACGTGGCCTTCGACGGCGACGAGCTCATGCGCGCCGTGGCGGCCAAGGGCGAGGGCAGGATCTTCATGACCTCGGGCATGCAGCCGTTCGCCATCTTCTCCGACGAGCCGTTGACCGTCGCCGGCCTGCGCGGCAAGACGATCTCGTCGACGACACCAGGGTCCTCCTTCTCCAGCGGGCTGATGAAGACGCTCCGCGACGCCGGGATGGACCCTGCGAAAGACGTCAAGATCGTCTACCTGCAGACGGTGGCAGCACAGTACGCGGCCCTCCAGGCCGGCAACGTCGACGCCGTGCTCCTCTCGCCACCGGCGACGGTCAAGGCGCGCCAGGAGGGCTTCACCAAGGTTGCCGACATCGCCGACAAGGTGTCCCCGTCGGTGTTCGCGGTCTCCGGCGACTACCTCGCCGACAACCGCGACGCCGTCGTCGACTTCGCGGCGGCGATGGCCGAGGCGACCGAGGCGGCCCGCGCCGACGCGGCCGGCCTGAGCGCCGTCTTCGTGACGGCCAATCCCGACATCGAGGCCGCCTGGGTGGAGGGCAGCATCG
>Ga0164243_10014654_pt1 | contig 10903 bp, 10 predicted proteins | sample OricompcompostOP_FD_108781 | JGI IMG/M metagenome (GOLD analysis project Ga0164243, IMG submission 108781) | Organic Plus compost microbial communities from Emeryville, California, USA - Original compost - Organic plus compost (OP) | ecosystem: Engineered > Solid waste > Mixed feedstock >...
GGCGGAGGAGGGAGTCGACGCGGAGCGTCGGCGAGTGACGACAACGCCGCAGATGGGCGTGCCAGACCCCGCGTCCTCGGCGTGATCCGCCGGACAGGCCCTAGGGACACCGAGAGCGCCGGCGTCCGGGCCGGTACTGGTCAATTCCCCACTCCCAGCGTGGACATGAAGGCGGCCGGGTAGCGGTCCCCGCGTGCCGAACCCGGCGGCACCGCCTTCTCGATCTCGGCCAGGTCGTCCGCGGTGAGCTCCACGTCGAGCGCCGGCAGCGCCTCCGCCAGCCGCTCACGTGTACGGGCGCCGACGAGCGGCACGATGTCCTCGCCCTGCGCCGCCACCCACGCGATGACCAGTTGGGCGACGGTGCATCCCTTCGCCGCGGCCACCCCGCGCAGCGCCTCGACGAGCGCGAGGTTGTGCTCCACGTTCCCCGCGGCGAACCGCGGGGAGGCCGCACGGTGGTCGCCCGGCCTGCCGGCCCGGTCCGGCGACCAGTGCCCCGAGAGCAGCCCGCGGGCCAGGACGCCGTACGCGGTCAGGCCGATGCCCAGCTCGCGCAGGGTCGGCAGCACCTCCGGCTCGACGGCGCGGGAGATCACCGAGTACTCGATCTGCAGGTCGGCGACGGGATGCACGGCGTGCGCCCGCCGCACGGTCTCCGCGTCGACCTCGGAGAGGCCGAGGTGCCGTACGTAACCGGCCTCGATCAGTTCCTTGATCGCGCCGACCGTCTCCTCGATCGGCACGTCGGGGTCGCGCCGGGCGGGCCGGTAGATGTCGATGCGGTCGGTGCCGAGTCGGGTCAGCGAGTGGGCGAGGAAGTTCTTCACCGCGGCGGGGCGGCCGTCGACCCCGCCGTACGTCGGGCTGGGGCCGCTCAGCATCCCGAACTTCACGCTCAGCACGTAGCTGTCCCGGTCCCTGCCGCGCAGCGCCTCCGCGAGCAGCAGCTCGTTGTGGCCCATGCCGTAGAAGTCGCCCGTGTCGATGAGGGTGACGCCGGCGTCCAGCGCGGCGTGCACGGTCGCGATGCTCTCGGCGCGGTCGGCCTCGCCGTACGAGCCCGACATGCTCATCGCGCCCAGGCCGAGCGCGGAGACCCGCGGTCCGGTGCTGCCCAGTGTGCGTGTGCGCATCATGTGCTCCTTCTGATCGGTACGTCGTCGTCGCCTCCACTGTGTGACGGCGACGGGGCGGGCGGGAGCGGAGCGTTCATCATGGGAGCGGCGCTCCCTGGATGGGAGTCCGGCCGCGCGGGACCATGGGGGCGTGGAACGAGAACAGCTCGCCGACTTCCTGCGCCGCCGTCGTGAGGCGATCCGCCCGGCCGAGGTGGGCCTCGCCGACGGCCCCCGGCGCCGTACGCGCGGACTGCGCCGGGAGGAGGTGGCGATGCTCGCCGGCATGTCGGTGGACTACGTGGTCCGCCTGGAGCAGGGCCGCAGCAGCCAGCCGTCGGCGCAGCTGCTGGTGGCGCTGGCCCGCGCGCTGCGTCTGTCCGACGACGAGCGGGACCATCTGTTCCATCTGGCGGGTCACCGGCCTCCGCCCGCGGACGGCACGGCCCGGCTTGCCCGGGCGGGGCTGGTGCGGATGCTCGACCTGCTCGGCGACACCCCGGCCGCGGTGCTGTCCGACCTCGGCGAGATGCTGGCGCAGAACCGCGCCTCCCTGCTGCTGATGTCGGACCTCACCGGCTTCCGCGGCGACCGCCGCTACATGATCTACCGCTGGTTCACCGAGCCGGAGGCGCGCGCCGTCTGCCCTCCGGAGTACCGGGAACTGCACGGCCGCAGGCTGGTCGCCGACCTCCGCGCGGCCGCCGGACGCCGGGCGGGCGACCCGGAGGCGGCCGGACTGGTCGAGCGGCTCGAGGCCGCCAGCCCCGAGTTCAAGGCCCTCTGGGCGGAGCACGAGGTCGCGGTCCGGCGCGCGGACCGCAAGACGCTGCTGCATCCCCGGGTCGGCCCGCTGCTCCTGGACTGCGAGACGCTGGTCACCCCCGACCAGCGGCAGGAACTGCTGGTGCTCACTCCGGCGGACGACGAGACGCGTGAACGGATGGAGTTGCTGCGGGTGCTCGGCAGCGAGGAGTTCCCGGCGGGGACGGCGAACCGCGACGGGCGGTGACGCCGCGCAGGGTCGACGCGCGGCGCGCCGCGAGCGCCGTAGAGGTGGCCTTCCGGACCCGTGGGCCACTCGCGTCCCGTCGGGTCCGGTCAGTCCGGCGCGCGGTTCCGCGTGTCATCCGGTCGCGTGACCGGTTCCGCGCGGCGCCCCGCCCGGTGCCGCAGGCACGACAGGACGACGACGAACGGCCACAGGGACTGCATGGCGGTCACCACGCGTTCGGCGACGCCCGCCATACCGTCACGGTGCATCTCCACCAGGAACCACACCGCACCGGCGACCATCACCGACGTCGCCGCGAACGACGGCATCGGCCGCAGCGCCCAGGGCGTGCCGCGGCCGACGGTCGCGGCGAGGACCGGCCACAGGGCGAGCAGCGTGAACCCGACGGCGGCCACCGAGCCGTGCCCCAGGGAACCCCCGCTGCTCGGAGCGGGGACCATCGCCACGGCCAGTGCGGCCACTCCCCCTCCGGCGAGCGCCACCCGCCCCGCCGCCGCGGCCGCCCGCAGCCCCCACGCGGTGAGCAGATGGCAGACGCCCACCGCGAGGAACGCCCCGGTCATCACCCAGGAGCCCGAGGCGCCGTACGCCGCCAGGACACTGATCGTCTGCGTCACCGGGTCGTAACCGGCCCCCTCGAGCGCAGCCGAGATCGCCCAGCCCGCGATCAACAGCAGGGGCGCGCACCCCGACGAGAACAGAACCCACCTGGGAACAAGCAGCATTGGACCACCATATGCGGATCAAGCGGTTCGTATTGGTCCAAGTCGGTCTTGCTCCGAACCTCCCGAGATGAGCGGTTCGTCTCTTCGGCGTAAGGTGATTGCCGTGCATCCGGCCGTGGCCCCGAGCTGCGGCCGCAGTCCCTCCGGCCGGCCGGAATCCGCCCGTGCGCCCCTCCTGTGCGCCGGCGGTCGCGCACCGGCCCGGCCGCCCTAGCCCCATCTTGCGGAGGACCAACCATGGGCACGGTGACGACTTCTGACGGGACGACGATCTTCTACAAGGACTGGGGTCCGCGTGACGGGCAGCCCCTCGTCTTCCACCACGGCTGGCCGCTCAGCGCCGACGACTGGGACGCGCAGATGCTGTTCTTCCTGCAGCGCGGCTACCGGGTGATCGCCCACGACCGGCGCGGCCACGGACGCTCCGACCAGACGGCCGGGGGCCACGAGATGGACACCTACGCGGCCGACGTCGCGGCGCTGACCGACGCGCTCGACCTGCGCGACGCCGTGCACATCGGGCACTCCACCGGGGGTGGTGAGGTGACGCGGTACGTGGCGCGCGCCAAGCCGGGCCGGGTCGCGAAGGCGGTGCTCGTGAGCGCGGTGCCGCCCGTCATGGTCAAGTCCGAGAGCAATCCGGGCGGCACGCCGGTCGAGGTCTTCGACGGGTTCCGCAGCCAGCTCGCGGCCAATCGCTCCCAGCTGTACATCGAGATCGCGTCGGGACCGTTCTACGGCTTCAACCGGCCGGGCGCGGAGGTCTCCCAGGGGCTGATCGACAACTGGTGGCGGCAGGGGATGACAGGCGCGACGAACGCCCACTACGAGTGCATCAAGGCGTTCTCGGAGACCGACTTCACCGAGGACCTCAAGAAGATCGACGTGCCGGTGCTGGTCATGCACGGCACGGACGACCAGATCGTGCCGTACGACGACTCGGCGCCGCTGACGGTGAAGCTGCTGAAGAACGGCACGCTCAAGACCTACGAGGGTTATCCGCACGGCATGTTGTCGGTGTATCCCGACGAGCTCGACACGGACATCCTGAACTGGCTCGAGTCCTAGCGGTGGGCAGTCGGCCCCGCTCCTGGCCCCTCGCGGGTGCCGGGGCGGGGCCGCTGTGCCGTCGGGCCTACGGGGACCTGCGCCTTCCGATCGACGCCGTGGCGGAGGACGGGGACCGGGTGTGGGTGCGGCTCCGGATGCGGGGACGCCACACCGGTCCGTTCGTGCGGTACCGCGAGGGGCGGCTCGACCAGGCGGTGCCGCCCACCGGCCGGGAGATCGACTGCGAGCAGATCCATGTGCTCGCCCTGCGGGAGGGCCGGGTCGTGGGGCCACGAGGCGGTGCGGGACGACGTGACGATGCCGCGGCAGCTGGTCGTGTTCCCGCCGTCCCCGGCGGTGGCGCCGCGGATGGCCGCCTGGAAGGTGAGCGGGCGGGCCGCCCGGGCGGCGGAGGAGGTTACGCGGCGTGCTGCGGAGGCGGCATCGTCGGTGTGACCGGGCTCCGCGGAGGCGGCTTCGCCGTGACCGAACGCAGCGGAGGCGGCTTCGGCGTGACCGGGCGGCGCGGTCGGGAGGGAGAATGCCGGTGACCAGGCTCTCCCGGGTGCGGGAGCCGTGAGCGGGTGTGCGGGGTGAGGGCGGATGGAGCGGCGGGAGCAGCGGGAGCATCACGTCGGCGTGCTCGTCTTCGACGGGATGAAGATGCTGGACCTGTCCGGGCCCGCCGAGGTGTTCAGTGAGGCGAACCGGTTCGGCGCCGCCTACCGGCTGAGCATCGTCTCGGTCGGCGGGAAGCCCGCGCGGTCGTCGATCGGTGTGCCGGTGCCGGCCGACGCGGACGCGCTGGACGCACCCGCCTTCGACACCTTCCTGGTGGTCGGCGGTGACGCGTTGCCCACCGGCCCCGTCGATCCCGGGCTGAGTTCCGCCGCCGCGGGGCTGGCCGCGCGGGCGGGGCGGGTCGCGTCGATCTGCACGGGCGCGTTCGTGCTGGGCGCGGCCGGTCTCCTCGACGGCCGGCGGGTCACGACACACTGGCAGCACACCGCGCTGCTGGCCCGACGCCACCCGGCCGCCCGCGTGGAACCCGACGCGATCTTCGTCAAGGACGGCGGCACATACACATCGGCGGGGGTCACCGCGGGCATCGACCTGGCGCTGGCCCTGGTGGAGGACGACCACGGGCCCGATCTGACGCGCGGTGTCGCCCGCTCGCTGGTGGTGTACATGCAGCGCGCGGGCGGCCAGTCGCAGTTCTCCGCGTCGCTCCAGGGGCCGGCCCCGCAGACACCCGTGCTGCGGCTCGTGCAGGACGCGGTGCAGACGGACCCGACGGGCGACCACACGGTGGAGTCGTTGGCGGCGCTCGTCCGGGTGAGCCCACGCCATCTGACCCGGCTCTTCCGCGCGGAGCTGGACACGACGCCGATGAAGTACGTGGAGGTGATCCGCTTCGACATGGCGAAGGCGCTGCTGGACGCGGGGCACAACGCCACGGAGGCGGCGGCGCGTGCGGGATTTCCGAGCTACGAGAGTCTGCGACGGGCGTTCGCACGGCATCTGGGGGTGTCACCTACGCGGTACCGGCAGCGGTTCGCCTCGACGAGGAGGGACGTTTCCTGAGGGCGCCGGGTTCGGTGTCCGTTTGCGTGGGGTTGTCGGCCGTACGTGAGCGGCGCCGGGCGGGGCCGTCGTCGCAGGGTGGAGGTGTTCCGGTCACGGTCGTCCCGAACCCTTGGAGGCAGTCATGAGCGAGAAGATCGCCGGTGTCGCGATCCCGGACAGCACGTTGGCGCGGGAGGCCACCGAGCTGATCCGCGACACCACCCCGCCGCTGATCTACCACCACTCCCGCCGGGTGTTCCTGTTCGGCAGCCTCCAGGCCGCCGCGCGCGGGCTCCGGCCCGACCCCGAACTGCTGTACGTGGCTGCCCTGTTCCACGACACCGGCCTTGTGGAGCCGTACCGCTCCGACGACCAGCGGTTCGAGATGGACGGCGCCGACCAGGCACGGGCGTTCCTGCTGCGCCACGGGCTGTCCGAGAGCGACGCGAACACGGTGTGGACGGCCGTCGCCCTGCACACCACCCCGGAGGTGCCGTACAAGATGGCCGCGGAGGTCGCGGCGACGACGGCGGGCGTGGAGACGGACGTGCTGGGCCTGCACCTGGACGGCCTCAGCCGCGCACAGATCGACGAGGTGACCGCGGCGCATCCACGGCCGGACTTCAAGCGGCAGATCCTCCAGGCGTTCGCCGACGGGTTCAGTCACCGGCCGGACACCACGTTCGGCACGGTGAACGCGGACGTCCTGGAGCACTTCGTGCCGGGGTTCCGCCGGGTCGACTTCGTCGACGTCATCCAGAACTCGGCGTGGCCCGAGTAACCCTGGTGTGACGGCAGGCGGTTGGGCCCGACGCCCGTTACGCCCGGTCCCCAGGCCGGCCGGGCTTCACCGGCGACCGGGCGATCTCCTGCTGGGCCGCCTCGATGATGCCGAGCACGGCCGCCGCCGCCGCGTCCGGGTCGCGGGCCTCGACAGCCCGTACGACGGCGCGGTGGCCCGGCAGCGAGGCCTCCACCGCGCCCGGGGTCCGGGTGCTGATGTCGAAGCTGTGCCGCAAGGCGATCTCCACGGCGCGCCCCAGGGAGCCGAGCAGCCGGTTGCCGCCGGCGTCCAGCAGGGCCCGGTGGAAGGCGATGTCGGCCTCGACGTAGCCGCCGCGCGCGGGTGACGCCGCCGCGGCCTCCATCGCGGTCACGGCGTCATGGAGGGCGCGCACGTCGTCGGGTCCTGCCCGTTCGGCGGCGAGGCGGGCCGCCTCGGGCTCGACGATGCGCCGCAGTTCGCCCGTGTCCCGCAACAGGGCGCCCGCGTCCCCGGCCTGCTTCCAGCGCAGGACGTCCGGGTCCAGGTGGTTCCAGTGGTCCGGGGGCAGCACGCGCGTGCCGGTGCGGGGCCGTACGCGCAGCATGCCCTTGGCCACCAGCGACTTGACCGCCTCCCGCAGTACCCCGCGGCTGACGCCGATCTCCGCCGCGAGGGCGTCCTCGACCGGCAGCGGGTCCCCGGGCTGCCACGCGCCGGCCACGATGCGCCGCCCCAGTTCGTCGGTCACACGCTGCTGCATGGTCGGGAAGTTCGTGTCGATCTCCGCCCACCCCCTGGACGCCATTCATCGAATCATTTAATGATTGAGGCTCCAGGGTAGCGGGGTCCGCGCCTCGACCACGCCCCATCCGCGCAGCGGACGACGCCGGAGCCACGGGAGTGTGCACATGACCGACCGTCGGAACACGGACCGCCGTAGTCAGGCCTGGTTCGGCGCACAGGGACGCAGCGGGATGCTGTACCGCTCGTGGATGCGCAACCAGGGCTTCGGGCACGAGGTGTTCGACGGGCGTCCGGTCATCGGCATCGCGACCAGCGCGTCCGAACTGGCGCCGTGCAACGCGCACTTGACGCGGGTCGCGGAGGCCGTGAAGCGCGGGGTGTGGCAGGCGGGCGGGCTGCCGCTGCAGTTCCCGACGATGGCGACCGGCGAGACGCTGATGCGTCCGACGGCCATGCTGTACCGCAACCTCATGGCGATGGAGGTCGAGGAGCTGATCCGGGCCAACCCGCTCGACGGGGTGGTGCTGCTGTCCGGCTGCGACAAGACGACCCCGGCCATGCTGATGGGCGCCGCGAGCGTGGACCTGCCCGCGGTGATGGTGACCGGCGGGCCGATGCTCAACGGCAAGTACCGTGGCCAGGACGTGGGTTCGGGCACGCATGTGTGGAAGTTCGAGGAGGACCTGAAGACCGGGCGGATGACCGAGGAGGAGTGCTTCTTCGCCGAGGGGTGCATGGCGCGCTCCAACGGTCACTGCATGACGATGGGGACCGCCTCGACGATGGCGTGCGTGGCGGAGGCGCTCGGCATGCAGTTGCCGGGCTCGGCGGCCTGGCCGGCCGTCGACTCGCGGCGGATGGAGACCGCGCAGGCGGCGGGGCGGCGCATCGTCGACATGGTGGAGGAGGAGCTGCGGCCCTCACAGATCCTCACGCGGGAGGCGTTCGAGAACGCGATCCGGGTCAACGCGGCGATCGGCGGCTCCACCAACGCCGTCATCCATCTCACCGCGCTCGCCGGACGCGTGGGGGTCACGCTCGACCTGGACGACTTCGACCGGCTGGTCCGCGAGACACCGACGCTGGTGAACCTGATGCCGAGCGGCACGTACCTCATGGAGGACTTCTGTTACGCGGGCGGACTGCCCGCCGTGATGGCCGAGCTGCTCGACGGCGGTCTGCTGCACGGCGGGCCGGTCACGGTCACCGGACGGACCGTCGCGGAGAACACCGCGGGGGCCGAACGCGTCGACTCCGACGTCATCACCCCGCTCGACGCGCCCTTCCAGCCGGCCGGCACGGGCATCGCCGTACTGCGCGGCAACCTGTGCCCGGACGGCGCGGTCATCAAGCAGTCCGCCGCGTCACCGCACCTGCTCACCCACCGCGGACCGGCTCGCGTCTTCGACTCCCCCGAGGCCTACCACGCCGTGGCCGACGACCCCGGCCTGGACGTCGACGAGAACACGGTGATCGTCATCCGCAACGCCGGGCCCAAGGGCTACCCGGGGATGCCAGAGGTCTCCAACGTGCCGCTGCCGGCGAAGCTGTTGAAGGCGGGGGTCACGGACATGGTGCGCGTGTGTGACGGCCGGATGAGCGGTACGGGGTACGGCACGGTCGTCCTGCACGTGACCCCCGAGGCGGCCGTGGGCGGGCCCCTCGCCCTGGTGCGCGACGGTGACCCCGTCGTCCTCGACGTCCCCGGCCGCACCCTGCACCTGGACGTCGACGACGCGGAACTGGCGCGGCGCAGGCAGGAGTGGACACCGCCTGCCGAGCGGTACGTGAGCGGCTACACCTGGCTGTACACCCAGCACGTCGAACAGGCCGACCGGGGCGCCGACTTCGGGTTCCTGCGCGGCGGGCGGGGCCACGAGGTGCCGCGCGACTCCCACTGAGCCAACTGTTTCGAGGAGTGCACAGACCGTGGAAGCAGCAGCAGCGCACCCCCGTCCGGCCCTGACCGCGGACTCCGTCCTGCCCGAGGACGCCGGCCGCGCCGCCCTCGTCGCGCGGGTCCACGACCCGGAGGCGGGCGGACCGTGCGTGGCGGCGGTGCGCGGGGAGGACGTCGTCGACCTGACGGCTGTCGCGCCCACCGTGTCCGGCCTGCTGGAACGCGACGACGCGGTGGAGGTGGTACGGGAGGCGCCCGGCGGACGGCGTTGGCGCCTGGACGACCTCCTGTCGGCCCAGCCCGGTCGACCTGACGTGCCACACCTGCTGGCTCCCGTGGACCTCCAGGTCATCAAGGCGGCCGGAGTCACCTTCGCGCGGAGCCTGCTGGAACGCGTCATCGAGGAACGCACGGGCGGGGACCCGGCGCAGGCGGCGCGGGTGCGGGAGCGTGTGGTGCGGCTGGTGGGCGGCAGGCTCGACGGCATCAGGCCCGGATCGCCGGAGGCTGCGAAGGCCAAGGACCTGCTGGTCGCCGAAGGGTTGTGGTCGCAGTACCTGGAGGTCGGCATCGGGCCGGACCCGGAGGTGTTCACGAAGGCGCCCGTGCTGTCGGCGGTGGGTACGGGCGCGGACATCGGCGTGCTCCGCGCCTCCGTGTGGAACAACCCCGAGCCGGAGGCGGTCCTCGTCGTGGACTCACGCGGCCGGGTGCGGGGCGCGACGCTCGGCAACGACGTCAACCTCCGGGACGTGGAGGGCCGTAGCGCCCTGTTGCTGTCCCGGGCCAAGGACAACAACGCCTCCTGCGCGATCGGCCCGTTCGTCCGCCTGCTCGACGACGGCTTCGGCATCGGCGCGGTACGCGACCTCGACATCGGCCTGCGGATCGAGGGACCGGACGGCTATGTGCTGCGGGGCAGCAGCTCCCTGCGCGAGATCAGCCGCGACGTACTGGACCTGGTGTCCGCCACCCACGGCGCCCACCATCAATACCCGGACGGCTTCGCCCTGTTCACGGGCACGCTGTTCGCCCCGACGGAAGACAGAAAGAACCCGGGCGAGGGCTTCACCCACGAGTACGGGGACGTCGTGCACATCTCCAGCCCGCGGCTGGGCGCCCTGGTCAACAGGGTGGTCCCGAGCGAGGAGGCACCGCCGTGGACGTTCGGGGTGGGGGCGCTGATGCGGAGCCTGGCGGGGCGGGGGTTCTTGTAGCCGACGAGCGCGCCGTCAGCTGAGCCCCGCCGCCCTGGCGGCTTGCTCGAGCTTCGCGACGTGGGCCGCGCGGGCCCTCTCGTCGATCGGTCGCTCATGCTCCGCCCGCGTCCCCGTGCGGCCGTCCACCGTTTCGCGCAGTATGTCGGCGTGGCCCGTGTGGCGGACGGTCTCGCCCAGGACGTGGAGCATGACCGCGAGCAGGGTCGTGTTCGGGTGCGGGTCCGGCCACCAGGGGACGTGGCCGGGGGTGTCGAACGTCAGCGCGGCGATCGTCGCGTCCGCGTGGGCCCATGTGCGGCGGTAGAACGCGATGATTTCGTCGCGCGTCTCGTCCTCGGCCGCCCAGTGGTCGCTGCCGTCGGAGTCCTGCCAGCGGCACAGCGGTTCCGGGGAGGGGCGGCCGAAGACCTCGCCGAAGTATCTGGCCTCCACCGTGGCCACGTGTTTCACCAGGCCGAGGAGATTGGTCCCCGTCGGCGTCAGGGGGCGGCGGGCGTCGTACTCGGACAGTCCGTCGAGTTTCCAGAGCAGCGCCTCACGGTCCCGCCGCAGTCTTCTGTGCAGGGTGTCCTTCGCCGCATCGTCGTCGACCATGCGGCCGAGGGTGTCACGGACGTCCCTCCCCCATCCACCGGGCGGGGTGCGCAGCCCCCTGACGTGTGCCGCGCACCCCGCGGTTCATGCGGCGGCCGGCTTCTGCACGAACGTGGCGTGCAGGCGTCGGGTGTGGTCCACGTGGCGTTCCGCGCCGGTCAGTGCGACCCGGCTCGTCAGGCGCGGATTCGCGCTCGACGACGCC
>Ga0164243_10014655_pt1 | contig 10903 bp, 9 predicted proteins | sample OricompcompostOP_FD_108781 | JGI IMG/M metagenome (GOLD analysis project Ga0164243, IMG submission 108781) | Organic Plus compost microbial communities from Emeryville, California, USA - Original compost - Organic plus compost (OP) | ecosystem: Engineered > Solid waste > Mixed feedstock >...
CGCGATTTCCGCGAACAACGGCTTCGGCGTCAGATTCATTTCGCGTTTGAGCTGCGTCTGCATATGTTGCTTGAACGCCGCCTCCGCCGCCGTCGCCACTGCCGGCGGCAAGGCGGCGCGTTCGCGCGCCAGCCAGTCGATCAGCGCGCAGATCTGCGCATCGAGGCGGTTGCGCTCCGCTTCCAGCGCATGCGCCGGCGTGCCCGCGTCGAGCGCGTCGCCAACCGGGGTGAACGGCGCGTTGGTATCGTGCAGAATCTCGGCCAGTTGCGCCAACAGCGCGCGCTGATCGCACAGCTCCTCGAACAGCGGCGTCACCAGCCAGTCGATGCGCGGTTTCAGATTGTTGAGCAGATCGACCGCGCCGAACGCCTGGCCGCGCGCGAACTCGTCGGAAAGGCGCGGAATGATTTCATTGCGCAGCGTCGTGATCATGCCGTCGAGGATGCGCGCCAGAGAATTGTTCATGCCACGCTCCCGATCATTTTTTCCAGTTGCAACAGAATGCGCGGAATCTGCGCGCCCATCGCCGGCATGCGCAGGTCGTTGAAGCGCCCGGCCTCGAAGCAGCCGGCGGCGGCGGCGTGAATCGCGAACAGTTTGAAATTGTTGAAGACCTCGTAGTAACGCACCGCGTCCGGGTCGATCTTGATGCCGGTCCGGGCCTCATAACCGGCGTACAGATCCTCGCGCCGGATCAGCTGGCACAGGTACGGGGAGCGGCCGCTCCAGGCGCGCAGGCAGACGAAACCGATGTCCTCGTGCGGATCGCCGAGATGGGTCAGCTCCCAATCGAGAATCGCGGTGATGCGGCCGTCCTGCTCCAGAAAATTACCGATGCGGTAATCGCCGTGCACGATGCTGAGCCGCGGCGCCACCGGACAATTCGCCCGCAGCCACGCCAGCGACCAGGCCACCGCCGGCAACTGCCGCAGGCGCGAACGCGCGCTCACCTCATCCCAGAAATCGATTTGCGTGCGCGCCGCGTTGTGCACCGTCAGCTTGGCATTGTCGGCGCCGGCCAGCGCGGTACCGCGCCAGTCGAAGTTGTGCAGCGCGGTCAGCGCGCCCACGAACTGCTGCGCCAGTCGTTCGCGGGTGGCGTCGTCGAACACTTCGCCGCCATCGGGCGCCCACGGAATCGGCGCCTCGCCGGCGACCCGCTCGCAGATGAAAAACGGCGCGCCGAACACGTCGGAATCATCGCTGTGCCAGTACACGCGCGGCACCGGCACGGCGCTGTCTTGCAACACCTGCTGCGCGAAAAACTGCACCGAGGCCTTGTACGGCGCGAAGATGCCGTTGGGCGGACCAATGCGCAGGATCAGATCGCGACGCTGTTCGATTCCGTCCTGCGACCAGCTGGCCTCGAAGCCGTAGGTGAGCCAGGAAAAGCCGACCGTGAAACGCTTCAGTTTCGCGATATGGGTGGCGGCGCCGTGCCGCGCGCTCAGGAAATCGGCCAGCCGGCGCCCCACCACCGCCTCGCCAAAGGGATCTTGCTCTGCCACGTTGTCTACCGCCGTTACCTAAGGGGACATCACGACCATTATTGAAATTACCGTCGTGTACCACTGTCGCCGGATTGGCGCGGCGACCGCAATCGCCGCGCTGTTATTTATTCTGCCGTCCCGCAACACGGGGCCTCGCAAGCGCGAGGCCCGCGACGGGCCGCTTTGTTTTCGAACCGCCATCCGAGGCGATCCGGGCGCCTTTCTCCACGCGCCGCAACACCGCGCGCACGCGGCGCCTTATTTTTTCATTTTTTCTTGTCGAGAAACGCCACCACGCGCTCGGCGAACAGCGGCTCGCGGCAGCTGCGCAGGAAACCCGCGCGCTCGGCCGCCAGCTGCTCGGCCAACCCGGCGTCGCCCAACCCGGCCACCAGCGCCTTGATTTCGCGCACCGAGTGCGCCGGCAGTTTGGCCAGTTGCGCGGCCAGCGCCAGCGCTTCCTGTTCGAGTTTGTCGTTGTCCACGACGCGGTTGACCAGGCCCCACTCGGCGGCCTCCGCGGCGTTCAGCATGTTGCGCAGCAACAGCAAATCCAGCGCCCGCGCCGTGCCCAGGCGCCGGGTCAGGAAGAAACTGAGGCCGCCGTCGGTGCTGGTGGCCAGCTGCGGATAGGCCACCACGAAACGCGTGGCGGCCGTCGCCACCACCAGATCGCAGGCCATCGCCAGCGAGAAACCACCGCCGGCGGCGGAGCCGTGCACCGCCGCGATCACCGGCATCGGCAGGCGCCGCAGCGCCAGGATCACACGGTGGAACGCGTCGACGATTTCGCCGATGAAACGCGGCAGGTCGTTGAGGTTGTCGCGCATGGCGCGGATGTCGCCGCCGCCGCAGAAGGCGTTGCCGCTGCCCTTCAGCACCACCGCGCGCACGCCCGCGTCGGCCTCGACATCGAGCAACACCTGATGCAGCACCTGCATGGTTTCGATGTCGATCGGATTGAACTGCTGCGGCCGATTCAGGGTGATGACGGCGGTGTCGCCGTCGCGGGTCAGCATGATGGGTAGATTGTCGCTCACTACATACCTCCGAGTTTTCGACATCCGACGCGGCGGACGTTGGGGGGAACCGATCCGCCGCGCGAAAAAAACCGCTTACATCCGGAATATGCCGTAACGGGGATCGAGGATCGGCGTATTTAACGCCGCCGAGAGGCAAATGCCAAGCGCGTTGCGCGTATCCACCGGGTCGAGAATGCCGTCGTCCCAGATTTCCGAGGTGGACCAGTAGGCGCTCTGCTTGCGCTTGAATTCGCCCAGCACCGGCTCGCGGATGGCGGCGATGTCCGCCTCGCCGAGCTGTTTGCCCTGGCGCGCCAGCTGGCGGATCTTGACATCGGCCAGCGTGTTGGCGGCCTGCTCCGCGCCCATCACCGAAATCTGCGACTGCGGCCAGGAGAACAGGAAGCGCGAATCGAAGGCGCGCCCGCTCATGCCGTAGTTGCCGGCGCCGAACGAGCCGTGGCACATCACGGTGAATTTCGGCACCTCGGAACAGGACACCGCCATGATCATCTTGGCGCCGTCCTTGGTGATGCCGCGCCGTTCGTATTCGCGCCCGACCATGAAACCGGTGATGTTCTGCAGGAACAGGATCGGCGTGCGGTTCTGGTTGCACAGTTCGATGAAGTGCGCGCCCTTCAGCGCCGAATCGTTGAACAACACGCCGTTGTTGGCGAGGATGCCGATCTTGTAGCCCCACAGGTGCGCGTAGCCGCAGATCAGCGTCTTGCCGTAATTCGGCTGGTATTCGTGGAAGCGGCTGCCGTCCACCAGGCGCGCGATCACTTCGCGCATATCGAACTGCTGCTTGATATCGCGCGGCAGGATGCCGTACAGCTCGGCCGGATCGTAGAGCGGCGCCTCCGGCGGCAGCCATTCGATCGCGCTTTTCTGCGGGCGCTTGAACTGGCCGACGATATCGCGGGCGATGGCGATCGCCTCTTCTTCGCTGGAGGCCGGGTAATCGGCGGTGCCGGATACGCTGGTGTGCATATCGCAGCCGCCGAGTTCATCGACGCTCACTTCCTCGCCGGTGGCGGCCTTCACCAGCGGCGGACCGGCCAGGAAAATCGCGCCGGTGCCGCGCACGATCACGTTGTAGTCCGACAGGCCCGGCACGTAGGCGCCGCCCGCGGTGCAGTGGCCCAGCACCACCGCCACCTGCTGCACGCCCATTTTCGACAGGATGCACTGGTTGCGGAAAATGCGGCCCGCGTAATACTTGTCGGCGAACAATTCCGCCTGCAACGGCAGGAAACCGCCGGCGCTATCGCACAGGTGCACCACCGGCAGGCGGTTTTCGATGGCGATATCCAGCGCGCGCACGGTTTTCTTCACCGTCAGCGGATACCAGGCGCCGCCCTTCACGCTGGGATCTCCGGCGTTGATCACCACCTCGCGCCCGGACACGATGCCGATGCCGGTGACGCAGCCCGCGCCCGGCACATCGCCGTCGTAGGCTTCATTGGCGGCCAGCGACGAGAATTCCAGGAACGGCGTACCCGGATCGAGCAGCAGTTTGATGCGCTCGCGCACCGGCATCTTGTTCTGCGCGGCGAGCCGTTCGACATCGCGCTGCGGGCGCGCGTGGCGCGCTCTTTCCTGTTTTTCGCGAAACTCGGCGGCCAGCCGGCGATTGTGCTCGGCGTTGGCCTGGAACTCGGCGGACTGGGTGTTCAGACGGGATTCGATACGGTTCATCTTTATTCTCCCACCGGCGCCAGCGCGAGCAGCACGGCGTCGCGCTCGAAGGTCTGGCCGACGGCGTAAACGATCTCGGCCACGACACCGTCGCGCGGCGCGACCAGTGTGGTTTCCATTTTCATGCTTTCGATCACCAGCACGCTCTGGTCGCGGCTGACGCTGTCGCCGGCCTTGACATGATGCGCCACCACGCTGCCCGGCATCGGCGCGCGCACGCTGTCGTCGGCGCTGCCGTGGGCCTGATGCGACAGCCGCGCCAGCGGATGTTCATAACGCAGGTGATAAGCCGCGCCATCCAGATGCACGAACACATCGTCGCCGCGCGTGGCGATGAATACGCGCCGGCGCACGCCGTCGATGTGCAGCAGCGCGGAACCGTCGTCCTGCGGATGCAATTCCACCGGCACGGTTTTATCGCCCAGGTGCAGACGGTAGCCCTGGGCGGCGCGGGACAGGCCCAGGTCGTATTCGTTGTCGTCGAGTTTGAAGGCGTGAAACATGTCAGTTGCTCCAGTCGCCGATGGCGGCATGCAGTGACGGCACCAGATCGGCCGGATCGCGCAGCGAACGCGTCACCAGCGCGCCGGCGCCGAGCAGCGCGTGCAGCGTGTCCACTTTTAATTCAGGTTCGGCGGCGATGGCGGGATTGGCGTCGAGAAAACCGGTGTGCACATCGCCGGCCACGAACGCGGGGTGTTGGATCAGACGGCGCAGGAACGCGGTGTTGGTGCGGCAGCCGAGCAGCACGTAATCCGCCAGCGCGCGCTCGGCCCTGGCGATGGCGTCGGCGCGGTCGCGGCCGGCGACGATCAGCTTGGCCAGCATCGGGTCGAACGCCGCCGTCACTTCCTGGCCCTGGCTGATGCCGCTGTCGACGCGGGTGTCCGCCGGTTCGCGCAGCGTCAGCACCGGACCGGTGGTGGGCGTGAAACCGCGCGCCGGGTCCTCGGCGTAGATGCGGAACTCGATGGCGTGGCCCTCGGAGCGCACATCCTCCTGGCCATAACCCAACGCCTCGCCGGCGGCGATGCGCAATTGTTCGTGCACCAGGTCCTTGCCGGTGATCACTTCGGTCACCGGGTGCTCGACCTGCAACCGCGTGTTCATTTCCAGGAAATAAAACACGCCGTTGCCGAAGATGAATTCCACCGTGCCGGCGTTGCGGTAACCGGCCTTGCGGGCGATGCCGGCGGCGGTTTCGCAGATTTCCCGGCGCAGCTCGGCCGACAGCGCCGGCGACGGCGTTTCCTCGACGATTTTCTGGAAGCGGCGCTGCACCGAGCATTCGCGCTCGTACAGGTGCACGACATTGCCGTGGGTATCGCCGAGCACCTGCACCTCGATGTGACGCGGATTTTCCACGTAGCACTCGACATACAAACGGCCGTCGCCGAAATAACGCTGGCCCTCGCTGCGCGCGCGTTCGATCTCCGCCTCCAGCACATCGAGCGAACGCACGATGCGCATGCCCTTGCCGCCGCCGCCCGCCGCCGGCTTGATCAACAGCGGCAGCGGCACTTGGCGCGCGCGTTCGACGAAGGTGGCCGGGTCGTCGTCCTCGATCGCCGAGGGCGCCACCGGAAAACCGCCGTCGGCGACGAAGGCGCGGGCGCGCACCTTGTCGCCCATCAATTCGATCTGCTCGGGCGTGGGGCCGACGAAAACGATGCCGGCGGCCGCCACGGCGCGGGCGAACTCGGCGTTTTCCGAAAGAAAACCGTAACCGGGATGGATCGCGCCGGCGCCGACGCGGCGCGCGGCGTCGATGATCTGCGCGCCGTCGAGATAGGCGCCGACCGGCGTTTTGCCGGTGATTTCGACGGCCTTGTCCGCCATCCTCACCGCCTTCGAATCGCGGTCGGCGGCGTGGTAGACGATCGCGCCCTCGAGTCCCAGGCTCTGCACCGTGCGCAGGATGCGCACCGCGATTTCTCCGCGGTTGGCGACCAACACGGAGCGAAACGGCCAGTTGTTCATGCTTTTTTCCCCTTGGCGGAGGCGGCGGCGCCCCGGTCCAGTAATGTCTCCAGGCGATCGGCCACCTTGGACAGCCGTTCGGTTTCCCGGCGCAGATCGCCGGTTTCGTTGCGGATGGCGAGACCGTCGCACAACATCGACAACAGCTGGTCGGCGGTCTCTTCGATATCGAGGTCGCCGCGGCCGGAGATGTAATTCCACGCCCGGTGCTCAATGCAGCCGAACACCATGTCGCGGATCAACGGCAGCGGAATGTCGCCGCGAAATTCGCCGGCGCGCACGCCCTCCTCGACCACATCCATCACGAACTTGGAATAGCGGCGGATGGTGCCGTGCACATCGAGCTCGTAATAATCGTGTTCGGAGCGGATTTCCTGAAACATCAGCCGGCACAGTTGCGGGTTGTCGTAGATCGTGCGCAGATGCCGCCAGATCACGAAGCGCAGGCGTTCGCGGATGCCGCTGATGCCGGGCAGATCACGGCTGTAGGCCTCGACCATGCCCTGATACCACTGCTCGATCACCTTCAGCAGCAGCGCGCGTTTGCTCTCGCAATATTTGTACACGGTGCCTTCGGCGACACCGGCGCGCTCGGCGATTTCGGAAACCGCCGCGTTCTCGTAGCCGCGCTCGGAAAACACCGCCAGCGCCGCCGCGAGAATGGCCTCGACCCGTTCTTCCCGGCCCAGACGCACAAAGGATTTTCGCGAAGTGGAATTGCTCATAAATTACCGTTGTCCCGTGTCATCGGCATGGCGCGCATGCGCCGTTTCAACCGCGAATTATTTCACGGCGCGCCCGAGCGCCCGATACCCGAAAACAAAAATCCCCATGAGTCCACCCGTCCTGATGCCCACTCCAGCCACGGCCCGGCCGCCGGTTGAATGCCGCACCAGCGCTCACTTGCCCGGCCACTGCGGCGCGCGTTTTTCCTGGAAGGCGAGCATGCCCTCGCGCGCGTCCTCGGTGCTGGCCATCACCGGAACCATCACCTGGGCGTATTCCAGCGATTCGCGCAGGCTCATGTCGCGCATGGCGTTGAACGCCTGCTTGCCGAGTTTCACTGCGGTCGGCGATTTGTCGGTGACGCGCGCCAGCAGCCATTCCAGCTTCGCATCGAGTTCGGCGCGCGGCACCACGTAATTGAGCACGCCCAGCTCCAGCATCTCGGCGGCGCTGAACTGCTCGCCGGTGATGCACATCTCCGCCAGTTTGCGCGGCGGCAGCACCCGCAGCATGTACGGCAGGATCATCATCGGCGTCACGCCGATCTTGGCCTCCGGCGTGCCGAAGCGCGCCTCGTCGACGCCGATCGCCATGTCGCAGCCGCACAGCAGGCCGAAGCCGCCGGCCAGCGCGTGGCCGTTGACCCGGGCGATGATCGGCAGCGAACACTCCTGGAAACTCTTGAACAGATCGACGATGTAGTGCTTCGGCCTGGAAAAATCGACGTTGAACGCCGCGCCCTTGGCGTTCTTGGCCAGGTCCGCGCCGGCGCAGAACGCCTGTTCGCCGACACCGGTCAGCACGATCGCGCGCACCTCTTCATCGGCCTGCGCCGCGGCAACACCGGCGCCGATCGCGCGCACCACTTCCTCGTTGAGCGCATTGCGCCGCTCCGGCCGGTTGATGCTGATCCACTGCACCGCGCCGCGTTTTTCGACGATCACAAGTTCCGACATAGAGGCCCGCTCCGGGCCGGCCCGCCATCCGGCGGCACCGGCGAATAACGATTTCGCACCAAAAGTGAGTTCAACTCACTTAACTCGATACAAGCCGCTGCCAAAACATCGACAGCGACCTGCAACCCAAAAATCAACCGCTTGCGACAAGCCCCTGCCGACAAGGCGACATTGCGCAAACTTACCGATAAAAACCGCGCAAAGCTCAACTCATGCGGAAAATCCCAGAGCCGCTGTCGCAGGCTTGCTTTTCCGCCGGCTGCGATTCTAGAATAAGTGAGCTTGACTCATTTTCAGTCAAGGCCTTTTCACCTGTCAACCCCAGCACGCGCCCCGAACAGCGCCCAGGAGACACCGATGCCGGCCAGTGTCATGCAAACATTCAGCGGGCTCTCCAACGAAGAGCAGGAAATCCTCGATCAGGCCGATCGCTTCGCGCGCAACGAGCTGTATCCACTGTCACAACGGATGGACGACGAGGAATGGTGGCCGGAGCACATCTTTCCGCAGATCGGCGCGACCGGTTATTTCGGCGTGACCGCGCCGGCGGCGCTGGGCGGCGCGGACATGGACCTGTTTGCCAGCGGCCTGGTGGTGCAGGCGTTCGCGCGCTGGAACCACGCGCTGGCGCTGAGCTGGGTGGCGCATGAAAACCTGTGCCTGCACAACATCCTGCGCAATGCCAGCGAACAACAGAAGCAGCGCTACGTGCCGAAAATGTGCAGCGGCGAATTCATCGGCGCGCTCGGCCTGACCGAACCGGGCGCCGGCTCCGACGCGCTCGGCTCGATGCGCACCACCGCGCGCCGCGACGGCGACCACTACGTGCTCAATGGCAGCAAGATCTACATCACCAACGGCCCGGTGGCGGATGTGCTGCTGGTGTACGCCAAGGTCGACGAGCCGGGTTCGAAGGCGATTTCCGCGTTCATCGTCGAGAAGGATTTCCCCGGCTTCAAAGTGGCGCAGAAACTGATCAAGATGGGTTTTCGCGGCAGCCAGACCGCGGAGCTGGTGTTCGAGGACTGTCGCGTGCCGGCCGCCAACCTGATCGGCGAGGAAGGCCGCGGCGTCAAGGTGGTGATGAGCGGGCTCGATCTGGAGCGCGCCATGATTTCACCGATCTGCCTGGGGATTGCCGAGCGCGCCCTGGAGCTGAGCATCGAATACGCCAAGACCCGCACCCAGTTCAAACAGCCGATCGCCAATTTCCAGATGATCCGCGCCAAGATCGCCGACATGTTCGTGTGGGTCGAATCCATGCGCCTGTTCACCTACCAGACGCTGCGCGCGGCCAACACCATCGGCGAACACGACGGCGGCCGCGGCGATATCCACAAGCTCACCGCCGCCGGCGTGTTGTACGTGGCGGAAACCATGAACAAGGTGTTGAACGAGGCCGTGCAGATTCACGGCGGCAGCGGTTATATCTGGGAATCCGAGGTCAACCGGCTGTATCGCGCGATCAAGCTGTTGGAAATCGGCGCGGGCACCTCGGAAGTGCGCAAGATCATCATCAGCGACGCACTGCTCGGCAAATAATCGAACACGGCCGCGCGCGGATAAAAACGCGCGGCTCGAAGCGGAGCGCCGATTACGGCCCGCACAACAACGATAACAACGTTGGAAGAAGGCAATGACCGACACTGCTGCAACACGCGACACCATCGCGGAGGAAATCTGGAACGCGCCCACGGTGTATCGCAGCGATCTATTCAAGGACCAGGTCGTACTGGTTTCCGGCGGCGGCAGCGGCATCGGCCGCGCCATCGCCTTTCTGTTCGCGCGGCTGGGAGCGAAGGTGGCGATCTGCGGGCGCACGCCGGAAAAACTCGAACGCGCCGTGGCCTTCGCCGCCGGCAAGGGCGTCAGCCTGCTGGGCATTCCCACCAACATTCGCGAGCCGGAGCAGATCAGCGCGCTGTTCGAGCGCGTGCACGGCGAACTCGGGCCGATCGACATCCTGGTGAACAACGCCGGCGGCCAGTTTCCGCAGGCCGCCATCGATTTTTCGGTGAAGGGCTGGAACGCCGTCATCAACACCAACCTGAACGGCACCTGGTACATGATGCAGCACGCCGCGCGCTACTGGCGCGACCAACAGCGGCCCGGCTCGATCGTCAACATCATCGCGCCGATCGCGCGCGGCATGCCGGGCGTGGCGCACACGGTGGCGGCGCGCGCCGGCGTGGTGGGCGCGATGAACACCGTCGCCATCGAGTGGGCGCCGCTCCATATCCGCGTCAACTGCCTGTCGCCGGGCCTCACCGCCACCGAAGGATTGGAGGTGTATCCACCCGAGGCGCGCAAGGAATTTCCCAAGGCCAATCCGATGAAACGCCCGGCCACGCCGATGGAAATCGCCGAGGCCTGTATTTTCCTGGCGGGCCCCTCCGGCACCTTCATCACCGGCGAAGAGCTGATCGTCGACGGCGGCTATCGCCTGTGGGGCGAGTTGTGGACCGCGGGCAGACCGGCTTATTTCGATATTCCAACCTGAGCTTCATCGAGCCGAAACACGGGCGATGCCGACAACGATTCACATTTTCAAAGGACGCGACTCATGAGCGAGAAAAAAGTACTGATTGCCAATGCCCAGGGTTTCTGGGGCGACAGTATGCTCGGCCCCCTGCGCCTGATCGAGGAAGGCCCGGTCGACTACCTGACCTTCGACTATCTGGCCGAGATCACCATGAGCATCATGCAGAAGGCGCGCATGAAGGACCCCAACCTCGGCTACGCCACCGATTTCGTCAAGCTGGTCGGCCGCATCATCAAGACCTGCAAACAGAAAAATATCAAGATCATCGCCAACGCCGGCGGCGTCAATCCGAAGGGTTGTCTGGCGGCGATCCAGCAGATCATCCGCAGCCAGAACATCAGCGGCGTGAAAATCGGCATTGTCGAAGGCGACGACATCATGGAGCGCCTGCCCGAGCTGATCGCCTCCGGTGAAAAATTCACCAACCTCGACACCGGCGCCAGCCTCGACACCATTCGCGATCGCATCGGCAGCGCCAACGTC
>Ga0164243_10014656_pt1 | contig 10903 bp, 8 predicted proteins | sample OricompcompostOP_FD_108781 | JGI IMG/M metagenome (GOLD analysis project Ga0164243, IMG submission 108781) | Organic Plus compost microbial communities from Emeryville, California, USA - Original compost - Organic plus compost (OP) | ecosystem: Engineered > Solid waste > Mixed feedstock >...
CGACCGGCACCGCGCTCGGCGCCGCGCTGACCTTCTGCGTCGCCTCGTTCGTCGGCTTCGAGTCGGCGGCGATCTACTCGGAGGAGTGCAAGGACCCGAAGCGGACGGTCGCGCGCGCGACGCTGATCGGCGTCGCGATCATCGCCGGCTTCTACGCGATCTCGTCGTGGCTGCTGGCCGACTCGATCGGGCCGAAGGCGATCATCGATCCCGAGGCGCTGATCAGACTCGGCTACACGACGCCCGACGGCGCCGCGCCCGACCCGACGACGATCCTCATAGGCGAGGGCACGAGCCGCCTCGGCGCCTTCTGGGGCGACAGCGCGATGCTGCTCTTCTCGACCTCGCTGTTCGCCGCCGTGCTCGCCTTCCACAACGCCGTCGCGCGCTACTTCTTCGCGCTCGGCCGCGAGGGCGTCTTCCCGTCGCTGTTCGCGCGTGTCAGCGGCCGCACCGGCGCGCCGTACGCCGGCTCGATCGCGCAGTCGCTGCTGGCGCTGATCGTCGTCGGCTGGTTCGCGATCGCCGGCAAGGACCCGGTCCTGCACCTCTTCACCTGGCTGACCAACCTCGGCGCGCTCGGCGTGCTGCTGCTGATGGCGGTGACCTCGTTCGCGGTCGTCGCCTTCTTCGTCAAGCGGCCGGAGCTGGACGTCAGCCCCTGGCGCTCGCGCGTGGCGCCGGTCGCCGCCGGCGTGCTGCTCGTCGGCATCTTCATCCTCGGCCTGTCGAACTTCAACGTGCTGATCACCAGCGCGATCGACGCGCCGACCGACGACATGACGATCGTGCTGCCGGCGATCCTGATCGGCGGCGGCCTGCTCGGCCTGCTCGTCGGCGCCGTCCTGAAGGCCTCCAAGCCGCAGGTCTACGCCCAGATCGGCGAGGCCAGCCCGGAGGAGACGATCGCCTCCTGAGGCCGCGGCGAAGCGGAGCGGCGCGCGCCGGCGCGCCGCTACGCTCCGCCGATGACCGCCCGACCGCGTTTCGGTGCGCTCGAACGGATCGCCGCCAGCTCCGAGGCCGGCTGGCGTCACGAGGCGCACGACTTCACGCCCTGGCTGGCCGAGAACCTGGAGCTGCTCGGCAACGAGCTCGGGCTGGCGCTGGAGCTGACCGGCCGCGAGCACGCGGTCGGGCGATACTCGCTCGACCTGCTGCTGTCGGATGCCGACGGTCGTGTCGTGATCGTCGAGAACCAGTTCGCGCGGACCGACCACGATCACCTCGGCAAGCTGCTGACGTACGCCGCCGGCACCGACGCCGGCGTCGTCATCTGGATCGCCGAGTCGCTGACGCAGGAGCATGCCGCCGCGCTCGAGTGGCTCAACGACGTGACCGACGACCGCGTCGGCTTCTTCGGCGTCGAGCTGGAGCTGCTGCGGATCGGCGACTCCCTGCCGGCGCCCCACTTCCGCGTCGTCGTGCAGCCGAACGACTGGAAGAAGAAGACCCGCCGGCGCACGCGCGACTCCGTCGAGTGGGACTGGGACGGGTACGCGGAGCGGCTCGGCATCGCGCCGGAGCGGATCGAGGTCGGCAAGGCGCTCGTCGCCGCCGTCGAGGAGGCGGTCGAGGAAGCCGGCCTCGCATGGCAACCGGTCTTCCGCCAGGGCTACATCGCCTTCCAGCGTGCCGGCGGCTACAACGTCGTGATCGTCGACCTGTGGTGGAACCGGGCACCCCGACTGGCGGTCAAGCTGCCGGCCGCCCCAGCCCCCTAGAACGCGAAGCGCCCCGCCAGGCCGGGAGCCTGACGGGGCGCTCGTTCGGAAGGGCCCGTTGTTCCGCCGGCGCGGAGGCACGTCCCGCGCGGGCCGGGTCCCTCAGGTCGGGGTCAGACCTTCTCTGCCTCGCGGGCGATCTTCTTCTCCAGCTCCGTCTCGTTGTCGACGCCGACCTCGTGGCCGTCGAGCGAGACGTTCGGGACGATCCGGTCGAGCCAGGACGGCATCCACCACGCCTTGTCGCCGAGCAGCTGGACGACCGCGGGGGCGACGACGAGGCGGACGATCAGCACGTCGACGAGGATCGCCAGGCCGAGCCCGACGCCGAACATCTTCGAGATCACGTCCGGGGTCGATATGAAGGCGAGGAAGACCGCCGCCATGATCAGGCCGGCGAACAGCACGACCTTGCCGATCCGCGAGACGCCGTGGATGACCGACTCGCGCGGCCCGTCGCCCTCGTGGTACGCCTCCCGCATGCGCGACAGCAGGAAGACGTTGTAGTCCATCGAGAGGCCGAACAGGATCGCGAACAGCATCACCGGCACGAACGAGACGATCGGCACGTCGGAGTCGGCGCCGATCAGGCTCGCGCCCCAGCCTCTCTGGAAGACGAGCGTGATGATGCCGTAGGCGGCGCCGATCGACAGCAGGTTGAAGACGGCCGAGACGAGCGGCACCCAGACCGAGCGGAAGGCCGCCATCAGGAGTATCACCGAGAGGCCGATCACGACCGCGATGAAGACCGGCAGGCGCGCCGAGACCTTCGCCGAGAAGTCCTTGAAGCCGGCCGTCTGGCCGCCGACGTAGACCTTCAGGTCGCTGCCCGCGACCGCCGCCGGGATCACGCTGTCGCGCAGGTGGTCGACGAGGTCGGAGGTCGCCTCGTCCTGCGGCGAGGTCGACGGGACGGCGGTGATCGTCGCCATCTCGCCGTCTCTCGACGGCGCCGCCGGCGAGACGAAGACGATCCCTCTGGTGTCTCTGAGCGCCGTCTCGAGTCTGCTCAGCGCCGCTCTCTGGTCGGTCCCTCTGGCGAGGTCGACGGCGAGCAGGAAGGTGCCGTTGGTGCCCGGCCCGAAGGCCGCGCTGATCTCGTCGTAGGCCTTGCGCTGCGTGTTCTTCTCCGGCTGGTTGCCGTCGTCGGGCTGGCCGAGGCGCATGCCCGTCGTCGGGATCGCCAGCAGGATCAGCACGAGGCCGCCGAGCGCGATCGACAGCCACGGCCGCGCGGTGACGCGCGTGCCCCAGCGCTCGAACGCTCTGGAGGGCAGCACGTGCTCGGGCTTCTTCGGCTTCAGCCAGCGCGACAGCGCGCCGATCATGATCGGCAGGATCGTCAGCGACGACAGCACGACGCAGGCGATGCCGATCGCGGCGGCGATGCCGAGCTTGCCGATCAGCGGGATGCCGATCACGAGCAGGCCGGCGATCGCGACCATCACGATCAGGCCGGCGGCGAGCACGGACGCGCCCGAGGTCGCGGCCGACTTCGCGGCCGCGTCGCCGGGACTGTCCCCGGCCGCCGCCTGCTCGCGGTAGCGGCCGATGATCAGCAGCGAGTAGTCGATGCCGGCGCCGAGGCCGAGCATCACGGCGAGCGTGGTGGCGAAGTCCGGCAGGCCGAGCGGCTTGGCGAGGATCGCGAGCACGATCTGGCCGAGCATCACGCCGATGATCGCGCCGATCAGCGTCGCCGCCATCGCGGCGCCGGAGCGGAACAGCAGCGTCAGCAGGACGATCGCGATCGCGATGCCGATCAGCTCGCCGACCGGCGCGTCCTGCTCGGCCGCGAGGTCGACGATCTGGCCGCGCATCTGGACGTCGACGGGGCTGCCTCTGACGGCGTCTCTGACGGCCGTCTCGAGCTTCTCCGCGTCGGTCTTCTCGATGTCGGTCCCCTCCTGGTCGGAGCGGACCTCCACGACGGCGACCTTGCCGTCTCTGGAGACCTGGTCGGCGCTGCCGACCTGGTCGATGATCGGCACGCCTCTGGCCGCCTCGAGCGCTCTGTCGACCGCGGCTCTGGCGGCGGCGTCTCTGAGCGTCCCGTCTCTGACGGAGAAGACCAGCTGGGCGTCGGCGCCCGCGAGCGCCGGGGCGTGCTCGCGGAAGAGGTCGATCGCCTTCTGGGACTCGGTGCCCGGGATGTTGAAGTCGTCCGCCGGGGTGCCGCCGACCGCGCCGGCGACCGCGCCGAGCACGACGACCGACAGCAACGCGACGGCGAGACTTCGCTTCCAATGGGAGGTCAGGGCGCGGGCTATACGCGCGAGAAGTGACGACATACCGGGCTCCTGAGAGGGTCGGTGAGGTGGAGGGCGCCGTTTCGGCCGGCGGACCGTATCACAGAGCGTGTAAAATTGCAGTGTCTGCAACTTTGCGATGTCCGAAGATGTGCATGAGATGCGAAACGCGGATACTCTTGGTGCCATGAGCGCGTCCGACAGCGACCGCGAGCAGGAGCTGGCGGACGTCGGCCCTCCCGGCGCGCCGGTCTGCGCCCCGGGCGGGCGGCCCAGCCTGCGCGAGCGCAAGAAGCTGCGGACCTACGAGACGATCGCCGCCGCCGCGCTCGACCTCTTCGACAAGCAGGGCTTCCGCGCCACGACGATCGCCCAGATCGCCGACGCCGCCGAGGTCTCGCCGCGGACCGTCTCCGCCTACTTCCCGGCGAAGGAGGACCTGCTCTTCCCGCACACCGACGAGATGTTCGGCGTGCTCGCCCAGCGCCTGCGCGACCGCCCCGCCGGCGAGCTGGCGACCGACGCGCTGCGCGGCTGGATCACCGAGCTGTTCGAGAACTTCTCCGGCAAGCACGAGCACGAGCGCGAGCAGACGCGCCGGCGCGTGATCGAGGCCGACGAGGCGCTGCTCGCCTACGAGCGGCAGCTGCTCGGCAAGGGCGAGAGGGTCTTCGCCGAGGCGATCGCGCGCGACCTCGGCACCGACGCCGACGACGTCGCCCCGCAGCTGGCGGCGGCCGCCGCCGTCGGCGCGCTCGCGGCGATCGGCCGCTTCCAAGACGAGCAGGGGATCGCCGACCCGGCCGCCCACCGCGACGCGGCGCTCGCGCTCGTCGACCAGGCGATCGTCTTCCTCGGCGGCGGCATCCGCGAGCTGCGCGCCCAGCGCGGCGACCCGCCGCTGCAGCCGGCCTAGGAACTACGCCTAGCCGTCGAGCAGCCGCGCCGTCTGGCGGGCGATCACCCACTCCTCCCGGGCGCGCAGCACCAGCACGCGCACCGGTGCGCCGGAGGGCGCGATGTCGGCGTCGGGCCGGGCGGCGTCGTTGCGGGCGGGATCGAGCGTGACGCAGAGATGGCGCAGGCGCTCGGCGATCCGCTCGCGCAGCGGCGCCGAGTGCTCGCCGACGCCGGCGGTGAAGACGAGCGCATCGATGCCGCCGAGCGCCGTGCTCATCGCCGCGACCGCGCTCGCGACGCCGCGCACGAAGACGTCGATCGCGAGCCGGGCGCGCGGATCGGCGGGGGCGGCGTCGAGCAGCTCGCGCATGTCGGCGCTGCGCTCGGAGATCCCCAGCAGGCCGGCGTCGTGGTTGAGCGCGGCGTCGATCGCGTCGGCGTCGAGGCCGCCGGCGCGCAGCATCCGCAGCACGACGCCCGGGTCGAGCGCGCCGGAGCGGGTCGCCATCGGGATCCCGTCCAGCGGCGTGAAGCCCATCGTCGTGTCGGCCGAGCGCCCGCCGCGCACCGCGCTGACCGAGCAGCCGCTGCCGAGGTGGCAGACGACCAGCCGCCGCGCGCGCTCGGCGCCGAGCAGCGCCCGCGCCCGCTCCGCGCACCAGGAGACGTTCAGCCCGTGGAAGCCGTAGCGGCGGATCCCCTGCTCGCGCGCCCACGCCGCCGGGATCGCGTAGGTCGCCGCCGCCGCGTCGAGCGTGCGGTGGAAGGCGGTGTCGAAGCAGGCGACCTGCGGCAGGTGGGGGAAGGCCTCGCGCGCCGCGTCGATCCCCTCCAGCGCCGCGCGGTTGTGCAGCGGCGCCAGCTCGGCCGCGGCGGCGATGCCGGCGCGCACGTCGTCGTCGATCCGCGCCGGCGCCTCGAAGCGGTCGCCGCCGTGGACGACGCGATGGCCGATCGCGTCGGCCTCGTGAGCGTGGTCGCTCAGCGCGCGCTTCAGCGCCTCCGCGTGCGGGCCCGCGGGAGGGAGCCTCTGGCGAGTTCCCGCAAGGGAATCGAGGGCTCTGCCCGTGGATTCCCCAGGCTCCCAGCGCTCCTCGCCGCTGGCCAGCAGCGCCGCGTCGGGATCGGCGGCGGCGCTGTCGAGCAGCGCGTGCTTGAGGCTGGAGGAGCCGGCGTTGACGACGAGGACGCGCACGAAGCGGGCGGCGTCTCGGCCTCAGCCGGCCGGCGCGGACGGGACCGGCGCCGGCTCAGGCTCGCTCCAGACCCAGTCGCGCACCTCCGGCATGTCCTCCAGGTGCTCGCGCACGTAGGCGTGGTGGCGCGTCAGCTGCGTCTCGCACCAGCGCTCCAGCTCGCTGGCGCCGGCCGGCACGCGGCGCGTGCGGCGGAGCGCGTCGAGCACGAGGTGGTAACGGCTCATCTGGTTCAGCACGACCATGTCGAACGGGGTCGTCGTCGTGCCCTGCTCGGAGAAGCCGTGGACGTGGAAGCGCGGCGCGCCCGGGCGGCCGTGCAGCAGCTGGTGGAGCGCGCGGGCGTAGCCGTGGAAGGCGGTGATCACCTCGGTCTCCTCGCCGAACAGGGCGACGAAGCGGTCGCGCTCCCAGCCGTGCGGGTGGACCTCCGGCGGGCTCAGCGCCATCAGGTCGACGACGTTGACGACGCGCACCCGCAGCTCCGGCACGTGGCGGCGCAGCAGCCAGGCGGCGGCGATCGTCTCCTGCGTCGGCACGTCGCCGATGCACAGCAGCACGACGTCGGGCTCCTCGCCGGCGTGCTCGCTGCCGGCCCACTCCCAGGCGCCGCCGCCGGCGGCGCAGTGGGCGTTGGCGTCGGCGAGCGGCAGGTACTGCAGCTGCGGCTGCTTGTCGATCACGATCAGGTTGACGTAGTCGCGGCTGCGCAGGCAGTGGTCGGCGGTCGACAGCAGGCAGTTGGCGTCCGGCGGCAGGTAGACGCGCACGACGTCGCCGCTCATGCTGATCATCGTGTCGATCAGGCCGGGGCCCTGGTGGCTGAAGCCGTTGTGGTCGTTGCGCCAGCAGGTCGAGGTCAGCAGCACGTTGAGCGAGGCGACGGGGGCGCGCCAGTTCAACGAACGCGACGCCTCGAGCCACTTGACGTGCTGGACCGCCATCGACGCCGACACCATCGCGAACGCCTCGTAGGTCGCGAACAGGCCGTGGCGGCCGGTCAGCAGGTAGCCCTCCAGCCAGCCCTGGCAGAGGTGCTCGGAGAGGACCTCCATCACGCGCCCGCCCGCGCTGACCGACTCGTCGTCGGGCCGCGCGACCTGCAGCTCGCGGTCGGTCACCTCGAAGACGGCGCCGAGCCGGTTGGAGTTCGTCTCGTCGGGACAGAAGAGGCGGAAGTCGCGGCTCGTCTCGGTGCGGCTGAGGAGGTCGCGCAGCAGCTCGCCGAGACGGCGCGTCGACTCCGCTCTCGTGCTCGCGGGGGCGGGGACGTCGACCGCGTAGGCGCCGTGGTCGGGCAGGTCGAGCGGCCGCAGCAGGCGGCCGCCGTTGGCGTGCGGGGAGGAGCCGATGCGGGCGTCGCCTCTCGGCGCCAGCGCGGCCAGCTCCGGCACCAGCGCGCCGTCGTCGTCGAAGCGCGTCTCCGGTCTGTAGCTGCGCATCCACGCCTCCAGCTGGGCGAGGTGCGCCGGGTTCTCGCGCACGCCGGGCAGCGGCACCTGGTGGGCGCGGAAGGTCCCCTCGACCTTGACGCCGTCGACCTCTCTCGGGCCGCTCCAGCCCTTCGGCGTGCGCAGGATCAGCGCCGGCCAGCGCGGCCCCGCGGCGCTCGCCGAGCCGTTGCTGCCGCGGTGGGCGCCGGCGCGCGCCTCGGCCTGGATCGCGCGGATCGCGTCGTAGGCGCGCTCCAGCTCCTGGGCGAACTGCGCGTGCACCTCGCGCGGGTCGTCGCCGGCGACCTCGACCGGCTCGTAGCCGTGCGCGTGCAGCAGCGCGTGGACGTCCTCGTCGGGGACGCGGCCGAGCACCGTCGGGCCGGAGATCTTGTTCTCGTTGAGGTTGAGGATCGGCAGCACCGCGCCGTCGCGGCGCGGGTCGAGGAAGCGCACGCCCTTCCACGAGCCCTCCAGCGGACCGGTCTCCGCCTCGCCGTCGCCGACGACGCAGGCGACGACGAGGTCGGGGTTGTCGAAGGCGGCGCCGAAGGCGTGCACGAGCGCGTAGCCGAGCTCGCCGCCCTCGTGGATCGAGCCGGGGACGGGGACGCTGACGTGGCTGGGGATCCCGCCCGGCGTCGAGAACTGCCGCACCAGCCGCAGCAGGCCGGCCTCGTCGCGGCCGACGTCGGGATAGACCTCCGACCAGCTGCCCTCGAGGTAGGCGTTGGCGACGATCGCCGGGCCGCCGTGGCCGGGGCCGGTGATGTTGAGCACCGGCGCGCCGGTCCGCCGGATCAGCCGGTTGAGCTGGGCGTAGACGAGGTTCAGCGCCGGCGAGGTGCCCCAGTGGCCGAGCAGGCGCGGCTTGATGTGCTCGGCTCTCAACGGCTCGCGCAGGAGCGGGTTGGCCTGCAGGTAGATCTGTGCGACGGTCAGGTAGTTCGCCGTCTCCCACCAGGCGACGAGGCCGTCGAGCTCGGAGTCATCCACGGGGCGAGCCTACCCAGGTGCGGGCGACTCGTCGTCACCTTTCACGCGTGAGACACATCGGGTCGCGCCGCTAGCCTTCTCCTCCATGGCCACCGCCGACCTCACGATCCTCGCGCTCGGGCGCGCCGACGCGAGCGCGAGCGAGTACATCGCCGCCGTCCAGCGCAAGCTCGCCGAGCAGGATCGCGTGAGATTCCAGATGCACGCGATGGGCACCTCGCTGGAGGGCTCGACCGCCGACATCCTCGCGATCGTCGGCGAGCTGCACGCGGTCCCGTTCGAGCAGGGGATCCCCCGCGTCTACACCGTCCTCAAGCTCGACGAGCGGCGCGACAAGCCCGAGCAGACGCTCGCCGACAAGGTCGCCTCGGTCGAGCGGCGGCTCGCCGGCTGACGCGCGCCGTGCGCGCACGTCTGGCAGCGCTCGCCGCGCTCGTCTGCGCCGTCGGCGCGGTGCTCGCGCTCGCGCTCGGCCGCGGCGCCGACGAGCGGCCCGTCGCGCACGCGGCGCCGCGCCCGGCCGCGACGGTCGCGCTCGCCGGGCCCGGGCCGCGCGCGATCAGAGCGGAGGTCGCGCGCGTCGCGTCGCTGCGGGCGCTGCGCGAGCGACAGCGGCGGACCGATCCGCACGTCTTCCCGATCCGCGGCCGGCACGACCGCGGCCGCTACGAGACGAACGACTTCGGCGGCGGCCGCGGCCACCGCGGCCAGGACATGTTCGCCGCGTGCGGGACGCCGCTCGTCGCCGCGCTCGGCGGCGTCGTCAAGTACGCGGCGAGCGAAGGCGCGGCCGGCAACTACCTCGTCGTCACCGGCCGCGACCGGCGCGACTACGTCTACATGCACCTCGCCGAGCCGCCGCGGCTGAGAGCGGACGACCGGGTCGCCGACGGGCAGCCGATCGGCCACGTCGGCGACAGCGGCAACGCCGACGGCTGCCACCTCCACTTCGAGCTGTGGACCGCGCCCGGCTGGTACAGCGGCGGCGAGCCGATCGACACCGCGAGGCTGCTCGCCGCCTGGGACGCCGCGACGTAGGCGGGCCGGGCCGCCGGGCTCGTCACGCGCTGACCGGCTCCATCCCCAGCATCTGGCGGAAGGCCGCCGTGTCGTTGAGGTGGGGGAAGGGCTCGTCCGGCACCGCGACGCCGAGGCCCGCGCAGAGCGGCCCCCAGCCCTCGCTGACCTCGAAGACGATCAGGCGGTCGGCCGGGACCTTCGCCTTCACCTCGGCGACGTGGCGGTCGAAGACCTCGAACGCGTGCGCCTTGTCGAGGAACCGGCCGTCGAAGGTGCCGTCCCAGATGATCCCGTTGATCATCTCCAGCACCGCGCCGGCCGGCGCTCTCTCGGTGTTCCCGGCGAGCTCGCCGCGGTTGGCCATCTCCTTCGCCTCGAAGATCGTCGTCAGGCAGGAGCGGTACCACGCCTCCTTGTCGCGCACGCTCAGCAGCACCTTCGCCTCCGGGAAGGCCTCCATGTGCTGCTCCCAGAAGGCGCAGGCCGGCCAGTCGATCGTCGAGCCCCAGCCGTCGAGCGCGGCGACCCAGTCGACCCGCTCGCCGGCGGCGGCCGCCCTCCACGGCGCCGCCAGCGAGGGCTCGCGCAGCACGTCGATCATGTGCAGGCAGGGGCCGAAGCCGAGCCGCTCCAGCGCGCCCTTCTGGGACATCGTCCCCGTCCGGCCGAAGCCGGCGCCGATCACTCTCATCGTCTCTCCTCTCACCATCGCAGCAGCGCGAGGCCGACCGTCACCCCGGGCCCGATCGTCACCATCAGCCCGCGCTCGCCCGGCCGCGGCGCGCGGCGCCTCACCAGCTCCTCCAGCACGAAGAAGGCCGACGGCGTGCCGACGTTGCCGTGCTCGGCGAGCACCGCGGCGCTGGCGGCGACGTCGTCGTCGGTCAGCCCGACGCCGGCCTTGATCCCGTCGAGGATCCCGCGTCCGCCGGGATGGACCGGCCAGTGGTCGATCGCCGCGCGGTCGAGGCCGTGGCGGGCGAGGAAGGCGTCGATCAGCCCGCCCAGCTCGGTGCGCGCGTAGACCGGCAGCGCCTTGCTCATCTGCACCTGGCTGTCGAGCGAGGTCATCTCCGAGCGCACGTCGGCGAGCGTGCCGGGCAGCTGGTGGACGGCGCTGGCGACGATGCGGGGGAGGGCGCCGGCGGCGTCGCCGGAGGGGTCGCCGGGCGCGGCGCCGGGGCGCGCGTCGAGCGCCAGCAGCGCGGCGGCGGCGCCGTCGCCGAACAGCGACGAGCCGATCGTCTTGACCTTCGCGTCGTGCGGGCCGACCGGCGTCAGGATCCCGGACATCCACTCGGCCGCGACGACGAGCGCGCGCTGGCCGGGCCGCTCGCGCAGCGCCTGCGCCGCCAGCCGCAGAAGCGGCACCGCGCTCGCGCAGC
>Ga0164243_10014657_pt1 | contig 10902 bp, 3 predicted proteins | sample OricompcompostOP_FD_108781 | JGI IMG/M metagenome (GOLD analysis project Ga0164243, IMG submission 108781) | Organic Plus compost microbial communities from Emeryville, California, USA - Original compost - Organic plus compost (OP) | ecosystem: Engineered > Solid waste > Mixed feedstock >...
GGGGGGGAGGGGGGGGGGGGGGGGGGGGGGGGGGGGGGGGGTGATTAGGTAGGTAGGTAGGTAGGAAGATAGCCATCTCTGTGATGAACAACATAATGTGTATTTGTATTTGTATTTGTGTCCGCGAATGGGTAGGAACCGGAAAGGAACTTGGGTAACATACCTCCCACTCCTCCTTGTACAAAAAGTCCTCGGTTTGTTTCCTGCATCCAAAGAAGAGAATAGTGTGTCCGACCTCGGTGCCGTCTTCCGCCTGCTTCGCGCGTTCCTGAACAAATCCTCGGAAAGGAGCAACACCGGTTCCGGGTCCAATGAGGATGATGGGCTTGGAAGGGTCCGAGGGGAGCTTGAAGTTGGAGTGACGGACGTGAACAGGTACGCGGATATTGTTGTACTTGTTCCTGGGGCCCTCGATCTCGTAGGTTAGACCGAAGGGGGATGGGTTGGAATCGCTGTTTTGCTTCTGCTTCAGGGCGAAAAGGTAGTTGGTAGACACACCACGGAAGGGGTCGTTGGGTCGGCTGGCGACTTGCTGGCTCTCGACGACCGCAGTGATGGAAATGGTCTTTGGCTGAACGAGGGACGAAGACGAGATCGAGTAGTATCGCGGCTGGAGCTTGGTGAGACCCTCAATGAAGGCCGAGAAGGGGACATTGGTCCACTTGAGTCCACCGCTGACGTTGTGGAGGAGCCGGGAGATGTTGTAGAACTGATCGCTAGTCTTCTCGTGGAAGTAATCCTTATCACCACCAAGCTTGGTCATCTCGGCCTTGATCTCGTTGTTCGGGGCGAAAGCGGCAAGAGTGGCCAAGAACTGACGGGAAACGGGGGCGCCGATCTCCATGTGGTATCGCACGATGGCATCATAAGTAGTCGGGGTAGGGAAAGGAACCTTGGCGGTGGGTTCGAGGGCCCTGACGTTGATAACATCGTGCCTCTTCTCGGTGAGACCAAGGATGTCCAGGAAGCGATCGACTTCGGCACCAGCGTTGCTTGGCCAAATAGCGATGTGGTCACCAGTCTGGTAGGTCAGAGTGGATCCGCTAATGTCAACATCAATGTGTAGGCAGTTCCTGTCCTTTGCATTAAAGAGCTCGTGCGAGGTGGCAATAGGGGCAATGTACGGGTTGTGCGCATTGAAGGGTCCCTTGACGTTGCCTTCAAGGTGGATCTTGTTCGGCTCACCAACGTATACCTCAGGAGACTCAACGGTAAGACTGTCCCGGTCGACGATCTCGAAGGTAGGCTCATAGACAGCCTCGCGCTCCTCGAGGCCCATCTTCTTGGCGAGAGCGGCCCACATGGGCTCCTTCCAGGCAAGGAAGTCCTCTTCCATGGTACCGGAGCCGTCGTCACCTTCGCCAGCTTCGCCAATTCTGTTGGCGCCGAGCTTCTGGAGGATCTTATCCACATTCCTAACCATGTAGTTGTAGTGCTCGTAGGTATTGTTACCGAGACCGAACGCGACGTAGTTGAGGTTGTCGAGGGCAGGGCTGCGATCCTCGGAGAACTGGACATCGTCGGCAGTCAAGAACTCGTGGAAGTCGACGGCATTGTCAGTGGGCTCACCCTCGCCGTAAGTCGCGAGAACGAACATGACAATCTTGTCGCTGGGGATGGTGTCGAGATTGTCAAAATCGTAGTCCTCGAGATCGGCGATCATGGTCTCGAGGCCGAATCGACTCTTCCCTTCCTTGGCAAGCCTAGAAGCATAGTCCTCGGCGGTGCCGGTCTGCGACCCGTAGAGAATGATGCAGTTCTTGCCCATCTCCTCCAGCTTCTCCAGGATATTCCGCGTCTTGCCGGCCTTTGCCGTATTGCTGAAGGCATTGGCGTAGGGGTCCTTAGCTACCGCCCAGTACTTTCCTTTCGTGAAGTACGCTACAGTACCAACGAAAAGGGCAGATAGGACGATAACGTCCAGAGTGTCGAGTTCGGCCATCGTGACGAATTGGGTCGACAGGGAAAGGTTCCTCGAGGTTTGTGTGGGCGGTCCGACTTCGGGGTAAATTGAGACGAAGACGTTGCGTGATGAGTTGAGCGAGCTGGAGAGTTGAGAGGCTCACTGCAAGAGATCGAGGATCAATCTCTGTTATCGCTTTGGCCGACGGAAGGCGGAGGGAGGATGAGAGTGGGAAAGGGAACGGAGAGAAATGGCCGAGAGAAACTGGAGGAAGAGAGAGGAAAGATTGATGGATATGTGGGCCGAGGTTCCAATGTATGAAGGAGAAGGAGGATTAGCATCCAGGGGGATGAGAAGAATTATATTTCTAGCGTGGGCTGGCTGGAGGGAGAGCAGAGGCTGGGTGTCCGCTGTCTGCCGATTTTTTAGCTTTGGGACGCCGTGTACAACTACTTGGTACCTGGAAACTTGGGGAAGTCGGGGCGGGGCACCACGCCAGTTGAGAGCGCTACTCAGTACTTCTTTTGCTGGGGGCGGTGATCTGCCGTTGACTGCGAAGACGAGGGTCCACCACGAGAAAGCAAAAAGGGTATGGGAGGACCAGGGAGGTTGATGTGGCCCGGACGGTAGTTCGGGTTCGGGTTGGGTGTACCTTTGTATGTACTTTGTAGATTTCCGGTCGGAAATACCTGGTACGCCGACTTCGTATGGGTACATCGAAAATGGCAACGGAAAGGACAAGGAACAATTTGAAGTCCCAAGCCAAGTCTTGCCCACAGCCCACGGGTCAATTTGAACTGCCCATGTCCCACCCGCTGATGAGATAAGCCGGGTCGTCCCACTTTGAGCCGACAATGGACCAGGATAGCAACGACACTGATTGTTGGCTGCGAGATCTTTGAATTTGAGTGGAGTGCGGGATTGGCGGATGGAAATCCTCTCCGACGGAGGCCTAGACTCTGGACTCTGGAGGCAGCAATGAATCGCAACGACAATGCTACGCTGGCCACTTGAATTGACGCGATGACGGACGGTCCTGGAAGTCTTACGACATTGATTCTCATACAATTATCGAGATGACAGCTGTACTTTTCGTCTCTCACTCACTCATCTTTTTTTCTTTCCTCTTCTTTTTCTTTCCTTCGTTTTGCTTTTGCATTATCTATTATTTCGTCATGCTCGTTTCCCTTTCTTCTCTTTTCTTTTCTTTTTATCCATTGGGAACATCTGCACTCCTAGAACTAAACTACTTTCGACTCTGTAGCGTTTAAGTATGGTATCGTGATGTTCACCATTGAGGCGTATTTGGGTTCACCGAACTGTGTCTTTTCGGCTGTTTGGTAGCCTTTCTGAGAGAGGAATGCTGTGGATACTTGGAGATACTGATTGATGCTCCGAATACGCTACGAAGTACGACCGCTTCGCTAGCGGCTCGGCACAAGCATATTTCACCGCGGAGATGTGGATTGGATCTTGACCAATTTATACTCATCGCCGATTCCTTCTGCTTGTTTCGAATCCTCGCATCGCTCTCTTTCTCCGCAGCTCTTCCTAAGTATTTATATGTTCTGTACAAATTGCACCGAGTAATTCTTTGAAGTACTTCGCACAATACTTCGTACATACCTATACTTTTGTTCAACAACGGAGCCTCAACACTCAAGCGACATGTGATGTCAATTGCCACCAAATGTCAACACCTGCCCGAACAATTATCAAACCTGATGATTAAGCAGACAGCTCTGTTCAATTGAGTTGGAGTGACCTCGTGCCAGATCTCCCCCAAAAACCCCTATTTAGTGTAGCCAATTATGCGCGTCGTGACAATTCTCACCAGGTGCCATCCATTCTTACACCATCTGTTTATGGCGGGTATGCTCCTCCCGTGATAAGAGATGCCACAATAGGCCCCCTCACTCAACGTCCCCTTGCAGGACGCCCAGATTCGCGTGCTAAATTGTATCAGCCGGTCAAAATCTTCTTCCAACCCATTCAGCCAGCAATCCCTGCCTCCGTTTCCGTTTCTAGCACCACCCATATTAATGCTCAACGACCTCAGGCCTTGCTCTTTGGAGGGCGGAATATTACCCAGCTTGTTGTAAATGCCCAAACGGCGAGAGCTCACCACAACCAACATATCGCCCTACCCTCGTCGATTTGATCCTTACCCTTTCGATTGACACCAGACCGACCGCGTGCCACTGTTTGCAAGGCGCACCGCCTAGAGATGTGGTAGAACAGATCATGGGACTCTGCCCAACTCGAAATGGGTCAGTATTAATGCTCTTCTCCGTGGGCCCCTCACCTCTTGCCCACCACACCCATTCCTTTGTGCAACCTCTCCTCTCCATTCTTCCCTGTATTGTTCTTATGCCCTTGAGTCGGTGTTTTATGAGTCGATGTTTTCCAGGTCTTATATTACACATACCCCTCGAGAAGAACTGTGTGCCTGCGTTGCCCATCCCCTCCCGCGTCTTTTGTCTCGACCTAGCGAACCCAGTTTCAGTCTCGAGCATCTTTTGCTTCCCTTCACTGCTGCCCCATTGATGTCATTCCCATTCATCTTGACCAATTTTGGGGATTCACTTCGGATAATACATGTACACGACATATAGACACCTCTTTGTTCCACAAGGATAGGAGAATACTGCAAGCGCCCATTGATAAGGCTTTCCCGTGCTAACGTTCTGTTCCGTCGAGAAGCTCCGTCCCAGACGCTGCCGGACCATTCGCCCGACCCCGTCAAGTTCTCCCCGAGATCCGTCTCAAGGCTTGACGAGGAGCCCGAAGACGATTGGCACCGAACACTTCGACCGAATGCCTTAGAACCCCACGCTCCCCGACCGATTGCCCACTCGAGAGAATCCTCGGCCGAGAAAATATCCCCATCCGCACCGCCCGTAACCTTGACCTCCCCGCGTCTTCAAACGCCTCAATCTCGCACAGGGCTTGGAGGTGTACTTGAGCGACCTATCGATCCGAAGAGCGCTTCGTATGGGCACCATCGCCAGACCTCTATCGTCCATGGGATTCAACACTCAAGAAATGGAAGCCTGGCCAGCTCGTCATCTAGTCCCCTGAGCCCGCAGATGATTGCCGCGGCCGGAGCCGCCATGTTGTCAGACCGCCATGAGTTCCATGGCATGTTGCGGATAGATGACGACGTTCCGCTTTCGAGACCCGGAACCTCTCTCTCAAATGCCCCTACCCTTACCTCTATACCCCAAGTCCCCGAGAAACCCGCCTCGATCCCTGAAAGCACTAGTTATTCGGCAACTACTAGACGGGTCGAGCGTATGCAAAGCGTCAAATCTCGCCACGATCATGCCCACCATCCGTCCCACTCCTCTAGACACCATAGAGATGAACAAAAAACCGTGGGCGAGTACGCCCTGCATGTCTTGTTTACCTCCGTACGTGAAGCTCCGTCCTTTTCCCGAATGATAGGCCTTGTTGGACATCCCTTTCCCTAGGTAGTCTTCGCCACTGACATTGGAGTAGTTCATTGCCCAAGCTGAGGAGAAGTTGAACGATTGCATCACCGTGCCCTTCGACCCAGAGCCACAGATCGACCATATATGTGGTCCTGGTGTTGACCCGAGCTTTGATCAGTCAATAGTCGCCCTTGGCCACATTGCGAGTCAAAAGCCGAAACCTTTGATCGACTTAATGATGCTGTGGAGGAAGAGTAAGAGCGACCTTGCAAACGAAGCCAGAACACAGGCTCAGCAATCTAAGGCCCATCTACCTTTAAGTCCCTTGCAACGACGAAATACTGAACCTCTTCACCCCCACCAGCCCTCGTCATCTGTCGATGCGGGACTGCCGCCATTCCTAAACTCGCCTTTATCCAGGCAGGAGTATGTTGCCCAGGCCGAACGTCGATCCACCGTGTCTATATACATCCTGTGCAGGGTCCTCATCGAAATTATCAGCCAGAGTAGCCTGGCTTGCATTACGTCCGAGATGGAGGAGAAATTAGAAGGAATCATCTTTGGCCAGTTGAAGATTGCAGATACTGAGCAACTGATGATGTCCCCCCTCAAGCTAGCGAATTGGAACCTTTTCGCCCAGCTTCTTGGAACGATGAGCGAGATTAGTTTTACAACTGTTACCAAGAGGTTTCTCTCTGATATCGAACACTCGCTCCAGGAGCTCGTTATCAAGGGCCCTAGTTCAGCCGCTGGGCGCGATATAGAGGGGAAAATGGAACTCGTCTTGGGAGGCATGAAACAATTGCGCATAAAAGTTACGCCTGTCGAAGCCTGGGAACAATCGTGCGACTTCCTCGTCGCTCTCGGCCGACTGTTCAATAAGTCACACGGCCAACGGGTGAAAACGACGTTCTGTCAAGTTCTCGACATGCTTCTGATTCCCGTTGCCGCGAAGGCTTCTCCAAGCGAATTCTCGCATCCTAAGTGGGCTGAGGTACGGAGTACCATTGGCCCGCGCCTTGCACAGATGTTTGTGAAGCCGCGGCACTGGAGCTTTGCCTTTCCCTTGACGGCGACACTCCTATGCGTTTCCACTCCAGACACCTTCAACTCTCAGTGGCTGCAACTGATTCTTCCTCTGCAACCAAAATTTAAGGACCGGTATGCCAAGTCTCTTGGTCTGCAGGTGATCTCAAGATTGCTCTGGACCTATCTTTACCGGGCAGGTGATTCCACGCCGAGCGCCCTGAGGAAGTTGGATGAAGTTATAAAGCTAGTACTTCCTCAAACTAAGCGATCTTTGGTGGCTTCCGATATCAGCGTGGCAGAGCCCCTCATCCAGATTATTCGAATCATTGGCTATAAGCATCCCGAGTACTGCTTCAAGAACATCATCTTCCCCCTTATCAATGCCGAACTATTTAGGTCTAACAAGGAGCTTCGTGTCGAGCAACTCGACCCCGACAGGGTCGTTATCGGCATCCGAGCGTTTCTGGCTATTATTGCTGATCTTGAGAAAGGCGAGCAAGGGAAGCCCCCGTTTCCTCAGTACAGCGTCCCGTCATCTTCCTCGCTCCCTGAACGCACTCCCACTTCGCCCGGCATCATGTCCCCTCGCAGCGCGCCACTGTCCATCCCAATGCCGCCCCCAAAGGAGGATGGTGTGTCTCGACCGGTCCTTATCCATGCGCTTAGCGATAGTGTGAAGGAGTACTATCTTAAGTTTTGCGAAATTCTCGGTACCATTACTATAATCTGCGATAATACCTTTGGTGGCCAAGCCGCGTTGGATGAGAAGTTTAACAGCCCTGGCCCAAAGACCCCTATCGCGGAGACGTTCAACTTTTCACGGCGCGACGATCACCAAGGCCCGTCCGATCACAAGCAAGCTTTTTATGAGCTCCTTCATGTTGCCGTCCAGGCTCTCCCTAGGTGCCTGTCGGTGGAAATACCATTTAATTCACTCATCAACCTTCTCTGCACCGGAACTGCTCATGTCCAGTCGAATATTGCGGAGTCTTCGGCGCAATCGCTCAAGGCAATTGCGAGGCAATCGCATTCGCAACAGGTCACCATGGGTTTCTCCAGATTCATCTTCAATTTCGACGACAGGTATTCGACAATGTCAGACGGGGGAATGCTTGGCCTAGGACACATTGAGAGCACACTGAGGCTCTACGTTGAGTTGCTTCAGATATGGATCGAGGAGATTCGACAAAAGTCTAAGGATGCATCTAATACAGCAACCGATGCGAGCTCTAGTAATACCGATATACGGGGCATGAAGCTTGACCTGTCTAGTGTTTGGGCGGAGGTTGACTATGTTGAAGCTCATGGCCTGTTCTTCCTCTGTTCTCAGTCACGGAGAGTGAGACACTTTGCTATCACCGTCTTGCGCCTCATTACCGAGTTTGATGCAGCACTTGGTAAAACACAAGGAAAGGAAAAAGATACACCGCGCCTTATTGATATTCTGGAAAACGACGCTGATCAGGTCATTAACTTGAAACACGAGCAACTCTCAGTCGCGGAAAGGAGCCGTCTGCAACGCGGCATCTTGAGCAGCAACAACAAAGGTGCTCTCGTGGAACTCTGTACGAGTGACGTTTCGTATGATACCACGCTTTGGTTCAAGATCCTCCCCAACCTGATGCGGGTGGCTTTTGATAAATGCCCCTTTACTGTCACCATTGGCCGCGATCTGATTTGCAATCGAATAATGCAGATGTACAAGTCCATGACCATTCTATCCGAACCTACAAGGGGTCCATACTTCGGATCAGATCCCGGGAGCGGCCGCTTAATCGGAAGGGCACCTGCCACCCAACCAGAGGTCTTGATTGAGCAATGGAAGTTGTATCTTATATTTGCGTGTACCACACTCGCCGACCCAGGCAGTGCGCCACTGACCACGCCTACCGCTCACCAGCACGGCAGGAAAGGATCCTCCAAGTCCACTTCTGCAGACAAGATCGTCTCCGCGAGGACGCTCTTCAAATTTCTTATCCCCATGCTCTCGGCCTCGTCCGCATCTGTCAGGGAGGCTGTTGTTGTCGCGATGGGATCCATCAATATTCATATTTATCGCACCCTGCTCGAGGAACTCCAGACGCAGGTATCTCAATGCAATAATGAGGCCCGGGCGCGTATTCATCAGCGCTCGAACAGCAACCCTCGCCGGAACCGGAAGATGGATCTGCTTCGGACCGAGATTACGCACGTTTATAAACTGACCTCACACTTCTTAAAGGAGCCAGAAGTTTATCAGGATGAATGGATTCTCAACAATCTCGTCAATTACACCAAAGATCTGAAACTGTTCCTCATGGATGGTGAAGTGCAAACCGATTGGGAGTTTCAAAAACTACGGCGCCACTACTGCGGTCTCATGGAAGAGCTCTTCGAGGGTATCAACCGAACCAAAGATCCGTCACGGTGGATGACGTTCGAGTCGAGAAAGTCCGCCTTTTCACTCATGGAAGATTGGTGTGGTTTTTCCCCAAATCAGACCCAAATCCGGGCGCGTGAAGACACTATGAGGCAATCTCTTATTGATCAGCAAGCACTTGGCGAACGAGGAACTGTTACTGCTGCCATGGAGATCGAAAAGCGAAACCTCCGGACTGCTGCTCTTAGCTCCATGGCTGCCCTCTGCGGCGGACCCCTCCTTATTACAACCGAGAGTGGCGTCATCCTACAATTCGACCCAAGAAGGCTGTTGACCTGGATCGAGGCCATCTTCAACTCGGGAAGTGACCGGATGAATGTGACTGGTAGACGTGCTCTCCACAATCTCATTATTCACAATAAGGAGTACCCGTACCTCCTTGAGCACTGCATAGCCAGGTGTTACCTCGCCGAAGTTCCTAAGGTGCTCGAGAGTTACTTCTCCGTAGTGTCGCAGGTGCTCAAGGAGCATGCTGATTACCCAACTGCGTTTTGGAAAGTCTTGAGCCTTTGCCTCTTTACTTTGGGAAATGACCAGAGTGAAATTCGGTCCAAATCGGCGCACGTACTCAGGACCTTAGATGAACGCCAACAAATGGGAAGAAGCTCCAAAATTCAGGACTACGATATCAGTATCTCGGACAAGACTAAGGCGGTCTATAAGCTTGCTCAATTTGAAATCTCGAAGCGCCTCTCGAAACAGCATACGGACCTCGCCTTCCACGTCTTCTCCGAGTTCACACTATACTTCAAAGACCTTCAACCAGGTGCTCAGCAGAACATGGTTGCCGTTATATTACCATGGATCCAGTCCATCGAGCTGATGGTTGATCCAAATGGTGGCCCAACGGCACCATCCTATGTCCTTCTGGCCAATCTTGTGGAGATCACAATCAAAGCCAGCGGCACTCTTCATAACGAGGTTCAAGCGCTCTGGCAAGCGCTTGCAACTGGTCCACATCCTGGAAATGTTAGGGTCGTGCTCGATTTCATCATTTCCCTGTGCCTCGAGCGCCGCGAGCAGAATTTTGTTGAGTATGCGAAGCAAATCGTCGTTTTCCTATCAAGCACCCCTGGCATGAAGGTCATCGACTTCCTGATGATGCAAATTACTCCTAAGGCCATGGTCCCGAACGAGAAGCGAGAGATCGTCCCGGCCCCGCCTGATGTCAGCAATCTACCTTATTGTGCGGATCTAGCTGAAGCTCTCCCTATCGGAACTAAGCAAGCTGGATTCTCTCTCGGCCAGCTTTCCCTTATCCTCCTGGTAGACTTGATGGTTTCCCCCGTACACCTTACCTCTGATGATCTCCCAGTGCTGTTGCAGGTTGTAACGGTTCTCTGGGACCATTACACGCCTTTGGTGCAAGAACAGGCGCGAGAGATGCTCGTCCATCTGATCCATGAACTAGTCATTTCGAGGCTAGCCGAGCAGACTCCTGCCACCGCAAAGAGGTCGATCGAGGATTTAATAGACTCGATCCGACGACATGATAGGACAGTCGTCTGGAGTTACGAGGACAGTAACGGCAAGGTTGATGACAGAGACAACAATGTCCCGCCGAGCATGGAACACCTCACAGCAGAGGTTGTCAAGACGTTTGAACTTACGTTCCCAGGAATTAAGGAGCGTTGGGGTCGGCTTTCCCTAACCTGGGCTACGTCCTGTCCTGTACGACACCTCGCCTGCCGATCCTTCCAGATATTCAGATGCATTCTCACGTCTCTGGATCAGTCGATGTTGGGCGGAATGTTGGTTCGGCTGTCCAATACTATTGCGGATGAGGACCCCGAAATCCGCACCTTCTCAATGGAGATCCTCACAACACTAAAGACCCTGATCGTCAAACTTGACGCAGACAAACTGGCAACGTTCCCGCAGTTATTCTGGACAACATGCGCCTGCCTCGAGTCCATCAATGAACTTGAATTCCTTGAGGCGGTAGAGATGCTCAATGAGTATCTTGCTAAGCTAGATTTTGGGGCCGATGCTGTGCGGCGGATGCTACTGGATGGGCAGCCTGCTCGCTGGGATGGGCCATTTGAGGGCCTTCAGCCTCTTCTCCACAAGGGGTTGCGCTCGTCGCTTTGCATGGAACCCACCCTGCGAACAATGGA
>Ga0164243_10014658_pt1 | contig 10902 bp, 9 predicted proteins | sample OricompcompostOP_FD_108781 | JGI IMG/M metagenome (GOLD analysis project Ga0164243, IMG submission 108781) | Organic Plus compost microbial communities from Emeryville, California, USA - Original compost - Organic plus compost (OP) | ecosystem: Engineered > Solid waste > Mixed feedstock >...
CACGCCATCGAACTCGCGACCGTTCCCAATCTCCGCGACCTCGGCGGCTGGGTGACCGCCGACGGTCGGAAGGTGCAGACCGGCCGCGTCTACCGGTCCACCGAACTCCACCGTCTCGCCGGAGACGACCGGACGAAGTTCGAGGAGTTGGGCATCACGCTGATCTTCGATCTGCGGACCGCGGCGGAGCGGCAGGCCGCGCCCGATCCGGACCTGCCCGGGGTCACCGACGTGCCGCTCGACGTGCTGGCCGACTCCGCGACGGCGATCCCGGCCCACCTCAACGCGGTGCTCGCAGACCCGGCGATGGTCGCCAAGGCCAACGAGGCACTTGGCGGCGGCAAGGCCGAGACCCTGATCGAGGGCACCTATCGCCAGATCGTCACCCTGCCCAGCGGCCGGGCGGCCTACCGGAGGTTCTACGAGGAGCTGGCCGAGCCGTCGACCTCGGGTGCGGCGCTCTTCCACTGCACCACCGGCAAGGACCGCACCGGCTGGGCGGCGGCCACGTTCCTCACCGTGCTGGGCGTGAGCCGGGACGAGGTCTTCGAGGACTACCTGCTGACCAACGACGAACTCATCCCCGCCCTGCACCCGATCTTCGCGGCCTTCGAGAAGGCCGGCGGCGACCCGGATGTGCTGTCGGCGCTCCTCGGCGTCCGGCGCGAGTACCTCGAAGGCGCCTTCGACGAGATGGTCAAGGAGTTCGGCGATATCGACGGCTACTTCACCAAAGGCCTGGGGCTGGATGCGTCGGTTCCCGAGAAGCTTCGGGAGCGCTACCTGGAACAGTGAGGCCGGCCGCCACGGCCGGGATGCGGGCCGATGCCGCGGATCACCCGCGCTTCGCGGCGTTGGCCCGGATCACCTCGCGCAGGTAGACCGCGAGGCCTGGGGCCGCCTCGTCGTAGTGCGCCGTGAAACGCGGGTCGGCGACGTACATGTCGGCCAGGCCCACGTGCATCTCGTGGCTGCAGTCGTAGAACCGCCCGACCTGCGCGCGATGTTCTTCTGCCAGTGCGTCGGCCTCCGCCGATCCCGGCGTCACCCCGCGCAGCATGGCGTCGGCCAGACGGCGCTCGAGGTCGTCTGACTCGGCCTTGATGCGCTTCCAGTCCTCCTTCGAGTACTCGGACGCGCGCGTCTGGCTCTGGCGCCACGCATCGGTGTCGCCCCAGCGTTCCTCCGCCTCGGCGGCGTATGCGTCCCCGTTCCAGTCGTCGCCGAAGATCTCCGCCTGCTCGGCGGCGGACAACCGGATTCCCTGCTTCTTGGTGGCCATCATCTCCTCCACGGCCGCGACCATCCGACGGAGGCGATCGATCCGTTTCGTGAGCATGTCGCGCTGGGCGCGGAGGTGATGCAGTTCGTCCGCATCGGGATCGTCGAGCAGGGTCGCTATCTGCTCGAGAGGAAAGCCGAGTTCCCGATAGGTCAGGACCCGGTAGAGCCGCTCGACGTCGGCGGCGTCGTAGACGCGGTACCCGGCCGGGGTGCGCGCCGAGGGCGTGACCAGTCCGATCCGGTCGTAATGATGCAACGTGCGGACACTGACACCGGCCATGCCGGCGACCGCTCCGACCGTCAGCGGAGGCGTCGGTCGTGCTCGTCGGGAGCCTTCCCCATCACTCACATCGCTCACCTTCGGGCCTGACGCCGCGTCAGGGTCAAGTCCTGCGCGCCGGGCAGGGGCTAGGGCGCGAAGCCGATGACCGACTCGCCCTTCTGGCACGCGGAGAGGACACCGCGCAGCTGAGACGGGCCGCAGGTCCAGCCCGACACCTCGTGCTGTGTGCCGGTGGCGATCTTCGGGCCGTACTCCGCCCCGATCTCGTCGGCGGTCTCGCAGCTCACGTCGCCGGCGAGGATCGTGACGGTCAGTGCGCCGTCGGGGCCGGGGACGGTGCCGCACTGGGTGCCGGGACCGCCGGCCTCGGAGGCGGTCGCCCCGGAGGTCGTGGTGCGGGAGGTCGCGGGTGTCGTCGCGGGCTTGCGCCCGGCCACGACGGGCGCGGAGGCGTTCGGGCTCGCCGGCGCAACCGCGGCGCTCGAGGTGGCCGTGTCGGTGACATCCTGTTCGCCGCCGCACGCGGTGAGGGTCAGCAGGGCGAACGACGCGCCCACTGCCGCGGTGGCGACACCGGTGGCGATCTTCCTCGGGCGGGTCAGCACTCGTGGGCTCGACATGGTCCCACCGTATCGAACGGCGCCGTCGCGCCATCGCGTCGTCGCGGCGACGCAGGCCGATGCCGGGACCCGCCCGCGTCGCCGGTTTGGGATGGGCGTCGGCGACCTGCGAAGATGCTGCGGTGAGCAGTACCGAGAGTTTCGTCGCCGATCGTCCTTTCACCGTCGGCACCACCCTGCCCGGCACCCGGGGGCGCACCGGGGTGATCTCGACTCCCCACGGACAGATCCGCACGCCCGCCTTCATCCCGGTGGGCACCAAGGCCACGGTGAAGACCGTCCTGCCCGAGTCGGTCGCCGACCTCGGGGCGCAGGCGGTGCTGGCCAACGCCTACCACCTGTACCTGCAGCCCGGCCCGGAGATCATCGACCAGGCCGGGGGCCTCGGCAAGTTCATGAACTGGCACGGGCCCACCTACACCGACAGCGGTGGCTTCCAGGTCATGTCCCTCGGGGCGGGCTTCAAGAAGGTCATCGCGATGGAGGTCGGCAACCCCGACGACACGCTGACCGCGAACGGCCGGGAACGGCTCTCGCGCGTCGACGACGACGGCGTGACATTCAAGTCGCATCTCGACGGGTCGGCGCACCGGTTCACGCCGGAGGTGTCGATGCGGATCCAGCACCAGCTCGGCGCCGACATCATCTTCGCCTTCGACGAGCTGACCACTCTGATGAACACCCGTGCATACCAGGAGAACTCGCTGGAGCGCACCCGGCTGTGGGCGATTCGTTGCCTCGCCGAGCACAACCGGTTGAGTGCCGAGCGCGCGCATCGCCCGCAGCAGGCGCTGTGGGGCGTGGTGCAGGGGGCGCAGTACGAGGACCTGCGGCGCAAGGCCTCCCGCGATCTCGTCGCCCTCAGCGAGGCGGACCGCGCCGCCGGTGGAAAGGGCTTCGGCGGGTACGGGATCGGCGGGGCGCTCGAGAAGCACAACCTCGGCACGATCGTCGGCTGGGTCAACGACGAGCTGCCCGAGGACGCGCCGAAGCACCTGCTGGGCATCAGCGAACCGGACGACATCTTCACCGCCATCGAGAACGGCGTGGACACCTTCGACTGCGTCTCGCCCACCCGCGTGGCCCGCAACGGCGCCATCTACTCGCTCGACGGCCGGTACAACATCACGAACGCGAAGTACCGCAACGACTTCCGTCCGCTCGATCCCGAGATCGAGAACTACACCTCGCAGTACAGCCGCGCCTACATCCATCACCTGTTCAAGGCGAAGGAGGGGCTCGCCGCGACTCTCGCGACCCTGCACAACGTGTCGTTCATCGTTCAGCTGGTCGATCGGGCCCGCCAGGCGATCGAGGACGGGAACTACGTCGAGTACCGCGACGAGTTCCTGCGTCGCTACTACGCCTCGAAGAAGGACTGAGCGTTCCGGACCCACCGGCGGATGTGGGGCGGGTCACGGAACCCGGCCGCGGTGCCGCACGTTGTCTGACCAGCGCAGACTTGCGCGACCGGTCGACGACTCGGCACCCTGTACGGGTACCCGAGCCCAGCGAGAGAGAAAGATGAGACGCGCCAAGCGCCGAAAACGCCGACGGCACCACCCGGCACACAGACCTGAATCGAGTCCCGACCCCGCGGCCGCCCGCGGGGACTCCCACCCTGACGCTCTCCTCGTCGCCGACGATCGGACGCTCTCGTGCTGACGATCGCAGGCATCGGCCTCGGGGTGCTGGTGGTCCTGCTGATCACCGCCCTGACCGGCTACTTCGTGGCCCAGGAATTCGGCTACATGGCGGTCGACCGCTCCCGCCTGAAAGCCCGCGCCGAATCGGGTGACCCCGCCGCCCGGCGCGCGCTCTCCGTCACCCGTCGCACGTCGTTCATGCTCTCCGGGGCCCAGCTCGGCATCACCGTCACCGGCCTGCTCGTCGGTTATGTCGCCGAACCGCTGATCGGCTCGGGGATCGGCGACCTGCTCGGCGAGGTCGGCATCCCGCTCGGCGTGGGTGTGGCGATCGGCACCGTCGTCGCGATCGGCTTCTCGACCGTCATGCAGATGGTCTTCGGCGAACTCTTCCCCAAGAACCTCGCGATCGCGCGCGCCGAGCCCGTCGCCCTGTGGCTGGCGAGGTCGACCACCGTCTACCTCGCTCTCTTCGGCTGGCTGATCGCGCTCTTCGACAAGGCCTCGAACCTGCTGCTGCGGGCCCTGCGGATCGAACCGGTGCACGACGTCGAGCACTCGGCCTCGGTGCGCGACCTCGAGCACATCGTCGCGGAGTCCCGCGACGCCGGCGAACTGCCCGCCGATCTGTCGGTCCTGCTCGACCGGGTTCTCGAGTTCCCCACGCGCACGGCCGAACACGCGATGATCCCGCGTCCGCACACCGACCACGTCGACGCCTCGGTCACCGCCGAGGAGTTGCTCGCGCTGATGGGCGGCGGACACACCCGCTACCCGGTCGTGGCCGGCCCCGGCGACGAGGTGCTGGGCGTGGTGCACCTGCACGATCTGCTCGACTGGTCGCACGCGATGACGACGACCCCGGCGCAGGCCGACCCGCATGCGACGGCCGGAAGCCTGTGCCGTCCGGCGGTCGTCGTGCCCTCGACACTGCCCCTTCCCGAGGTGCTGGAGACCCTGTCCGACGCCGACGAGGAGATGGCGATCGTGATCGACGAGTACGGCGGCTTCGCCGGCGTGGTGACCGCCGAGGACATCGCCGAGGAACTGGTCGGCGAGATCGATGACGAACACGATCCCGAGACGTCCGCCGTCGTCGAGAAGACCGGGGACGGCTGGATCGTGCGCGGTGACGCCCACGTCGACGAGGTGTCGCGGGCGATCGGACTCGAACTGCCGGAAGGGGATTACGAGACCGTCGCCGGTCTGGTTATCGCCGTGTACGTCGGCCTGCCGCAGGAGGGGGAGACGGTGACCGTCACCATCGAACCCGACCCCGCCGCGATCCTCGACGACGAGGAGCCCGCCCCTCGGGTCGTCCGGGTGACGGTCCTCGAGGTCGACAAGCACGTCCCCGCACTCGTGTCCATGCGACCGGAGGCGGGCGAGGCCCGCGATCTCGTCGCGGGGGCCGGCGCAGGGCAGGAGGCCGACGATGAGTGACCCGTGGATCGTCGCGGTGCTCACGGTGGTCCTGATCGCCGCGAGCGCATTCTTCGTCGCCGTCGAGTTCGCCCTCATCGCGGCCCGACGCCACCGGCTCGAGGACGCCGCGGCGTCGAGCAGCAGCGCACGCGCCGCACTCCGCAGCGCGTCGGAGCTCTCGGTCCTGCTCGCGGGATCGCAGCTCGGCATCACCGTCTGCACCCTGGCGCTGGGTTCGGTCACCAAACCGGCTGTGCACCATTGGCTCACGCCGTTGTTCACCGGCTGGGGACTGCCCTACTGGTCGGCCGACATCGCGGGCTTCGTGCTGGCCCTGGTCATCGTGACCTTCCTGCACCTGGTGGTGGGGGAGATGGCGCCGAAGTCGTGGGCGATCGCGCACCCGGAGCGGTCGGCGATCGTGCTGGCCCTGCCGATGCGCGCCTTCATGTGGGTGACGCGCCCGGTGATCGTGCAGCTGAACCGTCTCGCCAACTGGTGCCTTCGGCGTGTGGGTGTCGAACCGGTCGACCAGGTCGCGGCCGGCCAGGACAGCGACGCGCTGCGGCACCTGGTGGAGCACTCGGCGACGGTCGGCACCATCGACGAGCGCTATCACGCCCACCTGACGAGCGCGCTGGAACTGGAATCGCTCACCCTCGGCGACGTGGTCACCCCCCGCGACCGGCTCGGCTCGGTCCCGCCGGCGGCCGGCCCCGCCGACATCCAGACGGCCGGGCGGACCTCGGGGCATCTGCGGCTGCTCGTGCGGGAGCCGGGCGGCGGAACCGTGCACGGAGTCGTGCACGTCCGCGACAGCCTGCAGGCCCCGGCCGGGACCACGGCCGCCGACCTGATGCGACCGGTCCTGCGGATCGACGCCGGCCGGCCGGTGTACGAGGCCCTGGCCGCCATGCGCGAACGCCGTGCCCACCTGGCGCTGGTCACCGACTCCGGTCGCGCGATCGGTCTGGTGACCCTCAACGACCTCCTGCAGCGGCTGCTGGCGACAGCGGCGTAGAGGGCGGGGTCAGTCCCACTCTCCCGGATGCAGGATCCAGGGAGTGCGGGGGAGTGCTGCGGGGTCGAAGCGCTCCGCGAGCGTGGGAAGGTCGGCGACCTCGCCGGGCGCGGCGAGCCCGAGCGACCGCGCGATGTGCGCCAGCACCCGCTCGGACGACACGCCCCGGGCCGCCAGGTCGGCGAGGGTCACCGCGCCGTCGCGCTTCGACAGGCGCACGTGTTCGGGGTTCAGCACCATCGGCACGTGCGCGTATGTCGGCGGCGTCTCGCCGAGCAGGGTGGCGAGGTAGGCCTGACGCGGGGCCGAGGAGAGCAGGTCGTCGCCGCGGACCACCTGGTCGACCCCCTGTGCCGCGTCGTCGACCACCACCGCGAGGTTGTAGGCCGGGGTCCCGTCGTTGCGCTGGATGACGAAGTCGTCGACCATCCCGGTGTAGCTGCCGTGGAGCAGGTCGGTGACGGTGAACTCGCTGGTCTCGGCGCGGATGCGGACGGCCGGGGGTCGACCCGCGGCGATCTTCTCGGCGCGCTGTGCGTCGGTGAGGTCGCGGCACGTACCGGGGTAGGCGCCCTGCGGCGCGTGGGGCGCCGACGGGGCCTCGAGGATCTCGCGACGAGTGCAAAAACACTCGAAGGTGCGCCCGGCAGAACGCAGTTCGTCGATGATCCCCGCGTAGATCGCGCGCCGGTCGGTCTGGTAGACGACCGGTTCCTCCCAGTCGAGGCCCAGGGCGGCGAGGTCGTCGAGCTGGCGCCGGTCGGCCCCGTCGACGGCTCGATCGAGGTTCTCCATCCGGATGAGGAAGCGGCGGCCGGTGGTCCGTGCGAACAACCAGGCGAGCACAGCGGTACGGAGGTTGCCGACGTGCAGGTCACCGGAGGGCGACGGGGCGTACCGGCCCGCTGCGTGCTGTGTCGACATCGCGTCGAGGGTACCGCTTCGGATGCGGCGAATCCGGCGCGCCCGGGTCGGGCGATGAGAAATCGGGGCCTCGCCGGTCTGTCCCTCACGATGCACCCACCCGAGCATGACCATGCCGCGGCGGCCGCCGCGATGCCGGCCCGAATCGTTGCGCCCGCCACGAGATGTGAGGAACAGTGAACCCATGGATCTCCCGGTGATGCCACCCGTCGCCCCGATGCTGGCGAAGGCGGTCACCGCCGTGCCCCATCAGCCCGACGGCGAGACGGTCTTCTCGTACGAGCCCAAGTGGGACGGATTCCGGGCGCTCGTGTTCCGGGACGGGGACGAGGTCGTCATCGGCTCGCGCGGGGGCAAGGACCTGGCGCGATACTTCCCGGAGATCGTCGCGGCGGCCAGGGCCGAACTGCCGGACAAGGTCGTGCTCGACGGCGAGATCGGGGTGCCGGCGCTCATCGGCGGCACCCACCGTCTCGACTGGGACTCGCTCACCCAGCGCATCCACCCCGCCGAGTCGCGGGTGACCATGCTCGCCGAGAAGACGCCGGCGATCTTCATCGGGTTCGACGCGCTCGCGCTGGGCAACACCTCGGTGGCCGACGAGCCGTTCGAGGTCCGGCGCGAGGCGCTGCTGCGAGCGGTGGGGCGCCCCGAGCGCGATCGCAGCTTCCACGTCAGCCGGGTGACCACCGACCCGGCCGTCGCCGAGGACTGGTTCTCCGCATTCGAGGGCGCCGGCCTCGACGGCGTGGTGGCCAAGCGCCTCGACGGCCCGTACGTCGAGAACAAGCGGGAGATGCTCAAGGTCAAGCATAAGCGGACCGCGGACTGCGTGATCATCGGCTACCGGATTCACAAGTCGGGCACCGGACTCGGCTCCATGCTGCTCGGACTGTACGGCGACGACGGCGAACTCCGGATGGTCGGCGGCGCCGGCGCCTTCTCCGACGCCAAGCGGATCGAACTGCAGGAGATGTTCGAGCCGATGCGGCTCGACCCGGACAAGGCATCGCCCGGGGAGCCCACCCGCTGGCGGTCGGAGAGATCGGGGGAGTGGATACCCATCCGCCCGGAGCTCGTGGCCGAATTCGCCTACGACCAGATGGAGAAGCAGCGCTTCCGGCACACCGTGAAGTTCCTGCGCTGGCGGCCGGACCGCGACCCCGAGAGCTGTGGTTACGACCAACTCGAGGTCCCGCTCACCTACGACCTGCACGACGTCCTCGAAGGGGAATGACGCCCATGCCATCTCGTTCTCCCGCAGAAGAACTCGACGTCGACGGGATCGCCGTGCGTCTGAGCAACCCCGACAAGATCTACTTCCCCGAACTCGGCGAGAACGGCGGTCGCAAACGGGATCTCGTGGGCTACTACCAGACGGTGGCGCTCGGCGTCGACGGCGGAGGCGACGGCCCGCTGATGCGGGCGACGCGGGACCGGCCCACGTTCCTGCAGCGCTTCCCCGACGGCGTGGAGGGCGAGGAGATCTATCAGAAGCACATCGCCAAGAAACGGCCCGAGCACGTGCAGGCGACGCCGATCGTGTTCCCCTCCAAGCGAACCGCCGACGCCCTGCGCCCCACGGTCCCCGCGGACCTGGTGTGGGCGGCCAACCTCGGCACCGTCACCTTCCACACCTGGCCGACCCTCCACCCCGACAACGATCACCCCGACCAGTTGCGCATCGACCTGGACCCGCAGCCGGGGACCACATTCGACGACGTGCGCCGGGTGGCCATCGAGGGGCTGAAGCCGCTGCTCGACGAGCTCGGCTACAGCGGCTTCGTCAAGCTGTCCGGCGGACGCGGCATCCATGTGTACGTGCCCATCGAGCCGCTGTGGGATTTCATCGCCACCCGGCGCTGCGTCATCGCGATCGCCCGCGAACTCGAACGCCGCGACCCCGACAACGTCACCACGTCGTGGTGGAAAGAGGAACGCGGGGAACGCATCTTCATCGACTTCAACCAGAACGCCCGCGACCGGACGATGGCGGCCCCGTACTCGGTGCGGCGCAGCGCGATCGGGCGGGTCTCCACGCCGGTGACCTGGGCGGAGCTGGCCGAGGTGAACCCGGACGACTGCACGATGGCGACGGTCCCGAAGATGCTCGCCGAGCGCGGCGACCCGTGGGCCGACATCGCCGACCACCGCCGCGGGATCGAGAAGCTGCTCGAGATGGTCCACCGCGACGACGAGAACGGGCTGGGGGACATGCCGTATCCGCCGAGCTACCCGAAGATGCCGGGGGAGCCGCCGCGGGTGCAGCCGTCGAAGAAGGTCGCCTCGCACTGGGACGAGAAGGGCAATCGGATAGCGGACTGACCTCGCGGCCGCGATCACCGACGGGCCGATCACCGACGGGCCGAACACCGACGGGCTACGTGCGGAACACGAGCAGGACGACCAGGTAGATCACGTACAACGCCACGAACCCGATGCCCTCGAGCCGCGACACGCGCCGGCCGGAGACGAATACCGGGATGCAGAGCACGGCGACGGCGGTCATCAACGGAATGTCGACCCGGATCAGGTCGCTGGTCACCTCGATCGGCTTCACCAGCGCGGTCACGCCCAGGATGAACACGATGTTGTAGACGCTGGAGCCGATCAGGTTGCCGATCGCGAGGTCGCGGTCGCCGCGGATGGTCGACATCAGGGTGGTGACCAGTTCGGGCGCCGACGTGCCGATCGCGACGATGGTCAGGCCGATGAACGCCTCGCTCACCCCGAGGTCGGTCGCGATCGACACCGACCCGTCGACCAGCCAGTCCGCCGCCACCACCACCGCTGCGATGCCGCCGAGGAGTTCGAGGGCGCGCAGCCACAGCGGGCCGCCTTTCGCGGGCAGCTCCTCGGCGATCTCCTCCTCCACGGGGGTGGCCCGCTCCCGGAGTTCCGACCGGATCGCCGCGGCCGTGTAGCCGATGCCGAGGAGCAGGAGGATCACGCCGTCGATCCGCCCGAGCGAGCCGTTGAGGCTCAGCACCAGCATCAGCACCGCGCTGATCGACATGGCGGGCAGGTCGAGGCGCAGGGTCTGCTTCCCCAGGGCCAGTGGCACCATCGCCGCGGAGAGGCCGAGGATCAGCAGGATGTTGACGATGTTGGTGCCCGCGATGTTGCCGACCGCGAGGGGCCCGGCGTCGTTGAGCGTCGCGTCGATGCCGACCGCCAGCTCGGGCATGCTCGTCCCGACCGACACGATGGTGAGGCCCACGAGCAGCGGGGACACCCCGAGCCGGGTGGCGATCGCCGATCCGCCGCGGACGAGGAACTCCGCGCCGATGACGAGCCCGGCGAGGCCCGCGACGACCAGTCCTGCGTCTACGAGCATGCGTGCGCCCGACTCGTCAGATGCTGGGCTCGGTGGGTGTGCACCCGACGATCATGCGGCATCGGACGGCAGCGCGCCGCGCCGAGTTCGCGGGATCGGCGGTGCCGCCGGATCACCGATGCAGGGCCTCGGCCGCCCAGTTGGCGAAGGACTGCCAGCCGACGTCGGGGAAGCGGGCGTGCAGGGCCGGGATGTCGACCTCGTAGCCGCGATCGCCGAGGAAGGCGAACATCGCGCTCATGTCCGGGGACGGGATGCGTTCGGGATCATATGATTCCGCGATCACCCGGGTGCCGAGGACCTCGCCGGCGATCCGGGCCATCTCGTTCGGGGTGGGTTGATCGGAGGCGATCTCGATGCGC
>Ga0164243_10014659_pt1 | contig 10901 bp, 10 predicted proteins | sample OricompcompostOP_FD_108781 | JGI IMG/M metagenome (GOLD analysis project Ga0164243, IMG submission 108781) | Organic Plus compost microbial communities from Emeryville, California, USA - Original compost - Organic plus compost (OP) | ecosystem: Engineered > Solid waste > Mixed feedstock >...
CGCCGCGCACTGGCCGCACCTGTTCGATCCTGAGGCGCAGCTGCCGGCCGGTGGCTGGCTGGCACCCCCTCCAGGGGGTGCGGCTCGGACGCCGTGCGCGCGGCGGCCCCACCCGGCGGTGCCGACTACCCTCTCCGCCGTGTCCGTGGCCGACGTCCCGCTGCCTCCAGCCGACCTCCGGGTGGCGGACCTCGACGGCCGCCGCGTCGGGATCTGGGGCGCCGGACGCGAGGGCGCCGCGGCCGTGCGGGCGCTGCGCCGCCACGCACCCGGCGCCGCGCTGGTCGTCGGGGTCTCCCGGCCGCCGGCCGACGGCGTGCCGGTCGTCGTCGGCGACGCGCCGCCGGCGCTGACCGGCGAGGAGGCGATCGCCGCGCTGGCCGCCTGCGACGTCGTGATCCGCTCGCCCGGCGTGCCGGTCCGCGGGGCCGAGGCCGACCGGATCCGCGCCGGCGGGGCGACGATCACCTCCGGCACCGCGCTCTGGCTCGCCGAGCGCGCCGGTCGCGAGACCGTCGTCGGGATCACCGGGACCAAGGGCAAGAGCACGACCGCGTCGCTCGTCCACCACCTGCTCGGCGCCGCCGGCGTGCGCAGCGCGCTGGCCGGGAACATCGGCCGGCCGCTGCTGGACCAGCTCGACCCGGCCGACCCGCCCGAGGCGTGGGTCGTCGAGCTCTCCAGCTACCAGCTCGCCGACCTGCCGCGGGCGCCGACGGTGGCGGTGGTGACGAACCTGCTGCGCGACCACCTGCCCTGGCACGGCGACGAGGCGACGTACCACCACGACAAGCTGCGGATCCTGACCGCCGGCGGCGGCGCCCGGCTGGCCGTGCTGCCGCGGGCTGACGCGGCGCTGCGCGCGATCGGCGAGCGGCTCGGTCCGCGAGGCGTCCCGGTGCTGTGGGTCGACGATCCCCACGGCCTGCACGTCGCCGACGGGGCGCTGCGGGACGGGTCGCTGGCCCTCGCCCCGGTCGAGGCGCTGCCGTTGCGCGGCACGACCGGGGCCCGCAACGTCGCCGTCGCGCTGCAGGTCGTCCGCGGGCTCGGCCACGACGTCGCCGACGTCGCCGGGGCGCTGCGCGACTTCCGGCCGCTGCCGCACCGCCAGGAGGTGGTCGCCGTCGACGCGACCGGCCGCCGCTGGGTCGACGACTCGATCTCCACCACGCCGGAGGCGGCGCTCTTCGCGCTCGCGGCCTTCGCGCCCGGGCCGGTCGTCCTGATCGCCGGCGGCGACGACCGGCGGCAGCAGCACGACGCGCTCGCGGAGGCGCTGGCCACCGGACGCGTGCCGGCGGGCCCGGCCGACGAGGAGCCGATCGCGCTCGACGTCGCCGGTCTGGTCGCCCTGCCCGGGACGGGCCCGGCGCTCGCCGCCGCGCTGCGCGCGGAGGCCGGCGGGCGGATCGCCGTGCGCGAGGTCGCGGGCGAGGACCCGGGGGCGGTGATGGACGCCGCCGTCGCCGCGGCCGCCGAGCTCGCACCGCCCGGCGCCACGGTGCTCCTCTCGCCCGCCGCGCCCAGCCACAACGTCTTCCGCGACTTCGAGGACCGCGGCGCCCGCTTCGCCGACGCGGTCGCGCGTCGCTGAGGGCCGGCCCGCCAGCGGGACGCCCGCGATCGACGGGACCGTCCCGGCCGCTCGGCGACCGCCGTATCCTCGAGGGCGATGGTGGCGAGGCGCGCGTCCCTGGCGATCCTCGCGGCGACGGCCGCGGTCGGCGCGGCGGGCTGCGGTGGCGACGACGGCGCCGCGGATGCCGCCACGAGCCACGTCCCGGTCGACGCGCGGCCGAGCCGCCAGGTCGCGGCGACCACCCACGCGCTGCGCGCGCGACCGATCGCGCGGGGGTTCGCCCCGATCACCGGCCTCGTCGTCGACCCCGCGAGCCGGCGGACGCTGGTGGTCGAGCAGCGCGGCACCGCCCGCTGGCTCGTCGGCGACGGGCCCGCCGCCGGCGCCCCGTTCCTCGACCTCCGGTCGGTCGTCCGCTCGGAGGGCGAGCAGGGCCTGCTCGGGGTCGCGTTCCTGCCCGGGACCCCGCGGCGCGTGGCCGTCCACCACAGCGACGCCGACGGCGACACCCGGGTGGCGATCTACCGGATCCGCGGCGGCCGCGTCGACGCCGCCTCCGGCCGCACGATCCTGGCCGTCGAGCAGCCGTACGCCAACCACAACGGCGGCGCGCTCGCCGTCGGCCGCGACGGCCGGCTCTACCTCGGCCTCGGTGACGGCGGCTCCGCCTACGACCCGCGCCAGAACGCCCAGGACCTGACGAGCCGCCTCGGCAAGATCCTCCGCTACGACCTGCCGGCCCGTCGGCCCGCCTGGCGGATCGTCGCCTACGGCCTGCGCAACCCCTGGCAGACGACCGTCGACCCGGCCACCGGCGACCTCTGGATCGGCGACGTCGGCCAGGACGCCGTCGAGGAGGTCGACCGCCTGCCCGCCGCGCGCCTGCGACCGACGGGCAAGCCGGTGAACTTCGGCTGGGCGGCGTACGAGGGCGCGCGCCGGCAGCACGGCAAGGACCTCGACCGGACGGGGCCGCTGACCTGGCCGGTCGCCTCCTACACCCATCGCGACGGCTGCTCGGTGACCGGCGGCGTCGTCGTCCGCCGCGCCGGCAGCCGGACCCCGGCGGCGCTGCGCGACCGCTACGTCTTCGGCGACTTCTGCAGCGGCAAGGTGTGGTCGGTCCCCGCGGCCGGCCGCAAGCGCGCGATGCGCCGCGAGGCCGCGACGGTCGCCCGCCAGACGGCCTACGTCCAGGAGGCCTCGGGGCGCGTCCTGGTCGCCACCAGCAACGGCACGATCGCCACCCTGCGCTGATCGGCGCCGGTGCTCAGTCGATCGAGCCCCGCGGCGCGACCCACACCGAGGCGAACGTCAGCGAGGTGTGCTCGGCGATCACGTCGTAAGCCCCGTCGTAGTGCAGGACTCCCGCCGATGCCTGATGGGCGCTCGCGGCGACGAGCAGATCGATCGGCTTCACGCGGTGAGAGACGCGACGGTCACCGGCGAGGTCCCGCTGAGCGCGCTGCGCCAGTGACCAGGTCGCGGCATCGGAGGGAGCACGATCGAACGCGTCCAGCTCGGCCGCGAGCCGTTCGACGTCCTCGCCGGAGCGGGCCGAATAGAGCGCCTCGAGGCGAAACGGCTCGCTGACGAGGACGTCGCCGCGGAGGACGGCGTCCGCCCATGCTCGGGCGCGCGGCTCTGGAACCGTTCCGCGGATCAGGCGCGCCCACGCCGAGTTGTCGACGACGACGCGCCCGAGGTCAGTCATGGCGCCAGCCGGCGCGGCGTGCCCGCTCGAGCGCCTCGACGTCGATTCCCTCGCCGGTACGGGTGCGTTCGAGGAAGCGCTGGCGCAGGGCGACCTGTCGCTGCTGTTGCCGCCGCTCCTCGCCGGTGCGACGGACCTTCACCTCGCTGCCGAGCACCACCAGCTCCGCGAGGTCGGGGCGCCCACCGGTCGCGGCCTCGACGCGGCGCAGGGCCGCGCCGACCTCGTCGGTCTCCGTCACGGAGTGGCGCTTGCGCTTCGTCGGCACCGACCGAGGGTAGCACCTGGTGCAGCACCTCTCGTCGCGTCCCATCCTGGGTCGACCTGCCCGGCGACGAGGGCAGGTCCGGCGGGTCAGAGGCCCTTGATGTGGACCTCGCGGAAGCCCGCCACGCTGCGGGTGGCGGACTGCCAGCGCGAGCCGGTCTGGCGCAGGCCGGAGGTGTCGAAGCGCAGGCCGGCGACGAACATGAAGGCGTGGCCGCCGTTGGCGTAGATCGTCACCCACTTGCCGGGGCCGGGCTCGAACTCGGAGGCCATCGCGCCGGAGACCATCGGCGCCTTGATCAGGCCGGCGGCCGCCAGCGCGTAGCTGATCGAGCCCGAGCAGTCGTAGGCGGTGTCGGTCCAGACCGAGCCGGCGAAGCGCCCGTGGCCGCCGCCGTAGACGTAGGGCTTGCGGGCGACCTCGTTCGCCGCCTGGATGATGCTGACGACCTTCGACGGCGCGTCCGGCGGGATCGTCGCTCGGCCGCTGCCGTCGACCGTCGCGCTGGAGACGAGCGTCCGCGCCGAGCCGGCCTTGCGGCCGAGCGCGCGCTTGAGGTCCGCCTCGACCTGGGCGTCGCTCGGCGCGCCCGAGGGCAGCGTGTCGGGCTCGGGCTCGGGCTCCGCCGCCGTGGTCGTCGCCGGGCGCCGGCGCTCGACCGGGACGCCTTCGCCCTCCAGCTCCTCGGCGGTCGCGCCGCCATCCATCGACGGGATCGGCAGCGTCGGCGCGTCGAGCTTCCAGGCCGCGAGCGACGCGGCGTCGCCGTCCGAGCCCGATGCCGCGCCGATCGCCAGCGCCCCGGCCACGACCGCGGCCAGGCCGCCCGCGACGGCCAGCGGACGACGGCGACGTCCCAGACCCTCCTGAGCGCGCAGCGAACCCATTCCGGTGACCATACCCTGATCGACGTGCTCAGCTCGGGATCACCGCCGGAGGTGGGCGTCCTGCTCGCGCTGGCCCAGGCGCTGCGGTACCTCGCCGTCGCGGTGGCGGTCGGGCTGCTGGTGCTGGTGGCACGCGTCTGGGCGCCCGTCGCCGACGGCCCGGCGGGCGAGCGGCGGCGGGCCGTGGACGGGTCCCTCCGCGCGGCCGCGGCCCGGACGCTGCGGTTCGCCGGCGTCGCCACCGCATGCGCGGCGGCCGCCGCGCTGCTCCTGCGCAGCGCTCGCGGCGACGGCGTCGGCGTCCTCGGCGGGCTCGAGCCGGACCGGATCGGCGCCGCCCTGGGGACGGCCGGGGGGCTGTGGGCGGCGCTCGCCGCGCTCGCCGGGGTCGTCGTGGCGCTCCGCGCGGCGCGCCTCGCGCGCGCCGCGGATCCGCCCGGGCTGGCGGCGCTCGGCGTCGCGCTCGCCGCGCTGCCGCTCGGCGGGCACGCCGCGGACGGCTCGCCGGCGGCCGCGACCGTCCTCGCCGAGCTCGTCCACGTCGCGGCGATGGGGACCTGGGTCGGCGGCCTCGCGGTCCTCGCGCTGCTCCTGCCCCGGGTGGTGGCCGGGACCGACCTCGGCGAGTCCGAGACGGCAGCGGTCGTTCCGGGGACGACCGCGGACGGGCCGGAGCCGGCCTCCGCCGAGGCCGGTTCGCGCGCCCTGCGAGCCGCGCTGCTGCTGCGCTTCTCCCCGGTCGCGCTGACGGCGGTCGCGGCGCTGACGGCGGCCGGCACGCTGCTGGCCGTCCTCCAGCTCACGACGCTCTACGACCTGACCGACACCGCCTACGGCCGCGCGATCGCGCTCAAGGCGTTCCTGCTGCTCGGCGCGGTCGGGCTCGCGGTGCTCCAGCGCGAGCTGCTCGTCCCGCAGCTGCGCGACGCGGCGGCCGGCACCGAGGGCGCTCGCGCGGAGCGGGCGGTGCGGGCGGCGCTGCGCGGCGAGCTGGTGCTGCTGGCGGCGGTCCTCGTGGTCACCGGCGCGCTGGCCGGCTACGACCCTCCGCGGACGATCGCCCCGGAGCCGGTCGACCGCGCGGGCGTCCAGGGCGACGTCCGTTGGCGGCTGCGCGTGACGCCGGCCCGCCGGGGCGCCAACGACGTCGTCCTGCGGCTGGCCGACGCGTCCGGTCGGCCGCTGGCCGCCGCTCGCGCGCCGCGCGCGCGAGCACTCCCGCCCAACCGCGGGCGCGCCGTCGCCGTGCCGCTGCGCCACCTCGGCGGGGGCCGCTGGCGCGCCTCGGCGGTTCCGCTGGCCACCCGCGGCCGCTGGCGGATCGCGATCGAGGTCCCGCCCACCCGCTGGCACGTCGAGCTGGCCGTCCGCTGACCACGCGCCAGGCCGGCGGCGGCCGGCGCGAGTTCCCGACGGCACCTGCCAGGTGCCATCCCGAGCCACGGGAGATCGAGAGCCGATCCTTAGTGCGCCTTCAGTGGCGCAGCCCGTCGATGCGCCAGAATGCCGCGCATGCCGTCCGGATCCAAGAGCAAGCAGGAGGCCGCGCGCCAGGCGCGGCTGGAGCGCGAGGCCGCCGAGCGAGCAGCGGCCGAGCGCAAGAAGCGCCTGGCGATCCTCGGCGGCGCGCTCGTCGTGATCGTCGCGATCGTCGCGATCGTCCTCGCCGCCGGGGTCTTCAAGAGCGATCCCTCCGACGACGCCTCGGAGACGGATGGCGTCACCGGGGTCAAGGAGACCCAGGAGATGCTCGCCGGCGTGCCGTACAAGGGCACCGTGCTGGGCAAGCCGGACGCGCCGGTCACGATCCTCGAGCTGGCCGACCTCAAGTGCCCGGTCTGCAAGGAGCACGAGCTGACCTCGCAGCCGCAGCTCGTCGAGCGGCTCGTCCGCACCGGCAAGGCGAACATCGACCTGCGGCTGGTGAACATCATCGATCCGAACGCCGGCACGAGCGACGGCGCCGGGGCGCGGACGTTCGCCAACAACCTGATCGCCTCGAACAAGTACTGGCCGTTCATCCACACGCTCTACTTCAACCAGGGCAACGAGTCCGAGGAGTGGGCGAGCGAGGAGCTGCTGCAGAGGATCGCCCGCTCGGCCGGCGCCGGCACCGTGAGCGCGCGGGAGACCTCCGCGACGCGCACCGCCGAGGAGGGCGCCGACAAGCTCTTCGAGGGCCTGCAGGCCACGGGCACGCCGTCGATCTACGTCAAGCCGCGGGGCACGAACGAGTACACCCCGGTCTCGAGCTTCAACGACGTCGACGCGATCGCCAAGGCCGTCGACGACGCCGCCAAGAAGGCGAAGTAGCCCGGATGCTCGACCGCCGGCTGCGCCTGGCCAGCATCGTCGTCGCGCTGATCGGGCTCGGCGCGGCCGGCTACCTGACGTACTCGAAGTACGCCCACGGCGGCGTCTGCGGCGTCAGCGGCGGCTGCACCGTCGTGCAGCAGTCGAAGTGGTCGGAGCTGGTCGGGATCCCGGTGTCGGTGCTCGGGATCGTCGGCTACGTCGGGATCCTGGCCGCGCTCGCCGCGCCGCAGCGGCTGGAGCTGGTGCGGCTGGCGCTGGTCCTCATGACCGGCGTCGGCTTCCTCTTCTCGCTCTACCTGATGTACCGGGCGTACATCACGCTCGACGCCTTCTGCCCGTTCTGCACCACCAGCGCGGTCTGCCAGACCGTCCTCTTCCTGATCAGCGCCACGCGGTTCGTCGTCGGGCCCGGCCACCAGCCGAGCCTGGCCGCGGCGGCCGCGCTGCACGAGGACAGCGGCGAGGCGGAGGACGACGCCGCCTGATGGAGCAGCAGGAGCTCGACCGCGCGCGGAGCCGCCGCTGGCAGCTCCTGGGGGCGTCGCTGATGCTGCTGGTCGTGCTCGCCGGCCTGGTGATCGCGCTCGGCGGCTTCGGCGACGGCGAGCCGCAGGGCACGGAGTCGCGGAACGGCGTCCGTGGCGCGAAGGAGACCGCCGCCCTGCTGCGCGGCGTGCCCCAGCGCGGGGTCGCGCTCGGGCGGCCCGACGCCCCGGCCGCCGTCCAGATCTACGCCGACCTGCACTGCCCGCACTGCCGCTCGGCGATGACCGGGGACGAGCTGCGGCGCCTGATCGACGACCTCGTCCGCCCCGGCAAGGCCACGCTGGAGCTGCGGCTGCATCCCCTCGAGCAGTTCGGCGCCAACAGCGCCGCCGGCCGCAACGCCGTCTACGCCCTCGCCGATCGCGGCCTGGCCTGGAACCTGGCCCTGATGCTCTACTTCAACCAGGGCGCGCCCGGCAGCGGCTGGATCGACGCCGACCTGCTGCGCCGGATCGCCGAGGTCGGCCCCGGGCTGCGCGGCCTGGCGCTCGAGCCCCGCGAGACCGCGACCGGCCGCCGCCTGGCCGCCGAGGCCGACGCGCTGTGGAAGCGCCTGGACCTCGGCGGAACCCCCAGCTACGTGGTGCGGGCCCGCGACGGGAGCGCCGAGCGGAAGATCGGCGGCAGCTCGATCGGGGGGCCCGTCGACGAGATCGAGGACGCCGTCGACGAGGTCTCCTCCCGCGGCGCCGCCGCCCGCTGAGCGCACCCGGGACCCGGTTCGGCGGCCCACCGAGCACGGCGCGAGTAGCGGCCCGGAGCCCCGTGCCGCGGGGCATTCCGACCCGCCCGGTCGGAAACGTAGGGTGATACCCTACGTGGTGGATGAAGAAGACGAGCATCTACCTCGAGGACCAGCTCGACGAGGCGCTCGCCCTCCGCGCGGCGGAGGAGGGCATCACCAAGGCCGAGTTCATCCGCCGGACGTTGACCGGGGCGGTCGGCCGGCCCTCGCGACCGCGTCCGTCGGTCGGCGTCTTCGACGGGCCCGACGACCTCGCGGGCGACGCGGATCGCCACCTGGCGGAGACGGGCTTCGGTGACCATCGTCGTTGACACCTCCGTCGTCGTGGCGCTGCTGAACCGCGCCGACCGCGACCACGAGGCGGTCCGCGACTGGGCCGCCGGCGTCGACGAGGACCTCTTCACCAGTCCGCTCGCGGTCGCCGAGATGGACCACCTGCTGGCGGTCCGCGGCGGCCGGGTCGCCCAGCGGGCGCTGTGGGGCGACCTCGACTCGGGCGCCTACAACGTCCGCTGGTGGGCCGACGGCGTCACCGACGTGCTCGCGGTCGTCCGCACCCGGCCGGACCTGGGCCTCACCGACGCGTCGCTCGTCGCGCTCGCCGAGCGGCTGCGAACCCGCCGCATCGCCACGCTCGACCATCGCCACTTCCGGACGGTCGTCGACCGCGACGGCAAGCCGTTCACCCTGCTGCCCGCCGACGCCTGATGGGCTGTCGGCGCAACGACTCCCTCACATCGACACCCCAAGGACCCCGCGCATGACCACGAACAGCTTCGGCGCCAAGGACACGCTGTCCGTCGGCGACCGCACGTACGAGATCTTCCGGCTCGACGCGCTGCAGGCGAGGTACGACGTCGCTCGCCTGCCGTACTCCCTGAAGATCCTGCTCGAGAACCTGCTGCGCACCGAGGGCAACGGCGCGGTGACGAAGGAGTCGATCGAGGCGCTCGCGACCTGGGACGCGAAGGCCGCTCCGTCCGACGAGATCGCCTACACGCCCGCGCGCGTCGTCCTGCAGGACTTCACCGGCGTGCCGGCGGTCGTCGACCTGGCCGCGATGCGCGACGCGATGGCCGAGCTCGGCGGCGACCCGTCGAAGATCGAGCCGCTCGTCCCGGCCGAGCTCGTCATCGACCACTCCGTCCAGGTCGACGCGTTCGGCAACCCGGACGCCTTCCGCCTCAACGCCGAGAAGGAGTTCGAGCGCAACGAGGAGCGCTACCAGTTCCTGCGCTGGGGCCAGAACGCCTTCGACGCCTTCAAGGTCGTCCCGCCGGACACCGGCATCGTCCACCAGGTCAACCTCGAGTACCTCTCGCGCGCGGTCTTCGTCAAGGACGGGGCGGGCGAGGGCGGTCTGCCCCAGGCCTACCCGGACACCCTCGTGGGCACCGATTCCCACACGACGATGGTCAACGGGCTGGGCGTCCTCGGCTGGGGCGTCGGCGGCATCGAGGCCGAGGCGGCGATGCTCGGCCAGCCGATCCCGATGCTGATCCCGAACGTGATCGGGTTCAAGCTCACCGGCGAGCTGCCGGAGGGCGCCACCGCCACCGACCTGGTCCTGACCGTCACCGAGCTGCTGCGCCAGACCGGCGTCGTCGGCAAGTTCGTCGAGTTCTTCGGCGAGGGCGTCACCCGCCTGCCGCTCGCCGATCGCGCCACGATCGGCAACATGAGCCCGGAGTTCGGCTCGACCGCGGCGATCTTCCCGATCGACGCCGAGACGATCCGCTACCTCGCCTTCACCGGCCGGCCGAAGGAGCAGCTCGAGCTCGTCGAGGCATACGCCAAGGAGCAGGGCCTCTGGCACGATCCGGAGGAGGAGCCGACCTTCTCGCAGATCGTCGAGCTCGACCTCTCGACCGTCGTCCCCTCGATCTCGGGCCCGAAGCGCCCGCAGGACCGGATCTCGCTCTCGGAGGCGAAGGTCGAGTTCCGCGAGGCCCTCGGCAACTACGTCACCACCGAGGACGCCGGCGGCGCCGGCGACGACCGCGAGCCGGGCGTCGCGCCGCACGGCTCGACGGGCACCAGCTACGTCGACGAGGGCTCCTCGCTGAGCTTCCCCGCCTCCGACCCGCCCGGCGCGCAGGTCCCCGGCAACGGCCACGGCAACGACGGCGGCGAGCCCGCGCGCGAGCACGACCACTCGGGCGTCGCCACCCGCCCCTCCACGAAGGTCGAGGTCGAGCTGGACGGCGAGACCTTCGAGCTCGACCACGGGCACGTCGTGATCGCCGCGATCACGTCCTGCACGAACACGTCGAACCCGGCCGTCATGGTCGCCGCCGGCCTCGTGGCCCGCAAGGCGCGCGAGCTGGGCCTGAGCCGCAAGCCGTGGGTGAAGACGTCGCTGGCCCCGGGCTCGCTCGTCGTCACCGACTACCTCGACCGCGCCGGCCTGACCGAGGACCTCGACGCCCTCGGGTTCAACCTCGTCGGCTACGGCTGCACGACCTGCATCGGCAACTCGGGGCCGCTGCCGGAGCCGATCTCCAAGGCCGTGGGCGACGCGGACCTCGCGGTCACCTCGGTGCTCTCGGGCAACCGCAACTTCGAGGGGCGCATCAGCCCCGACGTGAAGATGAACTACCTCGCGTCGCCGCCGCTCGTCGTGGCGTACGCGATCGCGGGCTCGATGGACTTCGACTTCGAGACCGACCCGATCGGCGTCGGCGACGGCGGGCGCGAGATCTACCTCAAGGACATCTGGCCGACCACGAAGGAGGTCGCCCAGACCGTCGAGGACTGCCTGCAGGCGGACATGTTCCGCAAGAGCTACGCCCAGGTCTTCGACGGCGACGCCAACTGGCAGGGGCTGCGGATCCCGACCGGCG
>Ga0164243_10014660_pt1 | contig 10901 bp, 8 predicted proteins | sample OricompcompostOP_FD_108781 | JGI IMG/M metagenome (GOLD analysis project Ga0164243, IMG submission 108781) | Organic Plus compost microbial communities from Emeryville, California, USA - Original compost - Organic plus compost (OP) | ecosystem: Engineered > Solid waste > Mixed feedstock >...
CGCCTGGATCATCAACTCCTACACGCTGCTGTTCGGCGGCTTCCTGCTGCTCGGCGGCCGCGCCGCCGACCTGTTCGGCCGCAAGCGCGTCTTCCTCGCCGGCGTCGTGCTGTTCAGCGTCGCGTCGATGCTGTGCGGGCTCGCCTCCTCGCAGGGGACGCTGATCGCCTTCCGCGCCCTCCAGGGCCTCGGCGCCGCGCTCGTCTCGCCGGCCGCGCTGTCGATCATCATGACCACGTTCGCCGACGGCGCCGAGCGCACGAAGGCGCTCGCCGTCTGGGGCGCGATCGCCGCCTCCGGCTCGGCCTTCGGCCTGCTGCTCGGCGGCTTCCTGACCGAGTCGCTGTCGTGGGAGTGGATCTTCTTCGTCAACGTGCCGATCGGCATCGGCGCCTTCCTCTTCTCGCTGCGCCTGATCCCCGAGTCCAAGGGCGAGAGCGGCGGCAAGAGCTTCGACCTGCCCGGCGCGCTGCTGGTCACCGCCGGCCTCGTCTCGATCGTGTACGCGATCGTCAAGGCCAGCGACGCCGGCTGGGGCTCGAGCACGACGCTCGGCTTCGGCGCGCTCGGCGTCGTCCTGCTCGCCGCCTTCATCGCGATAGAGACCCGTCACCACGACCCGCTCGTGCGGCTGGGGATCTTCAAGACGCGCTCGCTGTCGACCGCCAACGGCGTGATGCTCGTCGTCGCCGGCGGCATGTTCGCGATGTTCTTCTTCGCGACGATCTACGTCCAGGAGGTGCTCGACTACTCGCCGCTGAAGGCCGGGTTCGCGTTCCTCCCGTTCACCGTCGGCATCATCGTCGGCTCGGTGATGGCGCAGCAGCTGATCCCGCGGATCGGCGTGCGCGCGCAGATCATGATCGGCCTCGTGCTGGCGACGATCGGCCTGCTGCTGATGACGCGGATCACGCCCGAGGGCTCCTACCTCGGCCAGCTGCTGCCGGCCGTGATCGTGATGTCGATCGGCATGGGCAACACGTTCGTCCCGCTGACGCTGCTGGCGACGACCAACGTCGACGTCGAGGACGCCGGGCTCGCCTCCGGCCTCTTCAACACCTCCCAGCAGATCGGCGGCGCGCTCGGCCTCTCGATCCTCTCGACGCTGGCGGCGTCGCGGACCGACGGCCTGATCGCGGACGGGGGCAACCCGGTCGGCGCGCTGGTCGACGGCTACCACCTCGCGTTCCTGATCGGCGCGCTCTTCATCGCCGCCGGCGCCGTCGCGATCCTGCTGCTGATCCGCAGACGCGACGTCGCCGCGATCAACGCGGCCGAGGCCGGCGCGGTGCAGATGGCGCACTGACGGCGGCGACGGAGGAGGCGGCCGAGGTATCGTCGAAGGCGAGCTGAGATGGCGACCGTCGACACGACACCGGGCGGCGACGCGCAGCGGTCGCTGCGCGCGGATGCGAGACGCAATCGCGAGCGCCTCCTCGCCGCCGCCGCGGCCGCCTTCGCCGAGGAGGGCTTCGACGTCGGCGTGGCGGCGATCGCCAGACGCGCCGGCGTCGGCACCGGCACCCTCTTCCGCCACTTCCCGTCGAAGCTCGAGCTGGAGGTCGCGGTCGTGCTCGAGCGGGCGAGCGAGATGCGGGCCAACCTGCGCGCCGCGCTCGCCGAGCCCGACCCGTGGGAGGCGTTCGCGACGCTGATGGCGCGGACGGTCGAGCTGACCGCCTGCGACCGCTGCCTCGGCCAGGCCACCAAGCCCGAGCTGCTCGCCGACCCGCGCATGCAGGAGCTGCGCGAGGAGATGCTGCGCGGCGTCGAGGAGGTGCTGCGGCGCGGCCGCGACGCCGGCGTGCTGCGGCGCGACGTCGCCGCCGCCGACATCCCCGTGCTCGCCTCCGCGATCGGCGCGACGATGGAGCGCTTCAGCGACAGCCGCCCCGAGCTGTGGCGCCGCTACCTCGGCGTCGTGCTCGACGGGCTGCGGGCCGACGGCGCCGTGCCGCTGGAGCCGGGGCCGCCCGACCCCGACGTGCTCGACGACGGCTGCTGAGCGGGGCGCGCCAGCAGCCCGAAGGCGGCCGCCGCCGCGGCGCCGAGCGCGACCGTCACGAGCGCCAGCGGCAGCGCCGTCTCGCCGCCGCCGACGCCGGCCAGCGGCGCGAACGCGGCACCGAGCGCGAACTGCGCGAGGCCGAGCAGCGCGGAGGCGCTGCCGGCGCTGCGCGGGTCGCCGGCGAGCGCCAGCGCGGTCGCGTTGGGCCCGACGAGGCCGACGCTGGAGACGATCAGGAAGAAGGCCGGCAGCACGCCGGCCAGCCCCGCGTCGAGCAGGACCGCGGCCAGCAGCGCGACGGCGCCGCCGAGGCCGGTCGCGATCCCGGCGGCGAGCAGCCGCCGCGGCCCGTGCGCGGCGACCAGCCTGCTGCTGGCGTGCGCGAACAGCACGATCCCGAGCGCGTTGACGGCGAAGACGACGCTGAACAGCTGCGCCGACAGCCCGTAGATCTCCTGCACGACGAAGGGCGAGCCGGCGATGTAGCAGAACATCATCGCGGTCGCAAAGCCCTGCGCCAGCGTGCAGCCGACGACGGCGCGGTCGCGCAGCAGCCGGCCGAAGACGGCCGTCGTCGCCGCCAGCCCGCCGCCGTGGCGCTCGCGCGCTGGCAGCGTCTCGGGCACCCAGCGCCAGCCGACCAGCAGCAGCGCGACGCCGATCGCCGCCAGCGCCCAGAAGACGCCGCGCCAGTCGGTCACGCCGAGCAGCTGGCCGCCGGCGATCGGGGCGACGATCGGCGCCAGCCCGTTGACGAGCGTCAGCAGCGCGAAGAAGCGGGCCGCCGCCTCGCCGGCGTGGAGGTCGCGCACGACGGCGCGCGCGATCACGATCCCGGCCGCGCCGGCGAGCCCCTGCAGCAGCCGCAGCGGGATCAGCGCCCACGCCGACGGCGCCAGCGCGCACAGCGCCGAGGTCGCGGCGTAGAGCGCGAGGCCGGCCAGCAGCGGGCCGCGGCGGCCGCGCGCGTCGCTCAGCGGGCCGGCCAGCAGCTGGCCGGCGGCGAGGCCGACCATGCAGGCGGTCAGCGTCAGCTGCGCGGTCGCGGCCGAGGCGCCGAGGTCGCGGCTGAGGTCGGGCAGCCCCGGCAGGTACATGTCGAGCGAGAGCGGGCCGAACGCCGTCAGCGCGCCGAGCGCGACGACGAGCCGGCGGGCGCTCGGCATCCGCGGCGCGAGGCGTGACATCGCCGCCCACGGTAGCGCCGCCCCGCCCCCGCCGCCCGCCCCGCCGTCCCGCCGCCGCGCCGCCGGTCTGGCGCTCCGCAGGTGCGATGCACCGCCAGATCGCCACATCCCGCCGTGTGATCGAGATCACATTCGACGTCGAAAGGTTCGTGCTCTAATCTTTCGGTACCAAAGCATTCCCTAGCGTCAGGCCCCGATGACCTCTCCCCCCACCTCTCCGCCCGCGCGCGGCGGCGTGCCCTCGCACGTCTGGCCGATCGCGATCGTCGTGATCCTCGGCATGATCATGTCGGTCCTCGACACGACGATCGTCAACGTCGCGCTGGAAGACCTCTCCCAGGAGCTGCACGCCCCGCTCGACGACATCCAGTGGGTCGTCACCGGCTACATGCTCGCGCTCGCCGCTGTGATCCCGGTCACCGGCTGGGCGGCGTCGCGCTACAGCGCGCGCAGGCTCTACATCGCCTCGCTCGTGCTGTTCACGCTCGGCTCGCTGCTGTGCGGGCTGTCGTGGTCGCCCGGCACGCTGATAGCGGCCCGCGTCCTGCAGGGCCTCGGCGGCGGCATGCTCGCCCCGATCGGTCAGATGATCCTCGTCAAGGCCGCCGGCCCGAGAAACCTCCCGCGGATCATGAGCGCGATCGGCGTCCCGATCATCCTCGCCCCCGTCTTCGGCCCCACGCTCGGCGGCCTGCTGATCGAGCACGCCGGCTGGGAGTGGATCTTCTTCATCAACCTGCCGGTCGGCGTCGCGGCGGTCGCCGCGGCGATCAAGCTGCTGCCCGCCGACAGCGGCGACCCGGCCGCCGGCCGCATCGACGCGCTCGGCCTCGCGCTGGTCGCGACCGGCCTCGTCGGCGTCACCTACGGCCTCGCGCAGAGCGGCAGCGCCGGCAGCCTGACCGACGACAGCGTGCTGATCCCGGCGCTGATCGGCCTCGGCCTGATCGCCGCCTTCGTCGTGCGCGCGCTGAAGATCCCGAGACCGCTGCTCGACGTCCGCCTCTACGCCAACAAGGCGTTCGCGGCCGCCTCGCTGACGACCTTCTGCCTCGGCGCCGCGCTGTTCGGCGCGATGATCCTGATGCCGCTCTACTTCCAGACGGTGCGCGGCCAGGACGCCGTCGAGACCGGCCTGCTGCTGATGCCCCAGGGCGTCGGCGCCGCGATCGCGATGGCGCTCTCGGGGCGCGCGACCGAGCGGCTCGGCGGCGGCCTCACCGCGCTGATCGGCGGCGTCGTCACGATCGTCACGACGATCCCGTTCGTGCTGATCGGCGGCGAGACGTCGTTCGCGCTGCTCGGCGCGGCGATGGTGCTGCGCGGCTTCGGCATCGGCATGTCGATGATGCCGTCGATGACCGCCGCCTTCGCCGTCCTGAGGCCGGAGCAGATCAACCACGCGACCCCGCAGCTGAACGTGCTCCAGCGCGTCGGCGGCTCGGTCGGCACGGCGATCCTGTCGGTCGCGCTGAGCAGCAAGCTGGCCGACGCCGGCGGCCCGGCCGCGACCCCCGCGGCGGCCGCCGACGCCTTCGGCTCGACCTACCTGCTGGTGCTGCTGGTGACCGTCGTCGCGCTGGCGCCGACGCTGCTGCTGACCGTCGTCGAGCGGCGCGCCCGCGCCAACCGCGAGGCGACCCCGCTGCCGCCCGAGGCGCTCGCGGAGCTGGAGGCCGAGGCGGCATGAGCCCCGAGGCGGCCGCCGCCGCGCGCGAGGAGCTGGCGAACGAGCTGCGCGCCGCCTTCGGCGAGCTGCTCGGCGCCGACCGGCGGCTGCGCAGCCGCGACCCGCAGCGGCCCGGCGCCCTCTCCTACGCGCAGGTGCGGGCGCTCGTGCTGCTCGACGACGCCGACGAGGCGACCGCCGGGCAGCTCGCCAAGGCGGCCGACCTGACGCCCGCGAGCGTCACCGCGATGCTCGACCACCTCGAGGGCGAGGGAATCGTCGAGCGCCGCCGCAGCGACCTCGACCGCCGCGTCGTCGTCGTCTCGCTGACACCGGCCGGGCGCACGCTGCTGGCCGAGAAGCGCGCCCGCTGGCGCGCCTGCTGGGAGGCGGCGGTGGAGGAGTTCTCCGACGGCGAGCTGCGCGCCGCCGGCGCCGTGATGCGCAAGATGGCGCAGATGTTCGACCGGCTGTAGGCGGCCGCGTCCGGTGTAGGCGGCCGCGTCCGGTGTAGGCGGCCGCGTCCGGCCGCCCGGCCGCGGCGCGCCGCGCGGCGCCACGCTGGCGGCCCGCCGCGCCGCGCGCCGCGGCCTCAGCCGCGCGCGCCGGCCGCGGCGGCGTGGGCGAACAGCCGCTCGAGCTCGTCGACGTGCTCGAGCACGACCTCCTCGGCCGCCCATCTGCGGCCGGCCGCGCCGAGCCGGCGGCGGGCCGGCTCGTCTCTGATCAGCGCCTCCAGCGCCGCCGACCAGCCGTCGTCGGCGACCAGCCGCCCGCCCTCCGACTCGCCCATCCAGGCGTAGTCGCCGACCGGCGAGGCGAGCCACGGCAGCCCGAGCGCGGCGTACTCCTTCAGCTTCACGTTCGAGCGGGTGCGGTTGAACGAGATGTCGGCGAGCGGCGCGATCGCGACGTCGCAGCGCGCCAGCAGCCCGGGCAGGTCGTCGTAGGCCTGCCACGGCAGCGCCTCGTAGCGCGGGCTGTCGATCTGCACGTCGGTGCCGATCGCGAGCACGCGCACGTGCTGGTGGCGCTCGAGCACGTTCAGCAGCACGTCGCGGATGCCGAGCCGCTCGAAGTCCCAGCGGTGCTCGCCCATCGCCGCCCAGCCGATCGTGACGCCGCGGCCGGGGACGGTGCGCGGGCGCGTGAAGGTCGGCGGCAGGAAGTTCTCCAGCACCTGCACGTCGGCGGCGCCGCCGGCGCGGTAGCGGCCGGCCAGCTCCTCGGTCGGCGCGACGACGACATCGGCCAGCCGCAGCATCGCGCCGACGTCGGCGATCGCGCGCTGGCCGGGCAGCCCTCTCATCACGTCGGCGGCGGGATGGCCGGGCGGCGGCGCGGCGAGGTCGAAGTCGTTGTCCCAGACGACGCCGACGCCGGCCTGCTTGAGCCGTCTCGCCAGCCGCCGCGCCGGCTGGTGGCAGAGCCGGAAGAAGTGGACGACGTCGACGTCGAGCAGCGGCCCGGGGTCGCCGACCGCGTTGCGCTCCTCGACGTGGACGCGGTGGCCGTTGACGGCGAGCGCCTGCATCGGGATGAACGAGCGGTACAGCGAGCTGGGCGCCCCCTCCGGCACCAGCGAGACGATCTGCATGCGTGCGAGCATGCCTGGGCGGCGCGAATTAAGCAAACGAGGTGCGTCGGCGGCCCGCCCGGCCCGCCCCGCCCGCCCCGCCTCAGCCGTCGAGGCGCAGGCCGGCGAGGCCCTCGAGCACCTCGACGACGGCGGCGAAGTCCTGCTCGCCGAGCCCGCGGCCGACGCCGGCGCTGAGCAGCTCGCGCGCCTGCGCCGCCGCCGGGAACGGGACGCCCAGCTCGCCGGCGGTGTCGAGCGCCAGCGCGGCGTCCTTCAGCATGTGCTCGAGCTTGAACAGCGGCGCGAAGTCGTGCTCGATCATCGGCTGGGCCTTCAGCTCGACCATTCGCGAGCCGCCGGCGCTTCTCGGCAGCACCTCGACCATCCGCGCGAGGTCGACCCCGGCCCGCTTGCCGATCAGCAGCGCCTGCGCCAGCGCGGTGACGTTGGCGGCGGCGAGCGCGTTCGACAGCACCTTGACCGTCTGGCCGTGGCCGACCGGGCCGACGTGGACGATCGTCTCGCCCATCGCCTCCAGCACCGGGCGGCCGCGCGCGACGTCCTGCTCGGCGCCGCCGACCATGATCGTCAGCGTGCCGTCGGCGGCCTTCGGCGCCGAGCCGGTCACCGGCGCGTCGAGGAAGCCGGCGCCGCGCTCGCGCAGGCGGCCGGCGATCGCGCGCGCCTCGCCGGGGGCGATCGTCGACATGTCGATGCAGAGCAGGCCGGGGCGGGCGTCCTCGACGACGCCGCCGGGGCCGAGCAGCACCTGCTCGACCTGGGGCCCGTCGACGACGATCGTGACGACGACGTCGCAGCGCAGCGCGACCTCGGCCGGCGTGTCGGCGACGGCGCCGTCGTGCTCGGCCGCCCACGCCTCCGCTCTCGCGCGCGTGCGGTTCCAGACCGTCACGGGGAAGCCGGCGCGGCGGACGCTCGCGGCCATCCGCGAGCCCATGATGCCGAGGCCGATGAAGCCGACGTGCTGCACGGCGCCGGATGCTACCCGCATCGGCGCGGCGGGTGCCGGCCGCCGCGGCCCGCGGCCGCCGTCTAACGGGTCTCCTGCGACGGCCGCAGCGGCGCCGCGTGCTCGTGCGGCGGCGGCGCGTCGGGATCGCCGGTCAGCTCGCCGGCGAGCCGCGTCAGCATCGCCGCCAGCTCGTCGTGGCGCTCGGGCGACCACCCCTCCAGCAGCTCCTCCAGCCGCGCGCGGCGGGCGGCGACGATGCGGTCGTGGACGGCGACGCCGGCCGGCGTCAGCACGACCGGCACCTCGCCGTCGCCGGCCGCCTCGACGCCGAGGCCGTCGGGCGCCCAGCCGGGGTCGCCGGCGTCGCCCTCCGGCGGTCCGGCGTCGGCGTCGCAGGCGGCGACCAGCCGCTCGACCTCCAGCTCGCCGAGCGCGATCCGCAGCTGCGCGCGCGAGACGCCGCAGCGGGCGGCCAGCTCCGACGGCGCGATCGGCGCCAGCTCGGCGATCCGCGCCAGCAGCCAGACGGCCGCCGGCGACAGGTCGACGCCGGCCCGCGCCGCCAGCCGCTCGTAGATCCGCCGGCGCGTGTCGCGCCGCGCCAGCACGCTGACGGCGCGCGCGATCTCGTCGTAGGAGGCGTCGGGCTTGGGGACGGCGAAGCTCTCGCCGAGGCCGCTCGTCTCGACCGTTCTGCGCAGCGGCACCTCGCGCAGCAGCCAGGTCAGCGCGAAGGCGAGCAGCGCGATCGGCGCCGCGACCCAGAAGACGGTCTGCAGCGCGTCGGCGTAGGCGCCGACGAAGCCGTCCTTGACCGGGCCGGGCAGCTGCTGGATCGCCGACGGGTCGACGCCGCCGCCGTTGCCCCCGCCGCCGTGCGCGAGCGCCGGCGGCAGCCCGCTCGGGAAGCGGTCGGCGAGCGTGTCGGTGAGGCGGTTGGAGAAGATCGCGCCGAAGATCGCGACGCCGAACGAGCCGCCGATCGAGCGGAAGAAGGTCGCGCCCGAGGTCGCGGTCCCGAGGTCGGCGTAGTCGACGGCGTTCTGCACCGCCAGCACGAGCACCTGCATCGTCATCCCCAGGCCGAGGCCGAGCACGAGCATCGAGACCGAGCGCTGGAGCGTGCCGGTGCCGGCGTCCATCTGCGCCAGCAGCACGAAGCCGGCGGCCATCACGAGCGTGCCGGCGATCGGGAACGGCTTGTAGCGGCCGGTGTGGGCGATCACCTGCCCGCTGACGATCGAGGTCAGCAGCACGCCGGCCATCAGCGGCAGCAGCTCCAGCCCCGAGCCGGTCGCGCTGGCGCCGTTGACGACCTGCAGGAACAGCGGCAGGAAGGTGATCGCGCCGAACATCCCGAAGCCGACGATGAAGCCGATCGCGCTGGAGACGGCGAAGACGCGGTTGGAGAACAGCCGCAGCGGCAGGATCGGCTCGGCCGCGCGCCGCTCGGCGAGCACGAAGGCGGTCGTCAGCACGACGCCGCCGGCGGCCAGCGCCAGCGACTGCGGCGAGCCCCACGGCTGGGTCGTGCCGCCGAGGCTGAGGAAGAGGATCAGGCAGCTGACGCCGCCGGTCATCAGCGCCGTCCCGAGCCAGTCGACGGCGTGCTGTCTGCGCGCGCCGGCGGCCGGCAGCACGGCCGCGATCACGACCAGCGCGAGCGCCCCGATCGGCAGGTTGACGTAGAAGATCCAGCGCCACGTCAGGTGCTGGACGAAGAAGCCGCCGAGCAGCGGCCCGGCGACGCTGGCGACGCCGAAGACGGCGCCGAAGAAGCCCTGGTAGCGGCCGCGCTCGCGCGGCGAGACGACGTCGCCGATGATCGCCTGCGCGCCGACGATCAGCCCGCCGCCGCCGATCCCCTGCAGCGCGCGGAAGAGGATCAGCTCCAGCATCGACTGGCTCAGGCCGCACAGCGCCGAGCCGACGAGGAAGATCGCGATCGCGACCTGGAAGACGTGCTTGCGGCCGTAGAGGTCGCCGAGCTTGCCGTACAGCGGCGTCGAGGCGGTCGAGGCGAGCAGGTAGGCGGTCGTCACCCACGAGATGTGCTCGAGCCCGCCGAGGTCGCCGACGATCGTCGGCAGCGCGGTCGCGACGATCGTCTGGTCGAGCGCGGCCAGCAGCATCGCGAGCATCAGCCCGCCGAAGATCGCCAGCACGCGGCCGTGCGCGACCGGCGGCGGAGCTGCGGCGTCCGCGCCGCCGCCCGGCCCCGGCGCCCTCTCGCTCGTGCTCATCGACACGTTGTCTACCCGCCGGCGCCGGTTGGCGTGCATCGCGGGCGGGAACAACCGGTCTCTCATGCATCGCGCGACCGTGATCCGGCGGCGGCTGCTCGCCGCGCTCCTGCTGGGCGCGGGCGCGGCGGCCGCCTTCGCGCTCGGCCTCTCCGCCGGCGACGGCGCGCCGGCGCAGGCCGACCTGCGCTTCGCGCAGTCGGCCGACCCGATCGGCGGCGACGACGGGCTGCCGGGGCCGTGGCAGCGCGCGATCGCCTCGCGCTTCGACGACTACGGCCAGCCGCTCGCGTGCGGCGGCGTGCTCGGCGAGCAGCAGCTCGGCGTCGCGTCGCGGACGCTGCCGTGCGGGACCGTCGTGACGATCGGCTACCGCGGCCGCTTCGTGACCGTGCCGGTCGTCGACCGCGGCCCCTACGTCGCCGGGCGCACCTGGGACCTGACCGGCGCGACCGCCGAGGCGCTGCGCTTCCCCGGCCTCGGCGTCGTCACGTGGCGTCGCTGAGCGACTGCGCGTAGACGGCCTTCATGCGGCGCACGAACCAGAGGCTCGCGAGCACCGTCGCGCCGCAGACGATCCACATCGCCTGGTAGCCGTCGGTCCCGTCGAACGGCCCGGCCATCACGTCGACGGCGATGCCGGTCAGCAGCGGCCCGAGCATCGTCCCGATCCCGCGGCTGAGGCTGTAGAAGCCGGTCAGCGCGCCGTGCGAGCCGCTCGGCATGTGCGGCATCAGCAGCGCGTAGGGCAGCGTCATCAGCGTCCCGCCGCCGAACGCCGCGATCGGGGCGATCAGCACCAGCGGCAGCGTCGCGGTCGTGACGGCCGGGACGAGCAGGCCGATCCCGTAGACGATCAGCGTCGCGCGCAGGATCGGCAGCTGGCCGTAGCGGTCGGCGAGCACGCCGCTGACGACGGCGCCGCCGAGCACGAACAGCGCCGCCGCGCCGACGATCAGCGCGGCGTCGCCGACCTCGATCCCGAGGCCGACCGTCACGTACAGCAGTACGAACGTCTTCAGCGCCCCCAGCGACGCCTCCCACAGCGCGTTGGCGGCCAGGTACGCCTGCAGGCCGGGCCTGCCCTCGACCAGCGCCCGCAGCTCGCGCACCGCCGCACCGAGCGGCTTCGGGTGCTCCGGCTCGTGCCATCTGCGGCCGGGGTTGCGGACCATCCGGTGGATGAACAGCAGCATCACCGCGAGCGTCACGACCGCGGCGGTCAGGAACGGGACCCACGGC
>Ga0164243_10014661_pt1 | contig 10901 bp, 7 predicted proteins | sample OricompcompostOP_FD_108781 | JGI IMG/M metagenome (GOLD analysis project Ga0164243, IMG submission 108781) | Organic Plus compost microbial communities from Emeryville, California, USA - Original compost - Organic plus compost (OP) | ecosystem: Engineered > Solid waste > Mixed feedstock >...
CGAAGATGCGCGCGGGATCGATGCCCGCGTTCCGCGCCAGTTGACGCGTCGGCGCGGCGAGCGCTCGCGCAATGATCCGCTCGGCGGCACGCGCCTCGACGTCGAGCACGCTTTCGCACGACACGATTTCCTGCCGCGCAGTCAGGAGCGCGAGACCACCGCCGGGAACCGTGCCGTCCGCGAGCGTCAGCCGGAGAGCGTCGATCGCACGCGTCACCTGCGCCTTGCGCCGATCGACCTCCCAGGATGTCGCGCCGGCGACGCCGATCAGCGCGCTGTTGCCGAGCAATGCTGCCAGTCGATGTCGAAGGTGGCGCCGCCGCGCAGCATCATCGGCGTCGGCAAGTTGACGTCGCAGCTCGCCGATGCGGGCGCGACGAGCGAGGGGATCAGCGGTCGGCCCGGCAATCCCGAGCACGCCGCGCTCCACCCACACCCGACGCACGCGTCCGAGGTCATCGGGCTGGATGCGGGCGAGCGACTCGCCGGCGACCGCCCGGAAGCGACGTCCACCAACGAGCACGCGGATGTCCTCCAGGATCTCGTCCTGCTCGAACGGCGATCCACCCGGCGGCCGGACCGCGACGATCGGCAGCCCGCCGTGCGCGATCGCGAGCAACTGCCGCGTCACGTCGGCCGACATCGCCCGTGCGATCAGCACCGCAGAGGTCGCCCCACTCGCGCGAATCGCCGCGACGAGTGGTGCCAGCGCGGACGGATCGTCCAGATCCAGGTCCGAGACAAGCACCGCCGGCAGCGCGAGATCCGCGCGATGACGCACCGTGTCGCTCAGGAATCCGTTGTCGTGAACGCTCGTCGTCCACCACGCCCCATCGAGCGACGTGCATGCCGTGTGACCATCCCAGGCCGTGCGGACCTCATAGCGTGCCTCCGCGCCGTGAACCCAGATCGCCTCCGTCACGACCTCCGCAAGCGTTGCGTCGTCAAGGAGCGTGCGCGCGACCGCACGCAGACCGTCCTGCGTGGCGATCGGATGCGCCTGCGCCATCAGCGCGTCGTCGATACGCGGGAGTGCAGCGAGGATGGACTCTCGCAGCGCGACGGGATCGCAACCCGCCGCGATCGCCGTCTGCATCTCGGCCCACGCCGCCATGAACATCGCGCAGGCGGTTGCGACGCCATCGCCGAGCTCCTCGCGCGCCTGCCAGAGCAGGCTGCGGAGGAACATCGCGCCGACATCCGCGATCCGATCGTCCAGCTGCACGACGCGCCGTGCGATCAGGCCGCCGTCGTCGAGCAGCTCCGGCGAACCGGTGCCGATCGGCGCGACGGCGACCATCCGCGGGAACGGCCCGAGCGTCGGCAGCACGAGCTGCGCGATCGCCCGGAACCCGGCGTCAAGCCGTCGCCGCGCATCGGCATCCGCGAGATCGACGACCGCCGCGCGCGACCGTGTGCGACGGGGGATGGTCAGCGCCATCAGGCTTCTCCGGCGAGCTGCGTCCAGTCGAAGACCACGCCGAGCGTCGAGTCCTTCTCGGCGACGACGCGACCGTAGGCCTCGTTCGGCTGAGCCGGCGACAGGCGATGCGAGAGCAGCGGTGCCACGACGAGACGATCGGTCGCGAGCCAGTGCAGGATCGCGCGCGCGTTGTGCGCAATCGAGTTCGGGCCGAAGCGCGTATCGAGCGTCGGGATCTGCCACTCCCAGCCGGAGCGAATGTGCACGTACTCCTCGAAGATCGTGCCGAGCAGTCGCAACGTGTCGGTCGTGTGCGTACCCTTGCCCCACTGGCTGCCGACCAGCGACAGCTCGCCGTGACGCTGCACGAGCTGGATGCCCGTCATCGCGCCGGCGGCCGTGCCGGTCGCCTCGATCACGAGCTGGTAGTCGCGATGCAGCTGATCGTCGGTCGGTGAGAGCAGCGTGTTCGCGATGCCGCACGTCTGCGCGAGCTCGACGCGCCACGGAATGACATCGATCGCGAGCGTCTCCATGCCCCCGATCTGTGCAAGCTGCGCCGCGAGATTCCCGACGAGTCCGAGTCCGACGACCGCCGCCTTGTCGCCGAGGCGCGCAGTGGATGTCCGCAGCGTGGACATCGAGACCATCGCGAGCCGCGCGAAGACGGCGACCTCGGGCGCGAGCGCATCCGGCACGCGTACCGCGAGCGAGGTCGTCGTGTCGAGGCGCGCGTGCGAGACGTGCGGCGACATCGAGAAGACACGATCGCCGACCGCGAAGCCGGACTCCTCGCCGGCCGCGATCACCCGCGCGACATTCGCGTAGCCGGGGGAATCCGGGTAGGTGCGCTCCTTGCCGCTCGGCATGAGCAGCCCCTGGAAGGACGCGCCCTCCGTGCCCGGACTGACGAGCGACGCGATCGTCTCGATGACGATGTCATGCGGACCGAGGTCGGTGGCATCGAGCTCATGCGCGACGAGCTGCGCATCACCGGGATTCACGAAGACAATCTGACGGGCAGTGAGCGTCATTGCGGTGTGTTCTCCAACTGTGATCTCCGCCCCACGGCGGAGCGACGAATCGATGGTGCGCGTTCACGCTACCCCTTGAGGCCCGTGGTGGCGATCCCCTGAATGAAGTATTTCTGCGCGAAGAAGAAGACGATCACGATCGGGAGCGTCATCATCACGGTCGCGGCCATGAGCAGATGATCGCGCGGCTCGCTGACGATGCCGACGGTCCCCGTATCGAACGCGGTGATGCCGAGCGCCAGCGTGTACTTGCTGGTGCTGTTCAGGAAGATGAGCGGATTCAGGAAGTCGTTCCAGTGATTGAGGAACGAGATGATCCCGGCCGCGGCGAAGGCAGGTTTCGTGATCGGCGCGACGATCTGCCAGAAGATCCGGAAGTGCCCCGCGCCATCGAGACGCGCCGCCTCGAGGATCTCGCCCGGAACCGTCATGAAGAACTGGCGGAACAGGAAGATGAAGAACGCCCCGCCCCCGAACCAGTACGGCACGATCAGCGGCCAGAACGTGTCGATCCACCCGAGCTCCCGGAAGCCGATGAACGTCGGGATGAGCGTCAGTTCCGCCGGGAACATGATCGTGCAGAGGATCAGCATGAACAGCACGCCCGATCCGCGGAAGCGGTAGCGAGCGAATCCATAGCCAACGAGCGCCGACGTGAAGACCTGCCCGATGCCCGCCGCGACCGTGATGATCACGGTGTTGGCGAAGAAGCGGGCGAATGGCACGAGCTCCCAGACGCGCTTGTAGTTCTCCCAATGCCAGGTCTCCGGAATCCAGATCGGCGGGATCTGCTGGATCTCCGCGACGGTCTTGAACGAGCCGGTGACCGCCCAGTACGTCGGGATCGAGAACACGACGGCGAGGGAGATCGCCGCGAGGTAGAGCAGCGTCCGCCCAATGAGGCGTCCGATGCGCGCGCTTCCGGCTCCCGGAGCGCGCGGCGTGGTGATCGGTGTGGCAGCCATCAGTCAGCCCCCTCGTAGTGCACCCACTTCGACTGCAGGCGGAACTGGATCAGCGTGAAGGCGAGGATCACCACGAAGAAGATCCACCCGAGCGCCGACGCATAGCCCATCTGGAAGAACTGGAACGCCTGCTTGAAGAGGTGGAATCCGAAGACCCACGTCGCGTACGCCGGACCACCATCCGTGCCGATGTAGACCGCGGTGAACACCTTCAGCGCGTTGATGATCGAGAGTACCGTCACGAAGAAGATCGTCGGCGAGAGCAGCGGCACCGTGATGTTGATGAATCGCTGCCACGGGCCGGCACCATCGATCGAGGCGGCATCGTAGAGATCCTGCGGGATGCCCTGCAGACCGGCAAGGAAGATCACCATCCGCGTGCCTCCCGCCGATGCCCAGACGCCGATGATCGCGAGCGATGGCAATGCCCAGTCGGTGCTCTGCAGCCAGTCCGGCCCCCAGATGCCGATCTCGCCGAGCCCGTAGTTGATCGGCCCGAAGTACGGATTGAACATCCAGATCCAGAAGAAGATCGCCGCCACTGCCGGCGTGATCGACGGCAGGAAGAAGAGCGTTCGGAAGAGACGCGTCCCCTTCAGGTTCTGATTCAGGAGCACCGCCAGCAGCAGCGACAGCACGATGCCGATCGGCACCTCCATCAGCACGTAGAGGAACGTGCGGCGGATCGAGGGCCAGAACTGATCGTCCGACGTGAACGCCCGCGTGTAGTTGTCGAAGCCGATCCACTGCGGCGCATTGAGGATGTCGTAGCTCGTGAAGCTCAGGTAGAACGCGGCGGCCAATGGGCCCGCGCTGAAGAGCAGCAGTCCGAGCACGCCCGGCAACACGAACAGCATCCCCGCGCCATCGCGCGGTCCCTTCCGCTTCTTCGGTGGTGACTGGATCTGCGTGGCTGGTCTGGATGATGTCGAGAGCACGGCGTCCGCCATGGAACCCCCTCCCCCTGATGATGCCGGGTGCGCGCCATCGTGACGACGCACGGACGCGCACCCGGAGTTCGCGCCGAGGCTATCCGCGCGGCTGATCGAGAATCTTCTGCGTGCTGCTGATCGTGTCCGCAATGCCCTGATCGACGTCCTTGTTGCCGAGCCAGATGTTGCTCAGCTCCTGGTTCACGTTGATCTCGAACTCGCGCAGACGCAGGTTCGCCGGGTAGCGCAGCGGACCGGCCGCGTCCATGAGCGGTGCCCAGATCGCGTGTGTCTCGTCGGCCGTGAGGATCGGATCGCTCCAGACATCGGCGCGCGCACTCGGGATCGCGTTGAGCTCGTACATCTTGAGCCCCGCCTCCTTCGAGGAGAGGAACTTGTGGAACTCCCACGCGGCATCCTGCTGATCGGAATGCGCGGAGATCGGCAGCATGTCCGTCTGCAAGGTCGGACCGTTCGTCCCGGCCGGACCGACCGGCATCGGCACGACGCCCCAGTTGAACTCCCACGCGGTCCGTGCCGACCAGCGCTCCCAGTAGCCACCCGCGTAGAGGGCGATCTTCTGGCTGGACATCAGCTGCGCGCGATCCTGCTGACCCGGCAGCGGCGACACCGAGCGCCCCTGGAAGGCATCCGCGAGCCACTGCACGGCGGCGCGCGACTCCTCCGAGTCGAGCGTCAGGGTGGTGCCATCCTCCGAGAGGGCGTCGCCGCCGTAGCTGTCGACAAGCTGGGTCAGGCCATTGAAATACTCGTGGGCGGGGGAGAGGCCGAACTGCTCGACCGCGCGACCCTGACGCTTCGTGAGCGCCTCGGCGTTGTCGAGGAGCGTGTCGAGCGTCCACGTGTCATCGGGCGTACCGATGCCGGCGGCGTCGAGCAGATCCTGGTTGTAGTAGAGGCCGACGATTGACGGATGGGCCCACAGCGGCAGCGCGTAGGTCGAGCCATCGACCTTGTCCATCTCGATCGCGGCAGCGAACCACTCGCTCAGATCGACGGCGTCACGTGCGATGAGGTCGTCGAGGTTGAGGAGCTGCCCGCGGGCGGCGTAGTCGTAGTACCCCTCGATGCTGGTGAGGAAGACGATGTCCGCCTCGGTGCCACCCGCGAAGAGCACGGCGAGCTTCTGGAAGTACTCCTGATTTGCCCCGGAGAAATACTGTCCCTCGATGGAGACATCCGGATGACTCTCGCGATAGAGCGCGATCAGAGCCTCGAACTGCTCCTGATTCGAGCCGGTGCGACCGTTGATGGTGAGCTTCGTCTCCTGCGCGAGGGTCGGGTTGACGGGCTGGCGGCTGGGTGCGGCAAGCGTATCGCCGGCATCCGCGACGGCGACCGCTGCTGCGGCGGCCGCGGACTTGAGCAAGGTGCGACGTGAGACCGATGGTGTCTGGGTCATGAGCTGTTCTCCGTGGCGAGTGAACCATGCGTCCGTGAACAACGATGAGATCCCTGGCAGGCTCCCGGGAGCTTGCACTCGTCATAACGTCACCCCAATGAGACCCTCCTCCGGAAGAGGGCACACAAGGACCGATCACCACGAATCGCGCGGAAATCCGGGGAATCCGACGCGAGTCAGGGTGCGATCGAACTGGTTTGGCAACGTTGCCAATGAGGGTATCATTGGCCCAATTGGGCGTCAACACCTCCCGTCACGCATCATGGGATGGGAACATGACCGGAGTGAGCCCACCCGATCGCGAGGCCCAGGGAGGCAGAAGCACATCCCGACGACAACGCAGGACTGATGCGGCAAATCGCCCGGATGACCCATCCGCCGAGCCCTCATGGGCGCGAGCGAGCGGCTATGCAAGCTGACTCAAAAGAGCCAGAAATGACCTATCGACCAGTGAGCGCAGGGAGAACAGGACCGTGTCGAATCTTCTCGATGTTGCGAAGGCGGCGGGGGTGAGCCCCAGCACGGTGTCTCGTGTGGTACGCGAGGATCCGAACGTACGGGCATCCACGCGCGAGCGCGTGCTCGAAGTGATGCAGGAGCTGAACTACATCCCGAACGCCCTCGCGCGGGGATTCAAGCGTTCACGCAGCACGTTCCTGTCGCTGATCGTCGCCGATGTCACGAGTCCGTTCTTCGCGGCGGTCGCGCGCGGCGCGGAGGACGAGGCGCGTGATGCCGGCTACTCGCTGGTGCTGAGCAATTCGGACGAGACGTCATCGCTGGAGGCGCTCCATCTCCGCGCGGTCGGGGAGCGGCGCGTAGGCGGGGTGGTGGTGACGCCCACGGAAGAAGCGGCGAAGTCCATCCGGCGATACCTCCCGGAGGAGACACCGGTCGTCCTGCTCGACAGTCGCGTCGATATCGCCCGCGCACACACGGTCACGTGCGATACGGAGACGGGCGTCGAGCAGCTCGTGACACACCTGCGCGAGTTGAGACATGAACGGATCGCCCTGGTGGGCGGCCTCACGCAGAGCGCGAACTGGCAGCAGCGTCACGCCGGATACGCGCGTGCGATGGGGGAGCAGGCTGAATCTGCGCTTGTGCATCCAGTGGGATGGTCATACGAGGCGGGACGCACGGGCGGACGACTCCTGCTGGACGGCGCGCACCTGCCGGACGCCGTGATCGCCGCGAACGCGCAGGTCTGCCTGGGACTGCTCGACGAGCTGATCGGCAGCGGGGTCTCGGTGCCAGAGGACATCGGCGTGGCGGCCGTGGACGATCCGTTCCCGGAGTCGCTCTTCCTGCCGCGCCTGACGGTCGTCAATCAGCCCGGCTACGACATGGGACGCAAGGCGGTCGAGATCCTCGTGCAGCATCTCGAAGCGGAAGGGGATGTGGTGCCGCTCCCGCAGCACATCGTGTTCCCGTCGGCGCTACGGATTGGCACGTCCTGTGGCGAGGCGATCCCGCGACGCATCGACTGACCGCGGCGGTCTACGACGCGGGCGTCGGCTCCGGCGTGGACGCGCGGATTCGCGTGCCATCCGGGACGATGCCGGTCGCATCGGCGAACGCCTGCGAGAGGTAGACCGCGTAGTTCTCGCCGGTGTGGAAGCTGTCTCGATGCACCGTCAGACCGCCGATCACCGGCGGGCAGGTGGTGTCGGTGCAGAACCACGAGCTGATATCCACGAACTCCGCTCCGGCCGCGATCGCCGTCTCGCGCTCCCGGTCATTGTGCGCGTCGTCGAAGGCCGACGCGCGAGGATCGGCACACGCCTGCGCATCGCCCGCGTTCGCCGTCAGACAGTCGATGCCGCCCTGACTCGGATACGCCATGTCCCCGATCACGACGATGCGCTTCGTGCTCGGCTTGAGCGTCTCGATGACCGACGTCAGGCCGGACATCCACGCGTCTTCGATGCCATCCGTCGTCGGCGAGCCGTTCACCGCCTGCTGCATGCCACGGAACGCACCCGTCATGAGAATCACGTCCGGCTGCACCTGCGGAATGCGCTCGATCGCCCAGTCGAGGAACGCTGCGCACTCCGTGTATTCGCGGCCGAGCGCGTTGGAGTAGACCGGGAAGTCCATCGGCGGGCATCCCGGCTTGGTGAACTGGATGACCTTGATCCCAGCCTGCTTGCCGATCACATCGAGCGTTGGCACCCACATTGCGGCGTGAGAGTCGCCGAAGAGGGCGATCGTCGTCGTGCCATTCGGGTCCCCGAAGACGCACTCCGACGAGGTGGTGTCCGCGCGCGTGACGTCGCAGTCCTTGCTGTACGCGAGATTCGCGATGCGCGACGGCTGCTCCGGCCAGTCGCTGACGGTGGTGGCCGCCTGCACCGCCGCGAGCACCCCGGCCTGATCCGGATAGGTCGCGATCGTGACGTCATCCGAGGTGATCTCGCCCGGGGTACGCTGCGTCGTGAGATACAGGTTCGCGACGCCAACCGAGACCACGATCAGCGCCACGCCGACGCCGATGCTGACGAGCGGCGTCGCACGCTTGAGGACCGGCGCATTGCGCACGGGATTCTCGACGACCAGGTACGACATCTGCGCCGCGGCGACGGCGATAACGCAGAGACCGAGGGCCTCAGCGACGGTCAGATCACGTCCCGCCCACGCCGCGACGATCACGAGCAGGGGCCAGTGCCACAGGTAGATCGAGTAGGAGAGCTTGCCGATGTACTGGAACGGCGCGAGCTTCAGCAGCGACTCCGCACCGAGCGAACCGGCGGTGCTGCCACCGGCCACCACGAGCGACGCGCCGATCACCGGGATGAGGGCGGCGAGCCCCGGGAAGTGGGTCGAGGCGTCGAACGTCACGGCCGTGTAGAGGATCACCGCGATGCCAAGCCAGGTCATCGCCGCGCCGAGCTTCGCCGGAAGCCGCATGATCCACGGTGCCGCCACGGCCAGCACACCCCCGATCGCGAGCTCATAGGCCCGCGTGAACGGCGAGAAGTACGCCTCGGTCGCATCGACCGCCGTCTGACGATCGGACCAGATCATTGACGCCACGATGATCGCCGTGAGGGCGATGCCGAGCACGATACGCAGCGGCACCCGACGGCGAAGCCGCGCGATACCGAACATCACCAGCGGCCAGACGGCGTAGAACTGCTCCTCGACCGCCAGTGACCAGAAGTGCTGCAGCGGCGACGGGGGAAGGCGGGCGTTCAGGTAGTCGGTGCCGAGCTCGATGAAGCGGAAGTTGCTGGCAAAGAGCGCCGCCCAGATCCCGTCCTCCGCGACACGATCGGCGCGGGTCCCGCCGATCCAGAGGTACGACGCGATGATCGTCACCACCAGCACGAGTGTCGAGGCGGGGAGAAGACGTCGCGCACGGCGCGCGTAGAACTGCAGCAGGGAGATCCGATTCGTGGATTCGAGTTCGCGAATCAGGAGCCCGGTGATGAGGAAGCCGGAGAGGACGAAGAAGACATCGACACCGACGAAGCCGCCGCTGATCAGCGAGACGCCGGCGTGCTCCAGCAGGACAAGGACGACGGCAATGGCGCGCAACCCCTCGATGTCGGGTCTGAATGACGAAGGACGTGTCGATGCGCCTGACGTCTCCGAAGTCTTGCCAAGTCCAGTCTGCACAACCACAATCTGCCTGCTACGTCGCGGAATCGAATGGGCCAGCGATCGCGGGGCCGGTCGGCTCGTTCACGATCAGGCGCTATCGTACCGCACATTGCGCCAGCTGTTTGTTTGAGACATGAATGAATCTGGCGATATCGCGAAGAAATCAGGGCGAAAAGACCACCTCACGAACCATCTGCTCCGCGCGCAATCGGCTCAACAATATTGGGGAATCACCTGGGGAAATGCGGATAATTGCGCGGGTGACGATGCGCATGAATGCACAAACACTTCTTGTATCCGGACATTCCGATTCGCCACCTATGCCAAGGACAACGTTCACACAACATTGATGATGTGCCCGCATCTCGATACCGACAGCGACGCTATGGATGCTGATCGGTGATCGCGATCACCTCGTCGAGGCGCGCCAGCACGGTGGAGAGCTGCGAGATCCGCTCGTGGAGTCGCTCGCGCTGATCGTGGAGCATCACGCGCTGTGCGATATCCGTATGACCGCGGTCGAAGCAGGGGAGCAGCTCGCGAATGTTCTCGCTCGTCAGCCCTGCCTGATACATGTTCTGCAGAAACCAGACGCGCGCCACGGCGTCCTCATCATAAAGGCGTTGTCCCGACGGACTGCGCTGCGCGGCGAGTAATCCCTGCTCCTCGTAATAGCGCAGTGAGCGGACACTCACCCCGGCACGTTCCGCCAGTTCCCCGATTCGCATGATGTCCTCCATTGAGCACTTGCCTCTGACACTGACGTCAGGGTGTAGGGTAGCCGCTGGGCACAATGCGTGCCATGTCAATGGACACCTGGAGGTTTCATCGCATGAACATTGAAGGATCTGTCGCCCTCGTCACCGGGGCGAATCGCGGACTCGGGCGCGCCTTCGCCGAGCAGCTGATCGCGCGCGGGGCGGCGAAGGTCTACGCGACGGCGCGGCGCCCGGAGACCGTCACGGTTCCGGGCGTGGAGGTGCTCGCGCTGGATGTCACGGACGCGGCGCGCATCACGGAGATCGCGTCCGTGACGTCGGACGTGACGCTGCTGATCAACAACGCCGGCATCCAGACCGGCGTCAGCCTCGTCGACGGCGATGTCACCGCGCTGCGCGACGAGCTGGAGACGCATCTCTACGGACCGCTCAATCTGGTTCGGGCGTTCGCACCGCTCCTCAAGGAGAACGGCGGTGGGGCGGTCCTGAACGTGCTCTCGGCCCTGTCGTGGTTCGGAACTCCCGGCGCGACCGCCTATCACATCGCGAAAGCCTCGGCCTGGGCGATGACGAACGGTGTCCGCCTCGAGCTCGCGGAGCAGGGGACGCTCGTGACGGGGCTGCATCTTGGCATGGCCGACACGGACATGAGCGCGGCCTACAATGGCCCCAAGCTGCCGCCGAAGACGGTCGTCGATCTCGCGCTTGATGGCATCGAAGCCGGTGCGACCGAAGTCCTGGCCGACGACTGGAGTCGCTTCGTGAAGTCGCTGCTCGTCGAAGATCCGGCTGTCCGCGA
>Ga0164243_10014662_pt1 | contig 10900 bp, 10 predicted proteins | sample OricompcompostOP_FD_108781 | JGI IMG/M metagenome (GOLD analysis project Ga0164243, IMG submission 108781) | Organic Plus compost microbial communities from Emeryville, California, USA - Original compost - Organic plus compost (OP) | ecosystem: Engineered > Solid waste > Mixed feedstock >...
TAAAAAACAACCTGGATTTCGCGTTTCTACGCGGATTCTGGGTTGGCTGAATAGCCAAGCCTTTTCAGATTTCACGTAGGAACGCACTCTTCGAAGAGCCGCTCGGGTTTTCACACAGCCTGGCATGGCCGGGCTTCTTCCTAGCGCGAAAGCGAAGGCTTACTTCACTTCCACCGCCAGGCTGTGGGCGATCTTGTCTTTCCAGATCGCCGGGCCGGTGATGTGCACCGACTCGCCGTTGGTGTCGACCGCCACGGTCACCGGCATGTCCTTCACGTCGAACTCGTAGATCGCTTCCATGCCCAGTTCGGCGAAGGCCAGAACCCTGGACTTCTTGATCGCCTGGGCCACCAGGTAGGCGGCGCCGCCGACGGCCATCAGGTACACGGCCTTGTTGTCCTTGATCGCCTCGATGGCGATCGGGCCGCGCTCGGACTTGCCGATCATGCCCAGCAGGCCTGTGCTTTCCAGGATCTGCCGGGTGAACTTGTCCATGCGGGTGGCGGTGGTCGGGCCGGCCGGGCCGACCACTTCGTCGCCTACCGGGTCGACCGGGCCGACGTAGTAGATGAAGCGGCCCTTCAGGTCCACCGGCAGTTCTTCGCCCTTGTTCAGCATGTCGACCATGCGCTTGTGCGCGGCGTCGCGGCCGGTGAGCATCTTGCCGTTGAGCAGCAGGGTCTCGCCCGGCTTCCAGCTCTGCACTTCTTCCGGGGTGATCTTGTCCAGGTCGACGCGGCGCGCGGAGGGGCCGGCTTCCCAGACGATTTCCGGGTAGGCGTCCAGCGGCGGCGCTTCCAGTTCGGCCGGGCCGGAGCCGTCGAGCACGAAGTGGGCGTGACGGGTGGCGGCGCAGTTGGGGATCATGCACACCGGCAGCGAGGCGGCGTGGGTCGGGTAGTCCATGATCTTCACGTCGAGCACGGTGGTCAGGCCGCCCAGGCCCTGGGCGCCGATGCCCAGCTGGTTGACCTTGTCGAACAGCTCCAGGCGCAGTTCCTCGATGCGGTTCTGCGGGCCGCGGGCCTTCAGCTCGTGGATGTCGATCGGGTCCATCAGGACTTCCTTCGCCATCACCGCGGCCTTCTCGGCGGTACCGCCGATGCCGATGCCGAGCATGCCCGGCGGGCACCAGCCGGCGCCCATGGTCGGGACGGTCTTGAGCACCCAGTCGACGATGGAGTCGGACGGGTTGAGCATGGCCATCTTCGACTTGTTCTCGGAGCCGCCGCCCTTGGCCGCGACGTCCACTTCCACGGTGTCGCCCGGGACGATGGAGTAGTGGATCACCGCCGGGGTGTTGTCCTTGGTGTTCTTACGCGCACCGGCCGGGTCGGCCAGGATGGAGGCGCGCAGGACGTTCTCCGGCAGGTTGTAGGCGCGGCGCACGCCTTCGTTGATCATGTCGTCGACGCCCATGGTGGCGCCGTCCCAGCGCACGTCCATGCCGACGCGGACGAACACGGTGACGATACCGGTGTCCTGGCAGATCGGGCGGTGGCCGGTGGCGCACATGCGCGAGTTGATGAGGATCTGCGCCATGGAATCGCGGGCGGCCGGCGATTCTTCGCGCAGGTACGCCTCATGCATGGCCTGGATGAAATCGACCGGGTGGTAGTAGGAGATGAACTGCAGGGCATCGGCGACGCTCTGGATGAGGTCGTCTTGCTTGATCACGGCCATGGAGCACGGTCCTCTTCAGGCGGGTATGTCAGGCGGGAATCTCAGGCGGCTAAGCCACGTACACCGAACGCGTCCGGTCAGGCACCGGCGCAAAAAGGGCGCCGTAGTATAGCGCCGTGCCAGGGCCGGGCGCACGCGCCGGCGATCCGACCTTGGTCGGCAGGGGCGGCAAGCGCCCACTTTCCGGTCGGCTAGGCATGATGTGGCTTTGATAGTAGAGTGAGGGCCAAGTGCCATTACGGGATGGAGCCCCCATGAGCACACCGAGTTCCCCGCTGAAGCAGCGCGCCCTCCAAAAACTATTGTTCAGGCGGTTCGGCATGGCCCTCGGCACCTACGCGATGGCCCTGCTGCTGCTCTGGCTGACCGTGATCGGCGACTTCTACCATGGCTCCCCGGCGTTGGCGCTGGCCGCCACCCTGTGCGCCGTGGCCAGCCAGGCGGTGTTCTTCTGGCTGTTCGCCAGCGGCCGCAACCAGCGCTTCGTCGACGCCAGCCTGACCGAGCCGCAGGTGCTGGTGGCGCTGGTCTGGACCACCTTCTTCCTGGCCCACGTCGACAGCGTGCGCGGCACCCTGATGGTGCTCTACGTGCTGATCCTGCTGTTCGGCGTGTTCCAGCTGCAGCCGCGGGTGTTCGCCCGTTGCGCGGGCCTGGCCTTCATCGCCTTCGCCGGCCTCAATCTCTGGGAAGCCTTCCGCCAGCGCCTGCAATTGCCCGGGCAGGCCGTGCTGCAACTGCTGGTGCTGTTCATCGTGCTGGTCTGGCTGACGCTGTTCGCCGGCTACGTGCAGGCCCTGCGCCAGCGCATGCGCCAACGCCGCTACGCGCTGCAGGCGCACCAGGACACCCTGCGCGGGATGATGCGCCAGCTGGAAGACTTGGTGGCCACCGACGAACTCACCGGGTTGTTCAACCGCCGCCACTTCCTGCGCCTGGCCGGACGCGCGCTGGACGATCTGGACGAGGGGCAGCGCCACGGCCTGGCGCTGATCGACTTGGACCACTTCAAGCGCATCAACGACGTCCACGGCCATTCCGCCGGCGACCGCGTGCTGCAGACCTTCGCCGCGGTGGCGCGGGCCTGCCTGCGGGAGGGCGACGTGCTGGCGCGCTACGGCGGCGAGGAGTTCGTGCTGCTGCTGCCCGAGGCCGACAGCGACCGCCTCGCTGCCTGCTGCGAGCGCCTGCGCCAGGCCTATGCGGCGGCCGAGCCGATGGGCGTGGAAGTGCCGGTGCTGAGCCTTTCCGCCGGCATGACGCTGCTGTACAGCGGCGACGATCTCGACGAGGCCTTGCAGCGGGCCGACCAGGCGCTCTACCGTGCCAAACGCAGCGGACGCAATCGCTGCGAGGCGGCATGGGAGGAGAGCGATGCCTGAACTGCGTGCCGGCGGCCGACACTGGGAAGTGGCCACCGGAAGCAACCTGCTGGATGCCCTGCGCGCCGAGGGGATCGCCATTCCCTACAGCTGCCGCGCGGGCAGTTGCCATGCCTGCCTGGTGCGCTGCAGCGGCGGCGAGCTGCTCGACGATCGCCCCGAGGCGCTGGACGCCGCGCGCCGCGCCGAGGGCTGGCGCCTGGCCTGCCAGTGCCGGGTGATAGAGGACTGCATCGTCGAGGTCTTCGACCCCCAACGTGACGGCCTGCCGGCGACGGTCGCCGAACTGCACTGGCCGGCGACGGACATCCTGCGCCTGCGCCTACAGCCGCAACGGCCCTTGCGCTATCGAGCCGGCCAGCACCTGGTGCTGTGGCTGGGCGAGGTGGCGCGTCCTTACTCTCTCGCCAGCTTGCCGGGCGCCGAGCCCTGGCTGGAATTCCACATCGCCTGCCAGGCCCCCGGCGCCTTCTGCGACGCGGCGCGCAACCTGCGGGTGGGCGACGAACTGCGCCTGGGCGAACTGCGTGGCGGCGCGTTGCATTACGACGCCGAATGGCAGGAACGCCCGCTGCTGCTGATGGCCAGCGGCACCGGCCTGGCGCCGCTGTGGGGCATCCTGCGCCAGGCCCTGGCCGAAGGGCACCAGGGGCCGATCCGCCTGCTGCACCTGGCGCGCACGCCGGCCGAGCACTACCTGGCGGCGGAGCTGGCGGCCCTGGCCGCGGCCCATCCCGACCTGCAGGTGGCGCTGGCGCTGCCGGCCGATCTGGACGCGCATCTGGCGCAATTCCGCCTTGTCTCGCGGCGAAGCATCGCCTTACTCTGCGGCCAGCCCGCCAGCGTCGAGCGCTTCGCCCGCCACCTGTACCTGGCCGGGGTGCCGCGCGGCCAGACCCTGGCCGACCTGTTCCTCTCCCACGCCTGAGCCGGGCCGCAGAGCCCGGCCGCCACAGCCTGCTGCCAAGGAGTTGCCATGAGCCAACAGATTCTCGTCGAGCGCGAGCAGGGCCTGCTGACCCTGCGCCTGAACCGCGCGGACAAGATGAACGCGCTGACCCGGGAAATGTACGCGGCCCTGGCCGACGCCCTGGAGGCCGCCGAGCACGACCGTGGCGTGCGCGTGGTGCTGATCGCCGGCAACGCCGAGTGCTTCACCGCCGGCAACGACATCCACGATTTCCTCCAGTACCCGCCCAGCGGCCAGGACAGCCCGGTGTTCCGCTTCATGCGCGCGCTGATGGAGTTCAGCAAGCCGGTGCTGGCGGCGGTGGCCGGCCCGGCGGTAGGCATCGGCACCACCCTGCTGCTGCACTGCGACCAGGTCTTCGTCGCCCGCGGCGCCAAGCTGAAGATGCCCTTCGTCAACCTCGGCCTGTGCCCGGAATTCGGCTCCAGCTTCCTGGTGCCGCGCCTGCTCGGCCACGTCCGCGCCGCCAGCCTGCTGATGCGCGGCGACGGCTTCAGCGGTGAACAGGCGGTGGCCTTCGGCATCGCCAACGAGGCCCTGGCCGACGGCGCCGCCGCCCTCGAACGTGCCCGCGAAGTGGCCCAGAGCCTGCAGGCCCTGCCGCAGGCGGCCCTGGCGCTGAGCAAGCGCCTGCTTAAGGCGCCGTACATGGACGAGCTGCGCAAGGTGGTGGCGGAAGAGGGCGAACTGTTCGTCCAGCGCCTGAGTTCGCCGGAAGCCCTGGAGGCCCTGAGCGCCTTCACCCAGCGCCGCCAGCCGGACTTCTCGCGCCTCGCCTGAGCTGGCCAGCTGCCCACAGAAACTGTGGGCAGAGCTGTGCATAACCTTGGGGCCAACTGCCCGGGCGCCCGCCGGACCTGGGTTGGGCGATGTTGTGCGGTATTTGATCCATCGTTCGTTTTGCTGTTGGCCGGGGTCTGCGTAAGTGACTGATTTGCTGGGATTGTCCTACAGCTGGCCGGTGGAGAGGGTTGTGCGATCAGCGCACGCGGCTTGCCCACAATAACTGTGGGAAGGCCTGTGGATAAGCTTGGGGCGGAAGGGCCGGGGGCGCGTGGTTGCTGGGGTTGGGCGGCTCTGGCCGGGTTTTGATCAACTGACTTGAAGGCTGCGCCGAGGTGCTCTCGTAGGATGGGTTGAGCTTGCGAAGCCCATGCGGTCGTGGCGATGGGGGCGTATGCCGGTTGTTCTTGGCGTGTGGCTTGGCCGTTGCCCTCTCCCTAACCCTCTCCCTGAAGGGAGAGGGGACTGGTTCGGCGCGAACTGTAACCGCGGTGCTTTCCGGCAACTTCGGTGTTGCCGGCGAAAACCATTATTTCCCACTTGCACGGACGGCCCCCTCTCCCTTCAGGGAGAGGGCTGGGGAGAGGGAACGGAGCCGAGCCAACGCCGCGATACCCCCGGCGAAACCCCCAAAAAACAAAGGCCGCCCAAAGGCGGCCTCCGTCACCCACCATCCCACTCAGACCAACAGGTCCCCCACATGCAGCACCTTCATGGTGTTGGTGCCGCCCTGGGTGGTGTAGCTGTCGCCCTTGGTCAGGATCACCCAGTCGCCCTTGGTCACCACGCCGCGTTGCAGCAGCGCGTCCACGGCTTCCTGGCTGACGCGCTCCGGCGGCAGCGCGGCCGGGTCGAAGGGGATGGTCTCGACGCCGCGGAACAGCGCCACGCGGGCCTGGGTCTCGCGGTGCGGGGAGTAGGCGAAGATCGGCACCGAGGAGCGGATGCGCGACATGATCAGCGGGGTGTAGCCGCTCTCGGTGAGGCAGATGATCGCCTTGATGCCCGGGAAGTGGTTGGCGGTGTACATGGCCGCCAGGGCGATGCTCTCGTCGCAGCGCTCGAAGGTTTGGCCCAGGCGGTGGCTGGATTTCTTGGTGGTCGGGTGCTTCTCCGCGCCCTGGCAGATGCGCGCCATGGCCTGGACCGCTTCCACCGGGTACTCGCCGGCGGCGCTCTCGGCCGAGAGCATCACGGCGTCGGTGTAGTCGAGCACGGCGTTGGCCACGTCCGAGACTTCCGCGCGGGTCGGCATCGGGTTGTGGATCATCGACTCCATCATCTGCGTCGCGGTGATCACCGCCTTGTTGTAGCGGCGGGCGTGCAGGATGATTTTCTTCTGGATGCCGACCAGCTCGGCGTCGCCGATCTCCACGCCGAGGTCGCCGCGGGCCACCATCACCGCATCGCTGGCGCGGATCAGGCCGTCCAGCGCTTCGTCGTCGGCCACCGCTTCGGCGCGTTCGATCTTGGCCACCAGCCAGGCCTTGCCGCCGGCCTCCTGGAGCAGGCTGCGGGCGTATTCCATGTCCTTGGCGTCACGCGGGAAGGACACGGCGACGTAGTCCAGGTCCATGCTCGCGGCCAGCTTGATGTCGGCCTTGTCCTTTTCGGTCAGGGCCGGCGCGGTCAGGCCGCCGCCGCGGCGGTTGATGCCCTTGTGGTCGGACAGCGGGCCGCCGATCAGCACTTCGCAGACCAGCTCGTCGGCCTTCACCTGCTTCACCACCATGACCACGCGGCCGTCGTCCAGCAGCAGCTCGTCGCCCACGCCGCAGTCCTTGACCAGGTCCGGGTAGTCGATGCCCACGACTTCCTGGGTGCCGGCGTCGCGCGGGTGGCTGGTGGAGAAGCGGAAGCTGTCACCCACGGCCAGTTCGATGCGCTTGTTGGCGAACTTGGCGATGCGGATCTTCGGCCCTTGCAGGTCGCCGAGCAGGGCGACGAAGCGGCCATGCTTGGCGGCCAGGTCGCGCACCAGTTGGGCGCGGGCACGGTGCTCGTCGGGGGTGCCGTGGGAGAAATTCAGACGGGCGACGTCGATCCCGGCGAGGATCAGTTGCTCGAGGACTTCGGGGGACTGGCTGGCTGGGCCGAGGGTGGCGACTATCTTGGTGCGGCGGACGGACATGCGGGACTCCTTGGAAGACGAGCGTGCGGGCCGGCGGCGGGAGCCGGGCCGGCCCGGCGGCCATCTTACCCCTTTTCCGATGACGGTTCGCCTGCCGGCTTGAGCACCAGCAGGTCGCACTCGACTTCTTCCAGCACGCGCTCGGCGGTGTGGCCGATCAGCGCGCTCTCCAGCTGGCCACGGGCCACTGCGCCCATCAGCAGCAGGTCGATGCCCTGGTTGCGGACGAACTCGGGGATCACCTCCTCGGGGAAGCCCTGCAGCAGGTGGGTGTCGCCGGCGGCCATGGCCGGGTGGGCGGCCATCAGCATGTGCAGGGCCTGGCGGTGGTGCGCCTCGGTGGCCTTCAGGTGTTCGTCGTAGCTGCCCAGCAGCTGGGCGTCGAAGGCCAGGGTCTGCGGCAGCGCCACGTAGGCGTGCAGGTAGCTCGCGTGCAGGCCCAGGCGGCGGTTCAGTTCCAGCGCCGCGGCGATCAGCCGGCGGTCCAGCTTCGCCGGCTTGTCGCCCTCGTGCAGTGGGTCGAGGGCGGCGCACAGCTTGCGCCCCTCCCAGGTGCCGTGGTGGACCAGCCACAGCGGCGTCTCGCAATGGCGGATCAGCTGCCAGTCGGTGTTGGTCAGGAACAGGCGCTTGAGCAGGCCGTGGCGGCTGCTGGACTTGAGCACCAGGTCGGGCTGGTGCTCGGCCACCGCGGCGAGTATCTCGCGGTACAGCGGCTTGCCCCAGCGGGTGTGGCAGCGCACGTCCAGGCCGGCCTGGCGCAGCGGCGCGGCCAGCTTGTCGAGCCAGTCCAGGCGCTCGGTCTGCTGCAGGATGCGCACCCGCTCCAGTTCGTGCTGCGGGATCAGCAGGCCGTTGTCCAGCGCCGGGTTGTAGTCGCACACCAGCAGCGCCACGCTGGCGCCGCTGCGTTCGGCGATCCACTGGGCGCGGGTCAGGGCTGGCTGGTCGTCGCGGGTGGGGTCGATGACCACCAGCAGGTGCTGCAGTTTCATGGTCGGCTCCTCGCTTGGCTGCTGCCATTGCAGTGCAAGCGTAGCCGGCCCGGCTTGACCTGCGTCAGTCGCCGCCCTGGTTCAGCGCCTGGTCCAGGTGGCGCGCGGCCTTGTTCGCCAGCTCGCCGTCGGGGTAGTCCACCAGCAGGTGGCGCAGGTAGCCGATGGCCTTGGCGCGGCTGGGGTGCGGGTTGTCCGGGGCCATGTACATCAGGCCCAGCTGGTACAGCGCCTTCTGCTTGATGTCGGCGGGGATGGCCGGGTCGTTGACCGCCAGCAGGTACAGCTGCTCGGCCTCGGCGACGCGGTCCTTGAGCACCGCGCGGCGCGACAGCAGGGTCATGTCCGGGTCGAGGCTGGTCTTGTTCAGGTCGAGGTTCTGCTGTGGCTTCCAGGTGGCCAGCAGCTCGCGGGCGTTCTTCTGCACCGGCTCCTTCGCCCGCTGGCGGATCATCAGGATGCGCGCGTCGGCGTGGCTGGCCGCGGCGGTGCCGGGGAACTCGCGGTCGATGCGCTGGAAGTAGTCCAGGGCCTTGGCGTCGTCGCGCTGGTCGTTGTAGCGGCTCATGTAGATCAGGCCGATCTGGTACAGGGCGATGGCGCGCACGTCCGGGCTGTAGCGGCTATTGTCGTAGCCGCTGAGGTAGAGCCGCTCGGCCTCGGCGCTCTGGTTGTCGCGGATGGCCTGGGCGCTGTAGGTGAGCAGGTCGCCTTCTTCCTCCACCGCGGCGGTCATGCGGTCGCTCTTGAGCTTCTTGTACTCGGCGACTTCGCCGGTGGTGACCTGGGCGACGAACAGCGGGGTGGTCGGCGAGCAGGCGGCCAGCAGGCCCAGCAGGACGGCGAGGGGCAGGGCGGGGTGCAAGCGCATGGCATCTCCTTGGCGCCGGGGCGGGTTCCCTGCGCAGTCTAGTGATGCCCTTCAGCGCGGCCAAGGCGCGCCGATACAGTTCCCAACGGAGGATATGCCCCATGCGAACCCTGTGCATCCTGGCCCTGGCGGCGAGTGTTACCGGCTGCAACAGCTGGTCGACCAACAAGAACCTGGACAACGCCTACCGCGCCTACGAGCGCGGCGATTGCGAGCAGGTGATGCTCGACCTGTCGCGCGCCGAGCGCAAGAGCCGCGCGCGGCCCTGGCTGCAGCCGGAGATCTCGATGCTCCGCGGCCTGTGCCTGGAGCGCCAGAAGTACTACGTCGACGCGGCGCAGACCTACGACTTCATCATCGCCCGCTATCCGAGCAGCGAATATGCCTACCGCGCCAAGGCGCGCCTGGAGACGCTGCGCCAGAATGGGCGCCTGACGGGTGAGGCCGCCCAACCGTTGCCGGCGCATCCCTGACCGCCGGTCGTTGCCGGCTTGAGCGGGCCCGGGTGCTCGCTAAGCTCAAGAGGCTGCCTTCAAGGAGGAGGTTGCGATGCGTGCGTTGCTGTGCCTGTGCATGGCCCTGGCCCCTTTGCTGGCAGCGGCCGACATCTATCGCTGGACCGATGCCCAGGGCAAGGTGCATTTCAGCGAAACCCCGCCGCCCGGCGCGCAGCGCGTCGAAGTCCGGCCACAGGTGGTCGAGCGCGATGCCGCCACGCGCGAGCGCGAGGAGCGTACCCGCCAGTTCTACCAGGCACGCAGCGAGGAGCAGGCCGCGGCGCGCAGCCGTGCCGCCGAGCAGCAGGCCAAGGCGGGCGCCGAGTGCGACCGCCTGCGCGACCAGTTGGCGACCTTGCAGCGCGGAGGTCGCTACTACTCCACAGATACCAAGGGTGAACGCCTCTACTATAGCGACGAGCAGATCGATGCCGCTCGTCGCTCGCTGGCCGAGCGTGTGGCCGAAGGTTGCCGTTAGTGCTGGCCGCAGGGCGGTCGCGCCGTCATACTGGGTAAAACTCATAGCGAATAGCCATTATGCGTCATCAACGACACATAGAGCGCCATCAGCTGCCGTACTACCTGAAGGTGTTCAATAGCATCACCGACAAGCCCATGGGCTACCTGGGCAACGTATCGCTGGACGGCATGCTGCTGATCAGCCAGCTGCCGATGCTGGTGGGCGGGCGATTCGACATGCGCCTGAAGATTCCCGGGCAGGACGGCAAGCTCCAGCACATCGACTTCAGCGGCACCTGCCAGTGGTGCCACGAAGACGTCACGCCGGGCAGCTTCGACTCCGGCTTCAGCCTGGTGGCGCCGCCGGCGGAATACGTCGAGCTGGTCGAAGCGTTGCGCCGTTATTTCAGTTTTCGCCGCCAGGTGGAGTCGGTCTGAGTCGCGGGATGCGCTGAACCGACCTGGGCGGTAGTGAAGGAAAGGGAAACTTCGGCAGTACGCGAATGATACGTGTAGGAGCGGGCCCTGCCCGCGATTCGCGCGCAGGGCGCGCTCCTACATGTGCGTGGCGTGTGGGGCGACCCGTAGGAGCGGATCTCATCCGCGAATCGCGCCGATACGCCAGGCTATCGCGGACAAGGTCCGCTCCTACGAGTGCGGGAGAAACGCCGTCGTAGGATGGTGTTGAGCGAAGCGATACCCATCGCCACCGTCGGCCGTGCCACCGGGACGTCCGGCGGGGCCGGTGAATCCAATCGCGGACGGAGTCCGCTCCTACACCTCCAGGGAAGCACGGCTTTTCGTAGGATGGTGTTGAGCGAAGCGATACCCATCACCACGGCAGCATGGGTATCGCAAGCTCAACCCATCCTACGAAGAGCACATCGGCGCAAGACAGTTGCTCCTACATCCGTGCTTCCCTGGAACCTACGCGCAATGCAAGGCGCCCGTCACAGCGTCCCGGCGCGCTTCCAGCCCAGGTAGCGGCTGACCAGTTCCGGGCCCAGCTGGCTGGGCCTGGCGTCCAGCACCGGCACGCCGTTGGCCAGCAGTTTCTCGTGCAGGCCGGCGCGGGCGTTCAGGTAGTCCAGGGCGCCGCAATAGGTCAGCGCTTCCTCGTAGCCCTGCA
>Ga0164243_10014663_pt1 | contig 10900 bp, 13 predicted proteins | sample OricompcompostOP_FD_108781 | JGI IMG/M metagenome (GOLD analysis project Ga0164243, IMG submission 108781) | Organic Plus compost microbial communities from Emeryville, California, USA - Original compost - Organic plus compost (OP) | ecosystem: Engineered > Solid waste > Mixed feedstock >...
GGGAGGATTTTCCCCCCCCCCCCCCGCAAGAAGCCGGCCCCAGGCGCGCCCTGTGGGCCCGGCCTGCGCGGAGGGCCGCTCTCTGCCTGATCTGAACCACGACGGCTGAGCGCCGGTGCATGACGAAAAACGCCGCCCCCCCCCCCAGGGACCGGCGTTCTCCGCATGGCGGTCGGGCGGGGTCAGGCGCCGGCGCGGGTCTTGGCGACCTCGGCGGCGAAATCCTCTTCCTTCTTTTCGATGCCTTCGCCGACCACGACGCGGGCATAGCCGGTCACTTCCACCCCGGCTTCGGCAGCGGCCTGAGCCACGGTCACGTCGGGATTGATGACGAATTTCTGGCCAAGCAGGGTCACCTCCTCGAAGAATTTCTTCATCCGGCCCTCGATCATCTTTTCGATCACCGCTTCGGGCTTGCCCGATTCACGGGCCTGTTCGGTCAGCACCGATTTCTCGCGCTCGACCAGGGCCGGATCCAGGTCGGCCTCGGACAGCGAGGCGGGGTTGGTCGCGGCGATATGCATGGCGATCTGCTTGCCGATCTCCTGCGCCTTGGCCGCGTCGCCCTTGAGCGCGACCAGCACGCCGATCTTGCCCATGCCCTCGGCCGCGGCGTTATGGACATAGGAAACGATGGTGTCGCCTTCCAGCACATGCATGCGGCGCAGGGTCATGTTCTCGCCGATGCGGGCGATGGCGTCGGTCAGCACCTCCTCGACCGGACGGCCGTTCAGATGCGTGGCCTTCAGCACCTCGACATCGGTGGCGGCATCCAGCGCGACATTGGTGATTTCACGCACCAATTGCTGGAAATCGGCATTCTTGGCGACAAAATCGGTTTCCGAGTTCAATTCGACGGCGACCCCGCGGCCGGCGCGGACGGCGACGCCCACCAGCCCCTCGGCGGCGACGCGGCCCGATTTCTTGGCAGCCTTGGCCAGGCCCTTGGTGCGCAGCCAGTCGATGGCGGCCTCCATGTCGCCATCGGTTTCGGTCAGCGCCTTCTTGGCGTCCATCATGCCCGCGCCCGTCGTTTCGCGCAGGTCCTTTACCATCGCAGCGGTAATCGCCATCGGAGTCTCCTTGCTTTTCAATGCGTCAGGCGGGGTTTATCCCCGCCTGATGAATGTTCCGTAAACCCTGCCGGGCCGGCTGGGGGCGTGCCGATCAGGCTTCGGCCGCCTCTTCGGTGGTCGCTTCGGCCAGTTCCTCTTCGACGCTGGCCTCCAGCGCGCCAAGGTCGACGCCGGCGGCGCCCATCTGGGCGGTCATGCCGTCCAGCGCGGCGCGGCTCATCAGGTCGCAATAGAGTGCGATGGCGCGCGCGGCGTCGTCATTGCCCGGGATGATGTAGTCCACGCCCTTGGGCGAGCAATTGGTATCGACCACGGCGACGACCGGAATGCCCAGCTTTTTCGCCTCGGCAATGGCCAGGTCTTCCTTGTTGACGTCGATGACGAACAGCAGGTCGGGCAGGCCGCCCATCTCGCGGATGCCGCCCAGCGAAGCTTGCAGCTTGGCCTGTTCGCGCTCCATCTGCAGCCGTTCTTTCTTGGTCAGGCCCTCGGCGCCCGAGCCCAGGGTCTCGTCCAGGGCCTTCAGCCGCTGGATCGACTGCGAAACGGTCTTCCAGTTGGTCAGCGTGCCGCCCAGCCAGCGGTGATTCATGTAATATTGCGCCGATTTCTCGGCGGCTTCGGCGACGGCCTTCTGCGCCTGGCGTTTGGTGCCGACGAACAGCACCCGGCCGCCTTTGGCGACGGTGTCGCGCACGACCTGCAGCGCCGCGTCCAGCATCGGCACGGTCTGGGTCAGGTCGATGATGTGGATGCCGTTGCGTTCACCATAGATGAACTCGGCCATGCGGGGGTTCCAGCGCTGGGTCTGGTGGCCGTAATGAACGCCAGCCTCAAGCAGCTGACGCATGGAAAAATCGGGAAGCGCCATGTCCATGTCCTTTCCGGTTTGCGCCTTGGCGGGGTTTTCAGGGGCTAGCCCCAACCGGTGGACCGTCGGGGGATGTCTCCCCCCGGGGCCCGACCCCGCCTGTGAAGTGCGCGCGGAATAGTCCTTTCCCGCGACGAATGCAAGCCTTGGCCGCAGGATGGGCACCGGAATCGCATGAAGACGGCCCGGGACCCGATTTCAGCCCCGTTTCCGCCCCGGCGTCAAGGGAAGCTTAATCCTTTCGCGCCAAGCTGCAGGGACGGTTTGGGAATCGGAGGCGGCGATGGCCGGGCGCGGCGTGACGACGGAACGGAAAGGCTGGATCGGGGGGCGGCGATGGCGCTGACGGTTCTGGTCCAGCATGCCAATCCCGACCTGCGCGACAGCGTGTCCGCGGCGCTGGTCGCGGCGGGGATGAAGGTATGGCCGTCCTGGGACGGTTCCGAAGGGCTGGCCCTGCTGCAGGCGGCGCCCGTCGATGCCATCCTGACCGGCATCAACATGCGCAAGCTCTGCGGCTTCGGCTTCATGGAGGCGGTGCGCCGCCAGCCCCGGCTGCGCGACATCCCGATCCTGGTCATGGCCATCTCGGCCACGCCCGAGCTGAAGGCGCGGGCGCGCAATGCCGGGGCGGCGGGCTGGCTGCCCTATCCGGTGGACACGGCCCGCCTGGTCGAGACGCTGCGCATCGTGACCGGGACATGAAAGCGGGGCATGAAGCCGGAACCGGCGCACAGGAAGAGGAAGAGGACGGGGGCGCAGGGATGCAGGGATATAGGGCGCAGGGGCTGGCCGCGCTTGCGCCCGCGTGCGGGGCAGGCGTCCAAAGGTTGCCCTTGTGGCGATCTCTCAAGACCACGCGCTTGCGCCCGCGCGCGGCAGGCGCTATCCGGGCAGCAGAAAGGCCGGTTTAGCTCAGCTGGTAGAGCAACTGATTTGTAATCAGAAGGTCGCGGGTTCGATTCCTGCAACCGGCACCATCATCCAGCCGCGGCAAGGCGGCCGGCCGGCGGATGCCGTCGGGGCTCTCGCGTATCTGCGGCCCGAACCCGCCGGGACGGCCTGCGGGGGATGGTCGGCGGGGACCCGATCCGCGGCGTCGGCAGTGCCGCTGCCGCCACAACCCAGAGGCGCCATGTCCTTTACCATCGCCATCGACGGACCCGCCGCCTCGGGCAAGGGGACCATCGCGCGGGCGCTTGCCCGGCATTTCGGCTTTGCCCATCTCGATACCGGGCTGCTTTATCGCGCCGTCGGCGCCAAGGGCGGCGATCCGGTCGCTGCGGCGCTGGCGCTGGCGCCCGGCGATCTGGCCCGCGACGACCTGCGCAGCGCCGCGGCCGGCCAGGCCGCCAGCCGCGTGGCCGCCATTCCCGAGGTGCGCGCCGCCCTGGTCGAGTTCCAGCGCCGTTTCGCCCGCAGCGAGCCGGGCGCGGTGCTGGACGGGCGCGATATCGGCACGGTGATCTGTCCCGAGGCCGAGTTGAAGCTTTACGTCACCGCCAGCGACGAGATCCGTGCCCGCCGCCGGGCGCTGGAGCTGGGCGCCGACGAGGCGCAGATCCTGGCGGAACTGCGCGAGCGCGACGCCCGCGACGCGGCCCGGGCCGTGGCCCCGATGCGCCCGGCGGTGGATGCGCTGCTGCTCGATACCAGCGAAATGACCATCGACGAGGCCGTGGCCCGCGCCATCACCTGCGCCGCGGAGGCTGGTGCATCGAGGGGCGGGACATCAAGGCGCGGGGCATCGGAGGCCGGGGCATGAGCCGGCCTTTCCGGCTTATCGCTCCGCGCTTGCCCGATCTGCCTATTTGCGCCTGCCCGGCCTGCGCCTGCCGGTAATCCGGGCGCTGCTGGCCGGAATCGCGACGCGGCGTCTTGCGGCCGAGGTCGGCCGGGCAGGGCTGGGCTCGCCGGGCCTGGGCGCAGCCGGGCGACATGGTCATGACCCGCGCCAACCGCCTGACCGCGCTTGGCGCGGCGGCGGATGTGCCGGCCTTGCCGGATGAGCCGACCGCCTCTGACGCGGCCAGGCGTCTGCATGCCGGGGCGAGCGGCCCGGATTGCGCGGCGCAATGGTCCGGGACCGGGGCTGCGCGAGCCCGTCCCATGCCGGCGGCCAAGCTGATGGCCCTGCTGGAGCAGGAGAGTCGCGCGCATTTCCCCGGCCTCGGCGCTTGCCACGAGGGCCGATGAAGGCTATATCGCGGCAGTCAGGATAAGCGATGGGGCCAGAACAGGCCGCTTCAACAGGGTCGGGCGCATGCCGCGACCCTTTGCGCTTGTCCCGGCATCTACAAAAAGACCGGCGGAGCCAACCGCATGGCCAGCAATGATCGAAAAGGAAACTGGATCTATATGTGCGCTAAAGCGACCATGGAGGAATTCGAGGCCCTCCTGAACGAAAGCCTCGAGATTGACACCCCGGACGAAGGTTCGGTCGTCAAGGGCAAGGTCATCGCCATCGAGGCGGGCCAGGCCATCATCGACGTCGGCTACAAGATGGAAGGCCGCGTCGATCTGAAGGAATTCGCAAATCCCGGCGAAGCCCCCGCCATCGCGGTCGGCGATGAGGTCGAGGTCTATCTCGACCGCGTCGAGAACGCCCGCGGCGAAGCCTCGATCTCGCGCGAGAAGGCACGGCGCGAAGAGGCATGGGACCGCCTGGAAAAAGCCTATGCCGCGGAAGAGCGCGTCGAAGGCGCCATCTTCGGCCGCGTCAAGGGCGGCTTCACCGTCGATCTGGGCGGTGCCGTGGCCTTCCTGCCCGGCAGCCAGGTCGATGTGCGCCCGGTGCGCGATGCCGGCCCGCTGATGGGCCTCAAGCAGCCCTTCCAGATCCTGAAGATGGACCGCCGCCGCGGCAATATCGTCGTGTCGCGCCGCGCCATCCTGGAGGAAAGCCGCGCCGAACAGCGCGCCGAGGTCATCGCCAACCTGACCGAAGGCCAGACCGTCGAGGGCGTGGTCAAGAACATCACCGAATACGGCGCCTTCGTCGATCTGGGTGGCGTTGACGGGCTGCTGCATGTCACCGACATGGCCTGGCGCCGCGTCAACCACCCCTCCGAGATCCTGTCGATCGGCGAGACCGTCAAGGTCCAGGTCGTCAAGATCAACAAGGACACCCACCGCATCAGCCTGGGCATGAAGCAGCTTCAGGCCGACCCGTGGGATACGGTGGCCAACAAGTTCCCCATCGGCTCGGTCCATACCGGCCGCGTGACCAACATCACCGATTACGGCGCCTTCGTCGAGCTGGAAGCCGGTGTCGAGGGCCTGGTCCACGTCTCGGAAATGAGCTGGACCAAGAAGAACGTCCATCCCGGCAAGATCGTCTCGACCTCGCAGGAAGTCGACGTGATGGTGCTGGAGATCGACGAAGCCAAGCGGCGTGTCAGCCTGGGCCTGAAACAGACCATGCGCAACCCGTGGGAAGTCTTTGCCGAGACCCATCCCGTCGGCACCGTCATCGAGGGCGAGGTCAAGAACATCACCGAATTCGGTCTGTTCGTCGGCCTGGAAGGCGATATCGACGGCATGGTCCACCTGTCGGATATCAGCTGGGATACCCGCGGCGAGGAAGCCATTCAGGACTTCCGCAAGGGCGATGTGGTCAAGGCCGTTGTCCAGGAAGTCGATATCGACAAGGAGCGCATCTCTCTGTCGATCAAGGCGCTTGAAAACGACGCGATGGCCGAGGCCGTCGAGGGCGTCAAGCGCGGCTCGGTCATCACCGTCACCGTGACGGCGATCGAGGATGGCGGCATCGAGGTCGAATATAACGGCATGAAGAGCTTCATCCGCCGTTCCGACCTGGCCCGCGACCGCCAGGACCAGCGCCCCGAGCGTTTCCAGGTCGGCGACCATGTCGATGTGCGCGTGACCAATATCGACACCAAGACCCGCCGCCTGGGCCTGTCGATCAAGGCGCGCGAGATCGCCGAGGAAAAGGAAGCGGTCGAACAGTATGGCAGCTCGGATTCGGGCGCCTCGCTGGGCGATATCCTGGGCGCGGCGCTCAAGGGCCGCGGCTGAGCCTTGCCGATCGGCTGAACTTTGCGCCCCCGGTTCGTCCGGGGGCGCTTTTCGTTGCGGATCGGCGCCGATTGAACCATAAAGTCTTGAAAAGCACGGCAACCAAACCGCCGGCCATGCGTTCTGCCGTTGAATGCCGCGATGTCTGGCCTATGATCGGGCGGCAGGAATTGTTGGAACACCAGATTCAGGAACCGCAATGATCCGATCCGAACTGATCCAGAAGATCTCCGAAGAAAACCCGCATCTGTTCCAGCGCGATGTCGAGCGGATCGTGAACACCGTGTTCGAGGAAATCATCGACGCCATGGCCCGCGGTGACCGGGTGGAACTGCGCGGCTTCGGCGCTTTTTCGGTGAAAAAGCGCGATGCGCGCCAGGGCCGCAATCCGCGCACCGGCGAAACCGTCAGCGTGGACGAAAAGCATGTTCCCTTCTTCAAGACCGGCAAGCTGCTGCGCGAAAGGTTGAACGGCCTCGCCGAATAGGCCAGATTGCCGGCGTCAATCTTTGCGGGGTTCAAGGCATGCGCACGATCCGGATCTTTTTCATCGTCATTCTGGCCATCGTGCTGATTCTGCTGGCCGCCGCGAATCGCGAGCCGGTGACCGTCAGCCTGATCCCCGAGGCGCTGGCGCAATTCACCGGCGGGCAATGGTCGCTGACCATGCCGGCCTTCGTGGCGCTGTTCCTGGCCATGGTCTTCGGGGTGCTGGTCGGGCTGGTCTGGGAATGGCTGCGCGAATCGCGGCTGCGCGCCGAATCCAGCCGCCGCGCCCAGCATCTGGCGCAATTGCAGCGCGAGGTGGGCGACCTGCGCCGCACCCATGCCGCGCCGCGCGACGAGGTGCTGGCGATCCTGGACGATACCGCCCCCAGGCCGGCCGCGCCGGCAGGCTCCGGCACGACCCTGCCGGCGCCGCGCTAAGCTGATGCCCGTCTCGGTCAAGATCTGCGGCCTGACCGAAGCCGCCGGGCTGGCCGCGGCGGTCGAGGCCGGTGCCCGCTATGTCGGCTTCGTTTTCTTCGCGAAATCGCCGCGCCACGTCACGCCCGAGACGGCGGCCGAACTCGCCGCGCAGGTGCCGGCGGGCGTGGCCAAGGTCGGGCTCTTCGTCGACCCCGACGATGCGGCGCTGGAGGCGGTCCTTGCCCGCGTGCCCCTGGACTTGATCCAGCTCCACGGCGCCGAGACGCCCGCCCGCGTGGCCGAGATCAAGGCGCGCTGCGGCCTGCCGGTGATGAAGGCGGTGGGCATTGCCGATCCACCGGATCTCGACGCGCTCTGGGATTACGGGCTGGTGGCGGACCTGCTGCTGATCGACGCGAAACCGCCCAGGGGCGCGCCCCTGCCGGGCGGCAACGGCCTGGCCTTCGACTGGCGGCTGCTGGCCGGGCGGCAGATCCTCAAGCCCTGGCTGCTGGCCGGCGGCCTGACCCCGGAAAACGTGGCCGAGGCGGTCCGCCTGACCCGCGCGCCGGGCGTCGATGTCTCCTCCGGCGTGGAAAGCGCGCCGGGGATCAAGGATCCCCAGCGCATCCGCCGCTTCATCGCCCGCGCCACGGCCCCGATCCTGTGACCGCCATCGCCTTCCGCGACGCCCGCCGCGACGAGGTTCCCGCCATCCTCGCGCTCCTGCGCGACGACATGCTGGGCCAGACGCGCGAGGGCGACGGCCTCGCCCCATATCTCGCCGCCTGGGACGCCATGCAGGCCGAAGCCGCGAACCATCTGATCGTCGGCCTCCTCGACGGCCGCGTGGTCGCCTGCTACCAGATCACCTTCATCTCCGGCCTGTCTCTCACCGCCGCCCGCCGCGCCCAGATCGAGGGCATCCGCGTTCGCCCCGACCTGCGCGGCCAGGGCATCGGCGCGGCGCTGATCGGCGATGCCGAATCCCGCGCCCGCGCCGCCGGCTGCCGGCTTTTGCAGTTCACCACCAACCGCAGCCGGGCCGACGCGCATCGCTTCTATGACAGGCTCGGCTTTACCCCTTCGCATATCGGATATAAGAAATCCCTCTGACGGGGCTTCTCTGTTCCCCAAATACCCACCCGACCGCGCGCGAGGAAAGCCATGGCCGAAGACCTCATCAACAGCTTCATGACCGGCCCGGACGAACAGGGCCGCTTCGGCATTTTCGGCGGCCGCTTCGTCAGCGAAACCCTGATGCCGCTGATCCTGGCGCTGCAGGCGGAATATGACCGCGCCAAGGACGATCCCGCCTTCTGGGCCGAGATGGACGATCTGTGGAAACATTATGTCGGCCGCCCCAGCCCGCTCTATTTCGCGCCCCGCCTGACCGGGGAACTGGGCGGCGCGAAAATCTACCTGAAACGCGAGGAACTGAACCATACCGGCAGCCACAAGATCAACAACGTGCTGGGCCAGATCCTGCTGGCGCGCCGCATGGGCAAGACCCGGATCATCGCCGAAACCGGCGCCGGCCAGCATGGCGTGGCGACGGCCACGGTCTGCGCCCGCTTCGGGCTGCAATGCGTGGTCTATATGGGCGCCCATGACGTGGAACGCCAGGCGCCGAACGTCTTCCGCATGCGGCTTCTGGGGGCCGAGGTGGTGCCCGTCACTTCGGGCCGCGGCACGCTCAAGGACGCGATGAACGACGCGCTGCGCGAGTGGGTGACGAATGTGCGCGACACCTTCTATTGCATCGGCACGGTGGCCGGCCCGCATCCCTATCCGGCCATGGTGCGCGATTTCCAATGCATCATCGGCCGCGAGACCCGCCGGCAACTGGCCGAGCAAGAGGGCGAGGGGCGGCTGCCCGACAGCCTTGTCGCCGCGATCGGTGGCGGCTCGAACGCCATGGGGCTGTTCCATCCCTTCCTCGACGATCCTTCGGTCCGCATCATCGGGGTCGAGGCCGGCGGCAAGGGCGTGGACGACCGCATGCAGCATTGCGCCAGCCTGACCGGCGGCCGCCCCGGCGTGCTGCACGGCAACCGCACCTATCTTCTCCAGGACGACCAGGGCCAGATCCTCGAAGGCCATTCGATCAGCGCCGGGCTCGACTATCCCGGCATCGGTCCCGAACATGCCTGGCTCAAGGAACAGGGCCGCGCCGAATATGTCAGCGTCACCGATGACGAGGCGCTGGCGGCCTTCCAGACGCTTTGCCGGCTCGAAGGCATCATCCCGGCGCTGGAGCCCAGCCATGCGCTGGCCCATGTCATCAAGATCGCGCCGGACCTGCCCCAGGACCATATCATGGTGGTGAACCTGTCGGGCCGCGGCGACAAGGACATCTTCACCGTGGCCAGGCACCTGGGCGTCGATATCCGCACCTGATCGGCCCGGTGCGCGCTATTTGCCGGCGCGCGCCTCGGCCACCAGCCCGGCCAGGTCCTCCTGGTCCAGATAGCCAAAGACCGCCCGCTTGCCGACGACGAAGCTGGGCGTGCCGACCAGTCCGATCTCGTCGGCCAGTTCCAGAGACCGCTCGATCCGCGCCGTGATTTCGGGTGCCTGCATGTCGCGCCGCAACCGCGCCACGTCCAGCCCGACCCGGCGCGCGACACGCAGCACAGACGCCTTCTCGGCCTTGCCGCGCATCGCCATCAGCGCGCGGTGGAACTCGGCATATTTGCCCTGCGCCTGGGCGGCCAGCGCCGCCTGGGCGGCAAAGCGCGACCCCTCGCCAAAGATCGGGATCTCATGCACCACCAGCCGCAGGCCGGGATCCGATTGCAGCAGCGCCGCCACTTCCGGCGCGCTCTTGCGGCAAAAGCCGCAATTGTAATCCGAAAACTCGACCAGCACCGCGTCGCCCCCGGCATTGCCCAAGACCGGCAGGCCGGGGCCGTCGAATACGGCCCGCTTGATCGCTGCGACTTCGGCGGGGCTGCGGTCCTGGGCCTGGACCAGGCCGGGGGACAGGGCGCAAAGCAGCGTCAGGGCGATTGCGGCAAGGGGGCGGCGCATGGCAAGAATCCTTTTCTGGAACCCATTTCTCAAAGCCACCGCCCAAGGCGCCGGTCAAGCGGGGCGACATGACATTCCCGTGGGAGGGCAAGATGGAAACGGACCTTTTCGGATCCCGCCGGGACGAGCCCATCGGGCCGGGCGCCATGATCCTGCGCGGCTTTGCGCTCGATCCGGCCATTTCTGCCGCATTGGCCCAGGTCACGAAGACCACGCCCTTCCGCCATATGCAGACGCCGGGCGGGCGGCAGATCGGCGTCGAGATGACCAATTGCGGCGCGCTCGGCTGGGTCAGCGACCGGCGCGGCTATCGCTACGAGCCGCTGGACCCGCTGACCGGCCGGCCCTGGCCCGAAATGCCGTCGCGCTTGCGACAACTGGCGCGCGACGCGGCGGCGCAGGCAGGCTTCCCGGATTTCCACCCCGATGCCTGCCTGGTCAACCGCTATGTGCCGGGGGTCAGGATGGGCCTGCACCAGGACCGGGACGAGGCCGACCTGACCGCCCCCATCGTCTCGGTCTCGCTGGGCCTGCCCGCGACCTTCCAGTTCGGCGGCCCCGAACGCCGCGACCCGGTGACGAAACATGCGCTGACCCACGGCGACGTGGTGGTCTGGGGCGGTCCGGCGCGGCTGAACTGGCACGGCATCCTGACCCTGCGCAAGGGCGTGCATCCGCTCACCGGCGCCGCCCGCATCAACCTGACCTTCCGCCGCGCCGGCTGACCGGCTTTCGCCGTTTTCCCAATACTCCGGGGGAAGCCGCGCAGCGGCTGGGGGCAGAGCCCCCCTTACTTCCAGATCGGCGCGTGCCGGTTCACGTCCTTGTAAAGCAGATAGCGGAAATTCCCCGGCCCGCCGGCATAGCAGCATTGCGGACAAAAGGCGCGCAGCCACATGAAATCGCCCGGTCCCACCTCGACCCAGTCGCGGTTCAGCCGATAGACCGCCTTGCCCTCAATGACGAACAGCCC
>Ga0164243_10014664_pt1 | contig 10900 bp, 13 predicted proteins | sample OricompcompostOP_FD_108781 | JGI IMG/M metagenome (GOLD analysis project Ga0164243, IMG submission 108781) | Organic Plus compost microbial communities from Emeryville, California, USA - Original compost - Organic plus compost (OP) | ecosystem: Engineered > Solid waste > Mixed feedstock >...
ATAGGCCCTGCAGTTTCTTTATGGGCAGGGCGAGAAATACGCCGATGCGCGCGGCCAGCATGCGATAGGCCTCGCTGAAAGCATAGGCGACCTCTGCTTCGGTTCCGGTCGCGCGCGAAGGATCGGGAATACCCCAATGGGCGGTCATCGGCTGGCCCGGCCAGACCGGACACACTTCGTTGGCGGCGTCGTCGCAAACGGTCAGGACGAAATCGAAGACCGGCGCGCCGGGCTTGGCGAACTCGTTCCATGATTTCGAGCGAAACGCCGACGTGTCGTAACCGAGGCTCCGCAACAAGGCGAGGGCGTGCGGATTGATTTTACCGCTGGGCTGACTGCCCGCGCTGCAGGCGTGAAAACGCCCGCGGCCCTGCTTGTTCAGGATGGCCTCGGCCATCACCGAGCGCGCCGAGTTGTGCGTGCAAAGAAAAAGGACATTGAGAGGACGGTCAGACATTTTGTTTCTTCGTCTTTGGTGTGGGAGAGCAACAGGCCAGGTCCGCTATCAGCGGTGCACAGATTTCGGAGCGGCCCTGGCAGCAGTCCTTCAGCAGAAAGGCCATGAGCTGCTGGAAGCCTGAAAGGTTGGCGGCGTAAAACATCATGCGGCCATCGCGGCGCACGTTGATCAGACCGGCGCGGGTCAGGATGGCCAGATGCGTGGACATCGTGTTGTGGCGAGACCGGCAAAGCCTGGCGAGTTCGCCGGCGGCGATTTCGTCGGGATACGCCTTGATAAGGTGCCGGAAGGCCTCCAGCCGCGTCGGCTGAGCGAGCGCGGCCAGCGCGTCAATGGCGACCGATTCGTCAATATGTCGAGACATATTGACATTATGGCATTGCTGCATTTTGCGGACAAGAAGAAATTGAAATTGCCGGTGCAAAAAAGCCGGACTTCACGTTCTCGCATCCTGCGTGAGCCGGTTCACCGCCGTCCCAGGCAGCCGGCGCGATGATCCGATGCGAGCCTGCGGCCGATCAGCCTGCGGGCGATCAATCAGGGAGCAACGCCATGCCCAAGGTAATGCTGAACATCAGCCGCGCTGAGAACGGGAAGTATCTGGTGGTCGTCAACGGAGGGGGTTTCTATACCGCTCCGACCAATGCGGAGGTGGGCGTCAGACTTCGCGGTGACGACACGTGGTTTGACGACAATCTCGGGGCCTGCGGGTTGGCTTTCCCGGCCACGTCCTGCACGACGGCAGTTTCGTCATGTCCGATTATGTCGCCGGCGGCACCTTGAACGAAGACTGGGGGAAGGATGAGATTTACGCCCTGGTCAAAGCGGAAGGCGTTGGGGAGTTCAAAACCAATACGGTCAGGGGTTATTTCTGAACGTTTAGTGCGGGCACGAGCCGCCCTCGCAACTGTTCACGGCCGGCGCGGCGTGCGAAACGCCGCGCCACGGCGTCAAGATCGTCGATGGAGTATCACGGGATCGCCAGCCTCGGCACCCGTCAGGGGACGCTTTCTTCGTACGCAATGCGATCGCTCTTTTCGGCCAACAGCTTGTCAATCAAGCGATCGAAGTGCGGGGTGTTCAGAAAATTGAGCCGCTCGCGGATGAGATCGTCATCCCATTCCCACCACTTCAGCTTCAAGAGTTTTGCTACGACATCTTGCGAAAACCGAAACCGGAGCAGCCGGGCCGGCGTGCCGACGACAACCGCATAAGGCGGCACGTCCTTCGTCACCACGGCCCGCGCACCAACGACAGCACCGTCTCCGATCGTGACGCCGGCGAGGATCATGGCATCGCGGCCGAGCCACACGTCGTTGCCGATCGTGACGCTCAAGTCACCCTCGGCGGACTGGCTGGGTTGCGGATGCGGCGCCCGGCCAAAGATCATGCCGATCGGGTAGGTCGATACATAGTCGACGGTGTGGCGGCCATGGGTTCCGACAAAGATATTGACGTCGGCCGCGATCGAGCAGAACGAACCGATCTTGAGGCGATACTGGAAATCCCCATGGGTCCAGTGGACTTTCGGCGCTCCGTAGGTGTAGCGCCCGACATCGATCGGATAACCTTGCTCGATCATGTTCGCCAGCCGTCGCGACGTGAACGACGGAGCGACCTTGTCTATCAGTGAAGGCATCACGCCGGCTTCATCGCGACGACAATCTGATAGCTATCGCCCAGCGAGCGGTCATAGCCCACCATCTTCCATCCGGGAATGCGTTCCATGAACGGCAGCGAGATACTGGCGTCGCCGTACGTCCCTTCCATGACGCCCGGATGCTCCTGATAGGCAAATCCGGTTTCCTTGTGAACGCGCTCGAGGTTGATGGCGTTGCTGCTGTTCTTGATCTTGTCGAAGTACTGCCAGAACTCGACCGGCCGAATGGTGGCGATGAAGATACCGTCCGGCTGCATCGCTTGGCGGATTGCGCCGAACGACGCCATCGCCGCCTTCTGCGAGAGGTGCGTGAACACGGAGCACGCATAGGCGAGATCGAATTTCGTGCCGTTCACCGGAAGTTTCTGCGGGACTCGCTCCGAGATCCCGTAGTTCGCGAGAACGCCGTCCGACTCGCAAATATTGATCGAACGGTCCCACGGGTCGATGCCGTAGATTCGGTCGGGGTCGGTGAAATAATACATCATCCGGATGAGACGTCCGAAGCCGCAGCCGAAATCGAGAATGCGAAGGGAATCGAGCTGCCGGCCGGAATAGCGCTGATAGGTATAGGCGAGCTGTCTGGAGAATAGCGTCGTCTGCTTGAGCAGCGTGACGTCGCACGAGCCCGCCCATTGCTTCTGCGTCGCTTCGCTCGCCATCTTCGGCAGCACCTTGGACAGATGCGGATATTCGGCGTTCGGCATGCTCAGCAGGAGAAGCCCGAAGTCATCGAGGCCGAGACGCCTCAGTAGCTTGAGCACTTCCGGGAGTTTCGCGCCGCCTGCGGCAGCGGCTTCAGCTTGCATGACGGCAGGTTTTGCATGTTCGAACATCAGCGATCCCGTATGGCCAACAAACGTTCCAGGCAGCGGTCGCAACGGAAAGGGTTCGCGCAACCGGCACGGCACGTAAGCGATACGATGAAATCGTAGTTTAATCGCGCATTCCGGGACTCATATTTGTCTAAGTTTCGCTTCAATCTGAATGGGAGACGTTGGCCGCTGCTGCATGTGTCCCGGTTATTCTGCGTTGGTTGGAACTCTACCTGCCCGCAGGCCGCTAAGAACGTTGAACGGCGGCAAGTTTTTTCTCCATGTCGGAGGAGGCGGAAGACGCTTCGAATACCGTGTGGCCCCGAAGCGGTGCGCGACATCCGTTCCCGCCTTTGCGGAAGGATGCTTCGTATTTGATCGCATCAAGCGCAGCAGTCGACTTCAAATCTTGTCATGACGGGAGGCGGAATGCCGGCACGAAGGTTATATCCGGTGATGTTGTTGCTGGTGGTACTCGCTGTCATGAGTAATGTTGGAATTGCATCAGCCCAGGACTCGCGCCCGACGCTGCGAATATCCGGCGCGGAGGAAGTTCTGTTCGACGACCGGAATTCGGATTGTCCGATCCGTCAGCTTCCGGATTCGCCGGCCCGTGCTGTCCGGCAAGCCAACGGCGAGATCGTGCTCTTCGCGACGTTCGAGACCAACTGGTTCCTTACCGGCACGAATTGGGATTCACTTGGCGCGAACTGCAAATCTGCGGGTCACGCATCGCAGAATGCCGATCCCGAGGCAGTGGACGACAAGTACTGGATTCAGGCGCTCTATACTCTTGACGGCCGTGATTTCATCGCGCTTGGCAGCCATGAGTATCTCGGTACGCGGCATCCCGGAATGTGTCATTACAAAGCACAAGGCACGATGCCGCCACCTTGCTGGTACAGTTCGATCACTCAGTATGTCTCGCACGGCGACGCGATGCACTTCGTGCCGGCGGACATACAGCGTGTGGTCGCCACGCCGCAGATGCCGTTCAACCCCGACAGTGTTAGACGCGTCGGCTACTTTACGACATCGAACATTGTCGCGAAGGACGGTTATCGCTACGTCCTGATCTTTGCGACGGAGTCGGCCACGCAGAAACCGGGAAACTGTCTGTTCAGGTCAAGGCTGACGGACGGACCATCGCCGTGGCTCGCGTGGGACGGGTCGGATTTCACCGTCGATTTGTCGCATGTGGCCTCTGAAGCCGCGCAAAAGTCTGCAGCCTGTCAGCCCGTACGCGGGCTCGGTCACGAAGCGAGAGGTCTGTTATGGTGGCCGCAGGAAAACGTCTGGCTTACGGTTTATACCGGCCGCGTCGGTACCAGAACCGGACTCGTCGCCGCGACCTCCAAGGACATGCTCAACTGGGGCAATGAGCAACTGCTTCTGGAAGCCCCGTTGACACGGCGAGAGCCTGACTGCGCGCCGGTGTATCGTTATCCGTCCATTATCGATCACGATGCTCCCGGGTTCACCTTCGAGACCGTGGAGAAACGCCCCTACCTCTACAGCACCAAGATCCTGCTCGACGGCTGCCGCCAGTCCGCCCGCCAGATCGTGCGCCTCCCGCTCAAACTGGGCAGGTAGCGCGCGGCTTCTTTTCTGTCCCATTTTGGGAAATGAACGGCCGTTTGGGCAGGCTGCGGTAACCCTTAACTATATTGAGGTAAGCTTTGACCGAATGCGTTTACGCTTTCTTCGCTTTAAGGTATTGACGCGCCTACGCTACAGGGCAACATAGGTCCGCGGCGCGCGACATGGATATTCAATTATGAAAAGTTGGATTTCGACTGCCATTGGTACAGCTGTAACTGCGCTGTATTTGGCCATATCGCCCGCTCAGGCCACGCCGGTCACCTGGACTTTTCAGGCCACCTTCAGCGATGGCGGAACAGCCTCCGGTTCGTTCGTGTACGATGCCGGCGACGGGCCGTTCGGCACTTATAGCGCGATCGACATCTTGAGCGGCGCGTCAGGAGCGCATTACGGCCTCGCGACGGCTGCTGCGCAGCCGAATTTTTTCAGCGCGGTTTCTGATACGGGCGAGTTCGCGTTGTTGTTCTTCCTGTCGGCGGCCCTGACGGATGCCGGTGGAACTATTCCGATTGCCGTGCAGTTGCCGGGTTACGAGGGCGTGTGCAGCGGCACGGAATGCAGCGACGTTGATCCTGTCCGCACGGTCACCGATGGCCAAGTCTCCAGCGAGATTGCCAGCACACCTCTTCCCGGCGCGATCCCGCTCTTTGCGTCTGGCCTTGGCGTGCTTGGTCTCATGACATGGCGCCGCAAGCGCGCCGCTGCTGCAGCGTAAGCGTTTCACACCGTTAGCATCGAGCTGGAAGCTGCGGCGAGAGCCGCAGCTTTTGTTTGCGGCATCCAGTCAATGCCTCTCTTTCCGCTCATCATCGCGCAAGCGAGCATCCGGAGGGACATTGGGCGATCCTTCAAGTCATTTTGATTTTCGAAACGAAATTCAATATCCGCAGGTAAACCGGCCGCAGAGTGGCGCCGGCGGCAAGTCCCAAAAGCGTTCCGATCGAACTCGCGACGAAGTCGCCGATCTGCGAGGTTCGGCCCGGCACCCACAATTGCGCGGTTTCCAGAACGCCGGCGCCAATCACCAGGACGAGCGCGATCTTGAGAAGACTGGCGCGCGATGTGCTGCGCAATCCGAACAGTGCGCCAGTCAGGAAATAGGCGACGAGATGTTCACCCTGGCCGGGTGCGCCTGTATGCGGCCGCGCGCTGCCGGGAACGAGCGACGTCACGATGAGGAAGGCCACCGCGAGATACGACAGAACTTGAACGGTCTTATCAAGGAGGCCCGCGCCATCGAACTCTCCCCCAGCCGGGATGTGTGGTGACATGAATCGATTGCCGAAGGTTCAGAGAATGGTTTTGTCCGTGCCTTCCAGCACGAGACAGGTGAGCCGGCCGGTCGAATAGGCGCCGGTGTCGATGTTGACGCGGTTGCGCCGGAAGTCCGGTTCGGGCACCGGCGTGTGGCCGTGGACGACAAGCTTGCCGAACCACTTGTCGCTTTGCAGGAACTCTTCGCGAATCCAGATCAGGTCGCGCTCGACCTGCTTCTTGAGCGGCACGCCAGGCTTCACGCCGGCATGGGTGAAGAAATAGTCGCCACAGGTGAACGAGAGCGGCGTCTGTGCGAAGAACGAAGCATGGGCCTGCGGCAACGCGGTCTGCCAGGCGTCGCACAGATCCTGCAGTTCGCGCGCCGTCATGTCGGGAGCGCAAGCAAGCCCATAGGAACGCAGCGTATCGAGCGCGCCGTATCTCTCTCCCAGGCGCATTACGCTCGCGTCTTTCGCGAAATCGAGGATGAGCGCCTCATGATTGCCGCGCAGGCAGACTGTCTCTTGCACATTGCGACGCGCGAGCAGGAGATCGATGGTGCCGCGGGAATCCGGCCCGCGATCGATGTAGTCGCCGAGTGTCACCAGAAGAGGCCGGTCGATTGGCCGCTGGCGAAGATCGGCGTCGATCTTCTCAAAAATGCGCGCGAGCAGGTCTGAATAGCCGTGGACGTCGCCGATCGCGTAGATGCGGGTGCCCGCAGGCAACCGCGGCTGCCTCGACCCCATCATCTGTCCGATCCAGTTCAAGAAGCGCCGTTCCTTGCAACAAAATGTAGCATCAACATGCTGCCCGTCACATCCGGCCGACGCTCACATATTCGAAACCGTGCCGCTTGATCTCGTCCGGTGCATAGATGTTGCGCAGGTCGACGAGTTTCGGGCTCGCCATCGCCTTGTGCAAGCGCGCGAAGTCGAGCGCGCGGAACTGTTCCCACTCGGTCACGATCACCAGCGCATCCGCGCCTTGCGCGCAAGCATAGGCATCGGTGAAGTAACTGACGTTTGGAAAATACTTCCTGGCGTTCTCGATGCCGACCGGGTCGTGTGCGCGGATGATCGCGCCCATGTCTTCCAGCGCGGTAATCAGCGCGAGCGAGGGAGCGTCGCGCATGTCGTCCGTGTTTGGCTTGAAGGTGAGGCCGAGCAGCGCAATCGTCTTGCCGCGCAACTGACCGCCGAACAGCTGCGCCACCTTGCGCACCGAGGTGCGCTTGCGCTGATCGTTGATCGAGGCGACGGTTTCCACGATGCGCTGCGAAGCGCCGTGGTCCTGCCCGGTCTTGATCAGCGCTGAAATGTCCTTGGGGAAGCACGAGCCGCCGAAGCCCGGTCCCGGATGCAGGAACTTCGAGCCGATCCGGTTGTCGAGGCCGATACCGCGCGCGACATCCTGCACGTTGGCGCCGACTTGTTCGCACAGGTCCGCAATTTCGTTGATGAAGGTGATCTTGGTCGCGAGGAACGCGTTCGCGGTGTACTTGATGAGCTCCGCCGTGCGCCGTCCGGTGTAAAGGATCGGTGCGGCATTGAGATACAGCGGACGATAAACCTCCGCCATCACCTCGCGGCCGCGCGCATTGTCGCTGCCGATCACGATGCGGTCGGGATGCTTGAAGTCGCGGATCGCCGCGCCCTCGCGCAGGAATTCCGGGTTCGACACGACGGCGATGTTGGAGCCTGGCCGCGCCTCGCGGATGATGCGCTCTACTTCGTCGCCGGTGCCGACCGGCACGGTGGACTTTGTCACCACCACCGCATCGTCGCGCAGCGCCGGCGCGATCTCGCGCGCCGCCGCGTAAACATAGGAGAGGTCGGCATGTCCGTCGCCGCGCCGCGACGGCGTACCGACCGCGATGAACACTGCGTCGGCATTCTTCACCCCGGCGACCGTGTCGGTCATGAACGAGAGGCGGCCGTCGCGGACATTGGTCGCCACGATCTCGGCGAGGCCCGGCTCATAGATCGGGATCTCGCCGCGCTTGAGCGCCGCGATCTTGCTCTCGTCCTTGTCGACACAGACAACCTGATGTCCGAAATCGGCAAAGCAGGCGCCCGATACCAGGCCGACGTAACCTGTCCCGATCATCGTGATATGCATTACCGAAATCCTGTGGGGAGTTAAATGATCGCTTGTCTAGCGGTTGGTGGATGATGAGGGAAGCTTGCGGCTCGCCTTAAGGTTTACCCGGCGGGATGGTTAAAGCGTACACGTGTCATGCCGGTGTCAGCGCGCCTTTCCATCAAGCGGCGTAAAGCTCGTCAATGATCCCTTTGGTCTGGCGGATGTTGGCGCGGCTCGAGGCGCCGAACACGATGGACTCGATCTGCTTCTGCCCGGCAACGTATTCGATCGCTTCGCGCGGCTTGAGCGCGCCGGATGCGAGCACCGACATCGCAATCGGCCGGAAGCGGCGGGTGCGGATCGTCTGCTCGTAGACGTCGACGCCGCCGCACATCCGGAAGCCGATCTTGTTGATGTTCGAGCACACGATCGGATTGTCGAAGCCGAGCTTGTCGAGCACGTCGAGCATCAGCGGCAGGTTCATGGTGATGAAGCCAGGTTCCGCGTTGTACTTCTTGACGACGTGGTCGGCGAAAATCTTGAACGCCTCGTGATAGCCGAGCCCGAGGATCAGGTCGCTCACGACGTTCTGCAGGAATATAACCGGCGTATCGAGGCCGCGGAACATGTTCATCTCGGAATCGATGAGCAATTGCGCGATGCCTTCGACGTCGCCGCGGGCGAGCGATACGCTGCCCTTGAGCATGGTCGTGATGGTGTTTTCCTTCGGCAGGAAGCGTTGCACCGCGCCCATCAGGCCGTACTCTGTGACGGCGTTGGCATATTTGTGCGCGTAGGGCATGCACGGATAGAACTTGAAGCCCGGATAGCGTTCCTTGTTCTGCCGGAAATAGTCGCACACATCGACCATGCGGTCCTGCGTGGTGCACATGAAGACGCGGATGCCTTCCTGATACGCCACGTCGAGCACGTCGGTGATCGCGCTCAGATCCTGGAAGCGCTGCGACTGCTGGCGCGCTTTCTCTTCCGACATGTGGTTCACGCCGAAGAACTGATTATCGCCGAATAGAATTCGATCCATCATCGGAATAGCTCGATTTTACTGAAACCGGAAAATTCTGTTGAAGAGCCCGCTGCGCGCGGCAGGCCGGGCGACGGGAATAGGCGATACGCCCGGCGCGGTGCGGATGCCGCTTGCGTCCTTGATCATCTTGTCGAGCACCGTGTCGGTCTCGACCGCGCTGTCGAACGAGGACAGCGAATCCTTGCGTCCGTCGATGATGTTGCGCACGAAGTGATCGATTTGCGCCGAATATTCCTCGCCGCGCAGATAGAACCAGACCGGTTCGGTCAGTTCGGTGGTGTAGTGCGTGTTCCAGCCGCGCTGCATCCCCGGGGCCGCAGGCGCGTCATCCTTCAGATAGGCCTGAATCTCCTGCCGGTCGATGCGCATGCGGCCGTTGGTGCCCCATACGGTGATCTGCAGCGACATCTTGCGGAAACTCTCGTCGCTCCAGTTCGCCGCGAGCTGCCCGCTCGCGCCGCCGGGGAAGTGGAACGTCGCATAGACCTCGTCGTCCACGTCGGCGGAGAAGATCTTGTTGAGTACCGTGCCCTCGACCCGCTCCGGCGTCGCATAAATGAAATTGATCAGGTCGACGGCATGACAGGCGTAGTCGTAAAGGCAGCCGCCGCCCTCGGTCTTGCTCGACCGCCAGGTCGCGCCCTTCGGCCGCAGTACGACAGGACCGTAGGCTTCCGCGCGGATGTGATGAACCTTGCCGATCAGGCCTGATGCGAGCAGGCGCTTCGCTTCCATGAACGTGCCGAGGAAACGATAGTGATAGCCGACCTGGTTGACGACGCCCTTGCTGCGCGCAAGCGTAGCGAGCTGACGCCCCTCCGCGACATCAAGGCAGAACGGCTTTTCGCAGAATACGTGGAGATTGCGGTCGAGCGCCTGCTTGACCATGGTGCCGTGGAAGCGCGACGGCGTCGCGATCACCACTGCGTCAAGCGGCTCCTTCTCCAAGAGCTCATTGTAATCATTATACGTCTTGAGCCCGGCATATTTGTTGAGCCCGCCCAGCAGCAAGCCGAATGTATCGCACACCGCCACAAGATCGACATCCGGATGCGCGCGCAGCATCGCCAGATGGGAAAGGCCCATTTTTCCAAGGCCTACGAGCGCAACGCGAATCATAACGATGTCCTGCCTGCTGGAGCGAACGAAAAGCGAAAAGTCATGTGACCAGAAACTCTCTGATGCGGTCCAAAAATGGCTGCGGCGCGGCGAGCGGAATGCGCGATTGCAAGTTGCCAGCTGCCTGTCCCGCACGCTCGATTTGTGGCGCTACGTCGCCGTCATTCCACGCGACAAAAATGCCGGGCTTGCCCTCCAGCCACTTCGCGGTGTCGAGTTGATGGTCGGTGGTGTGTTCCTTCTGCGCGGCACGGCGCGGGATCAGCACCACCGGCTTCTCGTATTCGGAGGCGGTGAAGGCGCTGCCGGTGCCGGCGTGCGCGACCAGGATACGCGCCGACTTCACGATCGTCTTGTACTCGTCCGGCGTGTAGATGCGCTGCCAGCGCATGTGACGGGGCTCGTATTCGCCGCCGCCGATCTGCGCGACCACTTCCTCATCCGTGTGATGCGAAGCCCAATCGTCCATGACGCGGATCATGCGCTCAAACGGAAACATCGAACCGACGGTGACGAAAATCACAGCACGGCCCCCCAGTAGTGTGGGCCGTCGTTGCGCGCGACGCCGGGCCACTGGGTGAGCCACACGTCGACGAAATTTCCCGCGAGTTTGCCGGATGACGACAGTTGCTGCACGTTGGCGATGCTGTCGATCCACATCGTCTTCGCGCCGAACAGATATTTCGCGCACATCAGCGTGATGCAGCAGGGCAGCGATCCGGTGGTGATGACGGTCTTGGGCCGCTCCTTGATCAGCATGCGCATGACCTGAAAGAACAAAATGACAAAGCCGAAGCGGTCCCAGCGGCTGACGTCCCGGAACGAATAAAAACGGTGTCCGGGCACGTCATGCGCAT
>Ga0164243_10014665_pt1 | contig 10900 bp, 9 predicted proteins | sample OricompcompostOP_FD_108781 | JGI IMG/M metagenome (GOLD analysis project Ga0164243, IMG submission 108781) | Organic Plus compost microbial communities from Emeryville, California, USA - Original compost - Organic plus compost (OP) | ecosystem: Engineered > Solid waste > Mixed feedstock >...
CGGCGTTCCGTTCAACATCGCGAGCTACGCGCTGCTGACGATGATGATGGCGCAAGTGACGGGGCTAAAGCCCGGTGAGTTCGTGCACACCTTCGGCGATGCCCACCTTTATCTCAATCACATTGAGCAGGCGGACCTTCAGCTTTCGCGCGAGCCGCGTCCGCTGCCGGAAATGAAGATCAATCCCGCCGTGACATCGATCTTCGATTTCAAATACGAGGATTTTGAGCTTTCACGTTACGATCCGTGGCCCCACATCAAAGCGCCGGTGGCGGTATAGGTATTCTCCATGCCGGCACGCCGGCAACCAGACAAGCTTTCGATTTGACTGGATCCGGCCTTCGCCGTGAAGACAAGCGACGAACGAAGACACAAGCATGTGCCGGCGGCCGGCTCCGCGAAGCGGAGTCGCCGGCACCAATCAAAGATGCTATGCGGGCGCCGATGAATGATACCCTTGTTTCCCTCATTGTTGCCGTATCCGAAAACGGCGTTATCGGCAGGGCCGGTGCCCTGCCTTGGCGGCTCTCGTCAGATTTGAAAACATTTCGCAGACTGACGATGGGAAAGCCGATCGTCATGGGACGTAAGACGTTCCAATCGATCGGCAAACCGCTCGACGGCCGCGATAATATCGTCGTGACGCGCGATCCCGCGTTCGAAGTCGCAGGCGTCTCGACCTGCGAGACCATATCCGATGCGCTGACGCTCGCGCGCGTCCTCGCCAAAACAAGCGGCGCCGACGAGATCATGGTTATTGGCGGCGCGGAGATCTATGACGCCGCGTTTCCTGTCGCGGATCGCATTTACCTGACCCGCGTTCACGCCAACGTCGAGGGTGATCGACATTTTTCGGTCCTCGATGCCGGCGAATGGCGCGAGACGAGCAGCGAACCCCTGCCGAAAGGGCCGCGTGACGACCACGCCTCGACCCTTTTTGTCTACGATCGGCAAAAGCACGAAGCTTGAAGCGGGCCGTGCCCTTGAAGGCGCGCTGGCGCCCCCCAAATTGCGATTAGCCAAACCAACGGGAATTTGCGATCAGCGGGGCCGTGCCCTATAAGCTGCCCGTTCATAACAAACGACCTCGCTCGGGCCTTTACAGTGAATGACTTACATCCGGCGCCGCTCGGCGGCCGCCAACGGCTCAGAAGGCAGGGGGCGCGATCTCGAATTTCAGCTCAACACCAAAAAGAGGCCCTGATTTATGCCCTGGAGTAGTCAAGGCGGTAGCGGCGGCAGTGGGGGAAACGGCGGCCGTAAAGGCGGTCCCTGGGGCCAGGGGCCGTGGGGCCCGTCAGGTGGCGGCGGAGGCGGCAAGGAGCCTCCCGATCTCGATGAAATTCTACGCCGTGGCCAGGATCGCATGCGCCAGGTGATGCGCGGCGGCGGCGGCAACGGCAGTGGCGGCGGCGGGTTCAGCGGTGGCGTGCCCAAACCGTTCCTCTTCCTGATCGCGATGCTGCTGCTGGCGGGTGTCGCGTTCTACGGCTTCTTCTTTCGCGTGAATCCCGATGAGCAGGGCATCGTCATGCGCTTCGGTAAATACAACCGATGGGAAGGGCCAGGTCTCCACTGGCGCTTGCCATATCCGATCGAGGAAGTTCGGCTTCCGCAGGTGACGCAGCAGCGCACCATCGAGGTCGGTGCGGGTCGCAGCATCGTCGGCGGGCAGGACAGCGGCCTGATGCTGACCGGCGATGGAAGCGTCGTCGATGTCCGTTTCGTCGTGTTCTGGCGCATCAAGCTCGACAAGGACAACAGCACGCCTGACGGTGATACCGGCGTCAAGCAATACCTCTTCAATATCGCGCAGCCGGAGACGACGGTTCGCGAAGTCGCCGAGAGCGCGATGCGCGAGGTCGTCGGCCAGTCGAACCTGCAGCCGCTGCTGACAGGCGGCCGTCAGCAGACACAGGAATCCGTGCAGAAAGTGATGCAGAAGACACTCGACACCTATGGGGCCGGAATCAAGATCGATCAGATTCAGCTCAAAGAGGTCGACCCGCCGGAAGAGGTGATCAGTTCGTTCCGCGCGGTGGCAGCCGCGGCCCAAGAGAAAGAAACACTCATCAAGCAGGCGCAAACGTACGCTGACCAGGTCGTTCCGCGCGCCCATGGCGACGCCGATCGGATCGTGGCCGCCGCCGAAGGCTACCGCGATCAGACGGTCGCGGAGGCGACCGGTCAGGCCGCCCGCTTCCTGAAGGTCTACGACGAATACAAGAAGGCTCCCGATGTGACGCGAGAACGTCTTTACCTTGAAATGCAGGAGAAGGTTCTTTCAGGCGCCGACAAGATCATCGTCGATCAGAAGGGCAATGGTCAGGGCATCGTGCCGTTCCTGCCGCTCGAGCAGCTTCAGAAGCGCGATACCGAACCGCAGCCGGATCAGTCGTCGACCAGCAGCACGGATGGAGCGAGATAACATGCGTTCGTTCTTCGCTTTCATTCTCGCCGTTCTCGGCCTTGGTGCGTTGGCACTCTATTCGTCTGCTTTCATCGTCCACCAGAACGAGCAGGCCCTTGTCCTTCGCTTCGGCGAACCGCTGCCAGCGATCACGACACCGGGCCTCAAGTGGAAGGTGCCGTTCATCGACAGCGTCGAGAAGTTCGACAAGCGCATCCTTGATCTCGACACCACCGAGCAGGAAGTCACGGCGGCCGATCAGCAGCGTCTCATCGTCGATGCCTATGCGCGCTATCGCATCGTAAACTTGTTGAAGTTCTATCAAAACGTCCGCTACGAGGAGCGCGTGCGCGAAGTCGTCGGCCCGCTGATCGAATCGGAAATCCGCCGTGTCCTTGGGTCTGCCACCCTTCAGGAGGTCGTGAAGGACAAGCGCGAAAGCCTGATGAAGCAGATCGCGGACCAGGTGAACAAGGAAGGCCGCGACTATGGCCTCGAAGTCGTCGACGTCCGTATCAAGCGCGCCGATCTTCCGAAGGAAAACCTCGTCAAGGTTTATGACCGTATGCGCGCGGACCGTGTCCGCGAGGCGACGGAGTTGCGCGCCGAAGGCGAAGCCGAGAGCAACCGCGTTCGCGCCAACGCCGATAAGGACGTGACGATCATCAAGGCCACAGCAACGCAGAAGTCGGACGAAATTCGCGGCGATGGCGAAGCCCAAAGAAGCCGCATCTTCGCGGAAGCCTTTGGTCAGGACCCGGACTTCTTCCGTTTCTACCGGTCGATGCAGGCCTACAGGACGGCACTGAAGCCCGACGACACGCGCATGCTGCTCTCCCCGAACAGCCAGTTCTTTCGGTATTTTGAAGATCCGAGCGGCAAGGCGCCGGCCGCGCCGTCACCGGGGCCTGCTCCCCAGCAATGAACGATCTCCTCGCCGGGCTGGGCATCGCCCTTGTTCTTGAAGGCCTTTTATGGGCAGCCGCGCCTCGGACCGCGCGGCGGGCCGTTGAAGAAATTGCGACTTTCAGCACAGGGCGCATCCAGGTCTGTGCCGTCGCCGCCGTGGCGGTTGGCGTATTTGTCGTCTGGATCGCCCGGGGATAAAGGTCCGACGCCGAGTTATCCCCGCGCCTGCGCAGTATGCTAACCTGCCTTGTTCATGCTTCGATGTTGCGCGAGCTAGCATGCTTGGCGGCAGCGGCTGCTCAGAATTGGAGTTCTTCGCGATGATCAGGAAGGGTTCGGCGCTTGTTATCGGCCTGGCGCTTAGTTTTCTGCTCGGCATGGCAGGGGCCGTAGCGGAGACGTTCCAGTACGGTCCCGCATCGGTCGCCCCGCTCGCCAAAAGCCTCTCGAACGCCGTCGTCAACATCTCGACTTCGCAAACCGTGAAGGGGCCGGCCGGGACGCCACTTCCAAAGGTCCCGAAAGGCGCACCGTTCGAAGACTTCTTCGATGACTTCTTCAACAAGCGCGGCGGCGTCCCACACGAAGACCGTAAGATCTCTTCGCTCGGCTCGGGCTTTGTCATCGACGGCAAGGAAGGGCTGATCGTCACGAACAACCACGTCATTGAAGGCGCCGAGGAAATCGACGTGAATTTTCACGACGGCTCGAAGCTCGTCGTCGACAAGATCGTGGGCCGGGATACGAAGGCGGATCTTGCGCTCCTCAAGGTCACGCCGAAAAAACCGCTCGCCGATGTGAAGTTCGGGGACTCCGATGCCATAGAGGTCGGCGACTGGGTCATGGCCATCGGCAACCCGTTCGGCCTCGGCGGCTCCGTGTCGATGGGCATCATCTCGGCCAAGAGTCGGGACATCAACTCAGGCCCCTATGACGACTACTTGCAAACGGACGCCGCGATCAACAAGGGCAATTCCGGCGGTCCGCTGTTCAACATGAACGGCGAGGTCATCGGCGTGAACACGGCGATCATTTCGCCAACAGGCGGCTCGATCGGTATCGGCTTTGCTGTTCCCTCGAATACCGTCTCGAACGTCATCGATCAGCTGAAACAATACGGCGAGGTCCGCCGCGGCTGGCTCGGCGTCAAGATTCAGTCGGTTACGGATGATATCGCGGAAACCCTCGGCCTGCCCGAAACCGCTGGCGCGCTCGTTGCAGCCGTCACGCCGGACAGCCCCGCATCGAAGGCCGGGCTGGAGCCGGGCGACGTGATCCTGAAGTTCGACGGCAAAGAGGTTACCAGCATGCGTGGCTTGCCGAAGATCGTGGCCCAGGCGCCGATCGGCAAGGCAGTCGATGTCGAGCTTCTGCGCAAGGGCAAGAAGCAGAACACCGAGGTGACCGTCGGTCGCCTCGATGAGGACGACGATAACGCCAGCGATCTCAAGAACGACAGCGGCACGGACCAGGAAGATCCCAAAGGCTCGTCGATCATCGGTCTGAAGCTCTCGCCTTTGACCGATGCGCTGCGTAAGAAATACGGCTTTGATGACAAGACCAAAGGCGTGGTCGTCGAAGCCGTCGATCCGCAGAGCCCGGCTGCCACCAAAGGCCTGAAGCCGGGTGACGTCATCGTCGAAGCGGCACAGGACAGCGTCTCGGATCCCGACGACGTTGCGAAAAGCATCGAGAAGGTGAAAAAGGCCGGCCGCAAGGCTGTTCTGCTGCGTGTCGAAGATTCAAAGGGCGACCTTCGCTTCATCGCCGTGCCCGTGTCGTAAGCGGCGTGTAACGCCATCTGAAATTCATGCCAGGAGGTAATTCGTGTCCGAGGGTCACGGCATTCTTGATACGATTTTCGACCAGCTTTCGCCCGTGCATCCCGATGGACACAAGTTCATAGCGATCGGCGCTGCGGTAACCCTGCTGTTCTTTTTCGTTTACCCGCCGCTGGGCTGGCTATGCGCCGCCATCACCGCTTGGATCGTCTACTTCTTCCGCGATCCGTTGCGGGTCACGCCGCTGCGGCCCGGCCTCGTCGTCTCGGCGGCGGACGGCAAGATCTCCGGCATCGAAAAGATCATGCCTCCGGCCGAGCTTGGCCTCGGCTCGGAAGAGCGCGTGCGCATCTCGACATTTCTCTCGATTTTTGATGTTCACATCAACCGTTCGCCGGTGGCGGGGCGGATCATCCGTTCGCTGTACGTCCCCGGCGCCTTCTTGAATGCCGCCCTCGACAAGGCAAGCGAGGATAACGAACGGCGCATCCTCGTCATCGAAACACCGACGGACGGCGACGTCGGAGTGGTGCAAATCGCTGGCCTCGTGGCCCGACGGATCGTGACCTTTTCCGAAATCGGTGACACCCTCGGCGTCGGCCAGCGATTCGGCTTGATCCGCTTCGGTTCGCGCGTCGACATTTATCTGCCGCCTGGTAAATCGGCCCTCGTCAGCGTCGGCCAGCGTGCGGTTGCGGGTGAAACGGTTTTGGCGGATCTTCAGTCGTCGGAGCCGGAACGCGAAGCCCGTCGAGCCTGAATTAGCCCGGTTTCAAGAGACCGGTTGCTCTCTCGACGGCTTCGGCATGGAGCAAGGAGGCTGCCATGGATACCGAGGAACCATTTATCGAGACCGAAACACGCCGCCGCAGGCGCCGCTCTTTGTTTCGTCACCGGCGCGTTCCGGTGCGTATGCTCGTTCCGAATTTCTTCACGCTTCTGGGACTTTGTGCCGGCCTGACATCGATCCGCATGGGGATCGAGGGCCGCTATGATCTGGCGGTCGCCGCGATTGTCTTTGCAGCCTGTCTTGATGGCATCGACGGCCGTATCGCCCGGCTGCTCAAGGCGTCGTCCCGTTTCGGCGCCGAGCTCGACAGTCTTGCGGACTTCGTCAACTTCGGCGTTGCGCCCGCCTTCCTGATTTTCAACTGGGGCCTCGGCGACCTCAAAAGCGCGGGCTGGATCTGCGTGATGATCTTCGCGCTTGCGTCCGCGCTCCGCCTCGCCCGCTTCAACGCAGCGCTCGAAGAGGAAAAGCCCAGATGGCAGTCGAACTATTTCATGGGCATGCCGACCCCGGCTGCGGCGATTGCCGTGCTTCTGCCGCTCTATCTCTATCAGCTCGGCATCGATGAAACGAAATCGCTGTGGGCACTGAAGGTCGTGCTCGTCTACACGGTCTTCATCGCCTTCATGATGGTTTCGACCATCCCGACATATTCCGGCAAGTTGCTGGGTGAGCGCGTCGGTCGTGAATGGGTGCTTCCGATCTTCGTCGTCGCGATCGGCGTCGTCGCGTTTCTCTTCACCTATCCTTACGAAACGCTGACGGTGCTGACGTGTCTCTATCTCGGCTTCATCCCGCTGAGCTGGCGCGCCTTCCGAGACAAGAGCGAAGGCGAGAGCGCGGCCTTGTCGGCCGCTCCGGCCACCTCGGAGCCGAAAGGCAGTGCATCCGCTGGCGAACCGAAATCGACCGGACGCGTCTTCGCGTTCCGTCCTTCCGATCCGGCGAAATGAGTTCGGGCCATCGGCCGCCGCCTTGTTATTTCGTCTCTTCCGGCTGGCGATTGTAGACGTCGTCAGTTCTCAAGATATCGTCCTCGCCGAGGTACGAGCCGATCTGCACTTCGATGATCTCGACCGGGACCTTGCCGGGGTTTTCGAGCCGGTGCCATTGCGTCGCGAAGATGTAGACGCTTTCGTTCTCGCGTACGAGCTGTTCCTTCTCGCCGATCACGACCTGCGCCGTTCCCTGTACGACAATCCAGTGTTCCGAACGGTGATGGTGCATCTGCATGGAGAGCTTGCCGCCCGGCTTCACGTGCAGCAGCTTGACCTGGAAACGCGGACCGATGTTCAGCGTCTCGAAATATCCCCACGGGCGGTAATTTCTAAGGTGCTGCTCCTGCTCTTTGCGGTTCGTTTGCTTCAGGCGCTGCACGACTTTCGATACGTCCTGCGCCCGGCTCTTGTCGGCCACGAGCAGCGCATCGGGCGTATTGACGATAACGAGATCGTTGACGCCGATCGTCGAGACGATGGACTTCTCCGAATGGACGTAGCAGCCCTCGGTGTCTTCCAGAACGGCTTCGCCCCGGATGAAGTTGCCCTTGTCGTCGCGCGGGGCGATGTCCCAAAGCGATGACCATGAGCCGACATCATTCCAGCCGACATCGATCGGCAGGATGGCCGCCTTCGTCGTCTTCTCCATCACCGCGTAATCTATCGATATGTTGGGCGCGATCGCAAAACCGGTCTTGTCGAGGCGAAGGAAACCCAGGTCTTCGCCGGCGCCATCCAGGGCAGCACGCGCCGCGTCTAGGATCTTTGGCTCGTAGCGTTCGATCTCTGAAAGATACGTCTTGGCGTTGAGCGCAAATATGCCGCTGTTCCAGAGATAGGAGCCTTCGCTGAGATATCTTTCGGCCGTAGCGCGGTCCGGTTTCTCGGCGAAGCTGTCGACGCTGAAGGCAGCTCCGTCGAACTCTGGGAGTGAGGCGCCGCGCTTGATGTATCCGTAACCCGTATGGGGTTCTGTTGGCGTGATACCGAAGAGGACGAGCTTTCCCGTCGCTGCGACTTCGGCCGCCTTGCGGATCGTCTCTGCGAAGCGCACGTCATCGGAAATAACATGGTCCGACGGCATGACCGCAAGGATCGCCTCCGGATCGTCTTTCAACGCAAGTAGCGCCGCCACCGCGATCGCCGGCGCCGTATTCCGCGCGATCGGCTCCAGGATGATGGCGTGCGGATCGATGCCTGCGCGCTCGACTTCCTCGCGAACGAGAAAGCGGTGATCGTTATTGCAGAGAAGGATCGGCCGTTCGAAGCCTGCCTCACGCGGCAAACGCATCAGCGCCGAACCGAGGAACGAAGATGCCTGCCCGTTGAAGAAGCGGATGAATTGCTTCGGATACATCGCACGGGAGAGGGGCCAAAGCCGCGTGCCCGAACCGCCCGATAGAATGACTGGATAAGTATTGCCCATGAAACGGCCTACCCAAACTTTAAAATTAAGGTCTCAGTTCACGTCCACCCATCGCAACACATGCAGGCGACGTTTGGCAAGCGTATGAATTAGCGCGCTTTTTCCAATCGAGCGCACAAGCAGCAAATGCGGGGTGAATTCGGGCGTCAACACGCCGCTTCAGCTTAGGATCGCGACAGTCGTTCACGCAGCGACCGAAGAGCGTCCGACGACGAGATGCTTGAAGACGTCTTTTCGCCTGGATTCGTTTGCGAAGCCGGCCCTGTCTGTTCGGGTGCGGGGCTCCGGCTTCCGCCTGAACTTGACGGCGACATCTGAACGTCCCGCCGGACGAGAGAACCATTCTGTCGGCTCGCCGAAGGAGAAGCGGCATAAGGGGCGGCCGAGTGGGCCGCGGCCCGATAACCCGAGGCCTCCGCCATGTAAGAAGAAGATTCCGCTGCGCTGACAGATGGCACGCCCAAGGCGTCGCTGAGTGCATCGGCCATCATCGCAAGCTGATGCGGCGCATCGCCGTTCGTCGGAATTCCCGAAGCGCGCCACCGCTCGACGATCTGATCGAGGAAGCCCTCGTCGTTGAGAGACGTTTGCCACCTCTTGGAGAAGATCGCCGTCGATGACTTCGGCAATGCACTTCTCGGGAGTTCATCGAACTTGATTCGCGCCGGCAGCGACATGCCGTCACCAAATGCAATCGCCTCCCGTTGCCCGAGCGACGGCAGAAATTCCAACAGGCCGGCGCCGGTGTCCGCAACTGCCGACGCCACGATTTCCTGGTCACGATCATTCGACATGCGCAGCGCAAAGACGGTGTTGCACTGGGAGAGGATCGTCGGGTCGATCTCGGCGGGACGCTGCGTAACGATGCAAAGCGAAGCGCCGTATTTGCGCCCCTCTTTCGCAATCTTGGCAATGGCCCGCTTGCAGGGCTCGAACCCGAGCGTCGAATTCGCCGGAACGTAACGATGCGCTTCCTCGCACACGAGCGTCACTGGAACCTGTCCCTCGCTCCACAGGGCGAAGTCGAATGTCATGCGGCAAAGCACCGAGACGACCACATTGACGACCTCCGACGGGATCCCCGTCAGCTCGAGAATGGTGATCGGCTTGTTGTTGACCGGAACCCGGAAGAGGCGGCCGAGAACCTGCGCCATGCTGTCGAAAACAGTGCGCGATCCGAACATGAAGGCGTACCGCCCATCCTGCGAGATCGTCTCGATGCGATGCTTCAGGCTGCGATAGGGCGCCAGATCCCTTCTGTTCTCCAGCTTGCCCATGCGCTCATCGAGCAGTGAGAGAAGATCTGAAATGCGGTAGGGGACGGGCGTGTCGACCGTGCAGCGGCTCGGATCAGCTATGCCACGCCGAATTTTCGCAGGCTCCGGCGCGCGCATGGTATTGTAGCGCGTCTTCGCAATCGGAATGATCTCCTGCAGAACCTCGACCTCGGCTTTGCGATCGCCATCGCCGACCAGAACCTCCACAATCTCTTCGAAGGTCAGCAGCCAATACGGCAGCTGCATATTCCGCGGCGAGATGACCTCCGCCCATTCGCTAAATGCAGTTGCGTACTCGTTGTGCGGATCGAGCAGCAGGATGTGAGCCGCCGGATTCTTTTCGACGATCGATCTGAGGATCAGCGCTGTCGTGCAGGATTTGCCGGTGCCTGTCGTACCGAGAATGGCGAAGTGCTTACCGAGCAGTTCATCGACCCGCACCATTGCCGGGATGGTGCTGTCCTGGCGGATGGCGCCGACGCGCACCATCGCGGCCGTATCGCCGCAGAACGTGGCTTCGAGCTCGGGCTTCTGCGCCAGGCGCACGCGATCGCCAAGAGCCGGATAGGCCGTCACGCCACGATTGAAATGTGGATCGTTGCTTCGTTCCGAGTTCGAGAGTTCACCGACGAGGCCAAGCTCGGCAATCCAGACCTCGCCCTCTCCATCGCGCTGCGACGGCACGGGAACGCTCAGTGCGGAAACGATCGCGAGAACCGTCGTACGCGTCGTCTCGATTGCAAGCAGCGTGCCCATCTCTGGCCGCCCATCGGTCGAACGCGCGCGTGAATTGCTCGCCCCATCGAGCAGAACAATGGCCTTCGAGCCGGTGACCGACACGATGCGGCCTATGGAGAGGTCCGCACCGCGGTTCAGAGAGGTCTGAGAGCTATTGCCTTGCATTGAATGTCCGCGTGTCGCCGGAAGCAATGACGGGATGCGAATGCTGGGAGGTGACTGGGCTCACGGTGTCGCGCGATGGGAAGGCCATCACGACGTCCGTGCCGGCGCCTTTCGTCGATCGAAGCTCAAGCCGTCCGCCATGAAGCTCGGTCAGGGCTTTGGCGATCGGTAGCCCGAGACCGGTGCCTTCGCGCCAGCGCGAGCGGCCGCCGTCGACTTGGCCGAAAGGCGTCATCGCGACGTCGATCTCTTCAGCGGTCATGCCGACGCCGGTGTCGCGGACGGCAACGGTCACGCTGCCGTCGCTGTCGGGCCGCGCGATGATCTCCACCAGCCCCTCCGCGGGCGTGAATTTCAGTGCATTGGAGATGATGTTCATGAAGACTCGCCGAAGTTTGGCTGCGTC
>Ga0164243_10014666_pt1 | contig 10900 bp, 9 predicted proteins | sample OricompcompostOP_FD_108781 | JGI IMG/M metagenome (GOLD analysis project Ga0164243, IMG submission 108781) | Organic Plus compost microbial communities from Emeryville, California, USA - Original compost - Organic plus compost (OP) | ecosystem: Engineered > Solid waste > Mixed feedstock >...
CCACTCTCTCGGGCTGGGACCTACCTTGAAGAAGAGCCAGATCCGATTGCCGTCACGGAACAGAACCGGGTTCCAGGTTGGCATGTCCGGATAAGCCGTCATGGCTACCGGTTCCGACCATTTCCCATCGCGAGGCTTCCGGGCTAGCCAGATCTCCACATCGTCGGCTCCTTCTTCGCTGCCACCGAACCACGCCGCAAGGAGATCGCCATTTCGAGTTTCAACGATTGTGGAGGCGTGGGCGCTTGGAAAGGGAGCCTTCTCATAGATGAACTCGATATCCATGGGAATGTCCGGCACCTGGCCGAACGCCTTACCGGATGGTATCATGAACGATCCGGCGAGCATAACTGAAAAGAGGAGCAGGCGAGAAGTGTACCGGTAGTCCATACCTGGGTGAGATTACGCGTAGGTGGTAAGAGGGTTGACTGTTTTCGGAGCAACGACCGTCACGCCTAGTTCCGTGCAAATGGATCGGAACGTTTCTTCCAGGGATCGCAGCATCTGGCCGATTTCGTAGGGCAGGGGCGGGGCAGCAATCCGGCAGGTGGTCTCAATGGGCAGTCCCCGGTTTTGAAGGAAAAGCTTCGCAGAGAAGGGGTAACACAGCCGGGTAACACCGTCCATGATGGTCAGCATTCGCTGGAGGTAAACGACCTCGTCCTGCTTGCCCGGATCAGTATAGGTGCGGCAGAGATAGCTGTACAGTTCGGGATAGAAGTTGGCCGAGATGGGGGAGAGACCCGCGGCGCCGGCACGCAACGAATCCAGGGCCGTTGGCGTGTTTGCGTTAAAGAGACGGATGCCGGTACCTCGAACGGCGTTCAGTTTGGTACCGATGTCGCGCATATCGCACGACGTGTCCTTGTGGTACGAGAATCGTTCAGTTCGGGCGAGATCCTTCAGGAGGTCGGGGGGAAGGAGTACCTTGTACGGTACAGGACACTCGTATGTACCGAGAGGAATCGTGCCCGTAGCTTCGGCCAGTGCTTGCAGGTTATCCCGCAGTACATCCGGATGATCATCCTGCCCGGTCAACTGGCTCGATATGACCACCGCCGCAGCAATTCCTGTATCCGCCATGCGGCGTATGAATGCGGCCTGTTCCCGGACACTCCCTCCGAACGTTCCTGTAGCAACGACAGGGACATGGTTACCAGCCCGTCTGACAACGTGCCGAGTGAGGGAAAGCCGTTCGTCGGGGGAGAGTTCGTACATCTCGCTCGACAGGCAAGTGGCGAACAGACCGGTCGCTCCGGCTTCCAGGTAGAAATCAATCAGAGAATCGAGCCCGTCGTAGTCGATGGTTCCGTCAGGCCGAAATGGAGTCAGCATAACGGGCACGAGCCCAGCAGAAGCAGTAGGAGGGGGCATAGCACGTAGGAGGGAGAGCGGTCGACTCATCAATGTTGTAGCACCTCCGGGATGATACCGGCTCTCGAGCAATGGCACAAGTGAGCGGCGATTCAGTCCGGCGAAAAGGTTGCGGTTAGTCCTTGTAGGAAGACTGGACGGAAAACATCCGGGTGCGTATCGTACAGAGGCACGGGCATTTCGCCTTGCATGAACGCTGGACTGAACCGAACTAGCTATTCACTATGCGCACGCTTCTCATCTTTGCCGTTATGGCATTAGCCACATGGATACCCGCAGCCGCCCAGGATGGGGAATGGAAAACACTTTTCAACGGCAAGGACCTGAGTGGATGGACGGGAGACCTGAAGGGGTATACCGTCGAGAACGGTATGCTCGTCGCGAAGCAGGAGAGTGGAGGGAATCTCTACTACGATCAGCCTTTCAGCGATTTCGTATTGCGCTTCTCGTTTCGCATGGAGCCGGGGGGCAACAATGGGGTCGGCATTCGGGCCGAACAGGGAAAAGATGCGGCGTACTACGGTATGGAGATCCAGATTCTGGATGACTATGCGGAGCAGTGGGCGAATCTGAAACCATGGCAGTACCATGGCTCGATCTACGGCGTCGTACCGGCGAAGAAGGGCGCTCTCAAGCCGGCAGGCGAATGGAATGAGCAAGAGATTCGCGCAGACGGCTCACGGATAACGGTAACCCTCAACGGACAAGTGATCGTAGATGCGGACATTCAGGAGGCGGGACGCCCGCAGACGATTGACGGCAGGGAGCATCCCGGTCTCTTCAATCCCAGCGGCTACATTGGCTTCCTGGGACACGGACACCGGATCGAGTTCAAGGATATTCGGATACAAGAGCTGTGATGCCCTCAGGAGAGGGCCGGGAGCATTATAAGGGGGATCTCAGATCGCAGGAGGCGTGCCGGTGGGAACGGTTGCAGCTAGCCGAGTTTCGCCGGATCCAATCCTGATAAACCCCGATCCATTCCATGCGTGCGGGTTGAAGTACGCGGCTGCAGGATTCGAAGCAGAATCGTGGCCGCAGGCTTCAGTCCGCGCGTTCTTTATCCAGCCTACCTATCTGATATCCTGCCAGACTGGTGACCCCGCATTGGTCGTATCATTGTGATTCCGACGAACATCGGATCGCGTGCGGCAACGCGCCAGGACTGACAAGACCTATCAGGTGGTCTGTGTACGCCAGACAACTTCGGCAGGCCTAGCAGCGCTGTAGGGGAAGCTACGTTCAGTCCTGTGTGCTATCCAGGCGCTTGATAAACCGGTGCCATGTGCCAGGCATTATGCCGGGCGTGTATCCACATGGCGAAATGTAGATCAGGCCTGAAAAAAGCCCCGGGGAGGATCGCTGCCTGTTTTCAGGAGCAACCCTCCCCGGGGCTCTATGATCTGGATTGCGGTTAACTAGATCTTGCAGCAGTGCGTCTCTGCGTCATTGCGATTGAGCTGCTGTACTGTCCTCGCTCGTGTTACTGATCTGGCCAATCTGACCTGCCTCAATAGCTTGCAGCAGAGCCGTTGCCGTGGCATGTTCGGGATCCAGTGCGAGAACCTGGTTCAGGTATTTCTCGGAGTTTTCCTGGTCAGCCTTCAGGTAGTAGTGGTATCCGAGATACAGGTTGGCCTCTGTAAGCTCTCGCTTGTTCGCGTCGGGATCTGCCATGGCCAGTTCGATGACTTTCTCATAGAAAGGCCTGGCAAGGCCGAGTGAACTCGTGGAGTCAATTTTGGCATTCGTCCGAGCACGCCATACCCACCCTGTGAGGTGGGTCGATGCCCGCTCGTTGACGTTGGCGAGAGCCGAATCCGCCTTGCCGAACTCCTCGACGAAGTAGTAGGCCATACCCTGGCGGAAATAATCCGTGGCGCTCAGGTCGCCTCCTTTTTGCTCCAGGGCTGCATAGGTTTCCGCAGCTTTGGCGTACTCACGGCCTTCATAATACGTCTCAGCAATCTCCTTGTAGAGGTTCAGCTTGGTGGAGTCGGAGTCGGCAGCCTTGCGAAGGTGCTCAAGGCCCTGGAGTGTGTCTCCTGCAGCAATCGATAGGCGTCCGGCGTACTCGTAGTCCTGCGCGAGAATGTCTTCCGGTTTTGCCTCCTGGAAGAACTGCTGGATTTGTTGGAGGCCTTCCTGATACTGCTTCGTTTCGAAGTAGTTGTAGGCGTACAGTCGATGGAGAATCGGGCTGGGGTAGTCCGGGCTGACTTTCTGGAGTTGCGCCAGCGACTCCTGGTACTGCTTGTTCAGGTTCAGGTAGCCGGCATACGTGAAGTAGTTTTCTTCCGTAAGCTCGCCAAGTTGAGCGTATTTGGCATAGTTCTCCGCAGCGTTCTTGTACTGGCCACCGAGGAAATACAATTCGGCAAGCTCGCGGTACACCGGCGCGTAGTTCGCATCTTTGGCGATGGCCTCCTGGTAGCGCCGCAGGGCTTCGTTATAGTTCTTCGTACGGAGATAGAGGTCGCCGATGGCTTTGTAAGCCGGAGCGTAATTCTCGTCGAAGTAGTACGCCTGCTCGTAGTTCAGCGATGCTTTGCTTGCGTCGTTGTTAGCGAGGTGGGCGTCTCCCAAGGCCACGTAGTAACGCGGATTCTGGTCATCGAGATCGACTGCCTTTTCGAGCGCTTCGATGGCCGCTTTCGCGTTGACGGGCTTGTGACGAAGGTATGCTGTCCCGATCTGATAGAATACCTCTGCGTTTCTGTTTCGGGAGAACTTCCTGGCATGCTCGAAATGCTCGGCAGCACCCGCCGCGTTGTTGCCTGCAAGTTCGAGTTCGCCCAGTCCTACATGAATGAGCGCGGACTTCTCGTCAGCAGCCAGGCCCTGCTGGAAGTACGTCCGGGCGGAGTCCGGCTGGCCAATGATCATATAGAAGTTGCCCAGGCGGAACAGGTTCTCTGCGGTGGGGCTGCTTTTGGCCAGCGCAGTAAACGTAGTGCGTGCTTTCCCGTACTGCTCATTCAACAAGTAAGTGAGCCCCTGGTCTGCTGACTGCGCAATGGCGGGACGTTGCGCCGCAAGCCCGAGGGCTAGAATAGCCAAGGCAAAAAGACGTACAGACTTCATGTGACCGGTGTTTTAGCTGATTAGAAGTTGTCTCGTATCCCTACAAGCCGAACAGGCATCGTAGCGGGAAGCAGGCCTGATTTTAAGATAATGCGCTGGCCGCGGTCACCAGCGACATGGGACATGAAACCGGATCCTAGTCCGGCTCTTGCTTCACGAGAGATAATGAGCACGTCCCGCCGCAACGGATACTGTTCCAGAGCCAGGTAGGCCTGGTATGGCTGGTAGTAATCCGAACTGGAGGGGTTCGGGGTATCCGCGATGGCAACGACCGAGATAGAGCTCTTGAACTTCTGTTGCGCAGGGTCCTCGGAATCACTGATCCAGTTCGTTCCGATCACGCCGAGCGCATTTCTATTGCTCTCGACATACTCGATGACCTGTTCGTTGGATTCCGTCGCAAAGACATTCAGGTGTTGTAGGTCTTGGATCGAGAACTTCTCACGTATGAAATTGAGGTTGCTGGAGTTGTTGTTATCGAATACGATCGTGATATCCTGGTTCGATCCGCCGCCTCCGAGATCAGACCATTTCTTCGCCTCGCCGGAGAAGATGCTCTGGAGCTGGTCCATGGTAAGCATGGAGTCGGGGTTCTGCTTGTTGACGATCAACCCGACACCGTCAACCGCTACCTTCAACGGATTCCTGGGGACGAGTTTCTGCTGGCGCAGCACGTTCTTTTCGGCTTCCGTCAACTCGCGGCTGACGATAGCAAGCCTGACCTTACCTTCCAGCAGGTCCCGAATAGCTTCGTTCTCCGGTCGCCAGACGGGTGTAATCTGGGCATACTTGTAATCGGACTCAAAAACAGCGATCTGTGCTTCTACGAGCGGGCGGAAAGACTCATCCGCTGCTATCGTGATCTCACCCATGGTAGGCGAGTCTGTCGGTTCCTCACTGCCTCTGCCGCGGCAAGCCGCGAGCAGGAGGCTAAGAGACATCAGGTATAGGACAGCTTTACGCATCGCCAAACCGTCTTACTTTCGCGGCCCTGTATACGCGGAAACAGCCATAAACAGTGAGCAATATAGCTAGTGGATAGCGGGGCCACGACGGCCATCCAAAGCTTTCCAATATGTGCCAGATAGTTGGATCGGCCAACAAGGCAACACCCATCACGACGTACAGTAGCGCAATGGCTACGCTAACTGCACGTACGAGGTTGTTCTGCATTACCGCACTCATGTAGGCCTGCTCCTTAGTTCAGCTTGACATGGAGGACAGGAGAGGAGCGTTATCCTGTGCGCCCTCGTTCTCAAGTACGTGTCATGAATTGTGCCAGACTTCACTACCCGTCATGTCATGCTCGTATTAGTGTCCCGGAACGCACCTGGAAGTGATCCAGCTGTGAAATACGGTAACGTGAATCGCTTTGTCTAGCTGGTTGTTGCCGGGATTGTGCGTTTGGACGGACAGATTCGTCGCTTGAATCGGACGGTCAGGCAACGGGAATAGCAACTTCTGGTATCAGATCATCTGTATGATCAGACACAAAAAAAGAGCCCGACGGAGCGAGGTGCGGCAGATCCATTGCGATACCTGCCGTACCTCGCTCCATCAAAGCTCTGGCATTACCTCAACTTAAAGGTAATCGGCATGGAGAACCGGACCGCCACGGCGCGTCCGTTCTGCTTGCCAGGGATCCATTTCGGCATCGATTTGACGAGGCGGATCGCCTCCTCATCGCAGCCGCCGCCGATCCCACGGACGACCTCGACATCACGGATCGCGCCGTCGTTACCGACTACGAACTGCACGAATACCTTTCCTTCAACACCAGCCTTCCGGGCGATCTCCGGATACTTCACCTCCTTCTGGAGGAACTTCGCGAGAGCCTCCATGCCGCCCGGGAACTGCGGTTGCTGTTCCACTACGAGGAAGACCTCTTCCTCTTGCGGTGGTGGCGGCGGTGCCACTACGGGTGGTGGCGGCACATCCTCAACGATGATCTCGTCGAGGCTCGCATTCGGGTCGCCTTCCTGTGTTACCGCAGCGACCTGAACGTCCACCAGTTCGTCCTGTGGCGGTGGGACTTCCTCCTCGGGCACTTCTTCGTCCGGAGCGGGCTCCGGCGGCACGAACCGCACCGTTGCCACCTGTGGTGGCGGCGGCGGGGGCGGAAGCGGAGGTGGCGGTGGCGTGTTCTCCTGGAGCGGCGGTGGCTCGAGGTTGGCAAGCTCTACCACCGTCTGGCTCAGGTCTTCCGTTTGCTGCGGCGGCTTGATCCCCTTCAGGATGACGGGGCTCGCAACAGCCAGGCTGAATGCGGCGCCGCCGATACACAGAGCGGTGGATAGCCGCTTTGCGTAAATCTTCCTCAGCCAGTACGCTCCATAAGCCTTGTTACGATTGTCGAAGACATCGTTTGGCTCGAAGCAATAGTTACTCATGTGATCCTCGTCTGGAAACTGTGGTTAGGAGTGGAAACCCATCAACCACCGACCGTCTGACCCGCAGCCGCTGTTTCACTGGCTGCGAGCAAATCCAGGTCGCCTTGGGTGATATCCACGATGGCGTAGGTCCTGATACCGGTAATGTTCATCTCATCAAGGATATCGACCATATTTTTGTATTTGGCCTCATCCTTGGCTTTGATGATCACGATGATACCGTCCTCCAGTTTGCCAGATTCAGGGTTGCGCACTTTGCCGATTTCCTGCTTCTTCTGGAGCAGCACTTTACGGATGCCATCCTTGCCGAAGTTCGTCGTATGGACTTCCGGCATTTCATTCGTGACACCCTGGTAGTAATGCACCTTGTCGTCCTCATCCAGGAGAATCGTCACCGTACGTGATTCCCTGACCTTCATCTTGTCGTCACTGTTCTCCTGCTTGTCCGGCATGGTGATTTCCATCGTCTGAGGCTGGCTCATCGTGGTCGTCAGCATGAAGAACGTGATCAGCAGGAAAGCCATGTCGACCATGGCGGTCATGTCGACCCTGGTGGATTGTTTCTTGGCACCCTTTTTCTGTTTGCCCTTAGTACCACCTTCTTTAATCTCTACATCTGCCATAGTATCTCCGGTTTAGGGTGTCCTCGCGATTACTCTTCCGAAGCGGCAGCCATGGCGGCAGGAGTGCCTTCCGGCGCTGCTTCGAGCGAAGTAATCATGTTGAACCGGTTGATATTCAGGTCTTGCAGGGTCGCGATAACCTCTTTGACGACGCCGTAGTCGCTGTTTTTGTCGCCCTTAATAGCAACACGCGGTACTTTGCCCGTCACTTCCAGATTCATGCGCCGTCCCAAGTCGACCCAGTCACGAAGCTGGTTGTTCGTGGAGTCAATCGGAATACCGGGTTGCTTGATCTTTGACTTTTCGTAGCCCGAGGCCGTGCTCAAGATCTGTTTTAGGCTGCCGACCGGCATACCTACCGTCGAGCTCAGCGCAAACTCGTTCTTCTCAAAGTCCGTGAAGGCGACGTTGTACTTGTCGCCCATCGCTTCGATGAGCTTATAGCGCGTGGTCTGGTTATCGATCCCAAAGAAGACCGCCCCCTCTTTATCAATCGTAATCGTTATGATGTCCGATTCAGGAAGCTTGATCTCCGAAATCGAAGAAGGGGTATCGACGATCACGGGTTCGTCCGGCTTGAATTTCGTCGCCAGCATGAAGAAGGTGAGCAGCAGGAAAGCCACGTCACACATTGCCGTCATGTCCAGCGCGATATTCTTGCGCGGAAATGTAAGCTTTTTTTTAGCCATCTCGATACCTTACCAGTTCAAATAATCGGATGCTCAAGCCGAGAGGGTCGTCTGGGAGGATTTACCCGTCGCAACCTGAGCGGCTTTCGGAGCAGTGCTGGCCGATTCTTTGGCCTGGAACGTCTGAATGATGCTTAGGCCGACTTCGTCGATGCTATAGCGCAGCGTGTCGATCTTGTTCGTGAAGTAGTTGTACGCGATAATCGCGATCGCCGACGAGCCGATACCGAGTGCCGTGTTGATGAGGGCTTCGGAGATACCGTTCGCGAGAGCCGTAGAGTCCGGGTTGCCCGCGATGGCGAGAGCGGCGAAGGCGCGGATCATGCCGAGCACCGTTCCGAAGAGACCGATAAGTGTGGCTACAGAGGCCAGTGTAGCGATGATCGGCAGGTTGCGGTTGAGCATCGGCATCTCCAGGGAGATTGCGTCCTCAAGTTCCTTCTCGATGGCGAGTTGCTTCTGCTCTTTGTCCATGTGGGTGTCCTTGCGCATCTGCTCCATCTTGAGTAGCGCGGACTTGATCACGTTGCCGATGGAGCCTTTCTGGCGGTCGCACTCTTTCACGGCCTCGTCGATGTCGTCATACTCGAGGTGGGCCTTCAGCTTGGCGACGAACGCGGGGATCGATCCACGTCCGTGTGCGGAACGAATGCTGAAGAAGCGCTCGATGGTGAACGTGATCACCATGAGGAACATCGACATGAGAACGGGAACGACGAAACCACCCTTGTACACCATGCCGAGATAGTTGCCAGGAAGGGGGTGGTTGGCCGGGTCCCCACCTTCGAAGTTGGCCGGGTTGCCCATTACGAAGATGTACAGCGATACGCTGATGGCGAAGATGATCACCATGGCAGAGCCGGCGAAGATTGAGCTGAACGACAAGCCTTTGTTCTTCATTTCCTACTCGTTCTGTTGTGAGCCGATCTGGCTCGTGAGTGACGGGTGGTTTGTTGTGTGAGGCTCCGCATTACGTAATCCTTGCGAAGCCACGTGAGAATTGCAATGGCCCGAATCGTTACCGGGCGGTTTCACATATCCTTGCCCAAACACCTTGCCAATTCACAAAAGGGCTTTTTTCTGCCTGGAATCGAGCTTTTTTACAGAATTGGCTTCTCTGAGACCTCATGCTGTATTGCAAAATGCAATGCGGCCAGAAGCGCTTCCGGCCGAAAATGGCGGCTGAGGGCTCATATGCAAAGATTCTGGGTAGTTTGCATTTTGCAATACCTTCACCTTTGGTTTGCAACCTGCAAGATGATGCAGGCCTGTAACACCCTGTTTTGAGGGTAAATACTTAATAATCATTTAACTTGCAGCAAGGGGTGTGGCGCCACCGGGTGATCGGAGTGAGTACCTCAATCCGCCAGGACACCCTCTTCGACGTGGAGGGGCAACAGGAAATGGAAGGCGCTGCCTTGCCCCAGTTCGCTCTCCGCCCAGATTCGGCCGCCGTGGGCCTCAATCACCGTCTTGGCAATGGATAATCCGAGGCCGGCACCGCCCGGCGCCATGGTACCCTTGACTTGCACGAACTTGTCGAAGATGATTTCGAGCGACTCTTTAGGAATTCCTGATCCGGTATCCTCGACGGTAACGTGTAGTTGATCGTCCTCCACGCATGCCGTCACGCGCACGCGTCCTCCCGACGGTGTATGGCGCAGGGCATTCCCCACCAGGTTCGTGATAACCCATCCGAGTTGTTCCTGGTCGCCGTGGATGGGGGGGAGGTCACGTTGAATGTTGATTTCGAGCTTGACGCCGGCCTGTGAGAAGGGGAGGCGCAAGGCGCTCGTAGCCTGGTGTACCACAGAGTCGAAATCGAGCATGAGTCGTTCCGGCTGGTACATGCCAGCCTCCAGGCGCGCAAGCGCCAGCAGGGCTTCCACGAACTTCTTCAGGCGCTCATTGTCTTCAGAGGCCGTTGCGAGCAGGTCTTGCTGCAGTTCGGTAAGAGGACCGGGGACCTCCTGCTGGAGCAGGTCGATAGCCATGCCGAGCGATGTTAGCGGTGTGCGCAACTCATGCGATACGGCGGCCAGGAAGTCAGATTTCAACTGGTCGAGCTCTTTGAAGTGCGTCACATCTTCCAGAAGGATCACTTTAAGTTCGAGGTGTCCTTCGGGACTGCTGATGGCTACCAGGCGGCGGCGGTAGTAGCGGGTAGTTCCATCGAGCATAACGGGTAATACCGGGTCCAGTTCGTCCTCGGTCTGCTCGGCGTCGTTGAGGTGCCGGGTGAGCGAATCGTTCCGGGATACTTCAAGGAGAGGTTTTTCCTGCCACGTGCCGTCTTGCACCTGCAGGAGCTCGATGGCTGCCTGGTTCAGGAGGAGCACATGGTTCTGCTGGTCCATCATGATCACCGGGTTCGGGAGAGCCGCTACCAGAGACTCCGTCTTTTTCTTCTCGGCGATGAGTTTCTGCACGTTCATCGCCTCGAAGGTGGCCAGGCGGTCCGTCATTTTGTTGAACTCCCGCCCGAGTTCCGCAATCTCGTCGTCCGTGGTGATCTCGATCTGCTCGCTCAATGCCCCGCGCCCGATCCGGCGCACGCTGTTCGTAAGATGCTCGATCGGCCGTACGATCTGCTGGACGAACTGAAGGCTGGCCATGAGGCTGAGGATGACGGCCAGCACGGAGGCAACGACGATGGCTTTCGTGGCTGCGTCGGCCAGACCTTCGACTTCGACCTGTCGCCCGATCATGGCGTTGTGATGCAGGTGAAGCAAGGCGTTGA
>Ga0164243_10014667_pt1 | contig 10900 bp, 5 predicted proteins | sample OricompcompostOP_FD_108781 | JGI IMG/M metagenome (GOLD analysis project Ga0164243, IMG submission 108781) | Organic Plus compost microbial communities from Emeryville, California, USA - Original compost - Organic plus compost (OP) | ecosystem: Engineered > Solid waste > Mixed feedstock >...
ACTGAGCCGGTACGAGGCCAGAGGCTTCGTGTAGGTGCCCTTGGTGGCGGCGGCGTCGGAGGCGGTCCCGGTGGTGGCGCCGGTCGTGGCGGGGGCCGGTTCCGTGCGGGTGGTGGCGTCTGTGTCCGCCGCCGGGCTCGTGGCGGGGCTCGCGTCCGTGGCCGGCGCGGGCGCAGGCTCCTGCTTCTTCTCGGGCGCCTCCGACGGCTGTTCGCTCACCGGAGCGGTCTTGTGCGCCGGTCCGTCCGCCGGTCCGTCGGCGGGTCTGTTCGCGGGGCCGTCTGCGCGGCCGTCTGCGGCGGATCCGTCGGTGTCCGCGCTCCCCACGGTTGCCGCCGGTGCCGCCTCCGCAGCCGTCTCGTGGGCCGGCTCGGCGGGTGTCTCCGCGGCCCCGTCCCGTGGGGCGGCCCCGGCCTGCGCGAGGAGGCGGGCCAGCAACGCGTTGCCCGCGTCGCCGCTGTCGGCCGTCGCGGGGGTGTCCGGCGCCGTCCGGTGAGCCGCCGCGGCGACGGTGCCGTCCGCGGGGGCCGTGCCGTTCGTGGTGGCCGTCCCGTCAGTGGCGGGTGCGCCCAGGGCCGGCAGGTCCTCGGTGTCGGTGGGCAGCCGGTCGGACAGTTCGTCCATGGAGTCCAGGGAGTCCACGGCGTCCGTGACGTCGCCGAGGTCGGGCACGGATATGGAGCCCGGGTCCTTGTCGTGCGCCGTGGCCATGCCGCTCGCACCGACCGCCGCGATCATGCCGACACCGAGCACGGCGCCGCCGCGTGCCACGCCTCCGGTGCGCTGTCTGGCCACACGGTGCCGGCCGCGGAGCGGGCGGGTGGGTTCGTCACCCGGGTTCCACTCCTCCCAGGGTTCGCCGGGCTGCGGCGCGGAGCCGCCCGGCGCCGTACCGCCCAATGCGGAACCGCCCGGTACGGAACCGCCCGGTACGGAACCGCCCGGCGCTGCGCCGCCGTACGGGGCGCCACCGTAGGGGGCCGTGGGGACGGCGCTGTCGCGCTGCGGGGCGTTCCCGCTCGACTGAGGGGCTGGGCCCTCGGGTTCGGAGGCCACGACGGGGCGCTCTCCTTTCCTTCCTTCTCGCCTACCGGGTTAGCTGACGGGTTCGGAGCAGGAAGGTCTCCTACGGGCGCCCCCGGTCGAGAGCGTCCGATTCACCCCGTCCTTCCCGCCTTTACGACGAGAAGGGGTGGTTCCCCGGTTCCCACGGTGCGGGCGGCCCCGAGGGGACCGCCGGTGCTCCACGTGCGGGATTCGGCGACAGCGCACGGTGCCGTCCTCCGTGACGACAGTGACGACCGTGCCGCTGTTATCGGACGGTAATAGAACAGCGCCCTCGTTTCCAAGCTGTTCCCCGCAATTGCCCTTTCGGCCACGTTCACCGACGGTGCGTCACCGGCGGCGTGGTGCGGGCCGGGCGGCCACGGCGATGCGCCGTCGCAGCGGCGTACCGCCTCCGCGGTGCCCCGCCCGCGCAGTACGGGCCCGAAATCACGCACCGGTGCCCGGCGACAGCGGGCCGATCTTGGGCACGGACGCCTTGCCGGTGTTCGTCACGGGGCCGCCCGACCAGGGTGCGGTGAGGGAGGCCCGCTCGTCGGGCGGGGTGATCTTCGCGGCGGTGGGCGTCACCGTGGTGACGCCGGTCATCTGCGGGTTGGCGAACGACAGCGGGGCCCAGGCGCTCTCGCCGGGCGACAGCGTGATCGAACGCACCTCACCCACCGCACGGTCCGGGTCGATCGAGACCTCCTCACCCGCGCTGTTGACGAACGCCAGCCCCGGGTAGCCGCGTACGTCGCAGGCCTCGCCGGACTTGTTGGTCAGCACCACGGAGAAGTTCTTCTGCCCCGCCCCAGGGTGGTTGGGACCGAACGACGCGTCCAGGTCGCCGGTGTGGCAGCGCGTGTCACCCGAAGCGCCCGCCCCGGCGACCGCGCCGTCGCCGTCCGCACCGCCGCTCTCTGAGGAACCGGACTCATCGGACGAGCCCGAGGAACCGCCCGAATCGGCCTCCTCGGAGTCCGATCCGTCGGCGTCACCCGACGCACCGCCGGCGTCGCCCTTGTCGTCGCCGCCCTTGTTGCCGTCCTTCTCGCCGCGCTGCTCGTCGCCCTTGCCCTCGTTCTTGCCGTCGCCGCCCTTGTCCGCGTCGCTGTCACCGGCCGCAGGTGTGGCCTCCCCGCCGACCTTCTGGGGCCCCGACGCGTTCGAGTCCTTGTCGCCGCAGCCCGCCAGGAGGACCCCCGCGGCCAGTACGACCGTGGCGGCGCTCGCGAGACGTGTCATCCGGCGCGGGCGGCGTACCGTTCCGCCCCGCTCCTGCGGAAAGTCCGTCGGTGGCTGGAGTGACTGGGGTGACTGGGCGGGCAGATCGGTCGTCATGGGGTCGTGGCGCTGCGTCATGGCTGCGGTCCCTCCCTGATGGAGCGGTCTCACGTCGTGCGGTCTCGGGCTGGTGCGGGCACCCGGGGCCGGATGCGGGCCGGCCGTGGCTGCCCCCGGACTCACGCGCCGTACACTCCGTTCGACGGTGCGCCCCCCGGGGGAGGTTCACGGTTCACCGCATTTCCTCGCGGCGGCCCGCAATGCCCGCTGTGCGGCCCCGCAATGGTTCTTCCCCACGACGCCGCAGTGCCTGCCAGGGCGGCTCCGTCACGGGATCTCCACGGGATCCGCCCCTCCGCCGTGCCGCTTTACGCTCAGTCGCCGGACGCGGCGGTCACGCGCAGGCTGCTGATCACCTGTTCCGTCCTGGCCTCGCAGTCCTCGTCACAGCGGATCTGCAGGTAAACCTGCTGCTTCCCCGGCCGGACGGAAGTCAGTCCGATTTCCTCCAGGGAATGTCCGGGCGAAGCGCACGACGACCAGCTGCGCACCTGGCCCTTCCAGTCCCCGTGCCGCACCGTGCGGTCCCGCCCGTGCTGGCAGCCGTTGTGCCGGAGGCCCGCCACCTTCTCCGTCAGCCCGCCGCCGGACTTCTCCGTACCGCCCATGCCCACGAAGACCCCGCTCGTCCCCGAGGTGAGGTCCTGCCAGCGGTCGGCGTCCTGCGCCACGAGGAGGCCCGGCGCGCGCTCGGCCGGCAACCCCAGCGACGCCATGTTCCAGCCGGAACCGCGCGACTGCTTCGCCCAGGACGCCGGGACCCGCACGCTGATCCGGCCGCTGTCGTCCCGTACCCGTACCGTCTCCGGTTCCTGGGAGCCCGACCGTACGAGCGCCACACCCGCGGCGCCCGCACCCGCCAGTACGGCGAAGACCGCGCACACCGCCAGGACGACGCGCGGGCCGCGCCGGCGCCGCGCGCCCGCCGCGTCCGCCGCCCCTGCCGCGGAAGCCGTCCCCGCTGCGGAAGCCGTTCCCGCCGCGGAAGAGGGTGCGTCGTCCCGGCCGCCGTCTCCCGGGGCCCGGGACGCGGTGACGAGCACCGTGTCGTCGTCCGGGTCCGCGGGGGAGGGGACGCTCGCCGCCCAGGACGGGGCGTGCGCCTCCGAGGGGGACGACGAGGACGCGGGAGCGCTTGTGGCCGGGCTCTCCAGGACCGAGGCGTTCTTGACGTTCCACGGGCCCGGCGGCCCCGCGGCGCCCGAGCCCCCCGCCCCCGGGGTGCTCGCCGCCTCCGGGGTGCTCGCCGCCTCCGGTCCGCCCGGTGGCCCCGCCGTCCCGGACCCGGCCGCCGCGTCGGCGCCGCGTACGCCGCTGCCGTCGGCATGCCCGGCGGGCGGGCCAACGCCCTCCGCCGTGCCCCACGTCGGCCCCCGGCCCCGCTCACTCGCGGGCTCGGACGCCGGCCCGGGTACGCGCCCCGCCGCCCGGGAGCCGGAGTCGGCGTTGGAGGCGGGCGCGGTTCCGCTGACGGATTGCGCGCCGGAGCCGGACTCAGCCCGGGTGCCGGGCTCCGCACCGGAACCGGCGCCGGAACCGGAGCGGGCGTCGGCGCCGGAGCGGGCGTCGGAGGCGAAAGCGGAATCTGCGGGGGAAGCAGTACCGGAACCCGTTCCGGCCCCGGACGCAGTGTCCCCGCCGGCGGCAGCTCCCCCACCGGCTCCCGAACCGGTGACGCCGCCGGACGCGAACGCCGTACCGGCCGCAGGACCAGTGCGCGCCTCCGTGCCGGCCTCGGACGACGTACGTGCTGCCGCGGACTCCGCGCCGGAACCGACCCCGGAACCCGCACCCGAGCCGAGGCCGTCACCGGCCCCCGCCCCGGACCCGACACCGGATACGGAATCGCTTTCTCCTCCAAAAACGGAATCCCTCCCGAGGCCCGACAGACCCCCGGCGGCGTCCCCCGGGGCGGGGTGCTCCGCGGGGCCGGTCTCGTCCGACCCGCCGAGTTCGGCCGCCAGGCGGTCGAGCTCGGCGGCGAACGCGGTGGCGGTCGGCCAGCGGTCGGCGCGGTCGGGCGACAGGGCGCGGGTGACGGCGGCTTCGAGGGCCGCGGGGAGGGTGGGGCGGATCTCCCGGAGGGGGAGGACGCGGCCGGGCGGGCCCGGAACGGTGGCGGTGACGAGGTAGTGGAGGACCGCGCCCAGGCCGTAGACATCGGCGCGGGCGTCGATGCCGTCGAAGGGGTCGGCCTGTTCGGGCGCCATGTAGCCGGCGGATCCGGCGACCACGGTGAGGCCGGACGCCTGGGCGAGATTTTTGGCCAGTCCCAGGTCAGCGACCAGTACCCGCTCCCGGCCCCCGGTGCCGCCGCCCGCCAGCAGTACGTTGGACGGTTTGATGTCGCGGTGGACGGCGCCTGCCTCGTGCAGGGCGCTCGCACCGCGTGCGGCCTCGGCGGTGATGCGCAGTGCCTCGGGCACCGGCAGCGGTCCCAACGCGGCCACCCGGTCGGCGACGGTGCCGCGGTCGGCGTACTCCATGACGAAGTAGGGACGCTCGTCGTCCGTCTCGCCGACGTCGAAGACCTGGACGACTCCGCCGGAGGACGCCTTGCGCAGCAGCCTCGCCTCGGCGAGGAACCGATCGCGGATGTCCATCCGGCTCGCCCAGTTCTCGGCCATCACCTTGACCGCGACGGGAGCCTCCAGCCGGTCGTCGTGGGCCAGCCAGACGACGGCGAAGGCTCCGGATCCGAGGTGCTTGTCGACCCGGTAGCGGCCGATCCGATCAGGTGAGGGCATGCCCCTTATGATGCCTGGGTGTCTTCTCCGGCCTCCGCAGACGCCGTGAACGAACCCGTACCGTCAGGTGTGCAGCCCGACTTGAGAAATTCATCCCCCGAATCCAACCCCCCACAACACCCCAATCCCCCACATTCTCCTCAACCGGACACCGAGGCGCTGGCCGCTCTCGCCGCGCAGGGTGACCGCAATGCCCTGGACGACCTGTTGCGGGCGATCCGTCCCGATGTGGTACGCCGCTGCGGCCGGTTCCTCCTCTACCGGGAGGACGCCGAGGAAGCCGCACAGGACGTGCTGCTCCAGGTTGCGCGGCACATCGAACGGTTCGAGGGCCGTAGTCGCTTCAGTACCTGGCTGCACACAGTTGTGGCCAATTGTTCCCGGCAGAAGTACCGGGAGCTGAAGCGGCGCTCGGCCGAGCAGCCCACCCTCCCCGAGGAGACGGGCTCCCCGGAGCGCCGTCCCGATCCGCGCACCACCAGTGTGATCGCGGGTTCGCGGGTGGACTTCCTCGAAGCGCTCGAACGCCTGGAACAGGAGAGTCCGCATCTGGTGGCGCCGCTGGTCTACCGGGACCTGTGCCAGATGGACTACGCCGAGATCGTCGACCGGCTGGGCATCCCGCTGGGCACGCTCAAATCGCGGCTCCACCACGCCCGGCGCCATATCCGCCCGTGGCTCAGCTTCGAAGGCCCGTGACGGGCTGCGCCGGGGCCGCGCCGGGCCCGTGAGGGGCTCGGACGCGCCCCGGGCGGAGCGGTTGGTCCCCGCGCGCATGTCACATTCCGGGACGGTCCACAGCTCACAGTGGTGAGGCCTTGACCCATCGGAAGGGACGCGTTCCACGAACTCTTCGTCCGCTTCTTCCGATTCGCCCGGCACCTCCGGATCCTCGACGAGCCCGGAACCTCCGAAGGTCCCGGGACCGTGCCGCACGGCTCCGGGCCCGTCCCGCTGCGGGCGCCGCCGGCTCGTGCGGGTCCGGCTCGTCCGTGCCGGGGCGCGCTCCCCCGGGCGCGGGCGTCGCGGGCTGGCGTGAGAGCGTGACGGTATGCCCTTCGCGACCGCGCCCGACGGCACCGCGCTCCACTACGAGGTCCACGGTACGGACGGCCCGCCGCTGCTGCTGCTCAGCGGCCAGTCCAACAGCCACCGGTGGTGGGACGCGGTACGCGCCGACTTCGCGGCCCGGTTCACCACCGTCGTCATGGACTACCGGGGCACCGGCGCCAGCGACCGGCCCGACACCGACTCCTACAGCACCCCCGGGTTCGCCGCCGACGCACTGGCCGTGCTCGATCATGCGGGGATCGGCCGGGCCCACGTGTACGGCACCTCGATGGGCGGCCGGGTCGCGCAGTGGCTCGCCGCCGGCCATCCCGAACGGGTCGGCCAGCTCGTGCTGGGCTGCACCTCGCCGGGCGCCCCGCACGGTGTGGAGCGGGGCCCAGAGGTACGGCGGGCACTGGCCCAGCCGGACGCCGAGGCTGCCCGGCGGGTGCTCCTGGACCTGATGTACACGCCCGCCTACACGGCGGCGCACCCGGGGCCGTTCCCGACGCTGGGGGACCCGTCCATGCCCCCGCACGCGCGCCGGCGCCATCTGCGGGCCAGCGCGGCGCACGACGCGTGGGAGGCGCTGCCCCGGATCGCCGCGCCCACCCTCGTGGTGCACGGCACGGACGACCGGTTCAACCCGACGGCCAACGCCCCGCTGCTGGCCGGGCGCATCCCCGGCGCCCGGCTGCGGCTGATCCCGGGCGCCCGGCACGCCTACTTCGAGGAGTTCGCCTCCTCGGCGACCCCGCTGGTGGCGGATTTCCTGCGGGACGGCGAGGTGGCGGCGACCGCGTCGGCGCACGCCTGACGCCGCGGGCCGGGCCGGGTCAGCCAGTCCGGGCGGAGCGGAAGCGGTCCTGCGAGGCGGCCAGGTCCACGATCGGGTGCGGGTAGTCCAGGCCGGCCCGTTCCTCGTCCGGCAGGCGCCACGGACGGTGCACGGCGGAGCCCGCGACGCCGGCGAGCTGCGGCACCCAGCGGCGCACATAGGTGCCGTCCGGGTCGTACTTGGCCGCCTGGGTGAGCGGGTTGAGGACCCGGTTGGGGCGGGTGTCGGTGCCGGTGCCGGCCGCCCACTGCCAGTTGAGCTGGTTGTTGGCGACGTCACCGTCCACCAGGTGGGCCAGGAAGTGGGCGGCGCCGACGCGCCAGTCCACGTACAGCGTCTTGGTGAGGAAGCTCGCCGCCAGCAGCCGCGCCCTGTTGTGCATCCAGCCCTCGTGCAGCAGTTGCCGCATCCCGGCGTCCACGATCGGGTAGCCGGTGCGGCCCTCGCGCCAGGCGGCGATGTCACCCGCCGCGTCCCCGTCCTCGGTGCGCCACGCATCGCCGTGCGGCCGGTAGTCGGTGTGCGCGGCGCTCGGGCGGGCGGCCAGCACCTGGTGGTGGAAGTCCCGCCAGGCGAGCTGCCGTACGAACGCCTCGGCGTCCGCACCGCCGGCCTTGGCCGCTTCATGGACGAGCGCGGCGGCGGACAGGGTGCCGAAGTGCAGATGCGGGGAGAGCCGCGAGGTGGCGTCGCCGGCCAGATCGTCCTGGCCGCCCGCGCCCTGTTGCCCGTACCGGGTGAGGGCGCCCGAGCGGCACCAGGCCGCCCACCGTTCGCGACCGGTCGGCTCCCCGCCCCGGGGCAGCCCCGGCGCGGTGCCGGACACCTCCTCGCGGCGCGGCAGCCGCGCCGAACGCACCGCCTCGGGCACGGGGACGCTGCGCGGGGCGGCCAGCGGGGTGCGCCCGTGTCTGTCGCGCCAGCGCCGGTAGTACGGCGTGAAGACGGCGAAGTGGTCCCGCCCGCCGGACGGGGTGACGGCGCCCGGGGCGAGCACGGTGACCACCGCGTCATGGACGTGCAGCGCGCAGCCGGTGCCCTCCAGGGCGGTGCGCAGCCGCTCCTCGCGGCGCTGCGCGTAGCCGCTCACATCGGCCGCGACGTGCACCTGGTGCGCCCCGCTCTCGTGGACGACCCGTGCGGTCTCCTCGGCGACGTCGCCGTGGCGCAGCACGAGCCGGCCGCCGCGCTGCCGCAGTCCCTCGTCCAGCGCGGCCAGGCAGTCGGCGAGGAACGCGCGCCGGTTGGGCGCCGCGAAGCCGGACCGGTCGATCCGCTCGTCCCGCACGAAGAGCGGCACGACCTGGTCGGCGGACGCCAGCGCGGCGCGCAGTACGGGGTTGTCGCGCAGCCGCAGATCGGCGGTGAACAGGGCGACGGAGACGCGGGGCGGGGTGTGACGCGAGCCGGTCATGCGAGCGGTAACGGGCGCGCGCCGCCGCACGTCACGCCCCGGGCGGGACGACCGTCCTGATGGCGGGCCGTTGTCACACCCGCCGCCTAGTCTGGCCGCTCACCCACCAGACCCGGGCCGCCACCCGGTCGGGAAGCGAGGAGTGCCCGTCATGCCGCCGTCCAGTCCCCCGTTACCGCCCGCAGACAGCCACACCGTCATCGAGGTGCGCGGGGCGCGGGAGAACAACCTCGCCGACGTCTCCCTCGACATCCCCAAGCGCCGGCTGACGGTCTTCACCGGCGTCTCCGGCTCCGGCAAGTCGTCGCTGGTCTTCGGCACGGTGGCGGCCGAGTCGCAGCGGCTGATCAACGAGACGTACACGGCGTTCGTGCAGTCCTTCATGCCCAGCCTGGGCCGCCCCGACGTGGACGCGCTGCGCAATCTGAGCGCGGCGATCGTCGTCGACCAGGAGCGCATGGGCGCCAACTCCCGCTCCACCGTGGGCACCGCCACCGACGCGTACACGATGCTGCGGATCGTCTTCAGCAGGCTGGGCAGCCCGCACATCGGCCCCTCCACGGCGTTCAGCTTCAACAGCGCCGAGGGCATGTGCCCCGAGTGCGAGGGGCTGGGCGAGGCCACCACGATCGACGTCTCCCAGGTCGTGGACGAGAACCTGTCCGTGCGCGAGGGTGCCGTCCTCGCGCCCGGGTTCGCCGTGGACAGCTGGTACTGGCAGGTGATGGTCGGCTCCGGTCTCTTCGACCCGGACAAGAAGGTCCGCGACCTCACCCCGCAGGAGCGCGACGCGCTGCTGTACCAGCCGACGACGAAGGTGAAGGTCGGCAACTCCAACCTCACCTACGAGGGGGTCATCACCCGTATCCGGCGGACGCTCCTGTCCAAGGACCGCGACACGATGCAGGCCCCCGTCCGGGAGTTCACCGACCGCGCCGTCGTCTACCAGCCCTGCCCGGCCTGCGGCGGCAGCCGGCTCAGTCAGGCCGCCCTCTCCTCGAAGATCGACGGCCTGAACATCGCGGACTGCGCCCGCATGCAGATCAGTGACCTGGCGCCGTTCGTCAGGAACCTCGCGGACCCCTCCGTGGCCCCGCTGCGCGACAGCCTGTGCCAGACCCTCGACTCGCTCGTCGCCATCGGGCTGGGCTATCTGAGCCTCGACCGGCCCGCGGGGACACTGTCGGGCGGCGAGGCCCAGCGGGTGAAGATGGTGCGCCACCTCGGCTCCAGCCTCACCGACGTCACCTACGTCTTCGACGAACCCACCACCGGGCTGCACCCGCACGACATCCAGCGGATGAACGACCTGCTGCTGCTCCTGCGCGACAAGGGCAACACGGTGCTGGTGGTCGAGCACAAGCTGGAGGTCATCGCGATAGCCGACCACGTGGTGGACCTCGGCCCCGGCGCCGGCGCCGACGGCGGCCGGATCTGCTACGAGGGCGATGTGGCCGGACTGCGCGCCTCCGGCACCCTCACCGGCCGCCACCTGGGCCACCGCGCACGGCTGCGCGAGACCGTCCGCGAACCCAAGGGCACGGTGGAGATCAGGGGCGCCGGCCTCCACAACCTCAAGAACGTGGACGTGGACATCCCGCTGGGCGTCCTCACCGTCGTGACGGGCGTGGCCGGCTCCGGCAAGTCCTCCCTCATCCACGGCTACCTGGCGGGGCGGGACGGCGTGCTGGTGGCCGACCAGTCACCGATCCGCGGCTCGCGGCGCAGCAACCCGGCCACCTACACGGGGCTGCTGGGCCCGATCCGTACGGCGTTCGCCAAGGCCAACGGCGTCAAACCCGGGCTGTTCTCCGCCAACAGCGCCGGCGCCTGCCCCCACTGCAACGGCATCGGCCTCGTCTACACCGACCTGGCCATGATGGCCGGGGTCGCGTCCGTGTGCGAGCAGTGCGAGGGCAAACGGTTCACCCCCGAGGTGCTGGGCTACACACTGCGCGGCAAGAACATCAGCGAGGTGCTGGGCATGTCGGTCGCCGAGGCCCGCGCGTTCTTCACCGGCGGGCAGGCCCGCGCCGTCCTGGACCGCCTCGTGGACGTCGGGCTGAGCTATCTGCGGCTGGGCCAGCCGCTCAACACGCTCTCCGGTGGTGAACGGCAGCGCCTCAAGCTGGCCATCCACATGGCGGAGAAGGCCGCCGTCTACGTGCTGGACGAGCCGACCACCGGGCTGCACATGGCGGACGTCGACCAGTTGCTGGCGCTGCTGGACCGGCTCGTGGAGGACGGCAACTCGGTCGTGGTCATCGAGCACCACCAGGCGGTGATGGCCCACGCCGACTGGATCATCGACCTGGGGCCGGGCGGCGGCCACGACGGCGGCGAAGTCGTCTTCTCGGGCCCGCCCGCCGCACTCATATCCGAGTCCGACACGCTGACGGCCCGGCATCTGCGCACCTATGTGGGGGCCGACGCCCTTGCAGCCGGCACGGGGACGGCGCT
>Ga0164243_10014668_pt1 | contig 10899 bp, 8 predicted proteins | sample OricompcompostOP_FD_108781 | JGI IMG/M metagenome (GOLD analysis project Ga0164243, IMG submission 108781) | Organic Plus compost microbial communities from Emeryville, California, USA - Original compost - Organic plus compost (OP) | ecosystem: Engineered > Solid waste > Mixed feedstock >...
CACCATTCAGCCCTGCTCGGTTTGTGTCCGCCGGCCGGACAACAGGAATTCTCTCACCTTGGGCCTTTCGACATTTCATTCCATGCATCAGTTTACTGGCTCGATTTATGTAGTTGAATGAAGACAGAGTGGATCGATTCGTGGCGACGGCGCCGGACAAGATGGGTTCATTCGAGTGAGAGTGGAGGAATTGTCGCATTTCCTATGTGCACACCCAAATCTGTGGAGCAAAACATGCAGAGACGTTCAAACCTGGCAGCAACCTTGGGTCTTGGGTCTCGCAATTTGCCTTTCCAGCAACCCTCCGCTGTGACATCTCGGTCTCGCGATTATACCATCTCCGTCTAGAAGAGTTACAGGAAATCCATCACAGGCGGTATTAATCCCGATGCTTTGCCCTCTGCCTGTATCACTCAGGTAGTAGGAAGTACTACTCGGTCAAGCACCGCACGATTGACTAAAACAACAATCGACTTCTGCCAGAAAAAGCAACGAAACCCGCCGTGGCTCTCGCACGATAAATACCAGACATCATCCCAGAGTGCCGAGGAGATACATCTTCCCCCTTTTGGATGTGTAGTTGGGGAACTTGCGGCCCCTTTCCGTTCTCTCACACAAAGAACGCCAGGTTTGCAGCAGTCAGCTGGGGCTCAGTTCAAGGCTCGGCTTTGAAAACGGACATCCAACCCCGACCTGGACCCCAGAGAACAGAAAACTTTCTCCCTGGAGTAATAATAGATACTCCGTGTCGACTCGTACGATTCGGATCTTTATTTCTTGAGGTACCTGTCTCCGGTCCTCAGCGTCAGGTACTACCCTCGGTACATCTAGCTCGTACATATCTCTCCCGTCCCCGTTCCTAAACCCAGACCTGTTCCCTCCTCTCTTTCTCTTCCCCTTGTAGCTATTCCATTCCATGCATTGCCTGTCAAGTGTCCTCCCTAGCTCCTAAAAACACTTTTTTCGTTCAAGAAAAAGTAAAGGGCTCATCCCCTACCCGCATCCAAAATGGAGGTCTTTACAGAACAACAATCCCCTGTCACCCACCCAAAAAACACCACAGCGGAGGAGGTCCCAACCTCTCAAGGTCTTCCCTTAATCCTCGTCTACATCGGCCTCCTCGTCATACCAGGCATCGTCTTCGGCGCCCTCAAGCGCTTCTCCAAACTCGACCGCGGAGACGCAAAGTCCATCAAGGATGGCAAGTTTCCCGGGCCTAAGCAGTATCCCATCATTGGTCGAGTCCACGATCTTCCTCGCTTCGGACTATGGCTCAAGTTTAAGGAGTGGGCCGATGAGTTCGGTCCCATTTACCAAACGAGTATGCTGGGGCAAAAGTTCGTCATCATCTCTGATGAGCAGATGGCGACGGAGCTCCTTGTCAAGAAGGGGAACAACTTTGCTGGGCGGCCGCAGATCCGAGCTTTGATCAACCACAAGGCTGGGCCCGTCTACTCGGCCCTCATGGACCGACATGGTAAGTTCAATTGAATCCTACTCCCAAGTAGATCCACGAACTGACGGGATAACCACTTTCTTCTTCAAGACATGTGGAAGTACCAACGCAAATGGGTGCACTCCGCCATGATCAACGCCCACAGCAACCACTTCTACGGCCACATCGAAAAAGAAGTAAAACGCTTCCTCACCACCCTCGTCCTCGACCCCGAAAAATTCCACACCAACGTCCGCGAGCTCACCGGCCGCATCATGAGCCGCCTCGCCTGGGACGACGCCAGCCAGGGCAAGACCAACGGCGACCAGGCCATCGAGACCCTCACGCAGATGTCCGTGTCGGGCCCCGTCGTCAACACCGTCACGCCGCTGTGGCACATCAGTGACTTTGTGCGGTATAACCCCTGGCGCAAGTTCGAGGTTCAGCGCGAGAGGAATCTCAAGGCTTGGTGGCTTTCGCTGCTGAGAAGTGCTAGGGCTAGGTATTTGCGCGGTGAGCTGCCGGAGGATACTTGGACTTATCGGTACTTTGAGCAGTTGAAGGAGGCTGGGAATACGGAGATCGAAATGAGTCCTACGGACGAGGAGACGGCGAGCTGCATGCTTGGGTTCCAGTGTCTGGTTGGCGTCGTTACCATCTCTGGCCCGATGCAGTTCTTCCTCATGTGCATGGCTCTGCACCCCGAGTGGCTCAAGAAGTGTCAAGAGGAGATTGACCGCGTCTGCGGGGATAGGATTCCCAACATCAACGACTTCCCAGATTTACCCACTGTTCGAGCTTGCCTCAAGGAGACTCTCCGCTGGCGATCCGGTGTCCCTCTTGGTACGTAACACCATTGATCCGACTCTCGGTCAACAAGCTAACAGCATTTTCCAGGTGTTCCGCATCAGTGCGAAAAGGACTCCGAATTCATGGGCGTCAAAATCGAAAAAGGCACCATCGTCCTCGCCTGTGAATGGTAACATACTCCCTCCGTTCACTCACTCACTCCTGTCTCACGCTAATATTTAAACCCGCCCCAGGAACATCAACCGCGTCCCCTCCCAATACCCCGACCCCGAAACCTACCGCCCCGAACGCTGGCTCTCCCCCTCCTGGCCAACCTACCAAGAACCCCTCACCAAATACCCCAACTTCCGCGACGGCAAAGCCATGCACACCTTCGGCTGGGGCCGCCGCACCTGCCTCGGCCAGACCCTCGTCGACGACGAGCTCTTCGTCGCCGGCGCCGGTGTCTGCTGGGGCTTCGACCTCGGACGCAAGGTGTGCGCCTGCACGGGTAAAGTCGTCGAGTTCGATACCCAGGCTACGAATTCGAATGTTATTCTGGAGCCGTTGCCGTTTCCTATTGATATTAGGCCGAGGAGCAATGAGCGGGCCGCGAGGATTTTGGACGAGTATAAGGAGGTTAGGTCTTCCCTCAAGGTCTAGGCTTAGGCTTCGCCTGGAAGCGAGAAGGGCTCCGATTTCGCTCCTTGGCTTGGGATGTCCGTCCCATTGTGGATGGCGGGAGAGTTCTCTGTCATAGTTTTGCCAAATCACATTCATTTAACTGGGCGCTCCTTTTTGGAGATAAGAGAAGGAATATATAATGGGATAGGAGTCTGGAGTTGGTGGGCTTCTGGTGGACTCCTCGGTAGTATCAAGGATCTATCTCGATCACCCTCGAATACACTGACACACCATCTGCGGTGGGGAGCTGCCTGACTTGAGGTTTTCTGTTGATTATTAGACAGCAACTGGTTACCAGGATATAAATTGTTAGAACTTGCCCCAGTCCAACACATGTTCTCAATAGGTAACATCGCATGCTCCGGAGCTAGATCGAGGGATAGGTGTCTGTCACACTTTTCGCCAGCTGCCGCTCTGCAGCGACACTTCGCCGCCTCCATCGACTTACTTGCCTACAGAACCACGACAGGTCACTCGTAAACCGACTTGTAGTGTGGTGTGGTTTCTTTTCCTCGCACGAAACACAAAATGCTTCTTCGTTAACAATAATCTATCTATTCGGTCATTACAATCCATGCGCCCCCAGCCCCCCTTTTATCATTGCCGGGGCTGGACTGAAGAAAAACAGTCAAAACCTGCCTAACGCCTAATCCTTGGTTCTATCCATGTTCAAGCGCAAATAACGATGCAAGGGTCTAGACAGAAGAAAAATAAACTCGAAAGAGAAAACAAAAAAAAAATCCGAAAAGTCCTAGACAATCTCGGAAGTCGACCCTGGGGGTGGCGGCGGAGGTGGCCTTGACCCCTGCCTGTGGCGTCCCCACAATCGCCTTCCGGTGCCGTTGCTGTGGACCGTGCCCGTCCGATCTAACGTCGGGCTTGCCAACGAGTTGATGTCGTTGCTGCGTCTTTCGTGGACGCTATCGCGAAGCGAACGGCCTCGGTTCACATTGGACTCTCTGCGGTTGGAATAAACGTCTTGGAAGTCGGTATACGGCTCCTCGGACAGTTCTGCCACCCGTGGTCCGGTGCGCAGCCGTGTAAGCCCCGTCGCCGTCGACATCTTTCGCCCAAGCTCCTCCATTCCCAATCCGCCGTACGGATGTGGTTGGTGGGAAGGTTGGTGGTCTGCGGTGTCAATGCGGCCATTGGTGTTGGTGTGATTGTCATGTCCGCTGTAAGCGGGCGGGGCCATACCCTGCCAGTACATGGGGTACTCGCGGCTACCACCAGGCTCGTTCCTGTACGGTCCCTGGATGCCAACCTCCAGCATCTGTCGCATCAATTCCGTCGCGAACCTATTGTGTCGCGACAATCGCAACAGCTCGTTCTGGTAACTACTCTTGTGGAAGAAGATGAAGTTCATCGTCGCCGACCGCAACTCATCGAGTGTCCTAACCTCGGTCAATATGCGCGCGTGATAATCTCTCTTGTTCTCCAGGCAGAACTCCAGCATCCTCGCCTTGAGATCTTCGATTTGCTCCTCCGTCGTTCCGAACCGAATCTTGAGCTCGATCGGGTCAGCCAATCCATTGCTCCGGCGATGGTTGAGAATGAAGAGAGCATTAAGGGTCGAGTTCGGTGCCTGCACAATGTGGCCCTCCATCTTCTTGAATTCCGTGTAGAGGAGCGAAATAGCAGTGACGTAGTAGTCGTCGCCGCGACCCAGAGCTCCAGTGTTGCCGTACACGGTAACGCGGTCTCCAACATCGAAGGGATGCTTGACGAAAACGAAAATGATGGACTGGAGGAACTCTTGTGCCGTAGCCTGGAGCATCCACGCGAGACCGAGAAGTGTGGCGCCGGCCGAACCCAATGCGGCGGCAGCCGAGCCCGAAATTATCGAGATAAAGACAATGGCGGCAATCACAAAGCTGATAAACATGAAGACATTATCCAGCTTCTTAATGACGGAGTCCAGATCCTTTATCGACGCGGCGATAGCCTTGCGCTCGAGGTGGATCTCGTTGCAGACTCCCTCAAATTCGTCCATCGAAATATCCCCATTCAAGTCCCTATCAAAGATGGCGAAGGCATTATCGGCTTCCTCGGGATCGGGAAACACGAGCTGCATGTCCTCGAGTAAGACATTTTCCCGGTGTTCGGCTCGCAAGGCGCGGTAGATGATTCGCGCAAGGACGTGTGCTGACTTGGATTCGCGGAGGAGCTCTTGAACTACTTTCCGAGGGTGGTTGACATGGACCTTTCTGCCGATGAAGTCTCTGCCCAGCTTGTTGGCGAAGACTCCAACCTTGAACCAAGCTTGCCGGGCATTCGCCGAAAAGGCCTGCATCGGAGTTCGAGCACCGCTACCCGGCTCGGTATCCTCCAGATCGGGCATCTTGTTCTTCGAATACTCATACAGCCTCGCGAGCACTTGAATGGCTGCCTTGTTGTTTTCTTGGCGGTTCGCGTAGGTTCGCTGATGGAAGGAAGTGGCAATCCATTGAATGAGGATTTTCTCGACAAAGTTGAGAGCGGCAAGCACGAAGAGAGCGATGATGATCTTGTTGACGACCTTAACCCATACGAGATCGGGTAGCGGGCTACCGTCCGGCATCGGGACCCTGTGCTTATTCAGGGTTGGTTGGAAGGAGACGAGGACAGCCAGCATCCATAAGAACAGTGACGTGTGCAGCTCGAGGCGGCGTCCAATGTCCTTCCACTTCTTAGGAGTGTTGGACGCGAACATGACGGCGAAGCCGTTGAAGAGCCATGGCATGATGCTTGTAATCATGCGTGTGACCCACAGCGTGCACCAGACTATTTCCAACCAGATTCCGAACCACATTAGATACACGCCGCCCTCTCCGCCGACGGCATTCGAACCTGGCGATACAAAATGGCCGATGAGGACGGGGGTGAGGAGGATCGCGGCGCCTGGAAGAAGGTAAAGGAAGTAACGAACGAAGCGAGGAAACTTCTTAAGGGACAGCCAGAAACGGTAGACGGGCGAATCGCCCTTCTTAGGCTCGTTTCGTGTCCGAGTCTCCGGAGGCGCGAAGCTATCGTCAACATCATCGGATTCCTGAGTTCGAAGCTTGGTTCCGAGCTTGGATCCGAGCTTGGTTCCTTTAATCGTCAATTCGTGTTCGCGGGTGGAGACTAGTCTCTCTGCTCGCTGAAGCTCTACTTCATCGAAAAGCAGGGTATCTTGATCGCGGGTACCGACAGGCGAGACCGGCCCATTCCCGTTCTGGGGAGGGAGAAAGGTTGTGGCGGGTGTCGATGGGTACTTTTCGTTGAAGGGATTTTCAGGAATATCGGATGGGTGATGGTGGTGCCCTGGCGGATGCATATTGAAACGAGACGGGTTGGCACAGCCCGGCGCGGCACGGACGAAGGCGTGATAATAGTCGGATTTCGAGTCGGCTGCCGTTCAAGGGGTTCCGGGTGAGGATATGCGCAACCTCGCGGGTAACAAAGCAATGGAAGCTATCCAGTAGCCGGCCTCTTCTTGGGAATTGTTTAAGCCATCAGGGGAATGATACAAAGGCTGGGGGTTTGGAGACCGGGTGTCTGCAACTTCTCGAGGCAGAAGACTAATTGCCCGGTATTGGTCGGAATGGACGGGACAAGCCTTGCTCGAGACTGATGGGATAGAGCCGGAGAATGGAAAAGAGGGCAGAAAGCCTCAAAAGATATGCAGATGGCTATCGGTACCAGAGACGAATGTCGGAGCGATGCTGTTCGATTAATGATTTGATGATGCGGAATGCAATGATGCTCGGTGTTCGTTCAGAATACGATACAGTCTCCTTTCGATTAGGGTGGATTGGTTTGGTATCGAAGCGAGGTCAGAGAGAAGGGAATCAGGAGAGAACACGACTTTGCGTGACTCGACTCGGCGGCAGGGAGAGGCCAGGAATGAGTGGTCTTGACGGAAGTAACAACTGGGGAGTGAGTTAAAAGTTTGAGGGTAATGGAAGGAGAGACTTTTCCAGGGACCTGGCCTCGAAGGAGGAAGGAAGGAAGGTTAAAAAGGTACAGGTACGTAGACAATGCTTTAATAATCCCGAGGAGCGGACCTGTCTGTTGCTCCTTCCTGGTCTTATTTGAGGGATATCAAAGACGCTTCTCCAATTCAAATGTCTAATAGCAACAGCGGAACTCTGTAGAGTGGGGGCGTTCCTGGATTCGATTCGAGGAGGGGGTGAGAGGAGCACTGCAGATTTGAATGTTCGCCGAACCGGTTAGATAAGAACGGGCGGCGGCATCCCGGGTTGACTGCTTCTTTTACCACGGGCGTAACGGTGGGGCTTTACGGCTCGGGACAGGGACAGGTACGTCAAGGATTCTACTAGTAGTTTACACTATATCTACAAGATACGTGTCTAGGGACCTAGAGCTTGATGAGCATGGCAAGTAACCCGTTGTGTCGATGGTGCGATGTGACGCACCAAAACCTGGACACGGAGGTAGTTCGGGTTGATAAAAACAGATGGTGCAGTCCTCGTCTGCAATTGGCTACTGCGTGGGCCCGCTGGTGGAGGGGAGAGGGACGGTAAGAAGGTCTGGGAAAGCTCTGGCGGTACGGAGCAATGATTGATGGAGTCATTGATAGGAGGTGGGAAGCAGGGGACCTGGCGTTAACGGTGTGCTCACAATTGCAACATTTGGTCCATTGTTGTTCACATGTAGCTAGGATACATGCACAATTGATCCTCACGAGTCGCCCAGGGCCCACGGCCTTGAGACGCTCTAGTGGATGATGGTTGCGTGGATAATGGTGGGCAGCAGCAGTCGACGGCTCCACCGAACCACTCGATTGCAACGAGTAAGAGGACTCGGAGGTGGTCAAAGTACCTCGACGTCGGAGAATCCATGTGGATGAGAATCCGAACGGAGGCAAGGGCAGTGGCGATAACAGAATTTTTTGTCATGTCCAACTGGGAAGGTACCTCGTACTGGCATGTTAGTTACAGTAGTCACGGATTCTCGTGGATTCTCATCATGCAACTCAGAGATCCCTGCCAAATTGAATTCCTGAAAACCTTATTTACACTTTTGTTTTAACGTTTTTAAGTTTGAGAAGATTTTTGCCCAACGGAAGAATTCTCCTTCCTTTCCACGAGTTTTCTCTTTTTTTCCTCGCCTTCCCTTGGGTCTAACTTGATACGTACTTTGCCGTGCATAATTGTTGGAAGGTCAATTGCGCAAGAAACAGTGCTCGTGCGTGTCCACGAACAATGTTCGACTTAGAGCTTCGAGCCATTGACGTCATGACTCACCTGGTTCACCCGTACCTGACTGCACCGTGCCTGGATATCTGCTGATTGTACCTCAGTATGTCCATGGTGTACCACGGTTCTCTTACCCTTACTTACACCTTCACTTTCAAAGGAGAAAGAGAGGGGGTGAGAAAATACTGTCCAGAAATGTAGGGATAGCCTGGAGGCAAGTTTAGCGGTGGTGGCCGCGACTAACTGACGTTTCTTTTGCATGTCCTGTGCTCTTTCCCATGGCGCCGAACATGATGGATTGTTGCCGCCCCTGTTCAAGCAATGTAGACAACAGACTACGTCCCCCCACTACCAGGTACATAGTTGGCATTTGATGCCCACCATGTTCATCCACATGCAAACAGTTCATGTCTCGGTCGAGGATCCTCAATGTCGGGCTCGACCACGAGGGTCAGAAACGTGCTAATGCTGCTAACCTAACGCACTAAAAAAGCTCCCATGCTCGGCGGACCCAATTGATCGGCTGGGATCCATCACTGCACTGAAAAGGAGAAGTCCAGGGGTAGATAGAGGTGGATCCCCTAAAATGGAATCCTCAACACCATCAATTGATACTCGCTCCGTCTTGGACCTTATCTTTTGGGTATTGCTCACCGCTGTGGCGAGGTGCGCAAGGCCTGCCGTCTATTTATAGATGTCAACGGTGCCTCTGATGCCCTTCCGATGTGTCGAAAAATTTTCTTCTTCTTCTCTTGGTTTGCCTTAATTGATGCCATGGCTGGGATCAGGGTTTGCAAATGGAGCTGTCATTCCGAACAAGATGCCCGAGGCGTTCTCGGAACATTAACCCTCGCTCGCCTAAGTCTATTTCAGTCGACACGATGAGTCTCAGCCCTACAGAGCTGCCATTGGGTGTGTGGTCCAGAAATAGCTAGCTGTGGCGCTTGAGAACGATCTGATCATCACCCGATCGAGATTCCTCGGCGGGACTGGTTTCTTTGGAAGTCAACAAGATGAGATGGGCTGCACTTTGCTCAATCACGCATGTGCATGAGGATGCGAATCTGGACTTGTCTGTAGAAGGGGCGCTCAGGAAGCTGAAATATTTACGCATCCGGGCCCAATCCATGCCAAGCAGCGAAGGTTGAGTGTCCAGGATGGCTGACATTGACGTCCGGCGTTGCCTGGGTCGTTTCGGCAGGAGGGACAAGAAACGAGAAATCGAACCCTAGACAGATTGAGTGTGAAATACATAATTCGCACTGTAACAGTCTCATTTATTCCGAGGGGTCACTTGAATCCAGAACTTGTCCCTCGATACCTGATGATGGGGATGGAGTTGCAGCCCTTCAGTGAACCCCAGCTTACGGATTATCCCTAATATCAGGATCTCTGACAATTCTAAATCGCGGAGAGGAGTCTCCGAGAGAGTTTACGACAACTACCTTCAGGAGGAGGGTGACGAGTGAGAGCCATTCTCAACGGGTTCAGAGTCGAAGTGTCTACAGCTGGTTGCAGTGGCGTCACACCCGTTGACACTCCATTGTCCTCAACTCCCAGTGTGGCCACACCTTGAGGGTCAAGCCACGACCGCCCCTCACTCAATTGCAGAGACTGATTCGATAATGGCTGAGCTGGACCAGTCAAGCTCCCAGGAGCAGCCCACGCCAATGCCCAACAAGGTCGAAGCCCAAAGCGATAAGCAGCACAAGCAAGAGGACCCCACCAAAACACGAACCCCGCCAGCTGCACAGCAAGCAAGGGCTGGCAGCAGCCCCGAGCAACCACTCCACACGACCTTTCAAAATTTGACCCCGCCAATTTTCGTCGTCTCCCTTGCTATTGTCTTCCTCCTCCTTGGACTTTTACTTTCCCCTCTTGTTTCTTCTCGGTCAAGCCCATCACCTCCCATCCATACCGTCACCACAACAGTCACCTCTTTTCAAACTCCTACCCTTTCTCCAAAACCACCCGCAAACATGTCTTCCGCCGAGCAGACGTGAGTAGTTCCGAAGCTTTTACTTTTTTTTTTTTCTTGCTTTCGGTTACCCCGCGTTGGGCGAGTCCGGTGTCAATGGGCCGATCTAATGCTCCTTTTTTTTTCACAGCTTCATTGCCATCAAGCCCGATGGTGTCCAGGTATGTTATCTGAAATATCCATTGATCCATTGACTCCGTCGATACTAATTGGTGCAGCGTGGACTCATTGGCCCCATCATCTCCCGCTTCGAGAACCGAGGGTAAGCTATCTACAACAGGTCATCTCGATCCACCGAAGCAAGACACTGACAGACTCCCAGCTTCAAGCTCGTCGCCATCAAGCTTGTGAGCCCCTCCAAGGAGCACCTTGAGACCCACTGTGAGTAGATCAAACCCTCCCCTCCGTCAACAGCAAGGAACATCCGGCTTGCTAACCAATCTATTTCCAGACGCCGACCTCAAGGAGAAGCCCTTCTTCCCCGGTCTCGTTCAGTGTACGCATCCGATATAACCCGAATCCCTAATACTCGTCGATAATCTCTTCGAACATTTCGAACATATCAGCTGACACGCACTAGACATGCTTAGCGGCCCCATCTGCGCCATGGTCTGGGAGGGCCGTGATGCCGTCAAGACCGGCCGAAGTAAGGAGACAATTCCTTCCATAACACCAGGAATACCTTTTCCAGGTACTGTGAAACGCTAACCAAGTCCTTTCTCTACCACAGCCATCCTCGGTGCCACCAACCCCCTCGCCTCCGCCCCCGGCACCATCCGTGGTGACTTCGCCATCGACGTCGGCCGCAACGTCTGCCACGGCTCCGACAG